>Ga0224555_1002296_pt1 | contig 22978 bp, 22 predicted proteins | sample 714S23034metaG_FD_180687 | JGI IMG/M metagenome (GOLD analysis project Ga0224555, IMG submission 180687) | Peat soil microbial communities from Stordalen Mire, Sweden - 717 S2 30-34 | ecosystem: Environmental > Terrestrial > Soil > Wetlands > Peat | place: Sweden: Norrbotten County, Stordalen...
CTGGGTGCGCCGCAACCTGCCCCAGCCGGGCATGGACCGCCAGTTTCTCATGCTGTTTCTCATCGTGGCCGCCGAGGCCTGCCGCGACTGGATTGCCCACGCCTTTCCTCACCGGCTCTTTGCGCTCGTCGCCAGTCAGTTCTGGCTGCAGGCGCTGGTCTGGCTCAGCGCGCCCATCGTGGTGGGCATTGCCCTCAAGGTGTGGAACGCGCTGCGCATCGAGATGAAACTCGAAGACCAGAAGCGTCTGCTGCTCGAAGCCCGGCTCGACGCCCTGCAACGCCAGATCAATCCCCACTTCCTTTTCAACACTCTCAACTCCATCGCCTCGCTGGTGCGCATGAAGCCGGAGATGGCCCGCCAGATGACGGTGAAGCTGGCCAACATTCTCCGCGCCCTGCTGAAGGACCACGACAGCTATGTGCCGTTGAGCGAGGAACTGAGCTTTACCGACGATTACCTCGACATTGAAGTGGTGCGTTTCGGCGCCGAGAAGCTGCGCGTCGAGAAGGAGATTGATCCGCGCACGCTGGGGATTTTGGTGCCCAGCATTTTGCTCCAGCCGCTGATTGAAAACAGCATCAAGCACGGTCTGGAGCCGCGCCTGAAGGGTGGAACCGTTACTCTGCGCAGCCGGCTCGTAGGGGATCGCGTGTTGATCGAGGTGGCCGACGACGGGGTGGGCATGGGCAACCGGCCAGCGTCGGCGTTGAGCCGCAGCGGCGCCGGCATCGGCATGAAAAATGTGCAGGAGCGGCTGGAGGTGCTTTACGGCAACCAGGCCCGGTTCAGCGTGGACAGCAATCCTGGGCGCGGCACTCTGGTCTCGATTGAGATTCCGGCGAGCTTGCCGGAGGCGCACTAGACGGAATTGCGGGGACAGATGTGCGGCCTGCAATGCGCGTCCACGGCCTTACTGAGTTATAGACCGGCTTTTGTTGCGGGCGGTCAGCCAACGTTCATACTCTGCCGGGAGATTGCTTCCAGGCCTGGGAAAAGGCGGCTTTTGCTTTGCCACAAAGTTCATCCACTCTGCATAATCTTCGCGGGTTGCCTCGGCAAAAGCGGTATTCACAGGCGCTGCTGCCTTTGCAGCCGCCTCCGTCTTGCCTGAGCTGAAAAGCCAGTGGCACTCAAAGGGGGCAAGAGCGGGAACAAAGAGCCCAATAAACCCGAAGAAGGGGATATGGCGGCCTCCGATTCCCAGGCAAACAATTATCCCTAAACAGGCTGAGTGAGTCAGGATCGTTGGACCAACGGGCAGAGAGAAGCCCGCCTTGTGCTCGGTCGTGAGAACGAGGTATCCGAGAAAGAGGTGGTAAGCGACAAGAATCGAAACAAAGACCGCCCAATCGCCCGTCAGAAACGAATGTCCCGCCAGATATCCGAGAGCGGCACAGAGCACATAGACCAACACTCGCAAGGCTTTCTTCACGTCGTGCGAACCCAATCTCCTGCGAGGCAAAAAACTCTACCACACCGCAGGTATTCATGATTTTTGTTGCAACGATGATCCTACCCCAGGGCAGGAGTGTCAATTGTTTTCGAGAAACGCGGCGCGGGATTGAGAGAGATTTTCGGCAGGAGCTGAGCGGATTTCGAGCGGTTCCATCATGCTCCGGCCCAATGCACAGCCCTTCGCGGTATTCTCTAACCATGATGCGTTTCACAGTGCTGGCGTCGGGATCAAAGGGCAACAGCGCAGTTGTCTCCGGTGGGCATACGCGGATATTGGTCGATTGCGGACTGAGCTGCCGCGAGCTTTTCCGACGCATGAAGCTGGTTGACGAGGAGCCGGAGACGCTGGACGCCATCGTCATCACCCACGAACACTCGGACCACGTTGGCGGTCTGGCCGTGACGGCGCGCAAGCTGGGTATTCCTGTTTATTTCACGGAGGGCACGCATCGCGCCTGGATGCGCTGGCTCTCGCCGCGCAAACAGATGACCTACGCGCAATGGCTGGAGCAGACGCGTCTTCAGGCTGCCGAGCGCCAGGCCGAGGCCGACGCCACAGCCGAAGAGGGCGAGCCGGACGAGAGTGATCTGGTGGAAGCGGAAGTTTTGCGCAAGGCTCCCGAAGAGTCTGCCTCAGGGGCTAAAGCCCCCGATGATTCAGATGATCTTATGCGCGGGCTAAGGCCCGTACCCTCCACAAGCCAACAGCCTTCTCGCAAGGACGACCCAACCTGGCTTCCATCAGTCGAATTCTTCGCTGCCGGGGAGCCATTCGAGATTGGCGATATCAGCGTCAGTCCCTTCACCATTCCTCACGACGCCGCTGACCCGGTGGGCTTTGTCTTCCAGACCCAAGGGGTGCGGATGGGCTTTGCCACCGATCTGGGCTACATTTCGCCCAACGTGAAGGCGCAGTTGAAGAATCTGGACCTGCTGCTGCTCGAATCCAACCACGATCTGGAGATGCTGCGCGACGGCCCCTACCCCTGGGCGGTGAAGCAGCGGGTGCTATCGCGCGTGGGGCATCTGTCGAATGAGGCGGCGGCGGGATTTCTGGAAGACGGCTACGACGGCCAGGCAGCTTATGTGATTCTGGCGCATCTCTCTGAAAGCAATAATCTTCCTGAGCTGGCTCGGGTCACAGCCGAGCGCGCGCTCGTCGGCCGCGCGAGTCTCATGGCCAATCGCCTGCTGCTGGCCGCGCAACATGAGCCGCTTTCTTCTCTTTACTTTTGATTACTATCAGTTACAATAGTAAGAGTAGGGCTTCACTCTGTACCAGGTAAGTTGGCAAGGATCGAGCCGAGGCAGATCTGCCGAGGCGGGCAAAGTTGATGGGGCGCCACCGATTCAAGGACTTCGGTGGAGGAGCAACAAACTAGGAGCCTTCCAGGCCACGCGAGCCGCGCAAGACCATGGCGGCGAAACACATCCTTTGCAAAGTGAGTCTATTCAATTATGGCGAAAACCCAATGCACAGACAGAGTCGCAGGCTCCATTCTGGCGAGCTGGCGTTATGACATTTCCGGGATTTCTCCGGAGATGTGCAAGGACTACGAGCAGCATTTTGCCGAATGTCCGCACTGCAGAGCACGGCAGAACTTCCACCGCAGCCTGGATGTGACGTTGGCTGTTTTGACCTCGCTTGCGGTCTTCTTTTTCCTCTTCGCACTGGCGGTTCTCAAGCACATCAAGCCGCTGGAGCATGTCGCCTTCAACGTCTTCGGCCTGGATATCTACGACACCTACCATATGCTGGTTTCGGCCGGCATCGCGGGGCTTTGTTTCTCGGTGATTGCTCTGGCGCTGGTGCTGACGGCTACATCGGCGCCGTCGTATCTGGGCGGCATTGCGGCCGAGCAGGCCAGGAACATCGAAGAGCGGCTGCCCGAGGCCATCAAGTCGCTGCGCCTGCGCTAGAATAAATTTAGGTGCTGATTATTTCAGAGCCTCCCCACACGGGAGGCTCTTGCGCGTTTGAGGCGCGTTGGAGATTGTTTTGATGACGACCGCGAAAGGTGCGGAGCGGCGACGTCTGCCGGGGCTCACTGTGGACGAGGGCTACACGCGGCACCCGTTCGACGAGAAGTTTGGCGTGCGCACCAGCGGGCTGGTGGCCGGAAGGCACTTGCAGAGCGGCCACCGGCATGACCGCCATGCGACGGCTTACTTCGCGGTTGCGCCCTCGGTCTTTCAGGCGCTCATGCGCCGTTGGCGGAAGAGCCGGCCGGATGAGCCGATAGAGGAGTTCAGCTTTATTGATGTGGGCGCGGGGATGGGGCGAGCCGTGCTGCTGGCATCGGAGTTGTCTTTTCGCCAGGTGGTGGGGGTGGAACTCAATCCCACGTTGGCGCGGATTGCGCGGAAAAATCTGGCTGTTTGGCGGGCATCGGGGCGCGCGCAGGCGCACGCGAAAATCGTCTGTAATGATGCGGTCGATTTCCGGCTTCCCACGGGGCCGTGCCTGGCGTTTCTCTTCAATCCCTTTGGCGCGCCGGTGATGCGGCGGCTGCTCGCGGCCTGGACCAAAACTCTGTCTGGGGCCGTTTCCGGGCATGCGGGAAAATTGGATCTGATTTATGTGAACAACGAGCAGGATCACGTGCTGGAGCAGCAGCGCGGATTTGCAAGGCTGTTTTCGGGCCAGATACCCCGCTCCCGCGCGGATGCGATTGCCGACCATCGCATCATGGCCAACCAGCCGGAGGGGGAATATGCCGCTGCAAATTATGAAGACTGCTCGATGTGGCGCTGGGTGGGATAAAACAGAATTCTCTTTTTAGGTAGTGTCTCAGTTTGATTGAGGGAGGAACACACGTCCGCTGCTTAGCTGAAGGAAGACCATTTCAATCTGATGTAGACGGCGAATAGGGCCACAATAGATGTTCCCAAGATTATAGCTAGTATTTGCTTAAAGGAGTCAACTGGGTAGAGGCCCGTAACAACCATAGCGATGCGCCCAATGATATCAGCGATAAGGAGCACAATGGCGAGGGCCGCTGCCCACCTCTTCATGGAGAGAATGAGCAACCCCGCCATGGTGTAGAGAATACCGATGGCAGCTCCTGCATAGGCGGAGGTTGTGACCTTGGCGGTAGATATACTGAAAAAGTTGTGAGTAAGGCCTGTCTTCACCTCGGCTATGCCAAACGCAATCATCAGCAGCGCTACGACGACGATGCCTCGTGGGCGGTTCTGATTCACACGCTCTCCTCCTACTGGAAGAATATCGGCGATTAAAGCGATCTGAGTCAAACACGTGAATTTTCAAATTGAGACGCTACCTCTTTTTGGAGAGACTTGACGAGAAAGGCTCCCATAGAGAAAGCTGCTGGATATGACTTTGAAGGAACCGCATCTGATCCTGGGAATCGGAGAATTGCTGTGGGATATGCTGCCCAGCGGGCCGAGGCTCGGCGGCGCGCCTGCGAACTTTGCTGTGATGGCTGGACGGTTGGGCAATCATGCCGCGATCTTGAGCCGCACGGGGCGCGACGAGCTGGGCCGCAAGGCGGTCGAGCTGCTGGAGCCGCTGCCGGTCGACGCCAGTTTTCTTGAAGAAGACCCGGCGCATGAGACGGGCCGGGTGACGGTCGAGTTCGAGGACGGGCAGCCGAGTTATACGATCTATCAGCCGGCGGCATGGGATTTTATGGAGCTGACCGACGACTGGGTGCAACTGGCCGAGCGGGCCAGCGCCCTCTGCTTCGGCTCGCTGGCGCAGCGCTCCGAAGAGTCGCGGCAAACCATCCAGACGCTGGTGGCGCAGACCTCAGCCTCGTGCGTGCGGGTTTTCGACGTGAATCTGCGCGCGCCGTTCCTCTCCTGCGAAGTGATTCAGGAGTCTCTGGAACTGGCCACGGTGCTGAAGATGAACGACGACGAAGCGCCCCGGGTGCTCACGCTGCTGGGACTGCCTGCGCCTCAAGGTTTGCCGGGTCAGCGCGAGTCCGCTTCCGGCTTGTTGCGGCTGGGCGCCGAGCGGCTGCTGGAGGAGTTTCCTTTGCTCCGCATGGTGGCCGTTACGCGCGGCTGCCACGGCAGCCTGCTGGTGACGCGCGAGGAATGGCACGAGCACCCTGGAATTCCCGTCCAGGTGGCGGACACCATCGGCGCGGGAGATGCATTTACGGCGGCCATGACCCACTATTTGCTGCGCGGAGCCGATCTGGCCACGCTGAACGAGGCGGGCAACCGCTGGGGCGCGTGGGTGGCCTCGCAGTCCGGCGCCATGCCTGCGTTGCCGGAGACGGTGCGCGCGGGAATTGCCGCGGACATCGAGGGTTGAACCACGATGCTGCCGGCCGGGACACCACCGAAGAAATTGCACGAGGCGGCGCGACATGACCGAGAGAGCAATCTGGTGCGCGAGTGAATTGCGGCGTGAGCTGGGGCTGCGCAACCGGCGGTGGGCGCAGGGCCACGCGCACGTGGAGAGCTACGGCAATCCTCCGGTGATTGTTTATGCCCCTGAGCACCCCACAGACGAAGACCTGGTCGCGGATACGCGCCGTCATGGTAACTTCTTCGACGCGGCTTATGCGGCTATTGTGGCGCGGCCGGAGTGGATGCGTCGCTTCGACAAAATCCACGCGCAAGGACGGGCGATACCCAGGGCGGATTCGGGCCGGCGTTGGCGCGAGCTGGATTCTTCAATGAGCTCAGATGCCCTGCTGATGAACGTCTTTTGCACGCCGGGCGTAGCCGAAGCACCTGCGGTGCGGCGGACTCTTGGAGTTGATGGGGAGGACCCGCCGGTCTTTGGCTGGAAGGCGCGTGTGCCGCTCAAAGGCGGGCGCTTTGACCGCACCGAGGTGGACATGCGGCTGGGCTCGCTGCTGGTGGAGGCCAAGCTCACAGAAGGTGATTTTCAGTCCAAAGCCGCAGCGGTCGTGGAGGCATACCGGGACTTCGATGCGGTCTTTGAGCGGGAGCTGTTGCCGCGGGTGTGCTTGAAGGCTGGGAGGCGCAAAGAGGCGGCGGAGTTTCCCGAGGACTATTCGCAGGAGTTTGAAGAGTGTGGGGCGGACGGCGGGAATGCTGTCAGGGCCGGAAGCTTTGACTTGAAGGTGGTGGTTGGCCGGCCCGCATCCATGCGGGTAGACGGTTCTTCGGGCGAGGGAGAGGCCGGGTATGCGAGCTACCAACTTATTCGCAACGTGCTGGCCGCCTATTCCCGGGGGTGCAGCTTCTGCGTTATTCACGATGAGCGCCGCCCGGACCTGCGCGAGGCCTGGTTCGAGGTGATGGCCGCTGTAAAGTCGGCCGAGATGCGCGTGCGCCTGAAGGTGCTCACATGGCAGGAGCTGGCTGCGATGCTGCCGGACGAGTTGCAGGAGTTTCTTAATCGAAAATACGGGATTGTGGCTCCGGGGAGGGTGGTTTCGCCCGTAGGGGAGACTGCAGAATTCGAGCAGGGGTGATTTTTGGTTCGCTTATTTCGGCGTTGAGCCAGCCTTCCTCCTCGAAGGATTGGCGCAAGGACGCGGCTCCCACCATCTCGGCCCAGCCAGAAAGCAGGGAAGCGCAGTGAGCGTTTCACAGGATAAGATGAGAAGAGCGAAAGTGGAACTTGACAGGGCGGAAGTGCGCGCCTTATCGCCAAACCTGCCGCCAAGCTGGTAGCTTGAAATAGAAGGGTTCTGTTTTCGATGATGACCTCTAATCCGTATTTTTCTCTCGCAGTTCTGTTTGTGGCGGCGCTGAGTTTCGGCCTCGCTCCGCTGGGGCTGGCGTGGCTGTGGGCGAAAGTGTTTTCGCCGCCCAAGCCGAACGCGGTGAAGAACGCCATCTACGAGTGCGGCCTTGAATCCAGGGGCGATGCCTGGATGCAGTTCCACTCGGCTTATTACCTCTATGCGATTATCTTTTTGATCTTCGATGTGGAAGCGGTTTTCCTGCTGCCCTTTGCGGTTGCATTCACCGGGCTGACGGCGGCGGCATGTGCGGCCATGCTGGTTTTTGTCCTGTTGCTCATCGAGGGTCTGGCCTGGGCCTGGGCCAAGGGCGTGCTGACGTGGACGTAAATGCAGGGAATAGGGAAAAGGGAACAGGGAATAGGAAACCTTACGGAGCAAACGATGGCTGTAGATGCAGGATTGAAGATCGAACTGGGCAAGCAGGGGGTCTTCGTGACAACCATCGAGGAACTCTACAACTGGGGCCGGCGCAACTCAGTTTGGCCCATGCAGTTTGGCCTTGCTTGCTGCGCCATCGAGATGATTGCCACCACCATGGCGCGCTATGATCTGGCTCGCTTTGGGGCTGAGGTCTTCCGGCCGTCGCCTCGCCAGGCCGATCTGATGATTATCTCCGGCACGGTGACAAAGAAAATGGCGCCCCAGGTGGTGCGCCTCTACAACCAGATGGCCGAGCCAAGGTACGTGATTGCCATGGGAGCCTGCGCCATCAGCGGAGGGCCATTCAAGCAAGGCTACAACGTGCTGAAGGGAATCGATCGTTATATCCCAGTGGACGTGCACATTCCCGGCTGCCCGCCGCGCCCCGAGGCGCTGTTGCAGGCCTTCATGACGCTGCAAAAGAAAATCGACGGCCAGCATTTGACCGGCGAGGACAGGCCGCGACATTTGAATTCAGAAGCCCAAGGCGAGTTTCCGGTACCTGAGTTTGGAGAGCACGACCTGGAGCCCACGTCGAATCCCGGCGTTTGGCCCGTGCCGGTGATTATCAAGTGAACAGGGATCAGCGAATACGGAAAAGCAAATCGTACTGAAGGATCGGGATTGAAGACACTAGAAGAAATCAAGGCGGCGATCGAGGCGGCCGTGCCGGGCGCGGGAGCGGAGATTGTCACAAACCCCAGCGTTTCAGGCCAGCACTCGCTCCGGCTTGCGCCCAGCCGCGCACTCGATGTGGCGAAGTTTTTGCGCGACGACGCGGAACTCAGGCTCGATTTCCTCTCGAACGTCACTGGCGTGGACTGGCCGGACAAGGAAGTAGCCGAGAAGGTGAAGGTGACCCATCAGGTCACGAAGACCGTGGACGGTGTCGAGCAGCAAGCGGAAGAGACCGTCGAAGAGACGCGGAAGCGCATCGAGCCGGGGTTTCTTGAAGTGGTCTATCACCTGTATTCGATGGAGAAAAAGCACGGGCCGGTGGTCCTCAGGATGCGCACCGTGAACCGGACCGACCAGGTGGAGCTGCGTTCGCTGACGCCCATCTGGCGGTCGGCGGAGTTTCAGGAGCGGGAAGTTTTCGACCTCTACGGAGTTGTTTTCACGGGGCATCCGGACCTGCGGCGGCTGTTGATGTGGGATGGCTTCAAGGATTTCCCCATGCGGCGGGATTATGTGGAGCCGGACGATTTCGAGTACGAACCGACAGCGCACGACGCGGTGTTGAAGCGTGCCCAGGCGCGGCAGGACGCGATTACCGGCAAACCGCGTGAAGAAGGCCAGCCAGGAATGGGGGCGAGCCAATGAGCCAATCCCAGACCCATTCCGCAACGGTTACTGACAAACTCGATGGCCAGAAGCTCGATGGCTGGAACCGTCCCGCCGTGATTGAGCCCGACGGCGATGGGGAGTTGCTGGAAGTGGCCATGGGGCCGCACCATCCTTCGACGCACGGTGTCTTTCGCATGGATGTGGCTTTGGACGGGGAGCGTGTTATCCGGCTCAAGCCGGTCTTCGGCTACCTGCATCGCAACCACGAAAAGATTGCCGAGGGCGTCAGCTATCTGGCTTCGATGCCTTACACCGACCGACTGGATTATATGTGCCCGATCACCAACAACTGGGCCTATGCGCTGGCCGTCGAAAAGCTCACCGGTCAGGAGGTCCCCGAGCGCGCCGAGTACCTGCGGGTGATTCTGGGCGAGCTGACGCGCTTCCAGAATCACGCCTCGTCGATTGGTTTTTTGATTCAGGAGATGGGCGCCAGCGGCACGCCGCTGATGTACGCCTTCCGCGAGCGGGAAAAGATTCTGGATCTCTTCGAGGAGTTGACCGGCGCGCGCATGATGGTCAACTACATGCGTTTTGGCGGCTGCCGCGTGGATGCATCGCCGGCCTGGCTCGACAAGACGCGTCGGGTGGTCGAGGGCCTGCCGAGCTTTGTGGACGAATTTGACCGGCTGCTCAGCTCGAATGAGATTCTGATGGCGCGCACTCAAGGCGTGGGCATGTTGCTGGCTGAACTGGCGGTCAATGCCGGAGTTACTGGGCCGATGCTGCGCGCCTCGGGCGTGAATTACGACATTCGCAAGGTGGACGGCTACGGCATCTACAACCGCTTCAACTTCCGCGTGCCGCTGGGCGATCATGGCGACGTGTACGACCGCTATATGATTCGGCTGCTGGAGATGCGGGAGTCGCTCACAATTTTGCAGCAGGCGCTCAAAGACATTCCGGTTGGCCAGGTGATGGATCCCAAAGCAAAGATTCGTGGCTTCCGTCCCAAGCCGGGCGAGGCTTACGGACGCATCGAGGCGCCCAAAGGGGAGCTGGGCTTTTATCTCATCAGCGACGGCGGACCGAATCCGTATCGCTATCGCGTGCGCCCGCCCAGCCTGATTAATCTGACGATTCTTGAAGATATGTGTCTGGGACAAAATGTGGCCGATGTAGTGCTGATCTTCGGCAGCGTGGATATTGTGTTGGGAGAAGTGGATCGGTAAGGAATAAGGAATAGGGAGGTTTCATTGCTGGGCGAGGGCATACTGAAGGGGATGGCGGAGACCGCGAGGAATTTCTTCGGCAGCTATTTCTCTGCCGATCGGATGACGACGGTCGAATATCCGGAGCAGCGGATCGCCGCATACGAGGCGGCGCGCGTTTTTCCCTTCCTGGTCTATGATTCCAAGAACCCGGAGGACGCCGCCGATTGGGAGGCCGGGATGCGTTGCGTGGCCTGCCAGATCTGCGAGAAAGAGTGCCCGCCCAAGTGTATTTACATCGAGAAGTCAACAGACAAGAAGCCGGACGCTCTCGGCAAGCCGCAGTTTTATCCGACGCGCTTTGACATAGACATTTCGGTCTGCATGAGCTGCCAGATCTGCGTCGAGGTCTGCCCGTTTGAAGCTATCAAGATGGACACGGAGTTTGAGTTGAGCACCGACGACCGTTTCGGCGGACTCTTGCTGGACCGCAAACAACTGGCAAAATCGAACGAGTATTACCATCAGATTCATCTCACCGAAGCGAACGGCGTAGACGCGCGGCTGGCAGCGGAGAAAGCCAAAGCCGAAGCGAAAGCAAAGGCCGCGGCCGGCGCTGCTGCAGCCAAAGCCACTTCCGTTGCGGCGGCAACGGCTGGAGAGGGAGCATAACCGATGATCCGAAATCTAGACCAGATCTTCGTTTTGCTCCAGCACTGGCTGGTGAGTTTTCTGGCCGCCGCATGGCAGGGCGCTGCCGGTGTATTGATCAATGCAGCGGCCATCGTCTGCGTGTTTCCAGCGCTGTTTGCGGTCGCCGTGTGGCTGGAGCGCAAGGGACTGGGCCGCATGCAAAATCGGCTTGGCCCCAATCGCGTAGGCCCCTACGGCCTTTTGCAGCCGATTGCAGACGGCATCAAGTCGCTGACCAAGGAAGACATTGTTCCCCTGAGTGCGGACACGGTGGTGCATTTTCTTGCGCCGGTGCTCCTCGTGGTCACCGCGTTCATGGGCTTTGCGGTGCTGCCCATGGGGCGCAACATGGTGCTGGTGGATCTCGACGCCGGCCTGCTGTTCTACTTCGCGATGGGCGCGTCCACTGAGTTAGCTGTCTTCATGGCCGGATGGTCGAGCCGCAACAAGTATTCGCTGCTGGGCGCCATGCGCGCCGTGGCCCAAATGATCAGCTACGAGGTGGTGCTGCTGCTGTCGAGCGTGGTGGTGGTGATGATGGCCGGCTCGCTCTCGCTGACCAAAATCGTGGAGGCGCAGAACCACTACACGTGGGGCTTTCCGCACTGGTACATTTTCACGCCCTGGGGTCTGGCGGCCTTTGTCATGTATGCCATTGCGGCCACGGCGGAAACCAACCGATCGCCATTTGACTTACCTGAAGGCGAATCGGAGTTAGTGGCCGGCTATCACACCGAGTATTCGGGCTTCAAATTTGCGCTCTTTTTTCTGGGCGAGTACGTGGCCATGTTTTCCATCTCCGGACTGGGCACCACGCTGTTTCTGGGCGGATGGTCCGCGCCGTTTTCCTTCCTGACCTGGGTTCCGTCGTGGATATGGTTCTTCTCCAAATTAATGCTTTCAATCTTTGTCTTCATCTGGATGCGGGGAACGCTGCCCCGGCTTCGCCAGGATCAGTTAATGAACTTTGCCTGGAAGTTTGTTCTGCCCATGTGCCTGCTCAACCTGATGGTTGCCGCGGTGTGGCGCTTCATGGGCGATGGCTGGCTGCGGTGGTTCGTTTGTTCAGCGATCCTGATCTTGGCCTACGCAGGCATGGGCTGGAGCGAACTGCGGAAGAAACACATTGGGCCGAGGAGTTATCGCTATGCGGAGTAAGTTCTTCTGGGGCGAAAGGGAAGAGGAGGCCCGCCGATGAGCCTGGTCTTTTATCTGATTGCGGCGCTCACCGTGGCTGGCGGCCTTGCGTCCATGGTGCTGAAGAACACAGTGCATTGCGCGCTGGCGCTGACAGTTGCTTTCGCTGGGCTGGCGCTCTTTTTTCTGAATCTTGACGCGCAGTTTGCTGGCTTCGCGCAAATTCTGGTTTACATCGGCGCGGTGGCTATCCTTGTAGTTTTTGCGATTCTTCTCACCAAGGGCTCTGAAACTCCGAAAGATGGGGTCTTCAGCCGCACCTGGCTGGCCGGCCTCGCGGTAGCCGCGGCGGTTTTTGCAGTGCTGGGTTGGGCCATACTCCACACCGCGCCCATGCTGCCCGGAGCCACGCCCGCTCCCGCCGTTACCGTGGAACAGATCGGTCAGGCGCTCATCGGCCGCTACGTTTTGCCGCTGGAGATTGTTGCGGTGCTGCTGACTGCGGCCTTGATCGGCGCAGTTATCGTAGCCATGCACGAGAAGGAGGGAACCAAGTGACTCCTTTGGCGGGTTATCTTCTCGTTGCCGCGCTCATTTTTTCGATTGGCCTTGCCGGTGCGCTCACGCGGCGCAACGCCATCCTGGTGCTGATCGGGATTGAACTGATGCTGAACGCTGCCAATTTGAATCTGATTGCCTTCTGGCGCTACGGGCCGCATCCGGAATTGCTGACGGGAATGATGTTTGCTATTTTTTCGATTGCCGTGGCGGCGGCCGAAGCTGCGGTGGGGTTGGGATTGGTAATTTCGATTCATCGCCACGCCAAGACAACGGATCTGGACCAGATGAACAGGATGAAGGGGTGAAAGGTTGATGCAAGAGGCAATTTCATTCACTCCGCAGTTGTCGGCTTCTCTCATCGCGGAGATTCTCTGGTTGATTCCCGCCGTGCCCATCGTGGCCTCGGGCCTGGCCGCGCTTTTGAAGCAGCCGCGCCGCAAGGCTTCCGCGACTTTGGCTATCGGCTCGCTGAGTTTCTCGCTGTTGCTTTCGCTGGTTGCCTTCAGGCATGTCGTGAGCGAGTGGGCCAATGGCAGGGCAACTCGCGAGGTCGTCAACTTCGCATGGTTCCAAACCGGCGCCGTCAACGTTGACCTGGGATGGGTGCTCGATCCGCTCTCGGCCGTGATGCTGGTGATGGTCAGCTTTGTCGGTCTGCTCATCTTCATCTACTCCACGGGCTACATGGAGCACGATGAGAACTACACGCGCTTCTTCTGCTTCATGTCCCTCTTTGCCGGGGCGATGCTGGGCGTGGTGGTGGCCAACAGCCTGTTGCTCCTCTTCATGTGCTGGGAGTTAGTCGGACTTACCTCCTACTTATTGATCGGGTTCTGGTACCAGAAGCCCTCGGCTTCGGCAGCGGCTAAAAAGGCATTTCTCACCACGCGCATTGGCGATGTTTTCTTCTTGCTGGGAATTGTGTGGTTATTCTCACAGACCGGCACGCTGCTCTTCTATAACCACGGCGCGGGTTCGCTGGAGCCTTTCGCGTTGGCCGGATTGCTTGCTACGCCGGCCGCTCTTGGACTGACCGCAGCGGGCGCGATTGGCCTGTTGATCTTTGCCGGAGCGGCAGGCAAGAGTGGCCAGTTCCCGCTGCACGTATGGTTGCCGGATGCGATGGAAGGCCCCACACCCGTCTCTGCGCTGATTCACGCCGCGACCATGGTGGCAGCGGGAGTCTATCTTATCGCGCGAGTTTATCCGCTGATGCAGGCCGGCGCGCTGGCCGGCGGCACGACGACGGCCCTGACAGTCGTCACCTGGGTGGGCGCATTTACGGCCGTTTTTGCCGCGCTGATTGCCGTGGCGCAGAACGACATCAAGCGCATCCTGGCTTATTCGACCGTCTCGCAACTGGGTTACATGATGGCCGGCCTCGGGCTGGGCGGTGTTGCGGTAGGTATGTTTCACCTGATAACTCACGCCTTCTTCAAGGCGCTCTTATTTATGGGCGCGGGCTCGGTAATTCACGGCTGCCACGAGGAGCAGGATATTCGCAAGATGGGCGGGCTGAAAGCCGACATGCCGCTGACGTTTGCGACCTACGGGGTAGGCATGTTGGCGCTATGCGGATTTCCGCTGCTGTTTTCCGGCTTCTGGAGCAAGGACGGCATTCTGGAAGCTGCACAGCACTGGAGCGTTGCCAAAACTCCGTTTTATATGCTGGTCTTTGGCGCGTTGCTGACGGCGTTTTACATGACCCGGCAAGTAGCTTACGTCTTCTTTGGCTATTGGCGGGGCGGCAAACCCGCGCACGAGAGTCCCGCGGTGATGACCGCGCCGCTGGCGATTCTGGCATTCTTCGCCATGGCGTTGGGATTGATTGGAACTCCCGCCTGGCCGTGGTTCAGAGCGTTTCTGGATGGTCGCGCGGCGAGCTTCGCGTGGCGCGGGTTTATGGAGCCTGGACTGTTAGCGCTGATGTGCGCCTCGACTCTTGTTGTCTTTCTAGGTCTAGGGTTGGGATGGAAGCTATACGGTGATCGCTCTCCGCGTCCGCAGGAGCCGGATGCGCTGGAGCGAGTCACTCCCTTGGTTTGGGGTTGGCTGCGCGACAAGCTTTATGTGGATGAGTTCTACGGAGTGACGGTGATCGCTTTCTATGAAGGTTGGGCGCGCGTCTCGGATTGGCTCGACCGCCGCGTCTGGGGCGGCGTGGTGGCCGGGGTTGCGTGGACCTTTGGCCTGTGGGCGCAATTGAACCGCTTCCTCGATAACAACATTGTGGACGGCAGCTTTGACAAAGGCTGCGATGAGTTAGGTGTGGGCGGAGGCCTTCTCTCACGCATGCAGACGGGCCGCGTGCAGACTTACCTGAGATTGCTGGCGCTGGCCGTGGTATTGCTGGCGGCAATTCTGATCTGGAGCAGCCGGGCATGAGCGGAATTCCTGTATTGTCGCTGTTGACCGTGCTGCCCCTCGCGGGGGCGGTGATTGCGCTCCTCTCGGGCAAGCATGCGCGCGCCGTGGCCCTCTTCACGACCATCGCGAACCTGGCGCTGGCGCTCGTTGTGTGGACCGAGTGGAGCAGGGGGCCCGTTTTCGGTGGCTACGGATTCATCGAGCAGCACGCATGGGCGCCGTCCCTGGGCATCGAGTATCACCTCGGCGTGGACGGGCTGAGCGCGTTGATGCTGGTGCTCTCGGCCATCGTCACGCTGATGTCGGTGGATGCCGCACACCGCGTCCATCATCAGCCGGGGCTTTATTTTGCGCTGGTGTTGACGCTGGAATCCGGACTCTTCGGATCCTTCACGGCACTGAATTTCTTCCACTGGTTTCTCTTCTGGGAACTGAGCCTGATTCCCGCCTTCTTTTTAATCAAGTTGTGGGGTGGCGCGCGTCGCGGTCCGGCGGCCACGCAGTTTTTCATCTACACCATGGCTGGCTCTGCGGCTCTGCTTGTAGCGTTTCTGGCAGTGTTTCTTTCCACAGGCAGCATGGATTTCCCTCACCTCACGCTACTCGCCTCCACCGGCGAACTCGAACAACTGGTCACGGCGCACTTGGGGCCAGTGACGCTATGGCTGGCCATTGGCGTGCTGGCTGGTTTTGCCGTCAAGGTGCCGATGATTCCGTTCCACACCTGGCTGCCGGCTGCTTACGCTGAAGCGCCCTCGCCGGTGACGATGCTGCTGACCGGCGCCATGTCTAAGATGGGCGTCTACGGCCTGCTGCGCATTGCGCTTCCCCTCTTTGGCCACCAGATCGCGCAGATTCGCACGCCGCTGCTAGTGCTGGCCGTGGCTACCGTCGTTATGGGCGCATGGGCCGCGGTGGCGCAGAAGGATCTGAAGCGCGTCTTCGCTTACATGTCGGTCAATCACCTGGGCTACTGCTTGCTGGGCATCTTCGCGCTTGCGGTTCCGGCAGCCGGAGCAGCTGCAGCGAACAGTCAGGCGGCGGCGCTCAATGGCGTGATCTTCCAGATGTTTAACCATGGCATCACCGCGGCGGCGCTCTTCTGGTTTGTGGCAATGATCCAGGAGCGCACGGGCGGTCATCGCGGCATCGATCAATTTGGCGGACTGCGCAAGCCCGCGCCGGTGCTGGCAGGGCTAATGGGCATCGCGCTCTTTTCTTCGCTGGGGTTGCCCGGGTTGAACGGCTTTCCCGGCGAGTTCCTCATCTTCCGCGGCGTCTTCCCGCTGGCCTGGGTTGCGGCCACGGTATCAGTTCTAGGGCTGCTGGTCACAGCGGCCGTAATTCTGACTGTGATTCAAAAAGTATTCACCGGTCCCGTGCCGGAGCACTGCGTCGGCTTTCCTGACTTGCACCACGGCGAGCGGATGGCGCTCGTTCCCGTGATAGGCCTGATGTTTCTCGTCGGACTTCTACCGCAACTGATTGTGGCCACCGTGAATCCCACGGTCATGAACCTGCTGGCTCACTGGAGATTTTAGATGTTAGCGTGGACAATCTATCTCTCGTTTGCCGGAGCGATCGTGCTGGCAATCCTGCCGAAAGGCAAACCGGCCCTTGCTCGTTGGCTGGCGCTCAGCGTCGCCGTGGCCGGACTCGCATTCGCGATTGCGGGCTTCATCGCCGGCGTGGGACAAGGGCTGACAGTTTTTGTCGATCTGCCGTGGATGCCGTCCATGGGGATTCACTTCCTGCTGGCGGCTGATGGCATCAGCCGCGTGCTGGTTCTGCTCACAGGTCTCGCCGCGGTTGCAGGAGTGCTCTTCAGTTGGAACATCGAACTGCGCACCAACGAGTTTTTCGCTTTCTTCCTGGCGCTCATCGGCGGAGTTTACGGAGTTTTTCTCAGCTTCGATCTGCTTCTACTCTTCGTCTTCTACGAAATCGCCATTGTGCCCAAGTATTTCCTCATCGCCATCTGGGGTTCCACGCGGCGCGAGTACGCGGCCATGAAGCTGGCCATCTATTCCTTCGCCGGCTCGGCGATGGTGCTCATCGGCTTGCTGGCGGCTTACGCCACCTCGGGCAGCCACTCCACCAGCCTTATCGAGTTAGGTCATGCGGGATTCCCTGTCGGCTTTCAGATGTGGTGCTTTCCGCTGGTCTTTACCGGTTTTGCGATTCTTGCCGGCATGTGGCCGTTCCACACCTGGGCGCCCACCGGCCACGTCGCCGCGCCCACTGCTGCTTCCATGCTGCTGGCCGGCGTGGTGATGAAGCTGGGCGCATACGGCTGCCTTCGCGTTGGCATTGCTCTCTTTCCTCGCGGCCTTGATCCCTGGGGATTTTCGTTCATCGGCTTCGGCTCGTGGCGCGATGTCTTCGCCGTGCTTGCGGTGGTGGGCATAGTCTACGGAGCGTTGGTGGCCCTGGCGCAGACTGACTTCAAATTCGTCATTGGCTACTCAAGCGTCAGCCACATGGGTTTTGTGTTGCTCGGCCTCATGACTTTGAATCAGATCGGAATGACCGGCGCGGTCCTGCAGATGTTCTCTCACGGCATCATCGCGGGACTGCTCTTCGCCATCGTCGGCCGCATCGTCTACGACCGCACCCACACGCGCCAGTTGGCGGAGCTGGAAACCATGCACCTATCCCGCCGTCTGCCCTTTGCCGCATGGGCATTTGTGATTGCCGGAATGGCCTCGATGGGGCTGCCGGGCTTCTCCGGCTTCGTTGCCGAGTTGCAGGTTCTCGTTGGGGCGTGGAAGGTCAATCCGTGGTGGGTTTTGGCAGCGGGCATCGGCATCGTCGTCGGCGTGGCTTATACGTGGCGCGCCTTGCAAAAGGCCTTCTTTGGCGATGCGCCGGCCAGCCCGCATATGTTGGAGCAGGAGCAGGGGCACCCGCTGGCCGCAATCACCTGGCCTGAAGTTACCGGCGTTGTACTGCTGGCAGGAGCTAGTTTGGCTGTGGGACTTTATCCGAGAATTCTGCTCGACACAATAGAACCAGCCGTGAAGGCGTTGCTCGCGGGAGGTGTGCAATGAACTACGCAGATCTCTTCCGCGTAACGCTGCCGGAGACGGCGCTGGAAATCGCCGCTCTCATGGTGCTGGTGGTGGACCTGGGCTTCCTGCGTAAGGCCGCGCTAAAGGTGCGCGTGGCAGTGGCGGCGCTACTCGGTGTTGCCGGCTGCGGCGCGGCACTGTGGACCGTCGGCCTGCAGAATGGCAATAGTTTCTTCGTCGACGGATGGGAAGTGCTCGTCGTTAGTCCGGTCGCTCTCACCGCGCAGGTCGGTATTCTGGTTCTCACTGCGCTCACGCTCTTGCTCCTGATTGACGAAAATTTTACCCATCACGTTGGCGAATTTGTTGCAGTAGTGCTGATGGCAGCCGCGGGCGGTTTGCTCATTGTCGCCGCGCAGGATTTGTTGGTTATCTTCATCGGCCTTGAATTGCTGAGCCTCGGACTCTACATCCTGACCGCGTTTGCCAAAAGTTCAGGCAAGAGCGCTGAAGCGGCAATGAAATATTACCTTTTCGGAGGAATGTCAGCCGCCTTTCTGTTATTCGGGTTCAGTTATCTCTATGGCGTCAGTGGCTCAACGAACTTAGCTGAGATTGAGCAGAGCATTCCATTGGTAGGTATGCCACTCCTCTACGTTGCCTGGGTGCTCATTGTCGCCGGCCTTGGCTTCAAGGTCGCTGCGGTTCCGTTTCATTTATGGGCGCCAGATACCTATGAGGGAGCGCCGGCGCCAGCGGCCGCGTTTATTGCTTCTGTCTCTAAAGTTGCAAGCTTTGCATTACTGTTGAATATCTGCAACGGCCTGTTCCAGCCGGGCAGAGACTGGAACGGGCCGCCTCAGCTTATTAACGAGATACTGCGCAATGAATTCGGAAGATGGCAGCCTCTGCTGATAATCCTGATCGTCGTCGCGGCGGCTTCGATGGTCGTGGGCAATTTGGCTGCCTTGGCACAGGTTAGTGTGCGTCGCCTACTCGCCTATTCTGCCATCGCGCACGCCGGTTATATTTTGCTTGGGGTAGCAGTGCGCCGTCCTTATGCAGGCCAGGTAGATACCATCCATTTCGTCCTGGATTCGTTTGGACCAGCTCTCCGCAGCGCAAACGCCGTCCTCTTCTACATCCTCACCTACGGCCTCACAACTATCGGCGCATTCGGTGTGGTTGCCGTCGTCGAGCGCGCCACCGGCAGCGACCGCCTCGACTCTTTCCTCGGCCTGCACAAGCGCAATCCCGTGTTAGCCGCCGTGCTGCTGGTGCTGTTTCTCTCGCTCGCCGGAATTCCCCCGCTGGTCGGCTTCTATGCCAAGTTCAACCTCTTTGCCGCGGTCCTCGGCGTCTCGGCAGGACCGGTTCCATTCGCCCTCGTAGCTTTGGCCGTCGCGCTCAGTGTGGTCTCGCTCTACTACTATCTGCAAGTGCTCAAGCGGGCCTATGTCATGCCCGCTGTCGATGAGTCTCCCATCAAGGCCCATCCGGTCACGATGGCCGTTCTTGTGGCGATTGCTACGGCCGTAGTGGTTCTGGGCTGCTTCCCGGCTCTGCTGCAAAACTGGATCGAGAGTTGTTATCGGTGATATAGCTCACATAAAAATACAAAGAGGCTCTCGTTCCGTCCATCGCCTCATTCAGCCGGATGAGTTATGCCGGAATAACCGGCGAAATGAGAGGCGATCCTGTTTCCAGACAAGAGTTATCCAGAATGATCCCTGCATTGCGGGCTAACGGAACTACGTTACCAGAGTAATACCATTTCGTAATCTTGCGCTTAAAATTCGCCTTGTCTAATATCGGCGGAGCTACAAACAACATGATGACTGTGTCGCGAAGACTTTTTGAGTCTCACGCATTCCTCTGTGATGTTGATTCACAGCAGAGGAAGCAGGCAAGTTCGCATTATGTGAGTGCTTAATCGGAGCCTTGCCAATAGGCGGGACTCCTTTTGTAAGAGGCAAGAAAGAGTGAGGGGAATGAAGAAGTTTTGGGTTTGCACGATTCTGCCCATAGGCGTCTTTTGTGCTCTGTTGTCGTTTAGCCCGCTGAAGGCCAATGCGGATATGATCGGATCCACGGTCACTTTGCAGCTTACGGGCACGCAGGGAGCGAGTTACGGAAGCGATTACGTCTATCCGTACTATCTCAGCGTCAACGGCGCCTCGCCTTCCTTGTCGATGATGTGCATCAGCTTCGACAATGATATCTATTCTGGCGAGAGTTGGACTGCGACCATTACGGCGGTTTCGGGGCAGCTGCAAGAAGAAGCTGTCTGGCTTTTCAATGACGATAATGCCGCCATTGCCGCCGGCAACACCGCAAAGCAGATTGCCGACCAGTGGGCTGCCTGGGAGCTGTTCTCGACCAATGCGCAGAATGAGACCGCACCCGTCGGAGCGGCAACTCAATTGGCCCTTGCTGAAGCGGATTACGCATCGGAGCCTGCAAGTTTCTACAGCGATTTCGTAATCTATATTCCGGAGGCCGGCAGCCAGCCTTCAGGCGATCCCGTGCCTCAGAACTTCATAGGATTAAATACGCCCGAGCCTGGCACCCTTATTCTGCTTGGCACCGGCATCCTAGGCCTGGCAGGCTTCTTGTATCGCAAGAGGCGTGCTGTCTGAGAAGCGTTTTCGCGGCTTTCCACGGAGCCGCGAGAGGTATAGGACGACAAGCCCGGCAAACTGCCGGGCTTATCGTTCCGTCGATCACTAATTTCTCCCGCTTGAACGAACTTCACATGGAAAAACACCCTTGGCGAGATTCAGAAGGGTATCGTCATTTTAGTGGGGCGAGATTACCTGGGTAACGTCCGTTGGTTATGTTGTACATCAGATTAGCCTTTGCTACTCTTGCTGACAGCAAAAACCTTAATCATTCTAGTTAGGGGAATTGCGAGTCTCAGGAAGGCATCCCTTGTATTGATTCGCCACAAGGGTAATTGGTTCGCTACAAGGGTGCATGTAAGTGCGCAGGATGTGCGCGTATGACCTGGGCTCAGTTACGAACTGGAACGCAGGCTGCAGCCGACATGAAAGGGTGAAAGATGAAGAAGTTTGGAGTATGCACGATTCTCTCCATTGGCGTGTTTTGTGCTCTTTTGCTGCTAGCCCCGTTCAGCGCTTACGCAGATACGGTGACTCTGACATCCATTAACTACGGGCCGATGTCTGGAGTGGGATCTGGGGGTGGTAACGTGTACCCCTATGGTTTCACCGTCTCTGGCACAACAGGTATTGTCCCGCTGATGTGTCTCAGCTACGAAAGTAGTATCGATCCCAACAACTACTGGACAGCGACGAAAACGCCGGTTGCGGGAAACACGGGTTACGAAGAAGCCGCTTACATCTTCTCTCTGGCTGTCGCGCCCGGCGCGTTACCGCAAACCGTCGTAGATGCGCAGTGGGCAGATTGGGCGCTTTTTGATCCCAGCCTGACCAAAAGTCAGCTGATCGCGGATGGCTTGTCGTCTACGGGGCCCGACAACGACGTCACCAACGTAGAGAATTTGCTGACCAACGCGCAGGCTTGGGTTAATGCGAATCCCAACTCTCCGCTCTACTCGCAGTACGTGATTTATGTTCCGACTTCTAATATCGACGAGGGTTCAAAAGTTGACATACCTCAGACCTTGATTGGGTTTGCGGCGCCCGAGCCCGGCAGCTTTATCCTGCTCGGAAGCGGCATGCTCGGCCTTGCGGCCTTCTTTTACGGCAGAAAGCGCAAGGGCGTGAAAAGCGTCTAGACAGGCGCATGAAGCGATCCGCCTGCAGATCAGATCTGTGACCGGCCTGTATTTGTAAGCGATAGGACGTGCTGCAGCCGTCGTATTGAAGAGTGAGAAGCTTGCAGTCAGAGGCCCTGCCAGAGAGTAGGGCCTTTGGCTTGTTTGACTACGAGCTGTTGATGCCCCGCCTTAACACCCAGGCGAGGCGATTGCATTTGGAGAATTCGGGCAGAACGGTACTCATCCCTGGGAGCAGGTGAGACTTACAAGTAATTCGAAGCGAGTTACTTTGTATTCTGATGCTTTTGAGCAGACGGTTATGTCCCCTATTAAAACTTCACATTATAGCTTAGAGTTGTTATCAGCAGGTGCTTGCGGTCATGAAGCAGGAACCTTGTTTCTGACTCCAGCACCGAGCAGGACGTGAGCCGAGAAACGCCGGGTTTGATTCGTCGGAAGCAGACGAAGCTATACCCGGTCTTGAGTGGAGTTCGCAAGGCTTCGGGGATTTGAGAATCCTTTGAATGGCCGCAAGAGAGGATTTGTTCGTGATGAAGAGCTTTCTGAAGTACGCACTCGGAGTGTTGGGCATTCTGCTCGGTACATGCGCCTCCGCTCATGCTCTTATGTTCAGGCATAGCCCCGAGGTTGACCCGAGCCTCGCGATCAGCGCCCTCACACTGCTTGCGGGATCGCTTGCCGTGCTGGGCATTCGACGCAAGAAGTAGACGAAGAATTTTGAAGATTAACTCAAATCCTTCCCTGGCTGGAAACATTCGCTTCCACTCAACTAATTCCTTTCCGTTCCCCCGCCACCTTCTTGGGCGGCTTTATTTATTTGGCGCGCTGATGGCGCTTGAATTTTTATTCTGCTTTTCGGGCAGGGGACAGTCTCCCGGACATCTGAAGATTTTTGGAGTAATCACCGACCTGTACGGTCAAATTCCCCTCTTTGCGTATGTGGTGTTCGTGGGTTTCGGTCATTCCGTCTGGAAAGCTCAAAAAGAAAATATTCCGTTCGGCCGCATCTTTTTTGGAATCCATCTTCTTTGCATGGCAGCAGTTCTTTCCATTACCCTGGCGACGCAAAAAGGGCTGGGCTGGCTGCTCTTCGATACCTTCGGCTACATCAAGAGCTCTCTTTACCTGCTCGGGACCATATTGTTGGCTCTGGCTTGTGTTCCGCCACGAAGCTGGGTCAGGGCGATTCGCTCGACCGGCCTGCTGTGGCTATATTCGTCTCTTGCAGGTGTGGCTGGATGGTATCTAGTGTAGTTCGCCACAAGTAGAGTCTTTTATAGGCCGGGCCTCATCTTATGATGAGGAGGGCTATATGCGAGTTGCAAAGCCAATAGTTTTACGAGAAGAGACTCGTCGCGATCTGGAGCGTAA
>Ga0224555_1002301_pt1 | contig 22942 bp, 26 predicted proteins | sample 714S23034metaG_FD_180687 | JGI IMG/M metagenome (GOLD analysis project Ga0224555, IMG submission 180687) | Peat soil microbial communities from Stordalen Mire, Sweden - 717 S2 30-34 | ecosystem: Environmental > Terrestrial > Soil > Wetlands > Peat | place: Sweden: Norrbotten County, Stordalen...
ATATTGAACGTTTTTCTTATCCTCGTCCGTCGCCCCAGCCAGCCACTCTGCAATCTTAGTAGGGTTGCGGTCGGCGGGCTTTAAGGGAGTGCGGGCGTTTACCGCGTCGAACAATTGCTGGTCAGATATGCCTTTGTCGGCCGGCGCGAAGTGCGGGTGGCCAGGTGTTTGAATCATCCCCGCCTCGCGGCGAATTTCCTTTTGCTCTGTGGATTCTTTTTCTCTCTTGCCCACGTTGGCGGCAGTCTCTTGTTGGTTGAACCCCGCAATCATGCCCGAAACTTCGGGCATTGCGTCGTCCGCCGACCATTCGGGGTGAGCGTCGAACAGTTTAATTGCCGCATCCTTAACTGTGCCCACCTTCTCCGTAAGGTCTGGGTACTTCACAATCATTTTGTCCACGGTAGATATGAGCAAACTTCGTTGTATTTGCCGCAACTGTTTGTCGTCTTTAGCCTCGGCCTTCTTGGCAGCGGCGGCATCGCGTTCATTACCCTCCGCGATGACATTCCATAGGGTGTGGTATTCCGGGCCGGTGCCTTCGATCATTTCGGGCGTGGATATTTGTTCCGCCTTTTGCGCCCAGGTCAGCTTCGGATCATGCACTATCGTCAGTCCCTTCGACCATATGAGTTGGTCGGGCTTCTCTCTTGGCTCGGGCGTCTGCTTGTGCTTGAGCGCGGCATTGATACCTCTATCCAACATTTCACGCTGTGTCGCGGTGAGTTCTTTGCCAGTGGCCATCGTAGCGGTCCGCTTCTTGGCATTGTCGGCGATTATCCCCGCCTCCGCTCCATCCTTGGCATTCATCACGTCAGATATAAGCTCGTGGCTCTCATCGTAATTCTGCTTTTGGGTCTGAACGAATTTAGAGTGAGCGCCCCGGAGCATCCTGTACCGGGTGTCCTGCTGCTCGGGCGTCATATTCTTGTCGTCCAGCCCCGCCAGCGCCGTTTTGGCGGCGTCCAGGTCGGCGGCGGTACCGCTCTCTAAACGACGCTGCGCCTGCACTAACGTCGCCTGCGCGGGTATGAACTGCTCTTGCGAATCCGCCCAACCCTTTTGCTTCAACCCGACCGATTCCAGCTTATGGTTCATCGTGCTGGCACCCTTCAGGTCCCCGGACAGCAACGCCGCGTCATAGTTCTGCTGGTAATCCGCCTCAATCACCGTCTGCCTCTGCTTGAACAACTGGTGCTGGACGTGCTCGCCGATTTGCGGGATAGCCTCCGACTGCTCGTGCGCCCATACGTTCGCAACTCGGACGTTGGGTGATTGCATGTCCGCGATTTCCTGCATGACGCCCTGCGCGATCTTCTGATTGCCCTCCGGGTCGAGATTGCTGTCCATCGTCTGCTGGAGCACGGCGAGCTTCTCCGCCCGTTTGCGCCGGAGCGTGTCGATCTCCACCATATCAGAGGCGTCCTGGAGCTTCTTCTGTATCTGCATGGCCGTGTCAAACACGGCGTCCCCGCTCTTGGCGACCTGGCCCCAAAGGGCCTGTGCGCCGTTGTCGAAGTTGATGTGCCCCGCGACGGCCGGCCCTTGGTCGGGCGGTTGCTCTTGCGAATACGTGATGTCGAATGCTTTAGCCATTAGAGGGCCGCTCCCATCCCATTATTTGAGAACTGGAAAGGCTGTGTTTTCGGCGGCGGGGACATGAAGGCCCCCGTCATGTTCCCGTACTGGCCAAAACCCGTCAACAGCGACGTACCCGCGCCCAGCATTCCCGCCATCATGTCGTTGCCCGCCGCCTGGCCGTAAATCCCGGCCTGCATCTGCTGTAGCCCCGCCTGGCTCCGATACTGGCCCGCCTGAATCTGGCCCTGGTAGCCGATCATCAGGTTGTCCAACTCGCTCTGTGCCGCCTGGGTGCCCTGCAACTGAAGCGCTGTGCCTTCGTTGGGGACGGCGCCCGAGGCACCGAGATTCGCCCGCAAGGTGGACGCCTGGCGGTCTGCCGCCTCCGCCTGCTTCTGCTGCTTGTACAGCGTGGCCTTCTCGGTCTGCACCGCGTTCTGGTTGGCGACAGCGGCGTTGTAATTGGCCATGGCCTGCTCGCCCTTGGCCTGGGACGCCGCGGCACTGCCCTGCATAATCTGACCCACCGCGCCCAGCGCCAAGCCGCCTAAAATTACCCCTGCCATTGGGACACCTCTTTTGAAATCAGCATCGTGTACAAGTAGCCGGGCTCCTCGCCAAAGAACATCGGCAGCGTGGCCTCCAATTTGAAGCCAAGATGCTCGACCGTGCGAACGGCCTCTTTGAAGTCACACTCGACCACGGCCATGAGCCGCCGGAGGTCGTGCGCCTTGGCGCAACAGCCTATCCACTCGCCGAGCATCTTGTACATGGTCTTCTTGTGCGCCAGCGCCGCCGCCGCCCAATCGAACCAGATAAGCCCGGTGGTAGGCCGCAGGAGTTGCATCCCGCCCACCGCCAGCACCACGCCGTCATGCTCGACCGCCCACTCGAAGTAGACCGCCGGCGGAAGGGACTCTCGCTCGATGCCGCGGCTGATGGAGGTCTTGACAACTTCGGCGATGTCTTCGGCTGTCGCTGTTCGGATTTTCATCTGCTTGTCTTCTCCGCTCTGGCCACAATCGCCCGCAGCGTGCAGGGCAATGGGTCGGTGCCGGTAATGGTGATCGGCGTGTCCGAGTCGAACCCGCCCGACGTGGTGACGATCGTATCGCCGGTGAAACAAACGCCCGTGGTGTCCTGTACCGGGAAAAGATGCTGTAGGTCATTCCCGTACTGGACGTTGCCGCTGTTGAGGAAGGATAAATCCAACTCCGCAATCGCCACCTTGGATCCTTGCGACGCCCCGCCGCCGCGTGAAGGCACCTGGAGGCGCATCGGCTCGACGATGTACTGTGAGCCGAAACCGACAGCCACGGTGGACGCCTGGGTCGAAAGCGTGATCTGATTGCTGGACACAACCTGCGACGGCTGGACAACGCCGTCCGCAAGAATCTGGACGGCCTCATTATTCAGGACGGAGGGGACGGCAATTACCGTCGCGGGATTGCCGGAATACTGCGTCCCGCAGTTGACGAAGAAACTGTCGGCAATCCCGTTGAACAGGCGGGACGCCATGCGCTCAATGCACATGCTTGGCGTGTTCGTGCGGACTTCCCCGCCAAGCGTCCGATACACCGCCAGCCATACTTCGTCTTCCTCGGCGCCGGGAATGACAGCCACGGAAACGACCTTGGAACCCGTCCGGCCAAGGCCGGTCTGCCACCAAGCCCATTGCTCGAAATACCCGATGGCAAAGGGGTATACCACTACTTCGTCAATCGTGGCGGTTCGCCCAGCCGTCCGGTTGCAAATGTTCCAATACCATAAGGGGCCAGACACATTGCCGTTGAAGGCTGCGTCAATTGAGCAAGCGGAGTTGGACGGGTACTGCATCGCCGTAATCGAAGCGATCCCGTAACCGTCAAGGAACAGCAACATACTGTTGCTGCCATTCCAGACGCCAGTGAGACAGTGAGTGTTCCCGTCTCGCACGTCAGCCTGGATACTAATGTCTGCGGTAACAAAACATTGCTTGTTCGCGTCGTCAGTAACGCAGAACGTCGGCATTCCGTTTGACGCCACAGTCAGACTGATTTGGAAGTTTCCCGCCGACGTGATCGTATCGAAGATTGTGAAAGTTCCGCTTGACTTGTCGCTTGTCTTGAACCACGCGGAGACGGAGACCCCTTGGCCGTTGATAAGGGTTGTGAGGTTGGGACTGGTACTCCAATATCCTTCCGCCCAGGACTTCGTGCCGCCGCCGGAGAACGTGACCGCCGTGTTCCCCGAGCCGGGAACTAGGCCCGTAACGCCAAGCGTCGGCGGGCCGACGTACGCGCCGTTGTTCAACTTCTCTTGGTCGTAGGCAATTGTGCCGGACGCCTCGCCAAGCTGCCACCATGCGTAAGGGCCGATAGAAGCCACGGCCTCGTTGAAGGTCGCGCCGTAGTAGGAAATCGCCTTGTCCATCAAGGTTGTTCCGACGTAGTGCCGCGCCCATGCCGTTACGTTCTGATCGCGCTCGTAAGTGAATGAAAGCAACGTGCCGTCCCCGCGCACGCACCAAAGAATCTGATCGGGGTTCTTCTGCAATGCCGTCTGCGTAATGCCGCCAAGCGTGATATGCTCGGCCATTTGGCTCATGTCCGGGGCCGCGTATTTCTGCGCCGCGCCGTTGAAGGCGAACTCGCGGAGCTTTCGGCCAACGTAATCCACGAACAACACTGCCTGGCCCGCCTTCGTCGGCATGAGCGGCATGACGCCGTCCGTGCCGATCTGAATGACCACGGCGTTATTGCCCGTAAGTGTTGTGGGGATAAGCCCGTTGACGGCGCCGGCCGTAACGACCCACTCGCCGCCGGAGGTCCCGACGCACACGCAATCGAGGCTGTCCAGCCACAAGACGGTATCCGTCGCCAGCATGTCCTTCTCGAAAGAGTCGGCGTCCTCCACGCCCGCCTCGAAGTTCTGGTAATCGTCCGACGCGGAGAACCATACCGCCTGCGGCTGCCACGCGGAGCCGCCGTAGATGATTCGATCTTGGAAGAAGCCCACCGCCGCCGGGAAGCCACGGTACGCGCTCCATGAGCCTTCCGCCCAACGGGGCGTCGCTGTCGCGTTTACGCCGAGAGGCTCAGTCAGAGTAACGTTGGCGATGGTTGTAGAGGTTATAGACGTAATCTGGACCACGCCTGTTATGTCACTGGTCTGAGCGACAAGGGTAAGCATGGCACCGGCCACGCCGCCCGTCCAGCCAGATACGACAGCGCGGTAAAAGACGTTCTGGGCATCCTCTACGAATGAAAAGAGAATGTTCACGTTTGATGTGCCACCCGAGTATGTGCCCGTCCATGATTGAATATCTATCCACGTCGCGCCATCGTCGTCCGATCTTTGGAGTGTGACAACCGCGCCCCAAATACCGGAAGATTGAAGTGTCCCCGTGCCAGTGATGAGTAAGACCGCCGTTGTGGCGTTTGTGGCGTCAATAGGACATTGGAATTGTTCAGGGATCTGCGGCAGTGTCAACGCCCACAACGACCCGACGTGCCCTGTATAGAACACCGGAGGCACAATCGTAATGTAGTTGGCTGTTGGCTGCGCAATCAGGAACGTGATGTAGTTGCCCGTGGTAGCCCCGGCAGTGAACGTGACGGAATAATCCGTGCCAAGGGTCAAGATGGTATTACTGCCATTCGGAACATATGAATGCACAGCTATGTCAGTGTTGGCCTGGATTGCAAAGTTGAAGTACACCTGCTGGCCGATAGTATTCGTGCCAATCGCCGTCCACGTAGCACCCGCAGTCAGCGTCCCAGTCGAACCTATCTGCTCAAATGCGTCGAATTGAGGACTGGTCGGGAAGGTCGCCGCCAATGTAGTTTTGGGGCCTGTCGGGTTCTGAAGGTCATTCCGCTTGTAGAACGGGCCGTTGGTGAATGTGATCGCTGTCAGCGTGAACGTGGGCACACCCGCCACGTCGGCCAGCTCCAGTTGCATGGGCGCGTAATCGCTGTGGACAAGCCACATCGTATCCCCCACCTGCCGGAATTGCAGCGAGGGGAGATCAGCCACCAGGTACGGCGTCACAACCTCCACGGGCGTCCCGCCCACTTGAAGCTGCGCGCCCTGGTAGTAGAACCGAATGTACAGGTTCCCAAACTCGCACACGTAGGCGATATTCTGTGAGTACACGAAAGGAATGAGTCGCACGTTCGCCGGCGTCAACTTCCCCTTGGCGACAAACTGCGTTCCCGGCGTCCGCGTTACCGTGCCATAGACCAGGGGCAGCATGTTGACAAGCTGGCGGCAAGAGGCCGCGTACTTCTCGATATCCGTCCGGGCGTCAAGCTGCGGTGAAACTTCGCCGTTTGAAAACGTATTAAGAGCCAGATCAACCATGAAGGCTTATCCTCCGCGATTCAAGCCATGTCGGTTCTCGGCTTTCCCTGTTGGTCTCAATCGAGTTGACCAGCACGGCGTCACGAATCGTCTGTACCAACTCCTGCCCGATGGACTGCCGCAACACCTTGTCCTGTGATTGCGACATGACGATCTTGAGCGCCAGCGACAGTACGAACGCCTCGACAAAGAGCGCGTCAAACAAGGCTGGGTTGGTCACTTGGCCGATGTACTCAAGCGTGATCGACTGGCAACTGGACAAGAGCATATTGCCCTGGAGCAGCCAATGGTGCCGGTCAATCTCCATGATCCGCAAGAGATTGGCCGGTAGCGCGTAGGCGTAGGTGTGGCACTTGGAGGGCGATAGGGCATAAGTGCTCGTGGCGTCGGGTGTGACGTTCCACGCGGGGCTTACCGTAACCACGGTTGCCGTGTTGCTCGTGATCTGCCCCTGTTGACCTTGGCCCGTGCCACCAGTAATCGTGACGTACCAGCCGGCGAAGGCATTCACCGTCCATGCTTGGGTGGTATCGCCAAGGGCTGTCGTGCCGGTGCCCGTCGCCGTGGCCGTGCCCGCGGTGCCCGCAACGGCCGCCAGGAGCGATTGTGTCTTGGCGAACTTCCACAGGTGCCGGCGCACGAGTGCATCCCGCGTCTGGACGTAAAACAGCGTCATCGTCTGGGCGTCTGGCGAGTTGTCCGTGAAGGCCACGGGCGGGCCTGCGCTGTAACCGGCGAGATTCGCCTTGCCGCCCACGCGGGACAGGGCCATGTTCGCTATTTGAAGGTCAGTTTCCATGTCGAAACTCCTAAAGGCCCGGCGAAGCTGTCGCCCCGCCGGACCGGGGTGCTAACCACTTAGGTGCTAGGAGCCAAGCTGCAAGTCCACGAACGGGGCGTTCGAGGAACCGCTGCTCGAAGCGTCGATGCAGTACCCGGCCAACTGGAAGACGGGGTGCGAGCCTTCGGTGATCTCGGTGCGGGAGTGAACCGAACCGTTGGGTCCGAAGTACACAGCGCGATCGCTGGCGGCGGCGGCGGTTAAGCCGTCCGACGTGATCCAGCACGGGCCGCGGTCCTGAACCCACGTCCACACGCCAGCGGCGCATGTCACGGCGGGCATTCCCAGGAATGTGACGTACGCGCTGTTAGTGACGTTGCCGCTGGTGAGATACCCGTAGGGGTTCATCATCGTTTCGATATTGGTCGTACCCACCGTCACGGCGGTCACGAGCGGGTCGTCCAACGTCAGGGTGCAAGCACCGCCGCCAGAGGCCACGGAGGTATTGCAAAGAATGCAGCGGTTGTCGGGGTGCTGGTTGGTGCCGTTGCCGACAACAACTGTGCCGCCGATCAGTTCGTCAACGGCAATAATGCCGTTGCCGGCCACGCCGGCGGTCGCGCCGACGGTGATCGTCACCTGGAAGGAACCGGCTGTGCCGGCCTGCCCAACCTGCGCCGGGGCAACGGCATCGGGGATTGTCTTTTTGCTGTAGCAAGCGCCGAACTCCGATTGCAGGCCGCCCGTGCCGACAAAGGCATAGCGGAATCTGCGATTGCCCCGCTTGTACAGCTTTGTGCCGGCCACGAAGACCTGCGTGGTGCTGGTAACGTGCGGGTCGATCCGTCCGTCCGCCTCCCATTTGAAGGGAATGTTGCGAGAATTGGAAATTAACTCATTCATGTGAAGCTCCTATCTACCATTGCAAGAAAACCAGGTCCCGCCCCCGCCGGAACCAATCCGGCGGGGGCAAAGACCATTAGTCGAACTCAAGCACCGATACTGCCGAGGGTCGGCGTCGGGTGCGCCAGCAGTACGATCTTCGCCACGCCGGGGCCCTGGAGCCGAAGCGCGCCGAACGTGGTCTCCGCCCAAAGCTGGACGTTGAAGTTGGCGGTCGATTCCTCGGTGATCCGGGTTGTGAGGCCCTTGCCGTCGGTGCGGAGTAGTGCCGACTTCTGGAATGCCAGGCAGTCGATGCACTCGGTCGTGTAGGCTGCTTTGCCCGCGGCCTGCTCGACGGCGTTAATGCCGAACATCTGGGTCGGCAGCCAAACGAACGTAAAGCCCAGGAACCGGCCAATCTCGCCGTCGGGCAACGTCTTGACAACGTTGTAGAGGGAGTTGGTGGTTGCCTGCGCGGACAAGAGCAGTTGCTTGTTGTCCGCGTTGGCGACGATGATCCGGTCCGTCGCCGGAACCGATGCATTATCCATGCTCAACGCCAACGCCTGGACCTTCGCCAGAGTCAGGCCGGTTGCGGTCTTGGTCGTCTCTTCGCCGGCGGTGGAATCGGCCGTCGCCGCTGTCTGTCCGTTGTCGCCAACGGCATTGGCCATACTGCCGTCGGAGTTCATTACGATGCACTCGCCGGGGTCGTAGTAGTTGACCGTGGCGATGTCGCCGGTGGTGCCGGGGGCGTCGTTGCCGATCAAGACCTGGGCGAACGCCTTTTGCAAAATCGCCTGGGTCTTGGCGCGATTGATCGCGGACATGCCGCTCTTGAGCATGGCCGACTGCGGATCCTTCAAAAGCTCGAACACGTCCAGCGGGTCGATCAGGTTGGGCGACCAGGTGTAGCTGTCGTTCATGTTCCAGCGCCGGGCGAACTTGATGTTGCTGTGCTGCGTCTGGCTGTTGCGGGCGCGGTTGACGACGACACCGGACTGCCCGATATAGTCCCATGCCTTCCACGTTGCCTGCTGCTCTTCGCCGCGAAGCATTCCGGAAAGGATGTCCTGCTCCTGCTGGAAGACCTGATCGAAGTTGTCCGAATATTGCCGACGCTGTGCCTCTGTGATACTTGCTTGCGGATTCATTGTAATTCTCCAAAAATGCGCACTTTCTCTGCGTTGTTTTCGGAGAACTACCCGGAACACCCGGATTCTCCTGCGTTTAACATCCGGTCGATGTCACGTTTAAGGTTCGTCAACCCCGGACCCGTAAAGGCTCCCCGGCATTGGAGCCGCCTTTTATTTGGCGGGGGTAATCTTCTTGTACAAATCCGTCAATTCGTTTGTGATTTCGTCCCGCTTCGCACGGGCCATCGTGCCGTCGCCGTAGCCCGGAGTGGCGCGAAGCTCCTTAATCCGCTCTTCCACTGTGGCCGACGCCGCGCTATCCGGGTTGGCCGGCGAGTCCTCAAGGAACTTGCGGCCCACCTTGATGAGCAAGTCGGCAATCTGTGGATTGTCGTTAATCGCCTCCTGGATGGCCGGCAAGTCGCCCGCCTGCATGTTCTCGGCCAGGACGCGGTGGATAATGCCTTGCGCCTCTTTGAACTTGGGGCTGTTGACATCGCCGCCAATCCGCTTTTGTAATTCCTCAAGGCCCTTGGCGCGGCGGCCCTCAAGCTCGGCCTTCTGCGCGGCAAGGCCGGTAGTGAGCCGCTCGCCGTCCAGGGAGAGGACAACGTCCACCTGCTTCTGTGTCAGGCCGGCGGCGTGGAGCTTTGTCAGGGCGGCGCCCAACACCTTTTCGTCGTAGTGTTCTTTCAGTGCCTCCGGCAATACTACCTTGTAATCCGTCGCGGCTGCGGGGCGTCCGCCGGCGGCGTAGTACGCCTCCCAGTCTTCGGGCGTGGACTTGTCAGTGGGCTTCACGATCTTGTCTGCGCCGATCATCTTCTGCGCGTTGACAAGCTGCTTGGCCATGCCGGGCAAGTCACTAAACGTCAGGAGCGACTTTTCGCCCCGGATTTCCTCCGGCAGCGAATCCCGCCAAGTTTCCGAGAATTTGAGGTCGGCGCCAAGGATCGCCACGGGTGTCGCGTTCTGTGCGCCCTGCGCTCCCTGGCCTGCTTCGCCAGACGCGGAGGCAACTATGTCAACCATTTCAGACTCCTATGTTGTCGAGGTCTCGGGGCGCGACGGAACGTCAGGGTTCGCCCTGACTAAATCTTCGATCCGCACCACGAAATCCCGCATTGCCGCTTTCACCAACAACTGCCGATCGTCGGGCAACGGTCCAAACGACGGCAGCATTACACTGTCCACGCCCGCCTGCTCTTTCAAGTGAGCCAAGACGGCCTTGCCGGTCTCCGTGCCAAACGTCAGCTTGTATGCCGCGATGATGTCTTCTTTACGCATTGGCGCCTTCCATCACTTGCTGGGCCGCTGAACCGTCCTCAGGGGCCTTCGTGCCCGCCTTGTAGCCCTTGGCCGCTACGTCGGCGGTCTGCAATGCCTGTTGCCTCGCCATTTCTTTTTGCCGCTGTGCCCGCTTCTGGGCCACTTCCTCGTCGCTGGCAAGGGCATTGAGATTGACACCGAGTTTCTCGCCCAACTGACGGAAGCCTGTCTCGATATTGAGCAGGTCCATCACGCCCGGATAGAGCGGTGCGAGCTGCGCGCCCGCCTGCGCCAACTGCATGAAGCCCTGCGCCTGCTGGTTCTGCAGCGCCATGGCCATAGGACCTGTGTATTCGATACCAATCATGTCGGCGTTTATGTCGATCCGATTCTTGCCCTTCACCACAAGCAATTCCGGCGGCGGCATGGGTATCTGCTGATTGCGGATTAACAAGAAGAGCGACCGCATCATCAGCTTGGTCAGTCCTTCAAACTCCACGCGCATCGTCGAGGCACCAAGTAGAGACAAGCCCTCTTGCTTGCGGAACATAATCTCCGTCGTGGTTCGCCGGTCGCCTGTTAAATCCATAAACTGTGTGAAGAACTGTCGGTAGAACCGCTGATGGATCATGTCCTGGAGCAACTTAACAAAAGACTCCGTAGCGCTGGCGTTGCCACCAGCGTACTGCTTGACCGTGCGGACGGCCTTGTCCACGTCCTGCACGTAGGTCAATCCGCCAGGCTTCATATTGACGCCGTTTTCAACCAACTCAGAATTGACCAGGAGCGACGGGTCGCCCTCTTGATTGAGAATTTGGATAAACCGCTTCCACACCGCCTGCATCATGCGAATGGTGGCCAGGCACTCCGTCGCGGCCCCACGGCCCATCTTCTCGTTGCCGCCTTTCATCCATCGAAACACCGGCAAGGGCAATTCATCAAAGCCGCTTTCGCTAACATACTCGGCGGTCTTCTTATCGACAACAACTGACTCCCACGGCATGTTCTTGCCGTCCTCCAGGAGTGGATTCAATTCCGTCCGCGGCCGCACAAGCCAAATGAACCCGTACTTCTTGCTCTCGGTTTCCAGTTTTTCGGCGTCAGCGATGATCGCTGCGGAGCATTTATCCTTGCCGAACTTCTGGACGGCCTGTCTTGCCGTCAGGTGATAAGAGACCATAACCGTATCGACATTGCCGGATTCGTCTTCTTTGATAAGGAATTTGCCAATCGGATAATCCCGGAAATTCAAACTCTGCCTTGCCGAATTCCACTCCACAAAGGGGCAGGCCGTGCCAAATACCACGGCGCCACGGATCGACTCGCCAAACTGCATCAGGAAATTGGAGCCGTTCACCACGCGGTCATAGAGGATTTCCGACGCCGTCATGCGCCAGCGCCAAACGCGGTCAATCTTATCAAGCTGACCATTCCTGACCTTAACCGCAAGACTGCGTGTTCCGTAGGGGAACCACGCCGACAAGAGACCTGCCGCCATCATCTGCGAATCCTGAATCGCCGTGTCGTCCAGGACCTTGACGCTCTTGTCCTCGCCGATAGTGCCCTTGACGGCGAGCTGATCCTCACGCGGATAGGCGAAGTCGGCGGCGTCCTGGTAGATCGGATACCAGTAACCCTGCATCTTGCCGTGCTCGTCCTCGTACATCTTGATAATGCGACGGCCTTCTTTGCTCATTCCACTTCTCCGATCATTCCGGCGTCATCAAGCTGCTCGATGCGTTGCTGTACGTCCTGCAAATTATCGATCCGATATTGACATTCTGGTATCTGTATTTGTGAAGCCATGCCGTACAGGTTGCCCCACATGGCCTCAAGCGACTCGTCCGCACCGGAGACTTCGCACACAATCCCGTCAAAGCCGGAACACACCAGCTTGTCGCCGTCCACCATAAGGTCCAGCGGCCACACGTTCTCATCCTCAAGATCGAGACCAAGAATCGGTATGCCTTCTGTCTCGGGGGCGTCTTCGCAGTGCGGGTACGGCGGCATCGTCAGGCGCAAGGCGCCAAGCCATTCGTCCGACGGCTCGAGGGCCGGCATCTGTCCCGCCGCCATCGTTTCGAGGAACTCGCCCAGCGGCATGTTCAACCCTTCGAGCATGGCGTAGATCGCGCTGTAGCCGAAGCGCGGCGTCCATTCCAGCATCCAGGGCTTGCCGTCAGGGTCGATTATGCAGTTGATATCGAGCGGGCCGGAGTACCGGACCTGTTTGAGCCAAGGAAGCAATTTGCCGAAAGTAAGATCGTACAGTCGCGGACATAGGTTGAACTTAACCGTGCTTCCCATACATCCAGTGTTCGGCCCCTTATCGCCGGGCATAAGCCGTTTTTGTTCAAGAGTGTTGTTATAGGAGTTGGGCACGATAACGCCGTTGACGCACCACACTTCGCTGGAGACCTCGACGCCCTGGACAACTTCCTGGAGGACAAAGGACACGCTTCCTTTCCACAAGTCGGCGTAGTGCTCGAGCATCGCCGCCATTTGTTCCGACGACGTGCAGACCGTGGTGCGCACGCCATCCTTGTTGTCGTTAGGCTTGAACACCCAGCCGGCGTCGCTGTCGGCTATGTGCTCAATCGCCTTTTGAAAGTCCGTGAACTCCTCCGAAGGCGGAATCGCAATACCGTGATTGTCCGCGACAGACAAGCCAAAAGCCCGGTCGAGTTCCAGCGTATCCGCCAGTTCAGACCCGCCAATGACCTTGAAGCCCTTCTTCCGGCAGGCATCAGCTTCCTTTCCCATCTTGCTCATATCGAAGATCAGCACGGTGTCCTTGTCCAGTCCGGCCTTCCAGTCCTTGACCTGGGGCACGAGACCGCGGTAGAGGTTCTTCCCGCGCTCGTCATCAAGCCAAAAGTCAACCTCGTGGCCCTCGCTCTGGAGCAATCGCGCCAGGCCAAGGCCATCGCCACTGTGAGATATAAGCCTAAATCTGCTCATTATTCGCCATCTTCGCAAAAAGCCGTTGCGTCGTCCGCCCCATCGATGTCAGCAAAAATGTCATCGATCTCTGATAACGGTATGGGGCAATCTTTCGCCATCGTCTTATCCACCAAGTAGGTTCTTTTTGCCCGTGCTCTGGGGGGCGAGGTCGCCCGTTACCAGCGTCTTCAAAAAACCGCTTCGCTTCTGCGCCTCGTTCATCGCCAAGTCGCTCGTGCTCTGCGAAGTCGGCACCGGCACTGGCGGGGGAATCGGGGGAGCCTTGGGACTTTTACCGCCGCCAAATAATCCTGCCATATCCGTACTCCTACACTAGTTGCAAATCACACTCCGACCGCGTTGGCCGGTTCTCGCCACGCCGATACGTCGACACGATTTTGCTCTTATCCGCCGCCAACACGAAGTAATTCATCGCATGGCGGTAGTGATCGCCGAGGCTCTTGGGCCCGGCGTACTTGTAGCGGTACACCTGGGCGCCCGTCTTTTCGTTGGTCTCAAGCGTCTTGGCGATGTTGCACACCTGGGCGATAAAGGTATCCACTGCCGGACAACGACGCGGCAAAACTGTCTTCTGATCGCTCAACAGCCGGTGCGTCTTGTCGCACATGTACGTCCTGTCAACCTTCACGATCCCCATAACGTCCGAATAGTCGGCGTCAACTATGGAGTTGTCCAAATACTGATTGCGCCACACGCGGTACGGCTCTGCCTTCTGGAATTGCCGGACAAGCTCGCCCTCGGGCCGAGCGTCGATCACGGCAACCCGGACGTTGAACCGCCGGCCGAGGTCATGGACGTCATTCATGCTGGCGACTTGAGCGACATGGAGAATCTCGTACCGCTCCCGGTCGATCCGCCGGCCGACAACAACGTGCTTCACGTCCCCGATGTCCACGCCCATTACATTTGGGCCGTCGTCCCGGTCGGCCATCATGTCGTTACCGCAACACTGGCGAACAGTGCCGATGTCCAGCTTGCATGTCGAATCGACATAAGGCAAGCCAAGACGATCCTTCATCACACGGCCAAGGTTGCCGTTGGGTGGATTGTTAAAGTCCCGCAACACGTCCATTGGGTCATTGAACACGCTCGTCAGGTGAGACCACTGGTAGCCGTGCATGTAACCGCTGTTGGACGGCACCTGTGCCCGCCATCCGCCGGGGTAGATCGGCAACGGCTTGCCGCAATGAGAACACGCGATGTACCCGCGGCCGTCGGGATATTCCTTAACACAGCCGGGGAAAGATAACTCCGCGCATGTCTCGTGGCCACAGCCGCACATCCTAAACCAATGACGCTGATCCGACAAAGCGAACTGTGCGTCAATCCCAACGTTGGGGAGCGTCGGGTTGGATAGGCAGCACTCTTCCTGGACAGCGCTATGGCGGATGCGCCCGTGCGCCATATCCCAAGCGCCTTCATCAAACAAATCTATCTCATCGCCCACGATCATGTCGACGTGATGCGAACGCAGGTTGCCCGAGTCGCCGTCTGTCATTCTGGCGCCAAAGAGCAACAGCATGGAGTTGCCAATCTGCTTTACGCGGTTGGTGTCCGTGCCCTTGCCGCCACTCTTAACCCACCGCCCTATGGAAAGCGGATTGCGGGTAATCAGCGGTTTGAAACGAGTCTTGGAAAAATCATCAACGTGCGTATCGGTTGGGAAGAGATACATGGCACCAAGAGGATATCGGCCGTGGATCATCCCATGAAGCGTCATCAGCACCTTCAACTCTGTCCACCCGCCGCCAGTTGCCTTGCGGCAACACATCCGCTTTGCCTGCGAGCGCATCGGCTCGATCTGATACTCGTGGTTCTTGAACGAGAACTCGTCCGCCTGGAGCTTTATGGGAATGAGTCGAGTCGCCCAATAAGCGGGGTCGTTTGCCGCCTGCATTTCAGCGGCGCTCGGTGCAGCGGGTTGTGTCGCTACTGCGGTCATAATTACTTCTGATTCTCGCCAGCCCCCACACCCCACAAGACAGGCTGCCAGGACGATAGCCTAGCAGTCCGCCGGTGGGGTATCGTTAAGGCTTGCGAACGTCCAGGTTGGGCTTGCCAAGACCAAGAAAACGCTTCTTCCACTTGGCCAGCTTGCGGGCCTGGAGCTTGGTTTGGACGATCTGGCCTACCGTGTGGCCGCCCAGGAGGAAGCCCACCACGGCGTAGGCGATTGCCAGCCATACGGGGATCGGCACTTTGTCGGCAACAGCGGTGCCCATGCCGATGGTGAGGGCACCAAGAATCGTCGCTTTGGTTGCAGGGTTGGTTATCCACTGCCAAAAGATTTGAAGGTAGCTCATGTTCGCTCCTAAAGTGCCGCCAGGTCAAGCGTTTTTCAGCAACTCGTTATCCGCGATAAGCTGTGCCAGGTCGAGGCCGAATTCGTCCATGCCGGAGGCCGTCAACTGCCCCGGCGCAATGATGCAGAATCGCTGTTTGACCGTGGCCGCGACAAAGCCGGGGTCACACTGGCGCTCGCCGCCCCATGTCACAATCTCGTTGGGGTTGTACCCCGCGCCATAAACGCAATGGTCGGCGTAGGACGGGGCCGGGTTGCCCGCGGTGATCGTAAACGTCCCGCCGGCGTCGAATTGATCGTCCATGTCTGGGGGGCAGCCCATACCGATCAGTAAGCCCTTGCCGATCATGAAGCCGGTCGGCACCATTGCCATGTTGTCGATCAGGCACCATGCGTCGATATAGCCCTTGTCACGAAGCCAATTGAGGCCCTGCACGGGGTCTGTGCCTTGATCGGTGGGGTTGTTGCCATGCGCGTCGGTCTGGGTCGGATCGTAGCCGGTGCAGGCCATATAGAGGGCCACGGGGTCAAGGCCGGATGGTGGGAGGCCAAGGTCGGCGCGGGCCGCGTCAATCGCATGTACAAAGCCCACAAAGAAACAGCAACCGCACCCGTAGGGGATGTTAGGGTACTTCGGGTCAGGGCCGTTGCCGCCCATACCCCAAGCGTTGACGCCGATGCTCTTGCCGAACAGGAGTGTCGATGGGGGCGTCGGCAGGCCGTTGGGCGCTGTCTTGCGCACGAGGTATCGGCCAAGGTGGAGCATGTCCGCGTTATGGTCGAAGGGCAGGAGTCCACGTTTGTATTTGCTCATTCGATGCTCCTATCGAAAATAGAGCCGTTTGATGACGATGCTTCCAAAAACGCCCATAGCTATGCATACGATGGCTGCCAACTCGGTCATTTACTCGTCTCCGTAGTGGGCCGCGTGTTAGTTGTCAGGAATTCCCTGACAACTGGCCGCGTCTCGCCGATAAGGTGCGTCGCGTTCACCGTCACAGAGGGGTCTACGGTCAACACAATCGCCCCAGAATCAACTTTAACTTTAACCGCGGGTTGGGTCGTAGAGCCAATCTGCACAGGGAACGTCGCGTAGAGGGTCACAACGATGCTGCCGGGGGCGAAGTAGGCCGCCGGCTGGCTCTGGGACGCGCCGGTCACTGGCCCGCAGCCGATCAGGGCCGCAAGCGTCAGCGTCAGGATGATCGCGAGGAGGGCGGATTTCATACCGTCACCCATCCCTTCCCACCGCAACGTTCGCACTTGTGGTTGCCGCACGGTTGCTGATCGAGATAGTAGGTTTTGACCATGCACGTCCCGTGGCACACTGGGCATGTGGCGTTGCTGCTCTTGGGGATTCCCGTTCCCAGGAACCCTCCGACAAATTCGCCTTTTTCGTTCTGCGTAATGCCCATTGTCTTTTCTCCCTCCCGCCAAGCGGGGGATACCTGATAAGCTCATTGCCGGGCAGGATACAATCTTGCGAGTCCCACTCACTTGTCCACACTGGAGCCGGTGGGAATCGAACCCACGTCCCGTGAAACATTCATCGTCGCCTCACACGCTTCCCGGTTTTGCGGGCCGGATAACCGTACAACAGGGGCGAGCCGATTGCCCACCGTCCACCAGCGACCTTGCTGTGCCGCACAGTCCGATGCTTGCCCGGTCGTTATCGGAGTCACTTAGGGGCTGGCGGCCTAAGCCGCCTTGCGGTACGTATTGGCTGTTAAGCCGTGCCTGGAGGATTTAACGTGGCCTACCAGGCGTCCACGGCGTGTAGCGGTCGAATCGTGATTCCGGTCGAATCCAATTCGGCCCCATATTCAATTGTCAATCAGACCATTTCCGTGATGTCGGGAATATGGTCTACTTCTTCTGGTGGCTGCGAATCACTGCCAGCCGCGCACGAATGTCCGCCAGGGCCAGCGTCAGGATGATGGCGAGGAAGGGCTTCATACCGTCACCCAACCCTTACCCGCACACCCATGACAGGGCTTCATGCCTGGTGGGGCCGACGTTGACACGGCGTTAGGGTTAATGTGGGGCATAACTTGCCCCGAGCCAAGACAAACCGGGCAAAGTTGAGCACGAGGAGCAGGCTTTGTTTCTGTTCCCAGGAACCCGCCAACGAATTCGCCTTTTTCATTCTGCGTGATGCCCACGTCACTCTCCATCCCGCCATGCGGGGCTACTTGCCAGCGGGCCGAACGTCTAAGCCCTTTTCCTTGAGGATTGCCATTAGGTCATCGACATGCAGGCAGTCGCACATGCACGCGCCGACTGTGGCCGTCAAAATCGGTGCGATGGTTCCGTTGCAGAAATCGTTGCCAGGAGTGGCGTTAAACAACACGCCAACAGCATCGATCTTGCCGTCAAAACCGAGCTTGATAATTGTGTCGCCGTTCTTCGCTTCGCGTCCGTTCCTGTAGTGCATCTTTGTTTTCCTTCTCCCGCCAAGCGGGGTACCTTTTCCGTGATGTCGGGAATATGGTCTACTTCTTCTGGTGGCTGCGAATCACTGCCAGCCGCGCACGCAAGTCCGCCAGCTTCGCATTGAACGCTTCGTGCTTCGAGGCCGTCATTGCCGGATGCGTCTCGCCAAGGAACGGCGTTATCATCGGCATGATCTCGCCGATGATCTTTAGAACCGCCTCCGCGTCCAGGATCACCTGTTCCGTAGACGGCATGGCCTGCGCGTCCGCAATCGCCTTTTGGTCATCCGCAAGAAGTATTTGCGCATTGGCGGCAGCTTGCTTCGCGTCAGGCGGATTGGCCGTCTCATACGTCGGAAGTGCCTCTGTGATGAGAATGGCCGCGTCCGTGCCTATCGCGGTAACGTCCGCCAACGGGGCACCGCATCCCGCGAGCATGACCGCCAGCACCAGCATCGCCGCAAGGCAGGGAACCAGGTTGAACAGCCGTCCGAGAATTGATCGAATCTTCGTCATCGCGTTTTCCTTTCAAAAAGTTGTTTCAAAAACAGCCCAGCCCGGCAGGGGGCGACCAGGCCAGGCACACAGCGGGAACGGCGCCCGCTGCGGATCGTTACTTGTTCAGCCAGAACAGCACAAGACCAATAACCATGATGACCGCGCCGACGAAGATCAAAGCCTGGTCGTTTGGCTGCCCGCCAAAGACTCGCACCGCGGCGGGCACAGCCTCGATAAAAGTCAGTCCGCCCCAAAGTAGTTTCAAACCCATGTGAACCTTCTCTCTAGCGGTTGCCCGCGTTATTTGCCACACGCCGCGCAAGCAGAACAAAGTTTCTCCGCCACATGCACGATGCCCGCGCCAGCCGTCAAGATGAAGACCAGTACGGCGATGATTTTGCCAAGGCTCCATTTGACGCCCATTGCAATTCCTTGTGCGTTGGCGATCCTATTCTCGATATCCTCGATGCGAGAGGGGATATCGCAGTCAGCCTTGTGCTGCTGGACGGCGGCAACTCCCGCGTCCTGGGCGATCTTGGCCATGCGCTCGCCCTGCTTCTCTATGGCGTCGTAGACTCGCTGGAATTGCGGTTGCGTCGCCTCGGCCACAACGCCCTTCATCGCGAGCAAGTCTGTTTCGTTCATTGCCATATTCTCTCGTCCTATGTGTGCCAGCCGCCAAGAGTGCCCGTCACGCCGAACACACTGTCATTGGGCAGGACGTTGGTGATGCTGGGCACGTGGCCCATTCCAACGCCGTTCACGGCGGCCGAGGGGCTGGCGAGGACAGGCCAAACGGCAGGGGCCAGAATGATCGTCGTGCCCGTGGACTGATTGATGCTGAACGTCCCCGTCACGCTGACAGCGGGCAGGGCGTATAGATTAATCGTCGCCGGGGTGGTCTGTGGCTCGGACGATGTGGAAACAACCGTACCTGTACCGACACTATTCCACCAGGCCTCATCAACAGGCGGGCTGCTGGACGATTGGCCATAGAAGACGGTGAATGGGGACACTAAATACCCTATGTACCAGACGGTCGACCACCAGATGAATAAGTTCGTGCCCGCCATCTGATAGTAGGCCTTGCTGGCCATGACACCGACATATGTGTATGTCCCGTTGCACACCGCCCCCGCCCCCGTTGCCCCGCTCACCACGATGTTCGCCGACAGTGCCGACAGCGTGATGTTGCCGAAGATGAGCGACTGCCCCGCCGCCGGTGCCGCGATGGTGATCCCGCTGGATGACGGGCTGGTGATCGTGATGTTCCCGCCCGCGTTCCCGCCGTTGACGAGCCAGCCAGCCGCAATACTCGTATTCGCAAAGCCCGTGATGTTGATGTCGCCAGCGCAGAGGAATAGGGCGGAAGCTCCCACAAACCCAGCCGAGTTGTCTGGGCAGTTGAACGTCACGCCAGCCGCTACGGAACCTACGCTGATTGCCGTGCCCGTCTTGGAACTGTCGATCACGGAGACCGTGCCACCAGCCACATTTGCCAGTGTCAATCCCCCAGACACGCCGGAAATGTCCGCCGTGTTGTAGTACGTCGCCGTATCCCAATAGACCGTGTCGATAGGGACCGGCAGCCCGCCCGAAACTGCGATAGGCGTCCCATGGCCCGTATCGGTGAACCAGTACGTGTAGGTCGTACCGTTATTGGCACCCACCGCTACAGCCAGGTGCGTGTTGTTGTAGAAGTGCATCGACCGCATTATGCACCGCCCTTCGGCATGGCCTGGACGGCCGCGATAAGGGATCCGATTGCCGCCTGGTCAGCGGGCTGGAGCATCCCGATGATGTTGGTTGGCGATTGCAGCGTTGCCAGCAGTGCCGGGGCCATCTGTGCCGCCAGCTTGGCGACCAGGAATGTCTGGCGATCCGTCGGGGCCGTCAACGACTCAAATGCCGTCTCGTCAGCGGGGGATAGGTTGATACTCACGGTGATGTTCATTTTCAACTCTCCAAACTGTCGTAGGGTATCTTCCTGCGGCCACAAGCGATTCAGACCAATCCAAAAACGCAAGCGATTCTGGAGCGGGCGGCGGTTGCACAACATGATTATTGCCATCGAATGTGATCTGCATTATATTGTCGCCTCCCAATATGTCCCAAGCCATGTGAAGTATAAAAGCTGGCTGTTCGCGGCACAACTAACCGACGAAACCCCACTCGACGAGTAGTAGTAAATCAGGTTCCCGCTGCCAGCGGCCACGTTCACGGTCAGACCGTACGTCGCGTTGTTCCCCCAGAAGCCCACCCGATAACCCGTCCGCAACCCGCTACCTAAAGGCAGCAGCGGCCCCAGCGCGCCACCCGCCGATTGATTGCTGAAAACATCCCCATCATTCGCCGATGTAAGCTGAAGCGAAGTCGTCAACGCAACAATCGTCGAACCCTGCACGTTCCCGTTGGCGCCCGTGAGGGCAATGTTGCTCGGATGCGTTGGTTGCATGTTAACCTTTCTCCACAATCCAAATCACAGATCCGTTGCCGAATAACAGCGACAACGACGACAACTTCGAGGACACGTCCGTCTGAGTATATGTGTCACCACTCAACACCGGGCTGCCGCTCGTCGCGCCTGCCGCCGCGTAATCCCAATTCACCAGTACCCCATTAGGCACGATGATATCAATCTGAATCGTCGACGACCCCAACGTCTTCCCCGCCGTCGCGTACAACTGAGACAACGTCCGGCTCGTCCCCGTGCCCGTCAAAGCCACCGGACCCGCCAACGTCGGTAAGCCCACCGGATAACCGTTCGAATCCTTCAACATCATGGCGACACCCTTGCTTTCTCACTATAAGCCCCACAAGACGGATACCACGACGAAACAACACCACGGGTGCTGTCCTTCACGCAAAGACCAAAGCGAAACTTCTCACAAACACCACAACGATACTCAAAAAATACGTCGTGAGGACTCGAACCAGGAGACACCGTAGGCAATTCTTCTATCATATACCATCACCTCCATGCGTTGCCCCGGACGTATATCCAGAAATGACGCCCGTCGTGGTTTCGCCCCGTGCCCCTTGGGGGGTAACGGGGGGTACCTTGGCGATTTTTCGTCGGTGGACGGGGTAGGAACGTCGGTGGACGGGGTAGGAACGGCCGTTGGAGGCGAGCCACGTGGCCGGTGCAGGCGTGGCGCCCGCAGGCGTGGCAGCCACTGGCGACGGCGGCACTGGCGGCATGGCCGCTGTAGTGTGCGCCTGGGCGACGACGCCATCGGGCGTTATGCCGTCGTCGCTAGTGGCTGCGGGCAGTGCGCCTCCGGCGGTGGTGTACTCCGGCAGGGCGGGTGCCGCGGGCGTGGCCGCAATGGGCGTAGATATGTTGCCATTGCAATTACTAACGGGTGTTGATACGTCTAGTAACTCGTCCGCCGTGAGCAATGGCGTTGCCGCCACGGGCGTTGCCGTCGGCGGCGTCGCCGCTATGACGGTACTGTCTACATGCGTCGGCGCATCGACGCCGAGACCCAACACGCGAAGATCGTTGAGCCGTGCCGTCTCCGCGGCGACCACGGCGTCATAACGCGCCACCTGCGCGATGCCCACTGTGAGGTTGTCGGAGTATGCGGAGTACGTGCGGCCTATCGCCTCGAGATGTTTGTATGCGTCGGCCTCCCTGCCTGCCAGGACGCAGGCGACATGTCGCGCCCAGTGGCGCTGCCGCAATGACGGGATATCGGTAGGGCACTCGGCGGGCCTTTTTACGCGACGGCCAGGACGCTGTTGGCCGGTGTTCTTAGCCGTGACGATGCGGCCAACGACAGATTCACCGCTGATACACGCCTCCATGTAACCGCGCCCGCGGTGCGGCTGGGCTACGGTTTTCGTCGCTGTCGCTGTCGCTGTCATGGTGCCAGTAGTTAACGGCTATTCTGCCCCTGGTCAATGGCGTGGTTTCCAATTTGGAAGAAACGGCGCGAAATCTTGCGAGCCCAGCCACAGCCAGGCCGTGGGCAGTAGTACCAGCGGATTTTCGCGCCGGTGTGTCGGCAGATCATCCTCCGCCCGCAGGCGCAGATTTGTGGCTCTGGGACAATCTCAAGCGTTTTTGGCGTGGTGGCGGGCATGTTGGCTCCTTCCGTGGAGGTTGTAGGCGACGACGGCGTGGTCGTCGGTGGTGGCGTGGATTAGGTAGCCGTGGGCGCGGCACTCGTCGATGACGGCGTGGAATTCGCTGGCGCGCGAGGTGACGACGATGAAGTCGGCGAGCCGCACAGGTCGAATCTTGAGTAATTTGATGAGGTATCTGGCGTCGAAGGACAACTTAGGCGGGATATAGGAAATCTCTGGCAGATTGCCTAGATCATCGACGTGGTGGTCAACAGGCTGTACACCAGCGTACACCAGTGTACGCTGTTCTTGTAACCTGCCTAACGTATTATTCATGTTTTTTGTCCTTTTTATACATTCATCTTACTCTATTTGAACATTTTTGTATAGCTACAAGAATAAGAAACACTAGTGTACGCTAGTGTACGGTTCGGCTTGACTTTTGGCCATTAGAGCACTTAAGCCGTTGGCGGACAAGGAGATGTTGTCTCTGTGCCACTCTCGGCCGTTTCTTCCGCCCCGTTGCACTCGTGGCGCAGAGGGTGCGGCGGCGTTGAGGTGCTGGCCGAATCGCGCGGCGTTGCCGGGATTGTGTCCATTTTGGTCGCACCAGAGGCACCAGGCCCGAAAAAGCTGCTCACACGTGACCGATTGGCCTGCCGCCGGATAGACGAAGTAA
>Ga0224555_1002303_pt1 | contig 22931 bp, 44 predicted proteins | sample 714S23034metaG_FD_180687 | JGI IMG/M metagenome (GOLD analysis project Ga0224555, IMG submission 180687) | Peat soil microbial communities from Stordalen Mire, Sweden - 717 S2 30-34 | ecosystem: Environmental > Terrestrial > Soil > Wetlands > Peat | place: Sweden: Norrbotten County, Stordalen...
AACACAGGTAGTGGACAATCGTCAGCGACCCTGCTACAGTCTTATCCACAAGCTTCGCCGGTCGCCAAGATATCAGGAGGCTACGAGGCCGGTACAGTGGGAGAGGGTCCAATGCCAAGCGAGAAGCAAGATAGCAGTATAGGGCCGGGACGGTTCAACCCCGTTCTCTCGTGGACCAGGCAAACTCTCCCACTGTACGACTCTAAAGGACAGGAGATACACATGACACCTAAAGATATCGAGTGGTACGTGAGACTAACACCGGCGAAGGTACCAGAATCTAGTGCCGGGTTCATCATTCTTGTTACTGTCATTGTCCTGACTCTAGTTGTCTTGTGGTCCGGTGGCATCTTATGAGCAACATACCTCACAACCTACACCGCATATGGGTTGCTGGGTCTGGACCTATGCCTGCCGAGTACGAAGAGTACGGCAAGACATGGCGTGATCTTAACCCAGGTTGGGATTACTATGAGTGGCACTCATTCCCACACTGGGGAACCAATCCTAAACAGTTTGCGGATGCTGAAACATTCTCCGAGCAGTCTGATGTTCTGAGGTATGAAGTCATTAATCATTTCGGTGGTGTCTACATAGATACGGACTTTGAAGCATTTGTACCCATATCAGATCTTATAGACACCTCACCGCATGACTTCATAGCATGTCCTGAATACACTACTAACAACTACGTTCACTATGCTGCCGGTTTCTTTGCAGCTTCACCATTTCATCCACTACTTGAACAGATCATTCGAGATATGCCTGCATCTATAGAAGCTAACGATACACCAGCCACTAGAGCTGGACCTACTTATTTGCAGTCCATTCTCCATAAGCACGAGGGCGAGTTTGCTGTTGTACCTGCTGAACTGTTCTACCCATATCATGGTGGTGAAGTGTGGGATCACTCACAACATCCGAACGCTATAGCTGCTCACCATTGGGCCGCATCATGGCGCAAACCGAACAGGAGTTTGTATGGAACCTAGAATGATTAGCACACTTGAAGGTGTAAGTACTGGCACATATCATGTCGCAACAGAATCAAACTCTGCATACACCATTGACCTTGATAACAAGACAGCCATTAGGCATGGAGAAGTTCCGGTTATTAAACTGTCCGACATACCGGGTCCAGAAGATGATGTACCCATGCACTTCTTTAATATAAGTGGTGCTACTGTAGGACAGCGTATGTACCTCGAAGGCCATCATGGCTGGAGGCGTACCACCAGAGTTGTGTCTATTGAACGGGAGGAATCATGACCAAGAAAACAAAGGGCCATACCTATGATGACGCACTCCAAATCGCAGAATGGGATCGTATGGCTGCGTGGACGGCGGCTGACAATGCACTTGATGATGCTGTTGCCCCATTCTATAAGGCATATCGCAAGGCAGTAAAGCACCCACAAAAGGTGCTGGATGAAGCCACTATACCATTCTCAAAGGCTCATTCGGATGCGTATGATAAGGCTGAGAAGGCCTACGAGAAGGCCGTAAAGAAGGCCAGAAAGGAATACATGCCATGAGTACTACTAAGTTCAACAAAGGTGACCGCATTACCTACGAACTATGGGATGGTGATAAGAGACATACCGGTACCATAATGAACACCGTCATACTGTATGATGTTCAAGAGGATGGTACGAAAACTAGGCACGGTGTTGGAGAGGAACGTGCAGAACTAGCACCTGCGTCCACACTTTCTCTGCTTAAACGTGCCCTCGATGTTTTTGTCACTTTGAGCGACAGCGACACGGACTGTCCTGGATCTTACGAGGTCTATAGTGATCTGAAGGATGCCATCCGTAAAGAAGAGAATAACCCACACTGGAATGAATGGGAGGATTATGTTTGAGAAACTCCGTGATGCTGCGGAGGCAGCCTCTAGAAAGGTTCGCAATGCATCCTCAATATCATCCTCGTCTGGTACGTCTATGAAGGTTGCGGATGAGCACAACTACTCTAGAGCATGGCGTGCATACTCCAACTATCGCCGCCTACATGGCGAGCCTGGCTATATGAATGGAGAGAAATCATGAAGGACTTTCTCGAACGGTGTTTCTATGGCTCAGCCTTGTATGCCTTTGGTTGTGCTGCTGCTACTGAGTGGCCCTTATCACATGGTGCTGCTGCGGGGTGGCTAATCATAGGGATTATCTTCTTTGTAATCGCCCTTCTCATAGTCGCCTTCGTTCCTGATAAACCAAGGAGATACTGACATGAGAACTGTCTATAAGTACACAGGCTTATTTGTAAATGGCAAGTGCATCATGAAGATGCCGGACCAGGCCAAGATTGTAGATGTACATTTAAGTAGTTATGCTTCTGTTATTGCTGTATGGGCTGAAGTCTGGACTGATGAACCTCTATGTGATATAGAGTTTGTCATTATTGGTACCGGGGGCGAGCTGCCTGATGACTACAGATGGTGGCACGTCAGGACTATACAACACCCGCCATTCGTATGGCACATCTATAGGAGGAACCCATGAGTGCAGATAACTACTATATGATTCGCAAGCATCCCACAGGTGGATTCTGCGCCATAGAGTGCTGCGCCTCAGAGGACGATGAAACTGACCCAGAAGCCAGACCCGGTATGAAGTCATGGCCTACAGTAGAAGAGGCCTTTGACTATGCAGAAATGCAGTACTCAGAGTATGGCACTCGCATTCACAAAGAGTGTAGAGAGGTACAAACCCCCACATTGTTCCATGTGGGAGATAAGGTGGATACATACGAAGGTCCTGGTACAGTTCTTGCGATCATCCAGTGGATTGAATATAGAGTTCAAGTTAATGAAGATGGTAATCACCCATGGATTGGTACGTTCAGTGAAGAGGATCTAACGCTTCTAGGTCCTGATCCAGTCACACTATTAGAGCAGGCTCGCACCGCACTGTGTAAGCTTGCTGGTGAATACACTCTAATCAGAGGACTCCCACCATCAGCATACGTGCAAGAAACCATCACCGCACTAACAATAGCCATAGGAGGGAACCATGAATAAGCTACCTGAGTGCGCCGCTGCTGTATTCAATGAGTGGCTACGCCAATGGAAGAAAGACCCCGAAGCATTTGCCAATCTAGAGGATATGAACACCAGTAATGGTCCAGACTCTTATGGTGATAGGTGTGTCACTACATACAACCGCATTGTATCCGAAGGTGTTTATGTATAAGAACCAGTGCAATAGCAAGCGTCAGTTTCCAGATCGTTGGCAGATATGTGTCTGTCATATAGCTGGAGCACATGTTACACACCGATGTTTCTCAGCAACTTGCACTCATACATGGACTGATGTTCACTTTCCTGAGCCTGCATTACCACCGCACTGGTCGGACGATTGGAGATACAGATGATATACAAGTTTAAGGACCGCAAGATGGTTTACATAGCTGGTCCATACGCACATCCGGACCCGGTCCAGAACACCAATGAAACTATAGGAACTGCCGAGTACCTGCTAGGTACTGGTCTAATCACGCCAGTCGTGCCACACCTGACTCTCTTATGGCACCTTGTATCCCCACATAAAGTGGACTTCTGGTACGACTATGATCTGGCTCTGCTTGCTAGGTGTGACGCTCTCTATAGACGGCCTGGTCTTTCTACCGGTGCTGACAATGAGGTTATCTTTGCACAAGAACATGACATCCCAGTCTTCTATGATGAGCCATCTCTACTAGATTGGGCATCAAACTCTAAAGAGTATGTAAAGCCATATAACATGGGGAACTCAAGTGACTTTCGATACGCACCTGATCCTTACGAGGAAGCCACCGCAAAGCCACTTGGAAAACCTGTAGTCCGCACGTTTGAGACTGGTGCTAATCGTGATACAGATGAGGGCAAGCTAGATTACGAGGGTTTCATAAGTCCATTCGCATGGCATAGATTTGGACAGTATATGCTCTCGTGTCAGTACTTGAAGGATGGCACACTCAGGTCCTCGGACAACTGGCAGAAAGGTATCCCAGTATCTGCCTATATGAAGTCACTACTACGCCACGTCATAGAGCTATGGACTCAGTACCGCACAGACCCCGCCTCTATCTCGGAGGAAACCCTATGTGCTACACTGTTCAATGCTCAAGGGATCCTGCACGAAACCCTCAAGGAAAGGTACGCAAATGATAAGCACTGAGTTTGATGATACAGATGACATGCATACAGACATCCTTGATCTAGAGGATCGTTTGGGGTCTGCCTATGCTGCCATCCGTAGTCTTGCCGGTAGCATGGTATGTTCGGCTATCAAGTATGAGATAGACTTGGACATTGAACAGGAGGAAGGCGAGGCTGTGTTCAAACAAGCCTTAAGTAACAACAGCTTTGATACACCTCTTGACCCAGAAACTCTTGACAGTATCTCTGCCGCATTCGGTCTATTCACACAGGAGGAAATGTAATGAGTTACCGACCCCGCCCGATACGAGGACTTGCTAACAGGCCCGCAGCACACCGAACCATAGTTGATGAAGGAAGTCTAGTAAAGGTTCTATCTATCTTGCTTATAGTCCTATTTGTCCTCAATTTCATAGCCGCATTCTATGTCCTGTCTGTTCTGTTCTGGTCATGGCTCCTGATGCTCGGAGTCTCGTGGTCTGGCGCAGAGCACTGGTCATACCTCTATACATGCACACACTGGGGAGCACTGGTACCCTTCGTCCTTGGGATCTTTAGTACCAACAAAATCTCCACCGCAATCAATGACAAGAGGCGGTAATGCTTAATAATCTAGACGTCATCGAAATAGGGAATGCGTGATGGCTACCACCCCCTTGTGTCGTGTCTGCGAGAAATGGGTGCCAGTTACCCAGCACAGATTGTTGAAGCGCCACGATTCTCTGAGCGACCCAGACTTATACTGCGAGGGTTCGCTGAAACCTATTAACTGGGCAATAGCCGTTCGAAAGTATGAACATTCACCTATACTGGAAGAGGTCTAATGGAAGTTCATCTGGTCGAGACATTCCAAGAGGCTGAGACATTTATGTCTTGGCTAGGTGAACGCCGCCCCATACTCGCAATGGACACAGAAACAGGGGGATTAGACTGGTGGAAAGATGAGTTACGATTGGTACAGTTCGGAGATTCGGAGTGTGGTTGGGCTATACCCTTCCATCTGTGGGGTGGACTCGCATTGGATGCTATACGAACATATGATGGCCCGATCACATTCCACAATGCCAAGTTTGATGTACGTTATCTCAACACCAATGGAGCCGAGCTATCTTATGGCAAGGTACATGACACGAGAGTAATGGCCGTACTACTTGAGCCTGACAAGAGGTCTGGTCTAAAGGACCTTGGCGTGCGCCTGCTCGGTGCTGACGCTGACGAGTGGGAGTCAGCCCTTAACAAGGCTAAAGCACAAGGTAAATGGAACTGGGCTACAGTCCCCACAACCTTACCGGAGTACTGGCAGTATGCCTGTATGGACACGATCCTTACCGCACGCCTGTATGAACTACTAAACCCTCGCATTACCGGCAGACTGCGAGAGGTGTATGAGCTAGAGATAGCTGTCGAGAACATCATTGATGACATGGAACGTCGAGGCATACACATAGACATCCCATACTGCAAGTACCAGTTCGAGTCTATGACGGATGCTAGTCTCTCACTCTCTACATGGTGTGAGAAAGAGTACGGCTTTGGTGTTGGGTCTAATGCTAAGGTAGCCGCACAACTACAGAAGGATGGTGTGCTGCTTACGAAGATGACGCCGGGAGGTGGCTGGTCTGTAGATGAGTCAGTACTCAAGACAATAGATCATCCACTTGCTATAGCAGTAATCAAGTCACGAAAGGCAAACAGGTATGCTAGCGCCTACTTCGGTAACTACATCACCATGTCAGATGAAGGATTCTTGCACCCTGATGTCAACATTCTTGGAGCTAGAACAGGCCGCATGTCTATTTCACGCCCAGCTTTACAGCAGATCCCTCGTGATGCCTTGCTACGTAATGCTTTTATTCCTAGAGACGGCAATGCTCTGGTGTCAGTGGATTACGACCAGATTGAGATGCGCCTGTTCACACACTTTTGCAAGGACCCTGGACTCATTGCAGCATTTCAAGAGGGGGATTTTTTCCTCAATGCAGCGTCACTCATTCACCACACACCTATAACGGACAAGAAGGATCCTCGCCGACAACTAACTAAGAACGCCTCTTACGCTAAGATATATGGCGCAGGTCCTAACAAGTTTGCTGAGACTGCTGAAGTCCCTATAGAGGATGCTACTATGTTCCTCATGGAGTATGACGCTGCATTCCCCGGTGTTCATACGTTCCAACAAGCCATCATTAACCTAGCTAAAGGCCGCATTATAGAAGAGGGTTCTGCATTTGTGAACACTCCACTAGGTCGGCGTGAGCCTGCCAATGAGGACGACCTATACAAGCTGGTCAACTACTTGGTACAGGGTACAGCGGCCGATGTATTCAAGCAGTCCCTCGTTCAACTGGACCGCATGGGCCTAACCGAGAACTTCGTCCTGCCCGTTCACGATGAGTTGGTTTTTGATGTACCATTGAGCGAGGCCGAAGAGTTTGGTCGCACAGTAAAGGCCGCAATGGAGCGTACAGATTTTACAGTACCACTAACGTGTGGCATGGACATATTGGAAAGGTGGGGTAATAAGTATGAGTACGAGTAAAGAAGGCGAACTATACTACTTAGAACGTGCAGCTTTAGACCTAGATAGTTGGGTTGCTAGTCTGGAATATGATTTAGATAGAGCTAGAGAGAAGGCAGAACTAGCCTGGGATACTTACTATGAACTAGCAGATCAGGAGGACGAAGATGCCTAAGTACTTTGTAGAGTTCACCCGTACTCTCTTCCTAGAGACAACCGTAGAAGCTGACTCTAAGGCTGAAGCTAGAGAGCACGCTCAAGAGATTATAGGAGACAGTCCTTCTGGAGATTGGGATGATTGCAATGATGACATCCAGGTCTATTCCACTACAGAATGGGACTTCGAATGATTACCATTGAGATAGTTAGGTTCTGCTCCGTAGAGTGCAAGATGCAGATGTCCGGTGAAGAGTCGGTCTACTGGATGGTGGACGGATATGAGTGGGCACAAGAGAATAGCCAGGAGCCACCTATTCCAGAACAGATTGAGTGGCTAGGCTCACTCATAGAGCCATACAAGAATGCAAGCGGGTTTAGACACGTGCCTGTTTATGTTAGTGGCAATGAGAAGCTGTACCACGCTTTGATTCCTGAGGCAATCAATAGCCTTTGCCAAGCACTAGATAACTATACCTTGGAGCCTGATGAATGGTTCCGAGAGTATGAGAATATCCACCCATTTGTGGACGGCAATGGCCGCACAGGAGCTATCTTATTCAACTGGATTTCTGGCACATTAGATAACCCGAAATGGCCACCCAACTTCTGGCACGATCCTAGAAGGAAGCCGGGTTATGGCTGTTGATTATGGTGAGATTAAGGACTTTGATAAGTGCATGACTTGTGGGCATACCGCACTCGATCACCATGCATCTTATATAGTAGGCTTTATGGACCCACACATTCAATGGTGTGAAGTCTATCCAGCTTGTGAGGTTGACTGTATGGTCTTCAAGCCATACAACAATGAGGATGAGTTCATGATGCCATACACACCCGAAGACATGGAGGACTGGAATGATTAAGGCTGAAGAGCACACCATATCTCGACTGTTACTTGATGAGTCTAACTGGTTTGCTACTGACCTTGACGGTAAAAAGGCATCTATTGATGACATCATATTCGAAGATCTTCGTCGGGCTAACTTCCAACCTATAGAGTTACCGGACGGTACCATGACCATCTTTATGCCAAGGTTCCGTTTCCCCGCTTACGTACCGCCCGAGCCACCGCACGTTTCGTGGCTGGTCCGCATTACCGCCCGCCCACGTCGGGCCATAGCCCGCTATGTGATACACTGGGACCGAGACTGGGATGATTGACATGCTTAGACTTAAGTACCAGGAATGGAAGTTAAGGCGTTTACCTATTCTTAATCCTACGGAATACAGTATAGATGTTAGGTTCAATGGGGCAACCTTCTCTGCTACAGGTATATGGGATGAAAACCAGAGTCCTTACGTCTTTGATCTGGTTCGAGTTCTTTATCCTACTGGATGGGTACCTATGAGAGTCCACAATATAACAGCAACTTCAAACGGTGCACTTGTTTGGAGTGCTGTGGATGACAAGTCCTACATAGAGAGGAACACATACAAGCCATGACTACCATCTGTGGGATAGAGACAGACAAAGGTGTCATACTTGGTGCCGATACTTGGATTAGTGTGATGGATGCAAGTGTTGGGTTCACGACCGAGTATGAGAAGGTCTGGAAACAGGGCGATTTTGTCCTTGGTATGTCTGGCTCGTTACGGATGCATCAGGCTGTACGATTCAACCTCTTAATCCCTGATGTCGAGAAGGACGAGGAACTATTTGAAGCTTGGTTATGTACTGATCTTGTGGACGCAGTACGTAAGGCGCTAGATCAGGGTGGCATGTCCAATGGGGATGAAGAGTGGTGTCTGTTGTTCGGCTATAAAAACAGACTTTACTGCTTAGATGGTAGTATGGCAGTCTTCCGTAGCCCGTTAGGTTTCTTTGCTATAGGGAGCGGATCCGAGTGGGCCTTAGGCAGCTTACTTACCACCGCATCTATTAACCAGTGGTCTGAGAGTGTAAGTCCCAGCACCCTTCTTACACCCGAGACACGTCTGGCCTTTGCTCTTGCTACTACTGCCAACTATGATCTTGGGACTAACGCCCCATTCATCTATGCAGACAACTTTCCATACAGACAGTTAACACTGATAGAAGGGGAAGGAAATGCCTAAACTGAGCTATAAAGAGTACATCAAGTCAGCAAACATTGCCAGTAATGTTGAGGGTATTGGCTATAGTCTGTCAAAGGGCTGCACCGCTACACTTACAGGAAAGGAACTTCGCAAGATTAGTAGGGCATTTGATACACTGTTCGCATGTATAGAGTTGGAGCCATACTCTGATGACCCGTACTGCTGAACTCCCTTTAGAAATGGGTGATGTACTGCCTCAACAGGACCCTGTTCTGCTAGTCATAGGGATCTGTCACAGGTGCTCACGCCGGGGATTGCTCCTAAAGGCCGACCGCACATGCACAGGATACAGAGCAGTCACCGCCGCTGGTGGTGTAGTACAGGTGCCTGAGCTAAGATCTAAGCGCTGTCACGCTCTCGCACTACGTGCAGTCTCACGCTCCAATCGCAAGCTGTTTGCCCGGCTTGAGCAGGAGCCTATACGGTTAGGAAAGGACACCTCATGATTTACAAAGAGGAAACGACTAGGGATGAGTGGGGATCTTATACCACCCGTTGGCACTGCAAGCCACCACCTAAAGACTCTAACTATGTAGTAGTTCAACAGCACTGGGATGATGATGAGACTCAAGACATCTTTGAAATCAAGCTAATCAAGGAGGATTGGAAATGATCATCCTAGCAGTAGACCCTGGACTTACAACGGGCATGGCACTGTTTAATACCATTACCTCTAGCTATAAGGTAGAACAAATAACTGGCTTTGAAAAGTTCTCCGAGTTTATGTCCGCATGGTGTGACGGACTTGATCCTATTCCTGATGTCATAGTGGTGGAGAAGTACACCATCACCCCTGAGACTGCTAAGAAGACACAACAGTACGAGGCTCTTGAGATTACTGGGGTTCTTCGGCACCTTGTCCACGAGTGGGGTTCACAATGGGTTGAGCCACAACTACCATCTGCTGCAATGAAACTTGGAACTAATGACCGGTTAAAGAGAGTAGGTTGGTACGTTAAAGGGAAGCCACATGCTATGGATGCAGCACGGCATTTGTTCCTGTGGTGCTGTAAGAATGGGATCATACAGTTCAGTGGGGAAGGATTGCCGGTATGCCTACCGCCGACCTTATAGATCATCAGATTATCATAACTGGTACATCTTATCGAGATAAAGATGCTTGCCACACAATCCCCGGCTCAAGATATGCTGATGGCCGATGGCACTGTCCTGTTAGCTGGGCCGCAGTGAAGGTAATCCGTACACTATGGCCAGATGTGCGTATCCTTTCCTCACTCAAGGATTGGATATGGACCGAGTACAAGTGCCGTATTGAGCCGACACTGGCCGTCCGTGCGGCCGCTCTAGATCCTATGCAAGAGATGCCCATTGGGATCAAAGGACTGTATCCCTATCAGACTACTGGTGCTCACTTCCTCAACCTGTGTCATAGTGGCACTCTAGCTGACGACATGGGAACTGGTAAGTGTGTGCAGACCATTGCTATGTTGGAAGAGTACTCTATGTACCCGGCACTCATTGTTTGCCCTAACACGGCTAAGGGTACATGGAAATCTGAGTACACTAAATGGGCACCAAGCACTAGCGTTCAAGTCATAGGTGGTACAGCAACACAACGTCGTAAGCAAATATCAACAGACGCAGACGTGTATGTTATCAACTACGAGTCTCTCCGCACACATACTCGACTTGCGGGGTATGGTTCCATACACTTAAAGGACGAAGAGAAAGAACTTAAAGAGTTGAATGGTATGGTGTGGGAAGCAGTTATTGCTGACGAGGCGCATCGCATCGTAGACCCTCATGCCAAGCAAACTCGTGCACTGTGGGGTGTGGCCGCCGCAGATGATTGCGGAGGTCGTCCAGCCTGCATTGCACTGACAGGTACACCATTGGTCAACTCACCAGATGACTTGTGGGCCATCCTACATTTCGAAGCCCCAGAAGAGTGGCCATCTAAGACGAAGTTCTTAGATCGCTATTGCACACTGACTTATAATCAATGGGGCGGTATGTCTGTTACTGGTCTTAATCCACACAATGCAGCAGAGTTCTACAGTCTTCTTGAACCTAGATTCCTCAGGAGAACTAAGGCTATGGTCAACCCGTGGCTACCACCTAAAGTGTATGAGCGTATGGATGTCGAAATGTTACCTAAGCAGAGGAAAGCATATGAAGACTTTCGAATGGATAGTCTGGCTGCTCTTGATGGTGGTGTTTCTGTTGCTTTTGATCCGCTCACTATACTTACTCGTCTTATTCAGTTGGCATCAAGTACGCTCGAAGTCAACGAAATAGGGGAAGTCCGACTCTGTGCGCCGTCCTCTAAGGTCGATGCACTAATAGAACTCCTTTCTGATATGGAGCATAACGAACCACTGGTCGTGTTCGCACAGAGTCGGCAACTACTTAACCTAGCGCACGAAAGATTAGAGAAAGAAGGCATATCTCATGGAATGGTCTGGGGTAACCAAAGCCAGTTTGAAAGGCAGAAGGCTATTGACGATTTCCAAGCAGGACAGATCCGCTGCATTCTATGTACTTTGGGAGCGGGGTCCGAGGCTATCACGCTTACAGCCGCTAGCACCATTTGTTTCATGCAGCGCAGTTGGTCCATGGTTACAAATAGGCAGAGTGAGGATAGGGTACACCGCATTGGACAATCGGCAGAGTCTGTTACAATCATTGATCTTGTTGCACCTGGAACAGTCGATGATCAGATTCTAGAAGCTATACAATCAAAGGGCGATATGCTCGAACAAGTTGTTCAGGATAGAGAAGCAGTTAGGAGAATGTTAAATGTTTATACCAAACTTTGAGGAGCAGAAGTTGCTTTTGAGTTTTGATTATGGAAGTCGGATATGGGCTTACAACCCAGAGATCCGTAAGGGGGAACCATATCAACTGCAAATGCCAGGGAAGAAGAAAGATTTAATCTTTGCTCCTGGGTCATTCTTCATTGAGGCTTGTGAGCAATATATGGAGCTTGGTTTTTATGTAGTAACAGAGGCTTCTACTCTCAAGTCATTTGGGGTAGATGGTATAGATAAGATGGAGGAACTTCAGAACAAGTATCCGGGTCACTTTCTTACTATTCATACAGCATGTGTAAGTTCTGTTACTCGAAGGGATGGCATTCCATACAATCCTGAAAAGGATCATGGTCTAGCCGCCAAGATTATATGGCAAGTTGCAACCGAACAAGGTGCTAAGGTGTGGCATCGTCGTGATGAAACATTGATGCCTAAGAAGATTGATCCTCTTAGGTTAAATAGACCACAACTTGTTTCATTACGTGAACAAGGATACCCTGAAAATCGTATGGCAGATGAGGTCTATGCTTACCTTCCTCCATATCTCGAACTAGATGAGATACAACAACAGGTTATGGGTGATGGTAAGAAGTACTGTCCTGATCTGGCCGCTGCCATAGTGCTTGCATCACTAGAACCCTATGCCACCAACCGAACTAAGTTTGATAGAGTGATTGGTAGCTACCGGGATCGTCGGGGTAATCTATATGGACAAATACTGTTAAGACCTACAGACGGTGAATACCAATACAAGCACCATAAGCGTACTGGCTTGCTCTTGAACACTCACGATAGAGTACTTCGCCAAATGCGATCTTTAGTTCTCTCGGCCTATTGCAGCACCACACAAAATGTGGCCCTGCATGGCACTGAGAGCATATAGGAGGATGGGATGGCCCAGCAAGGCACCACATGGCCCTTATCCCCACCGCAGCAATGCGGCCCTTCGGGCCACCATGTGGCCCTCGGCTGCACCATCCCATCCTCCAACTTCTTGAAAGGAACATAATGCGTATAAGTAACTCAGAGATTCAAGTATTCAAGCGCTGTCGTCGCAGCTGGTGGTTCAACTATTATCTTTGGTTAAAGCCGAACACCGAACAGGTGACTGGGGCATTCCCCATGGGTACTAGAGTCCATGCTGCACTAGACCACTACTACTCGATGCTGATAGATGGCTCGTCCACAGACGCCGCCGCTAACAACACACTTCTGTATCATGACTTATCGGTGCAAGACACTGTAGAGAACACCGAAGGTTTGAATATAGACAAGTACACCAAAGAGGCTGAGTTAACGTCTATCATGCTCATAGGGTACTTCAACTGGCTAGCTGAGACTGGAGCGGACGAAGGTCTAACCTTCATAGCCGCAGAAGAATCTGTCTCACTTCCCATACATGTTGGTGCCGGTGAAGATGTCACCATGATGGCACTCCTAGACATTAGGTTCCATAGAGAGTCTGATGGTGCCACACTATTTATGGACCACAAGACAGCACAGGAACTAAGCACCCCTCTTAAGTGGTTCCACCTAAATGAACAGTTCCTCACGTACGATTGGATCCTCAAGCAGGTTCGGCCGGAAGCCCATACGGATGGCGGTATGTTTAACTTCCTCCGCAAAGTGAAGCGTACTGCTAGCGCTAAGCCCCCCTTCTATGGTAGACTAGAAGTCCGACACAATCCTGCTGAACTGGACTCCTTTGGGAAGCGTTTGTTAGGTGAACTAAGAGCTATCACGTCCCTGCATAAGGCACTTGATAGTGGTATGGATCCTCTATCCCTTGTCTACCCTACACCAACTAAGGATTGTTGTTGGGAGTGTCCATACTTTCAGGTTTGCCCTATGGTAGATCGTCAGGATGGTAGTGCTGAGCGAGTCATAGAGCTAACTATGCAAACGAAAGATCCCTATGAGAGGTATGATAAATGACAACACTATGTCAGTTAATCCACGGTGATCCTGGAGTAGGCAAGTCATGGCTTGGTCAATCAACCCCTGCACCACGACTCGTGCTGGATGCTGAAGGCGGCAGCCGTATACCTTGGCGTATGGTGGATGGAAAGGCCACCCGTCAGAAGTTGATTACATGGGACCCAGCTAAGACCGAACCCCCGCCCGCTCCTGTTGATGGTGAGTGGGAGGTCTGCTATGTAGCAGTTCAAGACTTCCATACCATGAGTCTTGTGTTCGATTGGCTAAATACTGGACGGCATCCATTTAGGAGTGTAGTCATAGACTCACTCACTGAGGTACAAAAGAGATGTAAGGACCAGGTTGCAGGTCTTGCCACACTATCGGATAGGGAGTGGGGCGATCTTCTAATCAAAATGGAACACCTCGTCAGGTACTATCGGGATCTTGTGTTCCACCCTCAACACCCTATAGAGTGTGTCACGTTCTTGGCCCTTACTGAAGAGAAGAAAGGGATTATGAAGCCTGCAATACAAGGCGCACTAAGTATTAGTCTACCTGGTTATGTTGACCTGGAGGGTTACCTGTTTGTCGAAGAGACAGCAGACGGTCCAGTGCGTAAGCTACTAATCACCCCATTTACATCCGCTAACCCACCACATACGCAGTACCAAGCAAAGGACAGAACACACGTACTTACTGTTAAGTATGGTTCATTCGTAAGCAACCCAGACATAGAAGAGATGTTAAAGATAAAGGAAGAAGGAGAAACAAATGGCTAAGGCTACTATTGGAGAGTTAAGGGCACTGGGTGGTAAGGGCTTCGAGCCGTTGCCTGCTGGGCCATACGCAGTTGAGGTTACTAATGCCGAGTTTGTTGCAAAGCCGGACAAGAACCCCTACTTCAAAACTGAGTTTACCATTACTGAAGGTCCGAGTAAGGGCCGTAAGTTCTGGGATAACATCACTCTTGCACAGTCCGAGGGTTCGGCCGGTGTATTCTTTGGCAAGATGCGGAATCTTGGCTTAGGTGAAGACTTCTGGGATCCATGGCAGGCCAAGGATCTGGATGAGTCTGCACCCTATGTTTGCCAAGCACTTATTGGCAGGCCCGCTGTAGTCGTCGTCTATATTGATGACAGCTACCAAGGTAGAATCCAAAATAAGATCAGGAGTATTCAAGCTCCTAAGGCCGGAGTACCCACACCTACAGGCGCAGCCTATATACCTGCCGAACCATTACAAGTAACTACCGCACCAAGAGCCTTTACTGGCCCTACATCAACACCGGTGGTTCCTAACTTGCCACCGGGCTTATAGGGGGTACATGAAAAAGTGCTGTCAATGTGGCCATCCTGAACGGGTCCACACCCTGTATGGTCCTGGGTTGTATTGCACAGATCATCTAGGGGTGAAGAACATGGAATGTAAGTGTGTCAGCTATAAACCAACACCACTATCAAAGGATGATATAGAAGATGATCCCAAGCCCTAAGGACTATGACCCTGCTGCCATAAAGGAATCTGTATCATTGGCTGGCATTGTCATGTCCTTAGGCACGGACCTTTCCCTTGAAATGAACGGGGACTATACCGGACTTTGCCCATTCCATAATGACACTAATCCAAGCCTTTCTGTTTATGTAGGAGAGTCAGGACAGAAGTTTCAGTGCTGGTCATGTGGTGCGTATGGAGATGTGTTCGACTTCGTCCAGAAGTTGAATGGTTGTACGTTTGGTGATGCTAAGTCAACCGTACTTCAGTTGCGTGACACAGGGACGTTGCCCGACGCCCCTGTGTTCGTAACTAAACGGAAAGCAGAGCCCAAGAAGCTAGAGAAGATGCTCAATCGTTCCAAGGGTTTCAATGGCATCCTGCCTGAGCTAATCGTACAGCGCTCCATTAATGTGCCTATGGCCTTTATTCGTGAAGAGTTTGGTGTAACGGACGATAATGCATACGTCTACATACCTCACTACAGCAAGGACGGTGAGGTCGTTGGATTGAAGAAACGTTGGCACCTAGATTGGACACCTACTGCCGAGCCAGGTTCGGACCTGAGCAACTTGTATGGGGGCTGGAGAGAACATGGAAGAGAAGACGTCGTTTTGTGTGAAGGTGAGTCTGATACTTGGTTCTTGGCATACTTGCTCCGAGATAAACCCATTGATGTGCTTGGACTGCCCCACGGCGTCTGTCCGCCCACTACCGAGTGGATCGGTCAGCTACAAGGTAGGACAGTCACCCTACTGTTCGACGCCGACCCGGCCGGTCGAGGTGCCATAACATCATGGATTAAACTGGCAGACACACTGTCACTTAAAGTTGCTATCCTGCCGGACGGATCTGACGCTACGTCTGCTGGTGAGGATATAGTTCTATCTGCACTAGCAGAGGCTCGTGAGTGGTCTGGTACTTCTAACCTTCCAGTCCAAGTATCGGACGGTAAGTACGTACATAACAACCCAACTACTGGCAACATCACGGTCTTATCTGACTTCGTGTTTGACATTAAACGTCTAGTCGTGATGAATGATAACGTGATCTTCGAGGTCGAGGTGCCTGGAAAGTCCGAGCGACAGTTCCTTTCAGGGGACGATCTAACGTCCGTTAACAGGATGCGGAACTGGACCACTAAGCGCTTACTCTCTTGGAAAGGAACAGACCGCAATATCGCAGACCTAGTCGAGTTACTTAAGGCACAATCAATCATTGTGCCACAGGTTAAAGGTGTTGATGTTATTGGTCTTCATGGTGATGTCTTTGTTCTACCTGACAAGTGCTTAGGTTCTTCAGGTTGGGGCTATGTACCACCAGAGAATGACGCACACCTAATCGATTTCCTACACATAGAGGATGAGCCATGGGATACCGAGATACTGAAATACCTTACAGCACTCCATGCACCCCAAGTGATAACTCCTGTCCTTGGATGGATAGCTGCCGCCCCATTCAGATCACTCTTCGAGCAGTTCCCAATCTTAAGTGTTACGGGTGGGAGCGGGTGGGGCAAGACGACTATTCTCCACACGATTCTAAAGTCATTTGGGTTCTGGACCAAATCGCCGCCCACACTGACAGGATCGACACCCCATGCGATATTATCCTATGCATCGAGCACAAACGCATTTCCTATATGGTTTGATGAGTTTAGACCTGGTGCTCGTATGGATGCTCGTATGACACTAGAGCAAGTGATTCGTGATGCATTTGATGGATCAAGCCGGATTTCGGGCGGTATGTATGAGTCTCGTATGCGGATCAAAGCAATGCCCGCTAGTGCGCCTCTCATAGTCAGTGGAGAGGATGCCTTTACAGAAACCAGCCATGTCGAGCGTATGGTCATGGTTGATATGCCAACCGGAGGTAAGAATGTTAAAGCATGGGTGGATAGTACTCGTTGTAGGGTTGGGGGCTTGGGATATGCATATCTCACTTGGTCACTGGACCAACTGCGTACAGGTCAACTTCCAACGCTTCCAAAGATCCCCGATAGACCGGAGCATTCGCTTGCTATTGCAGCATGGGGATACTCCATACTCTCGGACTTCTGTGAATCTGTCTGTGCATACAGCCTCACTCCGGAGTTTGATGGGTCGGCTTGTCGAGAAGCTCAGTTGTCCGCTAAGAAGCGGCCAGTTATTTTGGAAGCCATAGACTTAACTAAGGGACTAACAGACAACTACGAGAAGTTCATTACATTTATTGACGGGAACGGGGACGGGTACGTGAAGCCCCAGAGTCTGGTAAAGTGGTGCCAGACTCATTCGGACATCCGGCTACCGGGAGGGAGTAAGTCCGTGCAGCGCTGGCTAGAACAGATGTACGGTGCAAGGTCTATACAACACTCAACCAATGGCCGGTGCTTACTCATACCGGACCTTAGAGGGATACTGGAGTCATTGGATCATGAAACGTCATAAGACTAAAACTAAATGTTGGGACTGTGGGGCAGACTTACCTACCCACAAGAACTTGGATAAAGAAGTACGTAAGGCTTTGCGTCGTGCAAATGGCCGGGCCTTAAGTAAGTTTAGGCCAGTAACCTTTCCTAACAAAAAGAAGGAAGCAAAGAAGACAGGAGCCATAGATGCAAGTGACTGAGGATGACATTGAAACATACACTAATGGACACTGCTGGAGTCTTGCTTGGCAGATCAGTAAAAGGACAGGTCTTCCACTTGTGACTATCTCACCAGAGTCCCAAGCCTGGAAGAAGCACCGGTCATGGGATCATGTTGTCGTTCAGGTAGGTAACAAGTACCTCGATGTAGAAGGACTAGTTTCTAAACGTGAACTACAGGATAAGTGGGGTAGGTACTTAACTAAGCATGGGACCTTCTCCAGTATGGAGGAGTATGAGGATCACCTTTGTGATAAATATGGTTTCTCTGATTATGATGATCATGTTCAACACACCATTAACCTAGCTAAGTTCCTCATAGGAGAATACATTGGTACGCCATAGTGGGATGAGTCTGTTCGAGTGCCCGGCCTGTGGTCTAAAGCAGGAGGCTCTTGCCAAAGAGGTAGCGCATAAGTGCCCAAAACGGGAGCGCCAGCCGAGTCCGGTTAAGGGCAAACGACGTTTGCCCGAGGTGGTACATTTTGTCAAAATCGACCCTATAGAACCGCAGGTCAAAGGACATGAGTTAAATAATAAAAATGCTGTAGCCCACGCTCCGCTAGAAAAGAAGAGTCGGCGGACCAAATATGCATCCATGACCCTCAAACTCGTAGGAGCGAAATGAACGCTCTCATAATCTCCAAACCTAAATGGCAAAGAAATGCTGCTTGTAAGGGATTAAGTCCTGCTATGTTCCATGACTATAAACGTACTAAGACCTGCCTTGGGGCATGTTACCGGTGTACCGTCCGGCAGGAATGCCTTGAGTATGCTGAAGAGTTTGAGAGTTACGAGCTAGATTCTAGATGTATTGTAGGAATCTATGGAGGAACCACTCCGGCACAACGTATAGAGAAGAGGAAAAATGCCAACAGTCAAGGATAAGCTGGAGCTAAAGAAGTTAGAGCTTGAGAATATCAAGCTGCTTGCTGAGACTGAACAGATCAACAAATCTCTCTTCATTATGGAAAACACTATCGCTTATCAGAAGCGTATAGATCAAGTATATCTGTTCCGTGGTGGAATAGACTGGGATGACATTGCCCCACTGGCTGAGAAGATTTCTAAATGGCGTGAAGTCTACCAAGCGGGTGATCTTAGACGTTTTGTTATCACCATCACATCTCCCGGTGGATCTTTATTTGATGGGTTCGGTCTGTATGATCTAGTTCGTGATGCTGTTAATGATGGTCTTGATATAGAGACACGAGTTATAGGTTGGGCAGCATCAATGGGATCTTTATTCGCTCAGGCAGGCAGTGTTCGATCCATGACTCCAAACAGTTATATCATGCTTCATGAGGCAGGACAGATCCGTAATGAGTTAATGAAACTAGCAGACATGAGGGATCAGATTGATTTGCTTGATACCTTACAGGATCGCTTATGGAGCATCTATGCTGATCGTTCCCACCTTTCAGTTCAAGAGTTGATTGACAAGTGTTACAAGAAGGACTGGTGGCTCAGTGCCCATGAAGCTCTTGATATTGGCCTGATTGATGAGATTACTAATGAAAGGACAGTCTAATATGGAAACACAAGACCTCGCCGAGGTTGGGGTGGGAACAGGGACCGCTCCGAGCACGGAGGGACCAGGCACGAGCGCCGTGCCCCTTTCTCCATCCCCGGTTCCCCAACAACAACAACAACAACCTGGCATTCGTGTACCTGTGCCTGCCTGCCCACTCCCGCTCAACTTCCTGGTTGGCCTTGTGATGGTGGGGAATGACCCAATCATCCTCTGCACTGCCCTGAATGATTCAGGCAGCATGACACAAGGTTTCATCCAACCAGAGCTTGCCAACAAGATCGGGCGTGCCCTTCTCCAAGCTTCGAGAGAGGCAGAGATACGCAGGCCCAAAAAGCTTGAAGTAGTTGGGAAAGGTGCTCTGCTAGTTCCCCAGTAATCGAGAGGAATGTTGACATGGTACTATGGAAACTCCTTTTAATCATTGTGCTTTCTATCTTCACACCACACAATCCTCAACTAAAACCAGCACTTCCTACCTACCATCAACAAAGTCCGGCCGATCTTACTGGAACCTGGGCCTGCATTGCCTGGGCCGAGAGCCGAGACACCAACACCGGCGGCGGTGATGGCGGCGGGTACTTCCAGTTCGAATCAGAAACCTGGGCGTACCTGACTCCCGCCCCATGGCCACCCACGCAGTACAGCTTCGGCTACCAGTACCAGCAGGCTCAGAAACTTCAATCGTCGGTCTGGGGCTGGTCGCCCTGGCATGGGGATGGATGCGTTTAATCATAAGGGCAAACTCGACAGCTCAGCAATCATAAGGGCTTCCTCAAAAACCCTCACTTTACACCTGTAAGATTACGGGTGTACAAGTGAGGGTATTTTCATGCCAACTGACATAAGTTTTGGAGGCATAAGTCCAGGTCAGCAGGCATATTTGCAAAGAGAACACCCACCTGATACACTGCTTCCGCAGTTGTGTTTTGTAGGGCGCTCCGGTGTGAGCGTGGGTACGAGGTCCGAGGACCTGCGAGCCATTTGGGAAAGTGGCTTCCCACCAAGACCACCGGAGGCTGACCCGGCCAGCAACCCGCTGACAAAGGGCGGGTATCCAGCCAAGAGGTTGGATCGGTGAAAATCCGGCGAGTGGGCGTGATGGCGTCCACAGGGATTAAAAGCCCTAAATAGAACGGGAATCTCGATTCCCCCCACTACACGCCAGCAGGTGTCCGGCTCGTTCCCCGAAGGAACCGGCACCGTTAAGGGCGTTTTTCCTTTCCTTTCTTTGTCTGCACCGGCGCAAGCCAGTGTGGACAGTAGAGGGCTAAAGCGTATGGTAGCCAGGGAGAGCCTGGTTTCCGGCCTTAAAGTGTGCGAACCTTTACTACATGGGGGTATCGCCCGCCGTCACGAAACAAAGCTTTAGCCTTCTACTGTCTGACAACAGACATTTTAGAAAGGGGATAACAATGGATATTTACTGCCCGAAGTGTGGCGAACCGTGGGACCCCGACGAGGCTCACGAGCAAGCTGCAGACACAGGCAGCACCTACACCAAAGTCATGCGTGACTTTGCTGTACGTGGCTGCAGGGCTTTCGGTGGCCGCTGTAGTGCCCCTGACGGCACGCCAGACGCTACGTTCGGCATGACGAGGGCTGAAGCCTCCGGTGCTCTCTTCGAGCTACTGGGGGACGATGTGGACGGCGTGGCGTCCATGTTGGACGACATGACGTGGTAAAGACCGAAACCGTACCAGTAATGGTACGGTCTGCCGGTTACTCCGGCACTGACGAGGTCAGAAAAAGAGAGGAAGTACCATGAAAATGGCAAAGGTAGTGGTGGACCTGAAGGGTTCACTCGACCCTGAGGCTGCAAAGTCTGAGGATTACTGGCCGGACCCGCCCTGCGGAGTACCTGCACAAAGTCTCAATAAAGGGCGATACGGTTGGATATACGTGCCCATTGACCGGCAGCCACGGTGTGATCACTGTGTAAAGCCTGTTTATCCCTCGCTACTCACTGAGGAGTTTGGGGTTTGCTGGCGACACTGCCCAGAAACCAAATACGACCACGATGGGTATTGGTCCTGCTTTATAGATCCACCCCATGTGGCTACAGTTGATGGGTCTGACAAGCCAATCAGCTAGTCGAAACGGGGGGTTCGCCCCCCGTTCGCAGGGAATGACCGCCCTGCGCTGATGAGACAGGTCGAGAAAGGAAACTATCATGACCAACGTAAATAGGAAGATGAAGCCACAGTTTGCCGAACTGCTTGGTTCGGGCAGTTTGATTGGGCTTGGTGAGAATCTGTGCATAGATGCTGTGACCCCTGAGGGTCGCAAGGTCTATATCTCTCTCACCGAGAACCAGGCCGAGCGCTTGGCGACCACACTGGAACGTGCGGTAGCTCTACGAAGGGTTCTGGGGCGACCGGCTGCCACAAGGCTACCTGATCCCCCATCGTGAGCCGGTAAGTTTGCTGACGGTGTAGTCGAAACGGGGGTTCGCCCCCGTCTATGGGAATGGCTACCCATACTGATGAGACAGCCAATGAAAGGAAACAGCCGTGGAAACAAGATTCCAAGGCGTCTGTAAGACGTGTGGTGGCGATGGTGTTGTTTACCGCTACATATCACAAGATGAGTGGCACGAAGAGAAATGTCCTGAGTGCCATGGACATAAAACCATAGAAGGATATTCCCGCTATGGGGACTTTGAGTCCTAGTAGAAAGTGAGCTACAGATCCCATGAAGTACATTTATGGACCTGACTCTCTTATCAAAGAGGGTTCTATGGAGGGTGAATGGGTTCCGATTCCTAACGGATCCCGTCGCCAGAAGGACGGGCGTTTGCCTGCTGACCTTCTGCGTAGCCTTCGGCCGAGCATCCGGCACTACGTGCCTGCCCTGCTCCTGAAGGACGCACTAACAAGGGCTGCGAATGCAGCTAAGAAGTAAAGACCGAAACCGTACCAGTAATGGTACGGTCTGCCGGTTACTCCGGCACTGACGAGGTCAGTTAAGAAAGGAAATCAAATGGAAGTCATAAGAAACAAGCCTTTTTACAAAGGTGTTTCGCCTGACTTAAACTCTCCAATACAGACATCAAAGTGTCAGTTCCAACCTGAAACTGATGTCACAGCTAGTGGCATTGACACTGACCCAGATGAGGACTGTGGAGAGGGAATCAACTTCTGTCGGTCCATTGCTGAAGCGCTCAAGTGGGGACCTAAGGTTGTCGAAATCTTCGTCCCTGCAGGAGTGACCGTCATTGATACCGGACAGAAGCTGCGAGCCGAGAAGGTTCGTGTGGGTTCTGTTGTTAACCTCCATAGGGCAGACCTTAGTGGGGCACACCTCTATGGGGTGAACCTCAATGGGGCAGACCTCCGTGGGGTGAACCTCAGCGGGGCATACCTCCGTGGGGCACACCTCAGCGGAGCACACCTCCGTTGGGCGAACCTCAGTAGGGCAGACCTCTATGGGGCGAACCTCAGTGGGGCGAACCTCAGCGGAGCACACCTCAGCGGGGCATACCTCAGTAGGGCAGACCTCCGTGAGGCAGACCTCTGTGGGGCAGACCTCAGTGGGGCGAACCTCAGTAGGGCAGACCTCTATGGGGCGAACCTCAGTGGGGCGAACCTCAATGGGGCGAACCTCAGTAGGGCGAACCTCTATGGGGCGAACCTCTGTGGGGCGAACCTCTATGGGGTGAACCTCAATGGGGCAGACCTCAGTGGGGCGAA
>Ga0224555_1002304_pt1 | contig 22925 bp, 19 predicted proteins | sample 714S23034metaG_FD_180687 | JGI IMG/M metagenome (GOLD analysis project Ga0224555, IMG submission 180687) | Peat soil microbial communities from Stordalen Mire, Sweden - 717 S2 30-34 | ecosystem: Environmental > Terrestrial > Soil > Wetlands > Peat | place: Sweden: Norrbotten County, Stordalen...
GAATCATCCCTGGAGAAAAGGCTTTTCCGCAAAGGCACGCGCCCTGTTTTCCGGGGCAGCATGAAACCAAAACCTGGGGACATTTCTATTGTGGTCAAGACGGGGACATTTCTATTGTGGTATGACATCGGTTTTCCTCCCCATTGACTCCCCCGCCCGCCCGCGCTACGCTGGTGTCAAATGGTTGGTAACCGCCCTGTCGTTGGGGTGCGCAATCCGGTCTGCTCAACTTCCGTATCCAACTTTTTGTGCGCAAAAAATGCCGGCGCGGGTTCGCCCGCATCCGGCACAGCACGTCCCGATCAACCACGTCCCGATAACCCACGAAGAGTGAGCCCAGTCCGGCTGCTGGAGGCGGCGCTGCATCCTGAATGAAAAAAAATATTGAACTCACCCCTAACATCGAGACCCTGTTCGGCACGCGCGATGAAAATCTCCATGTGCTCGAAGATGGCCTGAACATCAATATCGATCTGCGCTCCGACCGCATTGAACTGGAAGGCGCGCCCCGCGACGTGGCCCGCGCTGAACAGTTATTTGCCGACTACGAGCATCTGCGGAAGTCCGGCCACCAGTTTGTGAACGGCGACCTCGGCAGCATGTTGCGCGTGGTGGTCGGCGATCCGAATGCGACTCTGCGCGGACTGGCCGAGGCCGGACGCCAGCGCTCCTTTGGACGCCGCACCGTCCAGCCCAAAAGCCCCAATCAGCGCCGCTACCTCGAAGCCATCGAGAAGCACGACATGGTGTTTGCCGTCGGCCCCGCCGGCACCGGCAAGACCTACCTCGCCGTGGCCATGGCGATTTCGGCCCTGCTGAACAAGCAGGTCAACCGCATCATTCTGGCGCGGCCGGCCGTGGAGGCCGGCGAACGTCTCGGTTTTCTGCCCGGCACCTTGCAGGAGAAGATCGATCCCTATCTGCGTCCTTTGTATGACGCGCTCTTTGACATGATGGAGCCCGAGCGCGTCGAGCGCTATCTGGAAAAAAATATCATCGAGATCGCGCCCATCGCCTTCATGCGCGGGCGCACGCTGAACGATTCGTTCGTCATTCTGGACGAGGCGCAGAACACGACCTCCGAGCAGATGAAGATGTTCGTGACCCGCCTGGGATTTGGTTCCAAGGCGGTGATCACCGGCGACGTCACGCAAATCGACTTGCCCAACGCGCGGCGCAGCGGATTGATCGAAGCGGGAGAAATTCTGCAAGGCGTAAATGGCCTCGCCTTCGTGCACTTCGACGAAAGCGACGTGGTGCGTCATCACCTGGTGCAGCGGATCATTCGCGCCTACGACGAGCACAAGTCGCGGCTGGCGGAGCAGCAGTTGTCGCTGCTCGAACCGAAACCGGGCGCGCCGCAAGCGCCGCCCTTGCCGCCGCCGTCCGAAGAGCCGCGCGTACGTAATTAAGCAGAAGGGCCAAACAGGAGGGAGCCTCGCCGCTACCCTCCTTTTCGCTTTGGTGGGGGGCTCTAGCTTGATGCGGGGAAAAAGCGGGCCTCGTATCACGGGCTGGACGTGGGGAGAACTAAACTTGGTCATCTTTCAAAAGCGCGTCGCGGATCTGACCGAGTTGGCGCTCGGCCGTTTCCTGGCTCGCGCCCGGCGCGCCGCCGGATTGAAGGGCACAGTTAACGTCCTGCTAACGACGAGCGCCGAGATGAAGTCTCTGAACCGCCGTTTCCGCGGAAAAGACAAGCCGACCGACGTGCTTTCGTTTCCCGCCGAGCCCGACGCCGGAAAACAACTCGCGGGCGAAATCGCCATTTCTGCGGAAATCGCATCGCACAACGCCCATGCCCTCGGACACTCGCCAGCTGAGGAAGTTAAAATTCTCGTGTTGCACGGCGTCCTGCATCTGCGCGGCTATGATCACCAGTGCGACAATGGACAGATGGCAAGGCGCGAAAAGCACATGCGCGCGAAGCTCCACCTTCCGCTGGGCCTGATTGAGAGAACGACGATTGGGAGAACAACGCCCGAAAGGGCCAGGACTGAGCGCGCCAGGAGGAAGCGCCAGCAATGATCGGTGTCGGCATTGCTCTCGTGCTCCTCTTCGGCCTGCTGACCCTGGTCTCCTACGTTGACCGTCTCTACCAGGAGATCGGCAAGTTCCTCTCGCGAGATTTCCAGGACAACATCGACGCCTTCGAGCAGATCGTCGAGCCGCGCCTCGGCGTCCCGCGCACCCGCGCCTCGCTCTCCATGGCCATTCTGACCCAACTGGTCACCGCTGCCATTGCCATGATCGTCGGCTTCACCGTGTTTCGCGACCGCGCCTGGAGCGTCTACGAAGTTCTCGAGGCCACGCTCAGCCTGGTGCTGATCATCATCTTTTTTAACCGCCTGTTGCCCTTCGTCTTTTTTTCGCGAACCCGCGGACGCTGGCTGGCGGACTGGACGCTCCTCTTGCGCCTGCTGATCTATCTGGTTCTACCGCTGACGCTGGTGCTCGGATTCTGCCAGTCCGTCACGTCGCTGACCCGCGAGCACGCCGATGCGCAGCCGGAAACTTCCTCCGAAGCCGTCGACGCCTTGATTGAGGCGGGACAGGAAGAAGGCATCATTCAGGAAGGCGATCGCGAGCTGATCCAGTCGGCGGTCGAGTTCAGCGGCAAGACGGTTCGCGAAGCGATGAAACCACGGCCCGAGATAGTCGCAGTCCCGTCCGACTACACCGTCGAGCACGTGGTCGAGTTACTCCGGGGCAAGCATTTCTCGCGCATCCCCGTCTACGAAGGTTCGATTCACCATATCAAGGGCATTCTTTACACCCAGGACGTGCTGCAGGTCCCCGACTCCGAGGCGCACACGCGAACGGTCGCGACCTTGATGCGGAAGGATGTTTACTTTGTTCCGGAAAGCAAGTTAGTAAGTGACTTGCTGCGCGAGATGCAACGCAGTAACATCCGCATGGCGATAGTAGTCGATGAATACGGAGGCGTAGCCGGCCTGGTAACTATCGAAGATTTAGTAGAAGAGATAGTCGGCGAAATCGGCGACGAGCACGAGAAAGCGCAAGTCGTGCAGGAAAACGACCACTCCTACATCGTCCCCGGCAACATGGATGTCGACCGCCTCGACGAACTGTTCGGCATGAGGCCCGAAGGCCACGAATCGTCCACCATAGCCGGCCTGGTCAGCGAACTTGCCGGACGCATTCCCAAGAAAGGCGAAGTCATCGAAGACGAAGGCCTGAAGTTTGAAGTCCTCGACTCGACCGATCGCCGGGTAGAGCGCGTGCGCATCACAACCGCGGCGCCGAAGCAGATGAAATTGATCTGAGAAGAAGGCGGTTGCCCCGCTCGGCCTGGGTTCGTGTTGCGGGATGCCGGGAGAAGAGAGATGGGCCAGGAAGCGATCTTCCTGCATTCGAGCTGGCGCGCGGCGAGCACCTACGTGTGGGCGAAGTTCCGGCAGCGGCCCGACACCTACTGTTATTTCGAACCGCTCAACGAACATCTGTTCACTTTGACGGCGGAAATTATTGATCGCTTCGTCCCCTGGTCCTTTGCCAATCACCCCGCGCTCGAAGCACCCTACCTGGAGGAGTTTCGTCCCCTGATCGGCCCCGGCCGCGGCATACCAGGTTTTCCCGCCCATCTCACCTTCGGGCGATACTGCGCCACGAGCGCCGACTCTCTGCCCGAGCTGGAAGCCTATCTCACCGATTTGGCGAGGCTTGCCGCGCGGCTCGGGCGGCGTCCGGTCTACGGCTTCGTGCGCACTGATTTGAGAGTGGGCTGGTTTCGCGCCCGGATGCCCGGCGCGCATATCTTCATCCGCCGCGAGCCGCGCCGCCAGTTTCTGTCGATGTTGCGCCAAGCCGTGCAGGGCAATCCTTATTTCCTGCAACGCGGCGTGGTCATTCTCCGTCACAATATGGAAGCGCCTGCCTTCGCGCCGCTGCTGGCCGCTATTGAACTGCCGGCATTGCTGGAATCCTCCGGGCTGCGCGAGGCCTTCCGCGGCAAGCTCGTGGATGAAACAGTTTTGCGCCGGCTTTACTTCATCTTCTATTTCATGCGGCTTCTAGCGCGGCAGCTCGGCGAGCCGCAATGCCATCTGGTCATCGACATCGACCGCCTCAGCCTCGACGATTCCTATCGCCGCGAGATCGAAAATGGCCTCGGCGATCTGGTGGGCATCGCCATCTCATTCGCCGACTGCCGGGTCGAGCGTTATGATGAGAATCTCGATTGGAGCGCTCGCCAATTCGAGGCCCTCGAACGGGAGATCGAAGCGCTTGCAGGTGCTGGCGGCGAGTGCCCCAGGTAACTTCGGGCGCGCGTGCAGTCCATGTCTTAGCTAACTCTAGAATCTATTTGGCGTCAGAAATGCCTAAATAGCTATTCACAGTATCGACAGTCAGGCTGAGACTGGAAGCGATTTGGGAGACTTGCTGGCCCTGCCGATAGAGTTGAACGACCTGTTGTGACTCAGACAGTTTGACCGTGTCGGCTGAGTCGTTCGTGATTTGCTGGATCTTTTGAGCGGCGGCCGAATTCGAGTAAGAGTTCGCAGCGGTGAACGGTGTGGTCGCGAGCGAGTTGGATATCGAGATAGTCATAAAAAGCTTCCCTTCCTCTTACACAGGGAAGATCGGCACATCAGAGTCATCGCATGAGTCGAATCACAACCATCCTTGCGAGGAGTCGATCCTACGGTTCCAAAGTGGAACGGCGGAAAGCGCCCCCTGACGGCGCTGTTTGTTACCCTCTATATTGTGGGCCTTATGGACTCAATTCCCGACACCTGAATGGGAATGTCTGTCGAGACGGGCTCAGGCGCACGTTTACGCTTGTTTAGCGGGTTCTGACGGCATGGCTGAAGCCATGCCCTTTCAAAGCTCTCCATGAAACGACTTAATCAGAGGTTCCCTAGTACCCTATTCCTATGTCCTTTCACTCCGGATTCGTTTGCATTCTCGGCCGGCCCAATGCGGGCAAGAGTACGCTGCTGAATGCGCTGGTGGGCGAGAAGCTGGCCATCATTTCGCCAAAGCCTCAGACCACGCGCAATCGCATTCTTGGCATCATCAACGTCCCCAAGCAGAAGGGACGCGAGGCCGGGCAGATCGTGCTCATTGACACGCCCGGAGTTCACCGTTCTGGCTCCTCACTCGGGCGAAAGATGATGAGCGAGGTGCGCGAGGCGCTCGAAGGTTGCGAACTCATCTTGATGATTGTCGACGCGAAAAAAAAGTGGGACCGCGACGACGCCTTTGTCCTCGATCTGGCGAAACAGGCTGGCACTCCGGTGTTTCTGCTGCTCAATAAAATTGATTTGCTCGCCGACAAAAGTAAACTGCTGCCGCTGATCGCGCAATTCCAGACGCTGCACGATTTCAAGGAGATCGTGCCCATCTCGGCCCTCAAGAAAAAAGGGCTCGACGAATTGCTGTCCTGCGTACTGAAGGCTCTGCCCAAAGGCCCGCAGTATTTTCCCGAGGATCAGATTACGGATCAGCCGGTGCGCTTCATGGCGGCGGAATTGATTCGTGAGCATGTTCTAATGCAGACGCATGAAGAGGTGCCGCACGCGGTCTCGGTGCTGATTGAGCAGTTCGAAGAGAGTCCGAGGCTGGTGCGGATTGCGGCGGTGATTTATTGCGAACGCGACGGGCAAAAGGCGATCCTGCTCGGCAAGGGCGGACAGATGCTCAAGAAGATTGGAACCGACGCCCGCCTCGATATCGAGAAGATGGTAGGGACCAAAGTTTTTCTCGAACTCTTCGTCAAGATCAAGGCGGGCTGGCGCGATTCGCGAAGCTTCGTGGAAGAGCTCGATTGGCGGCGTCAACTACAGCAGATCGGAGGGATGCCGGATCCGGAGTCGTGAATTTCCAGTAGAGACGCGGCTTGGCGCGTCTCGGCATTGCTGCGGTGGCGGAGACGGGGCAAGCCCCGTCTCTACTCGCGAGTTTGTCAGTAGCCTGGCAGGCCATTAGGTCGTAAGGCGTCCATTTGGCCGTGGTAACGTGCCAACGTGATACTAACGGTTGCCTGTCGATTCAAATACAGTTGCATCTCGGGCCCTGAGTCCATAGAATCTGTCAGCGCCTTTCTGCATCATAGTTAAGAGAAAGTTAAGGGAAAGGCTGGAAGCAAAGCCCACAGCCGCATATGGCAGATTCTTCCCCATCCTCGGAGCTATCGCCGCCGCAGTCGTGTGCCTTCGACGCGGAGAAGCTTGTTCTCAAGCTCAGCGTGACGCTGGCCGCTGACCGCGATGCGGTGGACCCGGTCGTCCGCAGCGTGATGAATGTGGTGCGGGAAATGAAATGCGCTCCGGGACGCGAAGACGACATCGAACTGGCGTTGACCGAAGCCCTGGCTAATGCCGTCGTGCACGGCGCGAAAAACGATCCATCCAAAATTATCGAATGCGACGTGGCCTGCGACGAGTTACACGGCATGCTGATCGTGGTGCGCGATCCCGGTACCGGATTTGATCCCGCCAAGATTGCCGATCCCTGCCAAGGTGAGAACATCTATGCGAATCACGGCCGTGGCATTTACCTGATCAATCAGTTGATGGACGAAGTCCAGTTTCACAAGAACGGGACTGAGATTCACATGCTGAAGCGCTGATCGCTGGTCGCTGTTCGTCGTTCGCTATTCGCTTTTCGCCAGGCAGAAGGACGAATAGCGAATAGCGAACGACGAGCCTTACTCCTTAGCTGCAATTCCCAAACTCTTCATCTTGCGATACAGGTGGCTTCGTTCGAGGCCGAGCACTTCCGCGGTGCGGCTGACGTTGCCATGATTCTCGTCCAGTTTCTTGAGGATGTAGTCGCGCTCATAGGCGGCGCGCGCCTGGTGCAGCGTGGAACCCTCGCTGCCCGCGACCCGGCGACTGGCGTCGCGGTGCACCAGCGGGGGAAGGTGCTTGCGTTCAAGGCGTGAGGTGGTGGGATTCATGATCACGATGCGCTCGATCACATTGCGCAGCTCGCGGACATTCCCCGGCCAGGCATAGCGCATCAGGGAATCGATGGCATCGTCGGTGATCTCTCTGGGACGACGGCCGTAGGCCGAGGCAAACTCCTTCAGAAAGTGCCGCGCAAACAACGGGATGTCTTCCTTGCGTTCGCGCAGCGGCGGCACCACAAACGGAACCACATTCAGACGGTAAAAAAGATCTTCGCGGAAATTCCCCTTGGCGATTTCTTCCTCCAGGTCTTTGTTGGTGGAAGCAATCACGCGCACGTCCACGGTGACGGGATCGTCGCTTCCCACGGGGATGAAGCGCTGTTGCTCGAGCGTACGCAAGACTTTGGACTGCGTCTTCAAGCTCATGTCGCCGACTTCATCCAGAAACAAAGTTCCGCGATCGGCCTTCTGAAACTTGCCTTCCTTGTCGGCGGTGGCTCCCGGAAACGACGATTTGCGATGGCCGAACAGTTCGCTGTCGATGAGGTCTTCGGGAATGGCGGCGCAGTTCACCTCGACAAACATTTCATCTTTGCGCAGACTCTGCATGTGGATGGCATGGGCGACCAGTTCTTTGCCGGTGCCCGATTCGCCGTAGATCAGCACGCGTCCGTTGGTGGGGGCCATCAGCCCAATCTGCTGGCGCAGCGCCTTCATGGGAACGCTGTCGCCCACGATCACGCTCTTCGATTGCTGCAGTTGCTTCCGCAGGTCGAGATTCTCGTGGCGCAGCCGCCGCGCGTCGATCGCATTTTTTACCAGGATGAGGGTCTTTTCGAGCGATAGCGGCTTTTCCGCAAAATCGTAAGCGCCCAACTTGGTGGCGCGCACGGCAGTCTCGATGGTTCCGTGGCCCGAGATCATGATGACCTCGGGTGGATCGTCCATCTCGCGGATTTTCTCCAGCACTTCCAGTCCGTCGATTCCGGTCAGCCACACATCCAGCAGGATCAGGTCGAAGCTGGTCTTGCGCAGCAATTCGAGGCAGTCTTCGCCGCTCGGGCTGCCACTGGTTTTGTAGCCCTCGTCCTCGAGGATGCCCCGCAGGGATTCGCGGATACTGGATTCGTCATCGACGATAAGGATGTGCGCCATGGCTTAGCTTGACCGGTCTTTCGTCGTTGGTCGTTCGTCGTTGGTCGTTCGCGGTTCTCGGTATCCCGCGGAAATCCTGCCAGGGGCTAACGACTAACGACTAACGACGAACGACTAACGACTAACGACTAACGACTAACGACTAACGACTCTCTCCTTACGCCGGAGCGCTGATCGTTTCCGCTGCCACGGGAAGTTCAACCACGAAGCGGCTGCCCACCGGCTTGTTTTCTTCCACGCGGATCGAACCGCGATGGTCTTCCACAATTCTGCTCACGATGGCCAGACCGAGCCCCGTGCCGCGTTGCTTGGTGGAAAAATACGGCAGGAACAGCCGCTCCTTCAGGTCGCGCGAAACGCCTTGCCCGGTGTCGGAGACAACCAGTTCGACGGCATCGCGGCTGGCCACGAGCGCGGTTGAAATCGTGATCTCTTTCAGGAGCGCATCCTGCATCGCCTCCGCGGCGTTATCCACCAGGTTCGCGACCGCGCGCTTGATCGCTTCCGGGTCGGCCATCACGGCCGGCAGATCGTGCGCCAGTTCCGTGCGCACGCGAATGCCCTCCATCCTCCCATTGAACATGGTGAGCGCCGCTTCCACCAGGTTATTCAAGCTGGCGGGTTGCGGGCGGGAGGCGGGAAAACGCGCCAGCACGGAAAATTCGTCCACCAGCGTGCGCACGGTTTCGACGGCGTTGCGGATGGTTTCCGCGCAAGTACGGATCACCTCGAGTGAGGCGGCATCGGGAGCGGCGCCGCGCGTCAAATGGCGATGAATGCGCTCGGCGGAAAGCGCGATCGGAGTCAGCGGATTCTTGATCTCATGGGCCACGCGGCGCGCCACCTCGCGCCAGGCTGCCTGTTTCTGCGCTCGCAGCAGGTCCGAAAGGTCTTCGAACACCAGCACGTATCCCAGCCCCTCAGCGGCATGCCTGAGCGCGGACACGGTCACGGCGACATTCAATTGTGCTCGGGGCAGGGAAAGTTCCATGTTGGCGGCGGTGATGCCCATGCGATCGGCACGGCGCAGGAGCGGTTCGAGGTCGGCGAGCACATCGGCGGGCATCACGTCCCGCAGCGGCAGGTTCACGAGCGTCGCGGGGCTCACGTACTCGCTCCGCTCCAGGTAAAACATGCGGGAAAACGCGGCGTTCGCCAGCGTCACACGGCGCGCCGCGTCAATCGAAATTACCCCGGTCGGAAGACTTTCGAGGACGGTTTCGATGTACCGGCGCCGGCTTTCGAGCGCCTCGTTGGCGGCGCCCACGTCGCGACTGGAGGCTTCGATCTGGCGGCGGCTGGATTCGAGTTGCTCCGCCATGCTGTTGAAAGACTGCACCAGTTCGGCCAGTTCGTCGGTGGCGCGGATATCGACGCGATAGTCCAGTTGCCCTTTGGAGATGGCCTCCGTACCGGCCGCCAGCGCGGCCACGGGACGGTTAACCAACTTCGACAGGAAGAGCGCGAGCCAGGTCGAAGCGAACAGCACCACCACCGTCAGCAGTAGCAGATATCCGATATAAGTTCGCCGAAACAGCTTGCGTTTTGCGGCCAGTTCGATGTAGCGCTTCTGGCTTTCCTGAATCTGTTTGGCGGTTTGGGCAAATTTTGGCGGGAGAGGCATGGCGACCAGCACTGCGCCCCCCTGGAGCGGAGCCGCTGCGACAATGTAGTCGGTCTGGCCCCACTGGAAATGGGGGTGCTCTCCGCGCAGGGCCGACTGCAGCGGGAAGCCAGCCTTCATTTGGGTCCAGGGCGCGGGGGTGTTCAGACTGGCGGCCGCGTTGCCGTTGCCATTGTTATTGTTCAGGGCCAGAACGAATCCGCCCTGCAGCGCCGGGATATGTTCGCGAAGTTCCGCTGTGGCGTCAGCGAAATTTCCGTTGGCAAAGGCTCTTTGAAATTCGTCCGTCTGGGCGATGGATTGCGCTTCCGAGGCCGCATTCTGGCCCGCGTAGTCGTAGAGCAGAGCCGACATCGCCGCGGTATCCGCCCGCACTTCCTCGACCGGTTGCGAGAACCATTTGTCGATCGAGCGGTTCATCAGCCCGTAGGAGAACCAGAACATCGCGATCACGGGCAAGAACGACAGCAGCAGGCTGACCACCACCAGGCGCGTGCGGAACTTTGAGCCGGCCACGCCTCGCCGCCGTTCGGCATAGAGTTTCAGCAGGTTGCGTCCGAGAACCAGGGTCAGGGCCACGAAAACAGAGAAGATCAGGCCGCTTAGCCCGACAAAAAACAGAATCTGCTCATTGCTGTCGGGACTGATGAACTTCAGATTGAACGAGGCCTGTGCTACGAGGATCGCGAGCAGCAGAAACGCGCCGACCGCCAGCGTGATCACGAACGCCCGGCGGTTGGAGGTTTTGGCTTCGTCGCGAATTGGATTCGGCGGGACCAAGGAGACTCTGACTGCTCAATCATTATAGAGCGGGCAGGGGCGAGGTCCGGGAAGAGATCTGCGTCCTGCCCGTCTCGGCAGCCGCCAGACACTTCGCATCATCCCATCTGAAGCTGGATCGCCGCGCCACTCTTTAGCCGACGCCAACCCCTCCGCTCTTTTAGCAATCCACCTTCTAACGCGTTTCGGTTTCATCGAGCATTCAATTATGCTTGCCATAACATTCTATTGCATTCCATATTATTCTATTCCATGCTATACTGCGCTATACTGATAGAAGCAGCTTTGAAAAGGCGGAAATAAGAAATGAAAGATGCCGACAGAATTCGGGAGTATGCCAGGGAAAAGTATGTTTTGCCGGCACGTCAACGGAAACAGAGACGCTTTTCCATCAGAGTAGGGGATGTCGTTCGTGAACTAAAAATGAATCGTGCTGTGCCTGCTGTCTGCAGTGCCCTAAAGACCGGCGAGTTCCGTCAAAGCAACGACTTGAAGCTGGTGGACGCAAGCGGTCCCAGATCCGGACAAAGTACGACCGTCATTTACACCTACGAATTTGTAGGTGCCAAGCAGTCTTCCCCGCCGGCGGAGGATTCCTGGAAGCGCTTGCGTGGCGCCTTGAAAAATGTCTTCGCCGAACTTGGGGGCGGTGAATCCTATCTTCGCGCCGAGCGCAGCAGCTTCTACCCAATGCAGGAGGATGAGTGAGCCGAATCTATTGGGACACGATGCTCTTCATATATTGGCTGGAGGATCACCCGCAGTACGCGCGAAGGGTTGACGCAATCCACTCGCGAATGGAACAGCGCCACGACCAATTGATCACGGGCGCCTTTACCTTCGGAGAGGTGCTGGCCGGGGCCTATCGCAAAGGCGCTCCGCAATTGGCGGACGAGTCGCGTCGCTTGTTGCGCCAGATCGTGGCAGAGGTCGTGCCATTTACCCTCGAAACCGCCGACCGTTATGCGCAGATTCGAGGAGGCGCTGGCATTACTCCCGCCGATGCGATCCATTTGGCATCCGCTGCCCAGGCTGGCACCGACCTCTTCTTGACCAACGACAAAAGCTTGATCGGAAAAATCGTGCCCGGAATTCAATTCATCGCCTCCCTGGACACTCAACTGTTGTAGCGACGGACGCCCTCCTCCGCCAGCCTGGATTGTGGACCGACGGGCGTTGCCCCGCTCTGCACCGGCAGGTCGCGATCGGCTAACGACGCCCCGCCTCCAGTTCATTGCGCAGCGCCTGATAGGCAGGTTTGGCTCGATAGTTCTGATCAAAGAGTAGGGCCGCGCCTTGCGTGTGCTTCGAGTGCGATCCAATCCAGGAGTATTTGTCCGTGAACCCCCATGTCTGGATCGCTGTGCATCCGCGGTGGGCGAGGCAGACCGCGGCGATTTGGCGGTATATTTCCGCTTGCCTTTGCAGATCTTCCGAACTGGCGTTAGCGTTGGCGTCGACGGAGAGCGAGACATCCATTTCGGTGATGTGGACCTGAACTCCCAGAGCCGTAAAGCGGCCGATATTGGCGGAAATGGACGCGACATCGGCGTGCAGGTTCGAGATGTGCATCTGCAATCCCACGCCATCGATGGGAACACCGCGCTGCCGGAAATCGCGAACCATGGCGTAGATCGCGTCCGACTTGGGATTCACGACCTCGGTATCGGCTCCCTCGTTGTAAAAGAGCAGAGCTTGCGGATCGGCTTCATGCGCCCAGCGGAAACAACGCTCCATGTAGGCGTAGCCGTTTGCTGCCAGGCCGATGCCAGGCTGGTCTCGCCAGATCGTGCTGCGCAGTTCGCCCGGGTGCAACTCGTCGGAGGCTTCGTTGACCACGTCCCACGCAAATATTTTGCCCCGGTAATGTCCGACCACGGTCTTGATGTGCTTCTCCAGAATTTCAGCCAGCTCGCTGGAAGTAAATTTGCCCTCGGTCAGCCATTTTGGATTCTGGCGGTGCCAGACCAGCGTGTGACCGCGAACCTTCATGCCGTGCCGGCTGGCGAAATCTACAATCTGGTCCGCCTGATAAAAATCGAAAGTCTGCGGCTCCGGATGCACCACCTCCCACTTAAGGGCAACTTCGGGCTCCATCATGTTGAACTCACGCGCGAGCGTGGAGGCGTACGCCGCTTCGGAAAGTTGCGCCGGCCTTACCGCAGTGCCGATGAGCATTCCAGAAGTCAGTGCCGCCTCACGCAGCGATTGCTCTGGGGACGCAGCGCCGAATCCCAGGCAGAAAGCTGTGGTCGCCGAAACAAAAACGAGCGTTTGCCATTTCATGTTGTCACTCCCGTGCCGTCATCGTCGATCATTTACCTGCGATGATTTACCTGCGATGACTCACTTTGCCTCAGGGAGGAACTTCTGCAAAGGACATTGCTCACACTGCGGTTGTGACTTTAGGCAGTAATTCTTACCTACTCCGACGATCAGCCCGTGCATTTCGTTGAGCGCCTGAACCAGGGGGGAGCGGGCGGCCTCACTCACGGCAGAGGGCGGATGCGAGGAGCCTCGCGGTCCAGACGGATGCTTGTTCACCGCCGAGACGCCGAGAGCGCCGGGCAAGGTCTTTTGAGCTCTGGAAAAATAATTTGAATTTGACCTTGGATTTTCTCGGGGGCCTCGGCGTCTCTGCGGTGAAAAGCTCTCCGCAGCGGGAGCCCCGGCCAGCGCCTGCTCGAACAGCAGTCGAATTTCGTCGTAGGCCGCGGCGCTTGGAACAATCTGGTGCCGTTCCAGAATGCGCCTGGTGTAAGCGTCTACAACAAAGACGGGGTGATTACCGGCATACAACAGAATCGAGTCAGCGGTCTCCGGCCCTACACCATGGAGCGCGAGCAGTTGGTTGCGGAGTTCGCCCGTTGGCTGGGCAAACATTCGCGCCAACGACCCGCCATAACGCTGATCGAGAAAACTTACAAATGTTTTCAGCCGGTGCGCTTTCTGCCGGAAGTAACCCGCCGAACGAATCAACTGCTCAAGCTCAGGCTGCGGCGTGCGCCGGATTCCGCTGACCGTCAGAAGCCGCACCTTCCGAAGATTGCCGAGCGCCTTCTCCACGTTCGTCCAGGAAGTGTTCTGGGTTAAGTACGCGCCAACAATCATTTCAAAGCGCGATTGCGCTGGCCACCAGTGCTGGCGTCCCCAGGCGGAAAACAACGTGTGGTAGTAGGCGCGGATCGCGTCGTGTTTGGTTTCGGTCATGGCGGGAGCGTGTTGGACGAGGGCGTCACCATTGTAGGGCGTCGTTGGTCGTTGGTTGCTCTTCGCTGTTCGTCGTTCGCTGTTGGCGGCTTGCCCGGCAGACGACGAATAGCGATCGAGTAGCGAACAGCGAATAGCGGACGACTAACAACCAACGACCATCGTGACCGCTCGCAGCCCTCAGAGGCCACTATCCGCGCACGGAAGAACATGGTCTGCCGGGTTGTGATCCTGGTCACACGACGATTTTCTGGCACAAATGCCGCCAATAGCGTGCGAAAACCAGAGCTCCCGCGAGGTACAGGTACCTAAGTTACTTTTTCGGAATTCCCATTGGGTTGACAATTTGTGTCAGTGCGAAAGCTTCCTCGCTGATCCCCCTGGAAATCAGCGGCTTCGCATTGACCCCGGACTTCGCGGGAATACAGGAGAGATATGTCTCAGCGGCTGGGTGACCTGCTCGTCAAAGAAAAGGTTATCACCCAAGAGCAGTTGGAGCAGGCGACCAAACTCCAGAAGGAGACTCACACCCGGCTGGCTTCCGCGCTGGTGAAGTTGGGTTTCCTTTCGGACGAGGATGTCACCAACTTTCTGTCGCGCCAGTACGGCGTGCCCGCCATCAATCTCTCATATTTTGAAATCGATCCCGCGGTGGTCAAGCTGATTCCCTACGAAACCGCGAAGCGCTATCAGATTCTGCCGCTGAGCCGCGTCGGCGCTTCGCTCACGATCGCCATGGTGGATCCCACCAACGTCTTTGCCATGGACGATATCAAGTTCATGACCGGGTTCAACATCGAACCGGTCGTGGCGTCGGAAAGCTCCATCGTCGAGGGCATCGATAAGGCCTACGGCACTTCCAAAGAGGAAGAGCTCGAGCAGGTCATGCAGTCGATGAACGATGCCGGCGAAAGCACCGATATCGAGGTGCAGAACGAAGAGCAGGAACTCGAGCTCAAGGAACTGGAGAAAGCGGCCGACGAAGCTCCCATCGTCAAGCTGGTGAACCTGGTGCTCACCGATGCCGTGAAGCGCGGGGCCAGCGACATTCATATGGAGCCGTACGAAAAGGAATTCCGCGTCCGCTTCCGCATTGACGGAGTCCTGCAGTTGATCATGAATCCGCCGCTGAAACTGAAAGACGCGATCACCTCGCGCCTCAAGATCATGGCCAAGCTCGACATCAGCGAAAAGCGGCTGCCGCAGGACGGCCGCATCATGCTGAAAATGCAGATTGGGGGCAAGAAAAAGCAGCTCGATTTCCGCGTCTCCACGCTGCCCACGCTCTGGGGCGAGAAGATCGTGCTCCGGTTGCTCGATAAGGAAAATCTGCGGCTGGACATGACCAAGCTCGGCTTCGAGCAGGAGTCGCTGGACAAGTTCGCCAAGGCCATCCTGAAGCCCTACGGCATGGTGCTGGTGACGGGGCCGACCGGATCGGGCAAGACCAACACGCTGTATTCCTCGATCTCGCAGCTCAACAAGGTCGATACCAACATCATGACCGCCGAAGACCCGGTTGAGTTCCAACTGGGCGGCGTGAACCAGGTGCAGATGAAGGAGCAGATCGGCCTGAATTTTGCGACGGCCCTGCGCGCCTTTCTGCGCCAGGACCCCAATATCATTCTGGTCGGCGAAATCCGCGATTTTGAAACCGCGGAAATCGCGATCAAGGCGGCACTCACCGGCCACCTGGTTTTATCCACGCTGCACACCAATGGCGCGCCGGAGACGATCACGCGCCTCATGAACATGGGAATCGAGCCTTTCCTGGTGGCGACTTCGGTGCATCTGATCTGTGCGCAGCGCCTGATACGGCGGATCTGCAAGGACTGCGCCGAGCCGGTCGAGATGCCGGTGCAGGCCCTGATCGATGAAGGCTACACGCCGGAAGAGGCGAAGACGGTGCAGATCATGAAGGGCAAAGGCTGCGCCACCTGCAACAAGACCGGGTACAAGGGCCGCACCGGTTTGTATGAAGTGATGGAAGTCGACGATGAGATCAAGGAACTGGTTCTGGTTGGCGCCTCGGCGCTCGAACTCAAGAAGAAAGCGATTGAACGCGGCATGATCACCCTGCGCCGCAGCGGGCTGATCAAGGTCGCGCAAGGCTGGACCACGCTCGAAGAAGTGGCTCGCGAAACGATCCACTAGAAACGCTGTTCGCTGTTCGCTTTTCGCCCGCGAATCGTTCTCGCGAAAAGCGAATAGCGAACGGCGAGCAGCTGAAATTGAAACAGGAAACGGAAAGAAAACTATGGCACTCTCATTAAGCGATCTGCTCCGCCGCATGCTGGAGATGGGGGGAAGCGACCTCCACATCACCACCAACTCGCCGCCACAAATCCGTGTGCACGGACATCTGGTGCCGCTCGATCTGCCCCAGTTGACGCCCGCTGAGACCAAGCAACTGGCCTATAGCGTGATGACCGATTCGCAGAAGCACCGTTTGGAAGAGAGCCTGGAATTGGACTTCTCGTTCGGTTTGAAGGGATTGGCTCGCTTCCGCGCCAATGTCTTCAATCAGCGCGGCGCATCGGCTTGCGTGTTCCGTTTGATTCCGTTTGAGATCAAATCGTTCCACCAGTTGGGCCTGCCTCCGGTGGTCAGCAAGATGTGCGACAAACCGCGCGGGCTGGTGCTGGTGACCGGGCCGACCGGCTCGGGCAAGTCCACGACCCTGGCGGCCATGATTGACAAGATCAACACCGAGCGCCACGAGCACATCCTCACCATCGAGGACCCGATCGAGTTCGTGCACATGAACAAGAACTGCATTGTCAACCAGCGCGAATTGCACTCCGACACCAAGAGCTTTACCGACGCCCTGCGGGCCGCGCTGCGTGAAGACCCGGACGTGGTGCTGATCGGCGAAATGCGCGACCTCGAAACCATCGAATCGGCGCTGCGCATCGCGGAAACCGGCCACCTCACCTTCGGTACTTTGCATACCAACTCGGCATCTTCGACCATCAACCGCATCATTGACGTGTTCCCGTCGCACCAGCAATCGCAGATCCGCGCCCAGCTTTCGCTGGTGCTCGAAGGCATCATGTGCCAAGCGCTGCTGCCGCGCAGCGACGGCAAGGGGCGCTCCATGTGCATGGAAATCCTGGTGCCCAATGCGGCCGTGCGCAACCTGATCCGGGAGGACAAGATTCACCAGATCTACTCCTCGATGCAGTCCGGCCAGGAGAAGTTCGGCATGCAGACGTTCAACCAGGCGCTCGCCAACGCGTATTTCCAGAAGCACATCACCCTGGAACTGGCGGTGTCGCGCTCCAGCAATCAGGACGAACTGCAGGAAATGATCGCGCGCGGCGCGACCTTTGTGAACCGGGGCGGTACGGCTCCGTTGGCCAAGGGGGCTGCGCCGGCCAAGCGATGACATCGAGAAATGCCCGGTCGCACACCGGGCCGAGAAACGAGCGAAAAGACGAGCGAAGAGACAGGATGAAGGGACAAAAAGGCGCGGACAGCCGGCAAGATCAGCCGTCCACGCCGGTGGAAGACGGACAAGGAGAAACCAACCATGCCGGTGTTTACGTTTTCGGGAAAGACCGCTTCGGGCGAGAAAGTTCAGGGAGAGCGCGTCGCCTCCACCAAGGACGGATTGGCCTCGCAGCTTCGGAAGGAGCGCATTACGCCAGGCCGCATCCGGGAGAAGGGCAAGGAATTCTCCATGCCCACTTTTGGCAGCGGCAAGGTCAAGGTCAAGGAAGTTGCGGTGTTCTTCCGCCAGTTCTCGGTCATGATTGACGCCGGCCTGCCGCTGGTGCAGTGCCTGGAGATTCTCGGCGCGAACCAGGAGAATCCCGCTTTTCAGAAAACGCTGCTCGGGGTCCGGACCACGGTCGAAGGCGGCGCGACGCTGGCCAATGCCATGCGCCAGTATCCGGTCATCTTCGACGATCTGACTACCAACATGATCGAGGCCGGTGAGACCGGCGGTATTCTCGACATCATTCTCCAGCGCCTGGCGATTTACGTGGAAAAGGCGGTGAAGCTGCGCGCGGCCATCAAGTCGGCGTTGATCTACCCGGTGGCGGTTGTCTCCCTCGCCATGCTGATCGTGGGCGCGCTGCTCAAGTGGGTGGTGCCGATCTTCGCCAACCTCTTTGTCGGATTGGGAGTTGCGCTTCCGCTGCCGACCCGCATTGTCATCGGCCTCAGCGGCTTCATCGGCACCTTCTGGTGGATGATTATCGGGAGTGGCATCGGCTCCGTTTTCGCCATCAAGTACATTCGCAAGCACCCGCGTGGCCGCTATTACTTCGACGCGATGCTGCTGAAGCTGCCCATCATGGGCTTGCTGCTGCGCAAGATCGCAGTCGCTCGATTTACCCGAACCCTGGGCACGCTCATCACCTCCGGCGTTCCAATTCTCGAAGGCTTGGCCATCACCGCCCGCACCTCCGGCAACGCCGTACTCGAAGAAGCGCTGATGAAAGTACGCAAGGCGATCGAAGAAGGGCGCACCATCGTCGATCCACTGCGCGAATGCGGCGTCTTCCCCAACATGGTGACCCAGATGATCGGGGTTGGCGAAGCCACCGGCGCCATGGACTCCATGCTGCAGAAGATCGCGGACTTCTACGAAGACGAAGTCGACTCCGCTACTAAAGATATGTTGGCCATGCTGGAGCCGGTCATTATCGGTCTCCTCGGCATCACCATCGGCGGCATCGTGATTTCTCTGTACATGCCGCTGTTTGCGATGATTTCAAAACTGGCGGGATAGAAGCAGGCTACGAGCTACGCGCTGCGGGCTGCGAGCAGGCAAGGACTCAAGAGGGTTGCTCGAAGCTCGGGGCAACTGGCCCGCGAACGACTAACAACCGACGACTCACGACGAATTTCATGCACTCCATCTCCGATGAGCGGAACTGGCTGACCTGGCTGGTGAAGGTTCGCATCCTGATCCTGATGGTCTTGCTGGTCATCGAACTCGCCGTCGTCCGCCTCACTCCCAGCCCGCTGCCCGTCATGCCTTTTCTCACGGGCATGGTGCTGTGGTTCGTGCTCTCGCTGTTTTTCCTTTTTCTGGTTTCGGTCTGGAACGAACACCGCCTGCAGGCGATACTGCAGGTGCTCGCCGATCTGGCCATGGTCACGCTGGTCGTCCACTTAACCGGCGGCATTGACAGTTCGCTGAATTTCCTCTACCCCCTGGTCATCGTGGTCGCTTGCATGTTGCTGCCGCGGGCCTGGGGATATCTGAGCGCAGCCCTGGCTTTCATCCTCTTCGGAACCGTTCTCGAGCTCGATTATTATCTGGTCATCCCCTCGTATTCGAGCTCGCATCCCAAACTGAAGGCGCTGCAAGTAGTGATCTTCGTCAACCTGTTTGCCTACTTTGCCATCGCCTACCTGGCGGGCTTGCTGATGAGCAAACTCCGCCAGGTGGACGTGCAACTGAAGGATGCCAGCGGCGCGCTCGAAAATCTGCAGGCGCTGCACGAAAATATCGTGCAGTCCATGAGCGGCGGCGTCATCACGACCGGGCTCGACGGGCGCATCACGCTGGTCAATCGAGCCGCCCAGCAACTGCTCGGGATCTCCGAAGCCGAGTTGCGCGGACGCTCGGTGGGCGACCTTTTTCAGGATCCGCTGCCCCACTTCGGCGGGGCCCGGTGCGATGCCGAAGTGCGCTACGTGGCCGCCGGCAACGGCTTCCGCAAGACTTTTCGGGTGCTGGTCTCCGCGCTCAACGTGAGCGCTCGCGGCGACTTGGGCTTTGTCTATTCCTTTGACGACCTCACCGAGATCCGCCGCCTGGAACGCGAGGTGCGCATGCAGGATCGCCTGGCTGCGGTCGGCCGCCTGGCCGCTGCCATCGCTCACGAAATCCGCAATCCCCTGACCTCGATTGCCGGCTCGGTCAGCATGTTGTCGGATGCGCCCGCCTTGAATTCCGAAGAGCGGCACCTGTTACAGATTGTGATCCGCGAATCGGACCGCCTCAACAACATCATCACCGATTTTCTGGCGTACTCCCGGGGCAAGCAATATCGCTTCGAGCGCGTGAATCTGATTCCGTTGCTCGAGGACACTCTCACTTTGCTCGAACACCGCCTCGCCGCCGAGAGCGCCGGCATCAAGATCGAGCGCAGCTTTCCGAAATCCGAAGCCTGGGTGCTGGCCGATGGCGACAAGCTCAAACAGGTGTTCTGGAACTTCTCGGAAAACGCGGTGCGCGCCATGAAGAATAAAGGCGGAAGCCTGACCGTGGCCATGGCTGAGCGCGGCCCGGATTGGGAGATGAGTTTTGCCGACACCGGCCCCGGCCTCAACCCGCAGCAGACGGAGAAGATCTTCGAGCCCTTCCAGTCGAACTTTGAAGGCGGAACCGGGCTCGGCCTGGCCATCGTGTACCAGATCGTTCAGGCGCATGAGGGCAAGGTGTGGGCGCGTTCGGAAGTCGGCAGGGGCACCAGCTTTGTGGTGCGATTGCGGCGCATGGAGATGGAGAATGACCATCGGCAGGGCGCCGCCGGCGGAACTTCCTCCGCAGCGGCATCGGCTGGAGCCGCGCTGGCAGCCGCCGGAGCCGGAGCAGGAGGAGGTTCGCGTGGGTAACATTCTCGTCGTTGACGACGAGCGCTCGATCTGCGAACTGCTCGATATTGCCCTGCGCCGCGATGGCCACAAGGTGGAAACCGTGACCGGTGGCGAGTTGGCCAAGCGCAAGATCGACAGCGCGCTGTTCGACGTGATTGTTACCGACATCAAGATGCCGGGCGTGGATGGAGTCGAGGTCCTGCGCCACGCGCACCAGATCTCGCCCGATTCCGCAGTCATCCTGATGACTGCCGTCGATGACTACGAAGCTGCCGTGCAGGCCGTGAAAGCGGGCGGCGCGACCGATTACATCCGCAAAAGTCCGGGACTGGTGGACGAGGTCAAACTGGCCATCGCCCGCGCGTTCACGAAAGTCTCGCTCAGCCGGCAGAACTTTGCCCTGCGGCGCGATGCGGCCACGCGCAACTCGCTCGACAACATCATCGGCGCCAGTCCAGCGCTCGAAAAGCTGAAGCAGACCATCCGCACCGTCGCGACCACCAGCAGCACGATTCTGGTTTACGGCGAAAGCGGAACCGGCAAAGAACTCGTTGCCCGCGCCGTGCATACCTGCTCGCCGCGAGCCGCCGAAGCTTTTGTCTCGGTCAACTGCGGCGCTTTCCCGGAGACGCTGCTCGAAAGCGAACTCTTCGGATACGTCAAAGGCGCCTTCACCGGAGCGAACCAGAACCGGCGCGGACTGTTCGAAGTTGCCGACCAGGGCACGATTTTTCTCGACGAGATCGGCGAGATGACCATGCCCATGCAGGTCAAACTGCTGCGCGTGCTGCAGGAGCGCACGGTGCGTCCGGTGGGCGGCACCAGCGAAATTCCGGTGGACGTGCGCGTCATCGCCGCCACCAACCGCGATCTTGACCGGCAGGTCACCGAGGGCACGTTTCGCGAGGACCTCTACTATCGCCTGAACGTCATTCCCATTCGCGTGCCGGGCTTGCGCGAGCGCCGCGAGGATGTGCCGCTCCTGGCGAATCACTTCCTGAAAAAATATGCGCCCGGGGCGGGGAAGAGCATTCACGGTGTCGAAGCGGCGTCGCTCGAGGCTCTCACCAGTTACGATTGGCCGGGCAACGTCCGGCAGCTTGAAAACACGATCGAACGTGCGGTGGCGCTCGAAACCTCGAGCGAGCTGCGCGTCGAGTTGCCGGCGGAACGTCCGAAGGCTCGCGCCGTGGCCGCTGGCGCTGAAACCGCAATGAATATGAATGCGACCATGAGCGCTGCCGCGGGCTCGGTTCTTCCCGAGGGCGTGAACATGGAAAACTACGTCGCGCAGATCGAGCGCTCGCTGCTGCAGTCCGCGCTGTCGCAAACCCACGGCGTGCAAGTCAGGGCTGCGGACGTGCTCGGCATCTCCTACCGCTCGTTCCGCCACCTGATGAAGAAGTACGAACTGTAGGGCGCTGCTTTCGGCTGCCGGGGCAGTCTGCCGAGCTTCGCTCGGCTGGGCAGCCGGGGGCGGCTGCCCCTACGTGAGCGTTATGCTAACCTGCGAGCATCTGAATCTTTCAACATTTGGCGAACATCTGGCCCGCCCGTATGGAACAGGCTGCGCGAATCCGCATCGGGACTGCCGGCTGGTCTTATAAGGACTGGGATGGAATTCTTTATCCGCCGGAAGTGACGCGGAAGAAGGTGCATCCGGTCGAATTTCTGGCGCGATTCTTTGACGTCATCGAAATCAATACTTTGTTTTATGGACACATACGGCCGGAACTGGGGCGACTGTGGTCGCGGAAAGCAGCGGCGGTCAACCCAAATTTTCTTTTCACGGCGAAGCTGCACCGGTCGTTCACGCATTCTCCACTGGCGGTGACGGAGCCGACTTCGGCGGCCAGCATCCGTCCGAATGAGCGGGACGAACGGCTGGCCCGGGAGGGTCTGAACTCGCTGGCCGCGGAAGGCAAGCTGGGCGCGCTGCTGATCCAGTTTCCCGTCTCGTTCAAAAACACCAGTCTGAACCGCGAATACCTGGAGTTGCTGCTGCGGCAGTTCATCGAGTATCCGCGGGTGGTCGAAGTGCGGCACGAGAGTTGGAACCAGCCGGAAACGATCGCCGAATTCATGCGCCACAACGTCGGCTTCTGCAACATCGATCAGCCGCTGCTGGGCCGTTCGCTGGCGCCGACCGAGCATGTCACGTCGGGCGTTGGATACGTCCGGCTGCATGGGCGCAACTACGAACATTGGTTCGAGAGTGGGTTCGAGAGCGGGGCCGGCAGCGATAACCGCAACGACCGTTACAACTATCTGTACAAGCCGGCGGAGTTGCAGAAGTGGAAAGAGAAAGTCGAGATCATCGCGCAGAAGGCGGAGTCGACGTTTGTGATTGCGAACAACCACTTTCAGGCGAAGGCGGCGGTGAATGCGCTGGAGTTAAGGCATCTGCTGGACGGGAAAAAAGTGCGCGCCCCGGAGACGCTGGTGAGGCATTATCCCGAACTGAAGGAGATGGTGGAGGTTGAAGACGCGAGCGGAGATTACTTGCTGCTGGGGTGAGAGTGATTGGGAATCAGTCTCTGGGAGGCTGCCGGAAAACTCGTCGCGGGCGGAAAAGGCTCACCTCAGGCGCTGAAGCGCGGACACGTTTTCAACGGCTTACGGCACGAGTAAAGTGTAAAAGTTCGACCTCGACCTTGCGGACAGGGCTGGCATGTTCCACGTATCGGACACCGATCCGGGGGATTTTGAGTGTAATCG
>Ga0224555_1002305_pt1 | contig 22904 bp, 23 predicted proteins | sample 714S23034metaG_FD_180687 | JGI IMG/M metagenome (GOLD analysis project Ga0224555, IMG submission 180687) | Peat soil microbial communities from Stordalen Mire, Sweden - 717 S2 30-34 | ecosystem: Environmental > Terrestrial > Soil > Wetlands > Peat | place: Sweden: Norrbotten County, Stordalen...
CGCGATGACTTTTTCGGGGCGGTAGGTGCAGTTGGCCAGGTCGGCGATGGAGAGGCGCGTGGTCGGGGTGGCCAGGACGGTGCGCGGCGGCGCCATGCGGTCGAGGAGCCAGAGGATTTCGAGTTTCGATTCGAGCTCGTCGGGGACACAGTCGATGACCAGATCGGCTTGGCGGACGGCGTCTTCGATGGTGGACACGAATTTTACATTGGGCAGGGCGTCCGGGCCGAGTACGGCACGAAGTGCTTCCTGGGCGTGATGGAGGTTGCCCGGCATCACGTCCTCCAGGAGGACGGGGAAGCCGGCGCGGGCGGCTTCAAGGGCTAGCCAGCGGCCAAGAGGGCCTGCGCCGATGATGGCTACGGTGGGCACGCGGAGTCGCTACTTGGCGGCTAGGGCCTGGGCTACGTCTTCGGCGTTGGGGCGTGCCTGGATGAGGTGCTCGGCGACGCGGGCGCGCTCTTCCGGAGTGAGGGTGGGGATGGTGGCGAGAACGCGGCGCAGGGTAACGGCGACGTCGTCAATGTAGTTCATGAGACGGATGGCTTCTCCGGAAAGGGGCATTTGTAACGGTCCTCGATCTAAGAAACGAAGTTCAGGTTCGGCCCTACTTGGCAGGCGTGGCAGGAGTGCCGATGGGGGCGGGCTTTGCACCTTCAAGGACGGAATGCGCAGTGCCGGCGCGGTTATAGAGGACGACCAGGCCAATGGAGGTGCACATGAAGATGATGGCCGACCAGGTGGTGAGCCGGGTGAGCACATTGGCGGCGGCGCGGGGTCCGAAGGCGGTCTGCGAGCCCTGGCCACCGAAGGCGCCGGCGAGGTCGGCCGAACGGCCCTGCTGAATGAGGACAACACCGATCAGGAAGAAGCACACGATCAGGTGAACGACGACAAAAACATAGAAGAGAATCTGCATTGCTAAGCTGCTTTCCAATCCTGTCCGGCAGGCCGGACTTAAGGTGCCCGGACAGGCCGGACTGAAGGTCGTTTGGTGCGGAGGAGGGGACTTGAACCCCTATGCCTTTTGGGCGCTAGCACCTCAAGCTAGTGCGTCTGCCAATTTCGCCACCTCCGCGTGAGGTGAACCTTACAAGTATAGCAAAAGGGCAGGGGTCAGAGATCAGGGATCAGAGATCAGAGGGCAGAGATCAGAGATCAGAGGGCAGAGATCAGAGATCAGAGATCAGGGGTTGGCGGGAGTGGCGAGTCTTGGGACAAGGGCAGCGAGTGAGCACCCGCTCAAGCGGGACCAGCCAGTCAGCGACTCAGCGGGTTCAAGTGCGCGGGTTGGCGGGGCGGGGGAGGGTTTAGACTCACTTGCGAGACTATGCGCGTTCATGAGATGAGATTCGTGATTTGGAGGGCGGCGCCGGGGGTGGTTCTGGCGGCGACGATTTTGATGGCTGCGGCGGCGGTGAGCGCTCAAGAACAGACGCGGGCTGCACAGGCGGGGGCTACGCAGACGATGACTTCGAAGGCGGGGAAAGAAGGGGCGGCTCAAAAGCTGTCGGCGGCGCAGGTGCACAGGTCGGCGATTGTGATCGATACCCATGCGGATACGCCGCAGCGGTTTCTGGACGAGCACTTCGATTTGGACGATGCGCTGAAGGGCGGGGAGTTCAACCTGGAGTCGGCGCGGAAGGGCGGGCTGGGGGCGGAGTTTTTCTCGATCTGGGTAGAGCCGGAGACGAACAAGGGTCACTACGCGCGGCGGACACTGGAGCTGATTGACGCGGTGAAACAGCAGGCGGCGAAGCATCCGGGCGAAATGGAGCTGGTGACGAGCGCGGAGGGGATCGAGCGGGCGCACCGGGAACACAAGCTGGCGGCGCTGATGGGGATTGAGGGCGGACACTCGATTGAGAATTCGCTGGGACTGCTCAGGCAGTACTACGCGCTGGGCGTGCGGTATATGACGCTGACGTGGGCCAACTCGAATGGATGGGCGGACAGCTCGGGCGATGCGGACGATGCGACGGTCGCGCATACCAAGGAGGGGCTGAGCGAGTTTGGCAAGGACGTGGTGTACGAGATGAACCGGCTGGGAATGATGGTGGATGTGTCGCACGTCTCGGACAAGACGTTTTTCCGGACGCTGATTATTACGCGGGCGCCGGTGATTGCGTCGCACTCCGGGGCGCGGGCGCTGTGCGATGCGCCGCGGAATATGACGGACGACATGCTGCGGGCGATTGCGAACTCCGGGGGGCCGGATTCGAAGGGCGGCGTGGTGCAGGTGAATTTCTTCTCGGGGTTTGTGTCGCAGGAGTATCGGAACGCGATGAAGGCGAAAGAGCCGGAGATGAAGGCAGCGGTGCAGGCGCTGAAGGATAAAGCAAAGGCGGAGGGGAAAGAGACGAGCGAGGCGGAGATCGATAAGGTGCAGAGGGAGTATGCGGACCGGATTCCGCGGCCGCCTCTCAAGGAGCTGATCGACCAGATCGACCACGTTGCGAAGGTGGCGGGCGTGGATCACGTGGGGCTGGGATCGGACTTCGACGGGATCAGCGGGCAACTGCCGCAGGGGATCGATTCGGCGGCGGACCTGCCGAAGATTACGGCAGCGCTGATGGAGCGGGGCTACTCGGCAGTGGATTGCAGAAAGATTCTGGGGGGCAACCTGCTGCGGGTGTTTCGCGAAGTGGAACAGGTGGCGAAGGAGTTGCAAGCGGAGGATCGGCCGAGGATTACGGTGAAGCAGCCGTTCGAGAAGAAGAGGGAATAGGGAACGGGGAAGAGGGAATAGGGAATAGGGAATAGGGAATAGAAAAGCGGAATATTGACGAGGGGCCGGGGAATTGGGTCCGGTGAGCAGGGGAAGGTAAATCTCTGGTTCTATACTGGCTTCTTAGGCGATCCCCAAATCTGGAGACTATTACATGCGTACAGCTCAACGGGTGTTTGCGGCCGCGCTTGCGGCGGCGTTGCTGGCTTTGCCGGTCACGATTTTTGCCCTGGACGATGCGGCCGCGGCTAAGACGGCCACAGAAAAGAGTACAGACAAGAGCGCGGACAAGAGTGTGGAGAAGGCGGCGGAGAAGGCTCCGCCGGATGTGACGACACAGGGCGAGGTGACAGCGGGTGGGCAGCATATTGCTTACAACGCGATCGCGGGAACCATTACGGTGGGGGCGACCGACCCGCAGGATGCGCAACTGGGGTTGGACGGAAAGCCGCAACCGGACAGCCAACTGTCGCTGGCCGCGCCCAAGGAAGCGAAGGATGCGGACCCGACGGCGCGGATGTTCTACGTGGCGTACTTCAAGAAGGATGCGAAGGCCGAGGAGCGGCCGATTACATTCTTCTACAACGGCGGGCCGGGGAGTTCGACCGTGTGGCTGCATATGGGCTCGCTGGGACCCAAGCACGTGGTGACGGACACGGATACGCACCTGCCGGCGGCGCCTTACAAGATGGTGGACAACGTCAATTCCTTGCTGGATGTGAGCGACCTGGTGTTCATCGACATGCCGGGGACGGGATTCGGACGGCTGCTGGGCAAGGAGCCGGAAAAGGCATTCTGGGGAATCGATGAGGATGCCAACGCGTTTGCGCGGTTCATTGTGCGGTTCACGACCAAGTACAACCGCTGGAATTCGCCGAAGTACATTTTTGGCGAGAGCTACGGTACGACGCGGTCGGCGGTGCTGGCCGACATCCTGGAAAACAGCAAGAGCATGGACATTAACGGGGTGATCCTGCTGTCGCAGATTTTCAACTTCACCACGGACATCGACATACCGTCGGGGAATCCGGGAGTGGACTTGCCGTACGTGCTGGCGTTGCCGACCTATGCGGCGACGGCGTGGTACCACAAGAAACTGCCTACGCAGCCGGCGGCGCTGGAGCCGTTTCTGAAAGAGGTGGAGGAGTTTGCCAACGGGCCGTATGCCCATGCACTGGCGCTGGGCACCGACATCGGCGCTGAAGAAAAGCAGGCGGTGGCGGAGAAGCTGCATGCGTATACCGGGCTGCCGGTGGCGTACCTGCTGAAGGCCGGTTTGCGGGTGAGCGGACTGGAGTTTGAGAAGACGCTGCAGGACGACCAGGACCTGACAACGGGACGGCTGGATACGCGCTTCTCGGGGCCGAACCTGAATCCGTTGAGCGAGAATGCGGAGTACGATCCGCAAAGCTCGGCGATCTCGTCGGCGTACGTATCGCTGTTCAACGATTATGTGCGCCGCGATTTGAAGTATGGCGAGGGGCAAACTTATCTGCACATGGCGCTGTTCGGCAGCGCGCAATGGGACTTCAAGCATAACGGTAATCCGGTGAGTGTGAACGTGGCTCAGGATTTGGCGGAGGCGATGAAGACCAATCCGCGGCTCAAGGTGATGGTGAACGGCGGGTACTACGATCTGGCGACGCCGTTTTTTGCGGCGCAGTATGAGGAGAAGCACCTGCCGATTCCGCAGTCGCTGGCCAAGAACATCGAGTACGACTGGTACGAGTCGGGACACATGGTTTATGTGCGGGACGAGAGCTTGAAACAACTGCACGATCGGGTTGCGGCGTTTATTACGAGGACGGATGCGGGGCAGTGATTAAGGACAGGAAATAGGGAATAGAACGGCTGGCTGAGGCGTGCGCATGTCATCGGATCGGTGAGGGGTCTGGCTGTTTGGCGAAGATTAGCGCGGCGAGGCCGGGCGCGTAGTGGTTTTCTTGCCTGCCCTGGGGTAGAAAGCCGTGAGCAAGATAGAGACGGATGGCGGAGGTGTTTTCTTCGGCGACGTGGAGCCACAAGACCTGGGCGCCGGCGGAGATGACGGAGGACTCGATGCGGCGGAGGAGTTCAGCGGCGATGCCGCGCTTGCGGCGAGCGAGGGCGACTTCAATGGTTTGGATGTAGGCGGTGGCCGGGGCGGGGCTGGTTGTCCATTCGACGATAGCGAAGCCGTCCATCTGCTGGTCGGCTTCGGCGATCCAGGTGGCGGCGTTGGGGTTGGCGAGGAGTTGCCGCATGTAGTGGCGGGGGAACCGGAAGGGGGGCTGGAAGCATTCCTGCTCAATGGCGTAGAGCTGGGGGAAATCTTCGGGACGGTAGGGGCGGTAGATCATGCTCACAATGTAGCTTGCTGGGGGCGATGGCGGGGAACGACTGAGCAAGTTAGCGCGCGCTGCGCGCAGGAACTTTTGCAGAGCGCGATCGGCATAGTCAAGAAAAGACATCGCTTCCGAGCCGCGCACCGGGCACTTGGAACTGGCCCGATGGGCGCTCGCGCAGGAGCAAATTCATCAAATGTTTGCAATCTGTTTGCCTGGCTGAAGTACTCTGTTAATGGTTCCGTGCGGCCCGAAGCAGCTTGCAACTTAATGGCCGCCGGGTGAGGACAGACCGTTTGAGCCAAACCGTATTTGTGCTGGAAGACGACGCCGATATTTCACGGCTGGTGCAGCATCACCTTGAAGCAGCGGGATTCGATGCGCGCCTGTTTCACACCCCTATCAATGTTATTGCCGACGCCGAGCGGAAGCCGCCGGCCTTGTTTCTGCTGGACATCATGGTGCCGGGGGGAGACGGGCTTGACGTCTGCCGGCGTCTGCGCAGTCATCCCGGACTTTCCACCATCCCCATCATCTTTCTGACTGCGCGCGCCGGGGAAAACGACCGCGTGCTGGGTTTGGAACTTGGCGCCGACGACTACATCACCAAGCCATTCTCAACGCGGGAACTGGTAGCGCGCGTCAAGGCCGTGCTGCGGCGATTCGAGCGGCCCACGTCGCCTTCGATCATCAGCTTTGAAGAGGTGGTGATCGACGCAGGCGCCATGCAGTTGAAGGTGCGCGGCGAGCTGACAACCACCACGGCAACCGAGTTCCGCCTGCTCGACTACCTGGCGCGCCATCCCGGCCGCGTTTTCAGCCGCGATCATCTGCTGGACGCGGTGTGGGGAGATGCGCGCTTTGTGACGCCGCGTTCCGTGGATGTCTACGTGCGCCGGATTCGTGAAAAGATCGAGATCGATCCGGAGAATCCGCGCTACCTTAAGACTGTGCGCGGCGCCGGCTATCGATTCGAGCTGCCCAAGGGCGAATAACTCATTGACCCATAAATTCTTTACCAAGCTTCTCGGCTTGTTCGTTCTCCTGCTTGTTTTCCATACGCTGATGATGGAGGTCATCTTTCACAGCATGATGGAGCAGACGGCGGGGCGGACGCAGTATCTGCTGGGCCGCGAAGAGTTGTTTTCCGGGCTGATTGCGCTGGCCCTTGCAATCCCGCTTGCGGCCTGGGTTGCGAGCCGCATCTCGACGCGCCTGGAAAGCGTAGTCGCCTTTGCGCGGCGGATTGCAGGGGGCGATCTAAGCGCGCGGCTTGAATCGACCGGCGAGGATGAGCTGACCGCGATGGAGACTGCCCTGAACCAGACGGCAGAACGGCTGGGAAAGAATTTTGACGAGTTGGAGAGCCGCCGGCAGGATCTGGCCGCAATCCTGGATTCGATGCAGGAAGCAGTTGTGGCCATTACGCCGGAGGGGTTCGTGCGCTGGTCGAACGCGGTGATGCAGCGGATAGCCGGCACGCAGATTTATCCGGGGCGGCCGCTGGTGCATTCGGTGCGCGATCCGGAGTTGCTGGCCTGCGTACGGGGGGCGCTGGAGCGCGGCGAGATTTGCTTTGGCCGCGCCCATTTGCTCGCTCCGGGACGAGTATTCGAGGTTAATGCGGCTCCGCTGCCCAGTGGCGGGGCGCTTGCGGTTCTGCACGACGTCACGGGCATTGAGGCGGCGCAAAAATCGCGGCGGGAATTTGTCGCCAACGTGAGCCATGAGTTGCGCACGCCGCTGACTTCCATACAGGGCTATGTTGAAACGCTAATCGAGGACGGAGATTCGCGCCCTGAAACCACGCGCGAGTTTCTGGGCGTGATCCTGAAGAACGCCACGCGGATGAACCGGCTGACGGAGGACCTGCTTGCCCTGGCCAGCGTTGAGAGTCCCGATTACAAGCTAACCTTACAGTCCACGCGCGCCAGCGCCCTGGTCAAGGACGCAATCGATGCGCTTGGCGGCCTGGTCGTCGACTCCGGCGTGAAGCTTCAATCGGTGGGCGCACCGGACTCGCAGGTGATGGCCGACCTGGACGCCATGAACCAGGTGTTCGGGAACCTGATCGAGAACGCGTTGAAGTATGCCAAGGGGGGCATGCGAATTCGAGTGGGCGCCAGCCTGCTCGAGTCCGAGGTGCAATTTACCGTGCAGGACTTCGGGCCAGGAATTGCGTCGGAGCACTTGGAACGGATCTTCGAGCGTTTCTACCGGATCGATAAGGCCCGATCGCGCGAGTCCGGCGGGACGGGGCTCGGCCTGGCGATCGTGAAGCACATCGTGCAGGCCCATGGCGGCCGCATCTGGGCAGAGAGCGAGCTTGGCAAAGGAGTAGCGTTCCACTTCACTTTGCCTATCGCGCGAACCGTCCAGGATTGACTTGCCGGGCAATGCGCTTTGCGGAGTTAATGCCAAGGCAATTGCAGATTCTGCATCGGCCGCGAAGATCCGATAAGCGCTGCGGAAATTCCGATGGATTGAAGGGGATGGGTCGCGGCCCATCCTCTTTGTTTTCACGCGCCGTGGCGCTGGGTACCCAAGATGGTCCACGAAACCAGCCCAAAAAGCGCCGATGATTCAAATCCCCGTAACATACGGCGTGGAGAATGAGATACGGCAGTAAAACTGCAAGGGAGCGTACCGTGAAAAAGACGTTGGTTGCCATAATGTTTTTGATGTTGGCGCTGAGTGCAGCTCAGGCCCAGAAGTTGACCGGGGCAGGCGCCACATTTCCATATCCCATCTATTCCAAGTGGTTTAGCGAGTACAGCGCTGCGCATCCTGGCGTTCAGGTCAACTACCAGTCGATCGGATCGGGGGGCGGGATCGCCCAGGTCACGAAAGGCCTAGTCGACTTTGGCGCATCCGACATGCCCATGACCAACGAGATGCTGGCCGCTTCGAAGATCAAGCTTATCCACATTCCAACTGTGCTGGGCGCAGACGTGCCGGCGTTCAACGTCCCCGGCGTCAGCGAACTGCGGTTCAGCGGGGACGTGCTTGCGGACATCTTCCTGGGCAAAATCACGACCTGGGCAGATCCCCGCATCGCCAAGGATAATCCCGGAGTGAAATTGCCGGACCAGAAGATCATCGTGGTTCACCGCGCCGAGGGCAGCGGCACCACATTCATCTGGACGGACTATCTGAGCAAGGTCAGCACGGAATGGGCTGGCGGTCCGGGAAAGGGCTCCTCAATCAGCTGGCCCGTAGGCGTGGGCGGCAAGGGCAATGAGGGCGTGGCGGGATTGATTCGTCAGTTGCCCGGCTCGATCGGCTACATCGAGTTGATCTATGCGCTGCAGAATCACATCAATTTTGGCGCAGTGAAGAACGTCTCCGGAAACTACATCAAGGCGACGATTCAGGGAGTGACAGATGCAGCGGCCAGTGTGAAGAACATGCCCGCCGACTATCGGATTTCCATCACCAACGCACCGGGCGCGACTGCCTACCCCATCTCCAGCTTTACTTACCTGCTGATTCCGGCTCAACCCATCAATCCAGCCAACCAAAAGACGCTGAAGGATATGCTGAGCTGGATGGTTAATTCCGGCGAAGGTGAAGTTTCGTCTCTTTCTTACGCGCCGCTGCCCAGTAACCTTGCGCAGAAGGTCCTCAAGACCATCTACGCGTTGCCGTAGAGTTTGGACAGATGAAGTCAAGGGAGGGTCCGGTGCTTTTGCCGGACCTTTTCTTTTGTGTTTTCAAACGAGCGAAGCGGGAAAGACGCTGTGTTAAGATGGTGGACCAACGGAGGACTGGAATAGTGAAAGCGGTCCGGATGGTTGTGGTTTGTGCCCTGGTGTTCATGCCAGGGCTTTTGATTGCAGCGGAGCACTTCGACGGCAAGTGGCTTACGACGTTGACCTGTCCTGCCAAAGGAAATACCGAAGGCTACACCTGGAAGATTCCGAGCGTGATCGAGAACGGGAACTTCAAGGCAGAGCGCGGCACGGCCGGCGAACCCGGCTACCTTCTGATCGAAGGTCCAATCAAGGAAGACGGCTCGGCTAAACTGTCTGCCAATGGAGTTGTAGCGTCAAGGGAATATGCCCGTGGCGTCTTCGCCCACAAGGGCGAAGAATACAGCTACGACGTCAAGGCGCAATTCAAAGAGACAACGGGTACGGGCATCAAGGGCCAGGGTCTGGGCATCGTCGGGCGTACCTGTACATTCGACTTCGTGAAGCAGTAAGGCTCTCAAGTCCCCGTGCATGGACGCGGCAGGCAGAGCGTGGCGGACTGCCTGGCGGATATGTGTGCCCGCAATGGCTGAATCCTCAGGCCTCAGAGGCCGGCGAGGCGCGTTTTGCTGTTCTCAGATTTTTGCTGGCAATCGGAGCGGATTTTCCCTACCATTGCTTCACAAGGGGAACACAATGCGGAGGTCCGCCCCACTTCTCACCGCCGTCGCTTTGCTTGTCCTGCCGGTGTCGTTAATTCCGCAGGATCAAGCTGACCACGCCGATCGCGACCATTTCGAGCGCACGGTCCGTTTCGACGGAAAGTGGCAAACCACGGTCTCCTGCGAACCCTCAAGAGGCGCCCTGGGCTTTTCTTACCGGTTCGTCAGTGAGGTTAAGGACGGCAATTTCCACGGCCTGCGCGGAACGGAGGGTCAGCCAAGCTCGCTGCTGATCGATGGGTCGATCAATGGCGACGGAATGGGCAATCTGTATGCTGCGGGCAAGACGGGATCAAAGGAATTTGTTCCTGGAACCGATACGCCGAGGGGCACCGACTTTGGCTATCACATCAAGGCACATTTCGATGAAAGGCACGGTACGGGCACTCGAGTGGAAGGCCGCCCCTGCACCTTCGAATTTGTGAAGCAATAATCCGAGAACGAAATCGGCTAGCTTTCAAGTTGTTCCGCGATCAGCCGGTCAACGAGCGGCGCGAGTGCTTCGCCGGTGCGGGGCAAAACGAACACCGAGGCCGCCTGGTCCCAATCGAGTTTGAAACTGGTGGAGAGCGCCGAGATCCAGATCTGGCGCACCGGCGTGTTGGGCGTAATCACAAATTTGCCGGCCGGTTCTTCAAAAAGGACATTGAGCACGCCATTCTGCTCCTCGACCTCGAAGCCTGCTTCCTGCTCCTCCTCGCGTTCAAAGAGATGTTGTTTCAGCTCTTCGAGGGCAACTTCCGCGTGGCGGCGAAATTCCAATTCATCCAGCATGGCCCCAGTGTAGCAAGTTCGGATCGCTGGGTTCTTTGGAGGGCGGGGCGTCGAAGGTTCGGAGGACTGTACAAATTTCGGACAGGTTGTATCGAATTCAGCCAGAAATGCGGCGCATTAAAGTTTCCCATTGTTCTGCCGATAGAAATCAGCAGCGAGAGCCTCAACGAGGACGAGAGATGGAAATCAGCCCAATCGCCGGAATTCGCGCCATGCCAGTCATGAAGACTCCACCGGCGGATTCGGACCTCTCCAGAGTTCTGGATATTGAGAAGCCGTCGCAACCGGCTGACGACAGCTACTCGGGCAGCGGCAAGAAGGCCGCAGGCGGACAGGACGACGAGAACGAAGACGACGGGCTGGTGGAAGAGCCCGTCGAGGTTGAGTCCCACGGGCAGGCGGTGGGGCGGATCGAGGGTCAGCAGATCGATTACTTCGCGTGAGGGGTTTGGGCGCAGGTTTTCGGTGAAGGTTGGGGCCGCGGAGACCGCCTGCAGTGTTTCGGGCTTTTATCGACGAGGGAAAAATGCAGGAGTGGCGCGTGTACGCCGATCGTGAGCCGGTAGGGACGCGGATTTGGAAGAGTAAGTAAAAACCGCATCCTGGCGCAAAAATCGAAGATACGCAGCGAGGCGGTCCATCCTCCCACAAGGAATGAACCGCCTCTTTGCATTCCGGACGTTCGACTTTGCCTGCCGGAAATCTTTCCTCCGCATGAACGAGTGCGCGATCGACAGCGCTCCCCCCATCAAAACCAGGCAATTGGCAAGCGATCTACAGCGTTCGCTTGAACAGCGGCGTGGCGATCAGCAGCGTGCCGAAGCCGAAGACAAACAAGAACAGCAGATCGTATTGAATCGCTACAAAGCCTCCATCTTTGAGAAGCACAGCTTTGAAACCGTGGACGCAGTAAGTGAAGGGGTCAATGACCGAGATTGCCTGGAGCCAGCGCGGAAATGCGGCGATGGGATACATGCCTCCCGAGGGATAGAGGAGAAGGGTGTTGAGAACGCCGAACATGGCGCGGGGCACGAGCGGGTCATCAACGCGGACCATGAGCAGGAACATCATGCCGTTGAAGGCGATGGAGGATGCAACGATGAGGCAAAGAAGCTCTGCCAGGGCCAAAGGATGGAAGATGACTCCGAGACCGGCCATGAGCGACCCGATTACAGTAATGCAGATGCCGGCCAGCACGGCCTTCATTGAACCGGCGATGTTCATGCCGAAGACCAACTCGAACTTGGTGATGGGAGTTACAAGATAGCCCTCGTGCACGCCCCGTGCCTTGTCATCGATGTATAACATGCCGCCGCCGATCATGACCGAGATATACATGGCCAGCGAGATGGTGAGGGGAAGAAGGAACTTCATGTAGTTGACATAGGGATAGAGCTCTACGATCTCAAGAGCTATGGAGTTGGCCAGGCGCGGCTGGATAACCGGAGAGGTGAGAGCAGCAACCAACGACTGCATTTCGGCCTCAAGGGAGCCGGACATGAACTGGTCTGAGTTATCGACAACCAGGCCGAGCTCGGGGGCGTCCTGTGAGTAAACACGGCGGGAGTATTGCGCCGGGATGACAACGGCGGCGTCGATTCTGCCGGTGCGGACATCTTCCCGCGCTTGCACTTCGTCCTTATAGTCGATAGTTTTGAACGTCTTGATGTTGACGGCGATGGCATTAAAGGCTTCGCGGAGCCTGACGGCCTCGGGACCGTGATCGTAGTCGATTACGGCCACCTTGGCGCCCACGATCTTGCCGCCGAAGGCGTTGCCCATGATTACCAACTGCAGCAACGGCATCATCAGCGACATGATCATCAGCGTGGGAGAGCGGAAGAACTTGCGCATCTCGCGCTCGACAATTGCAGACATTCTGTTCATGGGCGTGCTCCGGGGCGTGGCGGCAGGGTGAATGCCGGCGGCTTGACCTGCTCATCGCGAAGCTGGCGGCCCGTGTAGTGGACGAATACGTCGTCGAGCGTGGTGTTCTGCACGCTGAGCGAAGTGAGCGTTTCGCCCAGGGATGCGGCCAGCTCTACCAATTGCATGGTGGTTTTGGAGCCGGAAGAAGTGAGCACGCGATAGAATCCCGCGCTCTCGGCCTGTACGCTGGTCACGCCTTCCATGCCTTCGAGGCGCTTCTGCCACTCTTCGGACTCGCGGTCGAAGTGCACTTCGACGACGTTGGCTCCGGGCACGCTGTGCTTGAGTTCGATGGGCGTGCCCAGGGCCACGAGCGTTCCATGATCGACAATGGCGATGCGGTCGCAGAGCTTATCGGCCTCTTCCATGTAGTGGGTGGTCAGCAGCATGGTCAGATGGCGGGTTCGCCGCAGGTTGTCAAGCATCTCCCAGACCGCGATGCGGGAGACAGGATCGAGGCCGGTCGTCGGTTCATCGAGGAAAAAGATCTCGGGATTGTGCACCAGCCCGCGCGCAATCTCAAGCCGGCGCCGCATTCCGCCGGAGAGGGTTTTGGTCTGCGCGCCACGCCACTGGGTGAGGTCAACGGCTTCCAGCACTTCGGCGATATTTTTGGCGCGCTCAGCCCTGGGGACGCTGTAGAGCTTGGCATAGATGCTCAGGTTTTCTTCGACCGTGAGATCGGGGTCGCTGGTGAGGGCCTGGGGAATGACGCCGATGACGCGCCGCACAGCATTGGGATCTTTGGCCACGTCATGGCCGGCAACGATGGCCCTGCCGCTGGTGATGGGCATCAGCGTGGTCATCATGCGGATCAGCGTGCTCTTGCCGGCGCCGTTGGGGCCCAGCAGGCCAAAGATCTCGCCGTCGGCTACGGTAAAGCTCACGTCCTTGACGGCCTCGAAGGAACCGTAGCGCTTGACGGCGTGGTCCACAACAATAGCTGCGGGGACAATAGCGGCGGCCTTTTGCGCCGGGGCGTTGTCCGCGGCAGCCGCGCTCATTGTTTCACCAGCTTGCTTTTGGGAATGTAGATCTCAGCCGTCATCCCGGGAACGAATTCTTCGCCGGGATTGTCGATGAGCAGCTTCAACTGGATGGTCTTGATGTCGCGCTTGCGGCTGCTTACGTCGCGTTGCGTGGCAAAGTCCGCCTCGGCGGCCTTGTTGATGATCTGGCCGTAGACGGTTGCGCCGCTGGGCATGACCACGCGCAGGCTGTCGCCCAACTTGACGCTGTCGGCCTGGGTCTCAGGCAACGGCGCGTAGACCCAGGTCTGGGTCAGGTCCATGATGGTGACGATAGGAGCGCCCATGGCAACAACTTCGCCCTGGCGGGCAGCCCATACGTTGACTCGCCCGCTGACCGGCGCGACAACTTCGGCATAGCTCTTCTCGACCCGGGCCTGGTCGGCCAGGGCGCGGGCATTGGCCACATCGGCGCGAGTCGAGTCCACTGTCTGCGCCGAAACCGCCGTCAGCAGTTCATGGGCACGCGCCTGGCGCAGGTTGGCCTGGGCCGCGGAAAGGGTATCGCGCGCCGCGTTCACGGCAGCCTGCGCGGCTTGCTGGGCGGTCACCTGCTCGTCCCGCGCCTGCGCGCTCATAATGCCCTGCTGGGCCAACGCCACGGTGCGGCTGGTATCGGCTTGCTGATGTTCGAGCTGAGCTTGCGACTGCGCCAGCGACGCCTCCGCAACGCGAACCTGCGCCTCGGCGCTCACGGTGGCGCTGGTGGTTTCGCCGCTGTTCTGGTGCTCGGTCTCAACTGAGCCGGTGAGTTTCGAACTTTGGCTGGCGGCGGTGGCCTCGGCTGCCTTCAGCGCTGCCTCCAGGTCGTCGCTCTCGATCACGGCGATCAACTGTCCGGCCTGTACGGTGTCGCCTTCCTTGACCGTCAGTGTCTGGATGCGCCCCGGAATCCGCGCGCTGACCAGCACTTCGTTGGCGTCCACGGTGCCGATCAGTTGCAGGTCGCCCTTGGGCCTGACGGTCACGAAATACCAGATGAGCGAACCCACCGTCAGCAGGGCCAGAATGGCAAAAACTCGATTGCGTGCGTTCACTTGACTTTCCTCTCAAAAATATTGAATTCGCTGCTCGCCGGCATCGGTGTAGCGGCGAGCACTCGAGTTGCCACCTCAGCGCCGTGTTTGCGGTCGATAAAAATCGCCAATCCCAGAAACTCGATGGCGGCTTTGCGCCGGAACTCCATGGCGCCGCGCTCCAGTGGATTTCTCTCCAGCATGATACCCACCATCGGCGCCGACAGAAAATAGAAGACATTGGCTCCCAGAGCGGCGTACATGATCTGCCACTCGTCGGCTTGGATCAGTTCTCCGCTGCGCTTGCCCTCGACGAATAGATCGCGCAGCCGCATCATTCCGGGCCGGAAGACTTTTTCTATAATGTGCGTGAGCGCGTTCTCCTCGCCGCGATGAAGGCGCATCATCTCTTGCTGCATCAGGCTCTGGAAGGCCTGCTGCGAGTGGATGCGGTCAAAGTGGTTGAGTGCGAATCGAATCACCTGCTCACCGGCCGTGCGGTCTCCGGTCATTGCCGCCATGCTGCTGGCCATGACGCGCTCCGCTACCGATTCCAGAGCAGCTTCGTAAAGGGCTTCCTTGCCTTGGAAGTAGTAGTAGAGCAGCGCCTTGTTTACGCCGGCAGCCTCGGCAATCTGCTCGGTGCGTGCGCCGGCCAGGCCGTTTTCGCTGAATTCGCGAACCGCGGCGTCGAGGATGCGAGACCTCGTCTGGTCGGCGCGCTCGGCCTGGGTGCGAGTTGGAAGGATTGCAGACATTTTAACTAACTAGTTAGTAAAATACGCCGAAGCGCAGTATTTAGCAAGCCCGCCACGTGAAATCAGCGCAACAATGGCTGGCAAGGCTTCACTATCTGATGACGGAGTTCTCTTGGCGAAATTGTATTGAATCTTGAAGTCCCCGGATTTTTGGTTGATGAAACTCGATGTCTCAGGGGTCGAAGATGGCCGGCTGCCGGGCGCCCGTTTCAGGCGCCCTTCGTCATGCGCTGACGAATCGGCTCGTTGTCGCAGTAGACGCGCCACTCCGCGACCTTTTGGTCCTCGATGAACGCGCGGAAGGCCGTCGGAGTTGACCACCGATTTCCCGGCTTAAGTTGTCCGTCAGAGGTGTAGGTACCCTGAGCCAAGCCAAGCATAGCGACGACAGGGCCATCGGAATAGGTCTCTTCGATAGCGACTGTATAGTCGGGAACCATGCGGAAGTACGCGGCCCATCCGGCCCGCAATTTCTCGCGGCCTTCGGCAATGTTTCCCAGGGAATCGATAAACCGATGTTCGGCCGTCATCAGCTCAACAAGGGCGTCCACGTCCTGCCGGTTGATGGCGCGCACAAACGCGTGTGCTACAGATTCCGCCAGATCGTTCATCGTGTTTCTCTCCTTCAATCGTGTGACGGCTCCCGCCAAACCTAAACCGGAGGCAGCGCGTTGACGATGGGCACGCCGGCCGGCGGAGTGAAGTGGAAAGCGTCATCGGGAATCGCGACATTGGGCTGTTCGCCCGTGAAGGTGAAGCGGGTGAGCGCGCCGTCAGTCTCTTCCATCTCGATGGCGACGATGCTGGCTTGAGCAGTCACTGTCAGAGTGATCCGGGTAACGCGCTTTTCCTGTCCATTGGGCTGGCCCGTGAGGGTGAAGCAGCCGTTGGGAGCGGCGGCTGCGGCCAGGCTGTCCATCTCTTTTTCGAGTTCGGTGTGGCCGAGGAGAAAGCGCAGCGGCGAGCGCAGGTCGTCAAGCTCTTTGGCGGGGATGCGCTGCACCTGGCGGTCGCCGCGGGTGTAAAACCAGGCGTATTTGCCGTCGAGGAGAAAGAGCTTTCCCGCAGGCGACGTGTAATCCCATTTCATGCGGCCTGGCTTGAGCAGCAACATCGTGCCGCTCTCGGTACGCTTGACGCCCATGCCTTGATAGGATTCCGTAAAGTCGGCTTTCAGCGAGCGCAACTGGTTGTAATGGCGGTCGACACGGGCCGCCAGGTCATGTGCGCTCGGCAAAGGCTGTTGAGCGGAGAGGCAGGCAGGCAGCAGTGCGGCGGCCAGTAGCAACCGGCCGCCGCGCAGTAGTTGAGGGCCCAGGCTCATTGCAGGTTCTGGGTGCAGTTGGCGCCGCCTGCCGGGTCGTACTTGATGGAGCCGAACTGATCGCTGCAGAAACCGCGATCGCCGGTTTTGCCCACGGTCTGCGGAACGGCGGTGATGGTGTAGCCGTTGGAGCGGTCGGTGCCGTTGATGGTGACCTTGTTGCTGCAAGTGATGGTGAAGATGTATCCGGATTTGTAGCCCGAGGTCAGGTCACCCTGTAGGATTTGCGCTCCGGTTGGCGTTGGCGGACCGGCGTTGGGGTCGCCTCCTAAAGCCGGGAGCGAGCACGCGAAGCCGTTGGCTGGGTAGCTGGACTGGTACTGAATCTCGGCCTTGGTGACGGTCTGCACGGAATTGATTGCCGAAGTTTCGTTGCCCTTCTTGGTGAGGCTGCCGATGGTCGGAATGGCCATGAGCATGAGGATGAGGATGATGGCGATGACGATCAACAACTCCATCAAGGTGAAGCCGTTGGGCAATGTGAAGCCGTCGGGCCGCCGGCGGGTGTGGCTGCGAAGAGACAGGATTTTCGATCCGCGTACCGCGGCTCGGAGCAAAGACGTGCGATTCATGGGATTCCAGCGCCTCGTGGAGCAGGCCGGAGGCTCCCGGCCCTTTCGTCAAAATGCTACAACGTACAGACGAGAAAGGGAAATGGGACGCTCGGAAAGGCAGCTTCCAGCTTTTAGCCTCTAGCTTCCAGCTCGCTCTTGCGTGTGCTCAGTTCATTGAATTAAGCGATAGCTTTCGGTGAGGAACGCGACCGCGCGTTCGGGAGAGAGTTTATCCCGGCATGCAAAAGCTAGAGGCTAGAGGCTAGTGGCTAGAAGCTGCTTCTCAGCAGACTAGCCTGTCCCGGTTGAGCTTTACGCCGTTGAGGCGGCCGAGGAGGGTTACGGCGATTTGGCCGGGTTGGAAGAGGCGCTGGGCCATGGCCTGGACCTGGGCCGCATCCACTTCATCGACGCGGGAGATGATCTCGTCGACGGTGAAGAACTGGTGGAAGTACATCTCCGAACGAGCGAGGTTGGCCATGCGCGCAGAGGAACTCTCCAGGCCGAGCAGGAGGTTGCCCTTGAGCTGGTCCTTGGCGCGGGTCAGCTCCTCCTGCGTGAGCGGCGTCTGTTTGAGGTTGCGGAACTCGGCCAGGATGAGGTCAACGACTTCAAGGGCTTTGCCTGCGGAGGTGCCGGCGTAGACACAGAGGGTTCCTGTATCGCGATAGGGGCTGAGGTCGCTGAAGATGGAGTAGGCCATGCCGCGCTCTTCGCGGATGGTCTGGAAGAGGCGTGAGCTCATGCCGCCGCCGAGCACGGTGTTGAGAATGAGCGCGGCGTAGCGGTCTTCGTCGGTGATGGGTGGGGCCGGGACACCGAGGCAGATCTGCACCTGCTCGAGCGACTTTTTGTTGCGCAGAATGATGCGGGCGCTGGGTTCGGGGGCCGGCTCTTCGCTCAGAGTCGCGCCGCCGGCCAGGGAGGAGAACTTTTCCGCAACGGCCTCGAGGAAATGATCGTGGTCTAGATTGCCGGCGGCGGAAAAGACCATGTTGCCGCCATGGAAGCGGTCATTGTGATAGTCAAACAACTGCTTTTGGCCGAGTTTTGCGACGGTTTCCGTGGTTCCGAGGATGGGCCAGCCCAACGGGTGGCCTTTCCAGAAGCTTTGGGTGAACAACTCCTGGACCAGGACGTCGGGATTGTCTTCGTCGATCTTGATTTCTTCAAGAATGACGCCGCGCTCGCGTTCGATGTCCGGGGGCGCAAATGTGGGGTTGAGCACCAGGTCGGTCAGCACGTCGAGGGCGATGGGAACGTGGTCGGAAAGGGACTTGACGTTGAAGCAGATGGTCTCTTTGCCGGTGAAGGCGTCGAGGTTGCCGCCGATCGAATCCATTTCGCGGGCGATGTGCTGGGCGGAGCGGGAACGGGTTCCCTTGAAGAGCATGTGCTCCACAAAGTGGGAGATGCCGTTGGTCTCGGCGGGCTCGCAGCGGGAGCCGGACTTGATCCAAACACCCATGGCCACGGAACGCAGATGATCCATGCGCTCGGTCAGGACAATCAGGCCGCTGGGCAGTTCGGTTCGGCGGAGGTTTCGCTCGGTGGTCATGTTCATTGGGTCGAATTCGATTGTAGGACAATCAGGGCCAAAGGGCACGTTTGCAGAGGGGATGAAATACTCTAGGCTGAGCCCAATCGTGACAGAGAAAAAGAGCCAACTCGTTCGAATTGAATCAACTGAAGCTGGCCGAAAGCCGCTCTTCGGGTTAGATGCAGGAGAGCTGGCTGCCGTCATGGTGGAAGCCGGCGAGCCGGCGTTTCGCGGCCGGCAGTTGGCTGAAGCACTGTATCGTCAATGGGTTACGGGACTGGAGGAGATCACTACGCTGTCAAAATCGCTTCGCCAGCGACTGGCCGCGGATGGCTGGCAGGTTGGACGCCCCACGATTGCGCAGGTCTTTCAGTCGGTGGATGGGACGGAGCGGTACCTGGTGGAGTGCGGCGGCGCGGAGGGGCTGACGGTTGAAACGGTGTGGATGCCGGAGGGGGATGAGGGCGAAACGGGGGATGGGAGCGAGGCGGAAGGGAGCAGGAGCAGGGCTACGATCTGCGTGTCGAGCCAGGTGGGGTGCGCTGTCAACTGCCAGTTCTGCCTGACGGCCAAGCTGGGGCTGCAGCGGAACCTGAGCGCGGGAGAGATTGCGGGGCAGGTGGTTTCAGTGCTGGAGCGGCATGGCGTGGAGGTGGGCCGGGAGCGGGTGAACCTGGTGTTCATGGGCATGGGGGAGCCGTTCCTGAACTATGACAACTTCATGGCGGCGGTGCGGTTGCTGGTGGAAGAGGTGGGGCTGAGTCCGCAGCGGATGACGGTGTCGACGTCGGGGATTGTGCCGGGGATCGAGCGGTTTGCGCAGGAGCCGGCGGAGGTGCGGCCGAAGCTGGCGATCAGCCTGAATGCGCCTAACGACGAGGTGCGCAGCGAGGTGATGCCGATCAACAAGAAGTGGCCGATCGAGGCGGTGATGGCGGCAGCGCGGAAGGTGAAGCTGCGGCCGAGGGAGCGGGTCACGTTTGAATATGTTTTGCTGGGCGGGGTGACGGACAGGGAAGAGCAGGCTAGGGAAGTCGGGCGGCTGGTGCGGCGGACGGGCCTGGCGGCGAAGGTGAACCTGATTGCGTGGAATCCGGGGCCGGGGATTGAGTATGCGATGCCGGAGGCGGGGGCGGTGGAGAGATTTCGCGCGGCGCTGGGGGCGGAGGGGGTTCCCGTGTACGTGCGGCGGCCTCGGGGGCGAGACATCTTTGCGGCCTGCGGGCAGTTGAAGCGGACGGTGGGGAGAGCAGGGAACAGTGGACAGTGAACAGTGGACAGTGGACAGTGGACAGTGAACAGTGGACAGTGGACAGGGAACAGGGGACAGTGGACAGTGAACAGTGAACAGTGGACAGTGAACAGTGGACAGTGGACAGTGGACAGTGGACAGTGGACAGTGAACAGTGAACAGTGGACAGGGAACAGGGAACAGGGGACAGTGGACAGTGAACAGTGGACAGTGGACAGTGGACAGTGAACAGTGGACAGGGAACAGTGAACAGTGAACAGTGATCAGTGGTCAGGGATCAGGGAACAGGCCGCCCCAATCCGCGACAGAATGGCTTTCGTGGAACTTGCGGAGAATTTGTGGTCTTGTGAGGCTACGAAAGGGTCTCTTTTTGTCGTCTTTCAGGGCGACATTTGGTAATTTCGAATATTTTTTGAAAGAACGTACTGATACATGGGTAGCTTCGGCGCCGGAGGTACTGATAGAAGCCGACAGAAGTTTCGATACGTTGATGTTTTGTGATTTTATTGGTGTTTTTGGCGCTAGATGGGGTGTTTCATGCCGACGAAATTCATGGGTCGGGTGAGGGCCGGGCGTCAGGGTCTTGGCGCGGCTCGGGGGGCGCTCCAGGTTACATGGGCGTTTGAACTAAGTCGCTGGCGCGACGGACGCTGCTGCATGGGCTGTCCCTGGGCATTGTTGGCTGTGTAAGCCTCTGGTCACAGGAGGTTTACCATGACCCATCTTCGGCAGCGCATGCTGGATGAACTCCAGCGTCGCAACTACTCTCAGAGAACTACAACCATCTATCTCCACGCGGTGGAAGATTTTGCCAAGTACTTCCATCGGTCGCCCGAGCGCCTGGGCCCAAGTCACATCCGTGAGTACCAGGTTCATCTGTTTCGCGACCGGAAGCTGTCGCCCCGGACCATCCAGAGCCGTTCTTCGGCTCTGCGGTTTCTCTTCGTCAAGACCCTTCGGCGACCGTATTTGCCCGATGATATCCCGTTTCCCAAGTGTCCTCGGAAGCTGCCGACCGTACTCAGCCCGGATGAGGTGGCTCGGCTGATTGATTCGGCTCGGAACCTGATGCATCGCACCATGTTGATGATGCTGTACGCGACCGGACTGCGCCGGTCCGAAATGTGTCACCTGAAGGTCTCCGATATCGACAGCGAGCGTATGGTCATTCATGTTCACGGCAAGGGCAGTCATGAACGTGACGTTCTATTGACTCCGAAGCTATTGCAGACACTGCGCGAGTATTGGCGCTGGATGAAGCCAAAGACCTTTCTGTTCCCAGGCACAGTGAAGAACTGGCGAGCAGATGTGCCCATCACGGAGAAGATCGTCTGGGACGCTGTCGCCCACGCGGCTAAACATGCCGGCATCAAGAAGCATGTATCTCCGCACACGCTTAGACATTGCTTTGCCACTCACATGCTGGAAGCCGGCGCCGATCTGCGCACCATCCAGGTGCTTCTCGGACACTCCAAGCTCGAACACACGACGGTCTACCTACATCTGTCGCGGCGCCATCTGCAAGCGATTCCCAGCCCACTGGAAGCCATCGAAGTTTCCAGCCCCGATGAAGTAAAGCGCTCCAGGAGGCTGATGAAGCGATGAGCCGGCCCACCCTCGAGGTGGCCGATATCGTCCGCGCAGTGGGCAACAGATTCTGGGAAAAGCACAAGTCACACTTTGCATGGGTACATCGCAAGGTGCTCGATGCTATCGTCCGGTGCCGCACCGCGGCACTGGGCGGTCATCTGGATAAGTGCGTCAACTGCGGTCATCAGGCCATCTCATTCAACTCATGCCGCAATCGGCACTGTCCCAAGTGTCAGGGCAACGCGCGCGCAAAATGGCTGGCGGCGCGCTCGGCTGAACTGTTGCCCGTTCCGTATTTCCACGTCGTCTTTACACTGCCGCATGAGCTCTCCACTCTTGTTCTCCAGAACAAGCGTCTGCTCTATGACCTGCTCTATCGCACCAGCGCCGCGACCATGCTCGAACTGGCTCGCGATCCGAAGCACCTGGGAGCCGACATCGGATTCCTCGGCGTGCTGCATACCTGGGGACAGACCCTCGAGCATCATCCCCATGTCCACTACATCGTTCCGGCTGGCGGCCTGGCTCTCGACGGTTCCAGATGGATCGATTCCTCGCCACGCTTCTTCTTGCCTGTTTACGCACTGAGCCGGGTCTTCCGCGGCAAGTTCTGCGAACAACTAAATCAACTGTTCCAGCAGAAAAGTCTGCAGTTCCACGGCTCACTCGAACAACTTGCCTCACCGGGCCCATTTAGCCACTACCTCAGGCAACTCGGCCAGAAGGACTGGGTGGTCTACGCCAAGCCACCCTTCGGCGGCGCCGAACATGTTCTCAACTACCTGGCGCGCTACACGCATCGCGTCGCCATTTCCAGCCATCGCCTCGTGGCCTTCCAGAACGATCGCGTCTCCTTCCGCTGGAGAGATTATGCCCACGGCGGCAAGAAGAAGGTCATGACCGTTTCCGCAGATGAGTTCCTGCGCCGCTTCCTGCTGCACGTCCTGCCCGGCGGCCTGGTTCGCATCCGCCACTTCGGACTCTTCGCCAACCGCAGGCGGAGTGCTGCGCTCGACCGCTGCCGCGCTCTGCTCGGCGTGACGAAATGCGTCGATCCGCCTGAGCCACCCAGCCTCCGCTGTCCATCCTGCTCCGGCATCGTGCTGGTCGCCGAACGGCTCACCCCCAGCCAGCTGTATTTCCGTCCAAGCCTGATCCCGTCCGAGCCAAGGAGGTGTGCCGATGACAGTTCCTGAGTGCCTCTCGGTTCGCCCCGTTGCTGTCCATCCTTCTCGCCGTCGTGCCCCAGCACGCAACGCCGAAGTGCGCGTCAACTCCGATAACGACCGTGGAGATGCGGGTCTGGAGATACCAAACAAGCCCACATTTAACCCTGTATCCGGAGTCCGCGGTACTCGAACCATCGCTCCCCGACCTTACAGCCCCCCCAGGCCATCTGCCGTCCATTGAAATCCCATAGCTAGATCACCGCGTCCATCGCAAACGCCAGCGACTTACTTCAAACGGCCCTATCGAAACTGCCCCGGTCGGGAAAGCTCTGCTCAATCCCGCCTCATCTGACCGGGGCAGTCCCGATAGGGTTCTAACGTTTTGGGGGAGTAATCGTTTCTCTACTGAGATATTGTGTTTCCCCGGTGCCCAAAAGCGAGGCACCGGGGGCACCCTCAGAATATTCTGCAACGGACAACAGGATCGGTTCTACCCGCTCGCAG
>Ga0224555_1002306_pt1 | contig 22901 bp, 14 predicted proteins | sample 714S23034metaG_FD_180687 | JGI IMG/M metagenome (GOLD analysis project Ga0224555, IMG submission 180687) | Peat soil microbial communities from Stordalen Mire, Sweden - 717 S2 30-34 | ecosystem: Environmental > Terrestrial > Soil > Wetlands > Peat | place: Sweden: Norrbotten County, Stordalen...
GCCACACCGCCGCTCCGCGCCAAACAACCGACGAAACTCCTGCACCGTCATCATCTTGCCTCTTCGATTTTTCATGCGTCTAGACTATCGCTTTATCTTCGCCTGAGCAAGCTTGATAATCATCTACTGAGATTCTGACTCTGCGAGTCAGAATGACGGCTGAGGAAGGGGGACGGCCGAGGAAGGGGGACGGCTGAGGAAGGGGGGCGGCTGAGGAAGGGGGACGGCCGAGGAAAGGGGACGGCTGAGGCGCGATGTAGGGGCAGGGTTTAGTGGGCGAACACCTGGGTGAGGAGTTCGTCGTTGACCTGGTCGAGCTGCTTGAGGGTGTCCTGCACGGTGGCTTTGTCGGGGCCGGAGACGAGGTGGAGGCATTCGGCGAGGCGATAGGTGGTGTTGTGAATGAGTTCCTCGGCGTCCTTGAGGCGCTTGGCGTTGTGGGCGAGGTTGAGATGGATGAGGCGGGCGTAGCGATTGACCTGCTGGAGGGTGGCGGCGGCCTGCTCGGTGTCGCCGTCGGCGATCTGCTGGCCGGCCTGCTCGGTCATGGCGTGGACGATCTGGGCGTAGAGGAAGCACTGCTCGCGCGGGCTGGCCTGACTGGCGCGTTCTTCGAGCTGCGCGAGGGCCTGCTGGCTGTCGCTGGCTGCGGTTGCGTGGGCCGGGAGGGTGAGGCAGAGCGTGGAAAGAAGGCCGAGGGAGGCAAGGTGCAGGGCAGGGCGGAACCGGATGACGGTGCGGGAGGATGGACGAAGAAGAAAGCTCATGAATCACCTCGAGGTGAATCTTGTGCCTGGAGCGAGATTGCGTTGCCGCAATCAAGCTCTACTTCGCGTGTTCAAGTGCGGCGAGCCGTTGGCGCGCCTGCGACGCCTGATCGGGAAAATCTCCGCCGGCGGCTGCAAGAAACTTCTTGTAGAGTTCGACGGCCCGGGGGTTTTGATGCAACACATCATTCGCCATTGCCTCGAGAAACAGCGATGTCGGCGAAGGTGGCTGCACTGTAGCACGTAGAGATAACGCTTGCAAAGTAATTCTGGGATCGTCGATTTCGGCGGCGGCGAAGGCGAGATGGGTGGCGGCGTCGCCGAGCGCAGCGGGGGTGGGAAAGGCGGCGGGGTTGGCGATGGCCTGCTTGAGCAGCTTCTCGGCTTCGGCGGGGCGGTGCAGCCGGAGGAGGGCCTCGGCGCGGTCGTCGAGCAGGGTGGGGTCGGGGTGGTCGGCCTGGGCGGTGATGAGCGAGGCGTAGAGGGGGTCGGCCTGGTCGGGATGGCCGGTTTCGAGGTAGATGCGGGCGAGCAGGCGGGTGACGTTGGGATCGCCTGGGATTTTGGCGTGGAGGGATTCGACGAGAGGAACGGCCTGCGCGGTCTTGGCGGCGTCGCCGGAGTCGAGCCAGGCTTCCGCGAGCTGGGCGGTGAAGCTGGGATTGCCGGGTGATTGAGCGAGGGCGGGAGCGAGCAGGGCTTCGGTCTCGGCGGGGTGGTGCTGGGCGAGCAGGACGTGGGCGAGCGAGGCGATGGCTTGCGGGTCGGCTGCGCCTTCGGGGAGGGCGAGGTAGCGGCGGTAGGCGCGCTCGGCGGCAGGCAGGTCGGCGGAGGCTTCCGCGATCTCGGCGGAGAGCAGGACGTCTTCGGGCAGCTCGGAGGTGAGCTTGATCGCGGTGAGCAGGGCATCGGATGCTGCCGCCAGGTTCGGCGGCGAATTGGCGGGACCGCCGTTGAGGTCGAGACGAGCGAGGGCGCGGAAGGCGCGGGCTTTCAGGGCGGGTTCGGTGTCGGGGAGCGTGGTCGCGGTGGTGAGCTGGGTGCGGGCTTCGGCAGCGCGATTGGTGCGCGCGAGCAGCAGGCCGAGCGCGACGTGTGGGGCGGGGAAGGCGGGGCTGGCGGCAATGGCCTGGCGGTAGCAGGACTCGGGGGTGAGAGCGGGGTCCGCGGTTGGCGATGGGTTGTCGAGGGCTTCGAGGGTGAGGCCGAGGTCGTAGAGGACCTGGGGGTTGTTGGGGGTCTGAGTGTTGAGGTTGGTGAGGATCTTAAGGGCGGTGGGGAAGTCGCTGGCGGCTAAGGCGTCGTTGGCCTGCTGGATGAGCGCGGCCTGGGGGGCGGGCTGAGTGTCGGGATGGGAGAAGTCCTGCGCGTGGAGAGCGGAGGCGAGCAGGATGCCGAGCGCGACGGCGAGCAAGAAAGCCGCGGCGAGACGAGCTGGGTTGGGTTGCGCGTTGGAAATGGGACGAGGCACGGGAATTGGTCCGGATTAAAAGCGAAAGCCCGGCATTGAGCCGGGTCTCGCCGCTGGATTAAGTATAGCAAGGGCGTGAGATTACGGGTATCGGAGCCAGGCTTGGTTGCGGGTGATGATTATGCAGGGGATTGCAGGGCTTTAGTGGTGGCCGGCAGTGGCAGCATTGAAGCCCTCAAGAACGATGTTGAGGTCGTTGGCGATTTTGGCTGCGAGGCCGCTCACGCCGGCAATCGTGCCCAGGCCCAGGAAGCTTGCGACCAGCGCGTACTCGATGAGGTCCTGGCCGCAGTCGTCGGCGGCAAGGCGAGCCAATGCCGCACGCGCGGCCTGGACTGGGGGGGCGCCGGGAGCTGTGCCCGGAGCTGGAACTAGGTATGTTTGGGTCACAAGGTCTCCCCGTCCTCAAGTGACTCTCTGCCAAACCTAGGCTAGCCGAGCAAGGGGTGTCGGCCCTCTCCCACAAAAGTGCAAGATAGAAAATGGCGCGCTTGCCCGGCAGGGACGACGACGGACCGCGAGCCAGCGGAGTTGAGTGCGGGGTGGGGCCTAAGCGGAGGATCGGCACGGTAGGGTACATTGGTTCTGCCTCTTTTCGCGCCATGTTTTGGGGTGGTGTGGAGTTTGGCAAATCTGTCTGCCGGAGCGGTTCCCGGCAGAGCGAAACGGGATGAGACCTATGAAGAACTTCGCCGCTGTGTTGGGATTGGGATTGTTTGCCGTTGCGGGCGCCGCTCAGGGTGTGAACTGCAATATGCAGGACTACAAAGCGGTGGATGGGGTGCGGGCGGTCGCGGACGGGAAGTCCGTCACCCTGGAGTGGCAGGGCGAGGGCGCGCAGGTGTTGCGAGCGCAGTTTGGGCTGAGGGATGGGCAGCCGGTGGTGGAGGAGTTGGCGGCGCGCAAGGCGGGTGGGGCTGGCGCAGGCGGTGCATGGGTGGTGCTGGGCAAGGACCTGACGCCGGAGTTCCAGGTGACGACCGGGCGGCGGAGAATGTCGAAGACGGAGAAAGATATCCTGGTTCGGCTGGGGCAGGACACTCCGGAGAACGAAGAGCGGTACAAGTGGAACGTGTTCTGGGACGCGCCGCTGGAGGTCCCGGGACTGGATGCGAGCCACCTGGTGGGGCCGGCGCGCACGACAGACGAGATAAAACGTGCCACAGTGAGTTACAAATCGGATGCGTGCGCGGTGAAGACGGATGGGGACCGGGTGACGGTGACGTTCAACGGGTTGACGTTGGGGTTGTTTGCCGGCGACCTGGAGTTTACGGCGTACAAGGGGTCGAACCTGCTGCGGCAGGAGGCGGTGGCGAGTACGCAGGCGAAGGATGTGGCGTTTATCTACAAGGCGGGACTGAAGGGCTTTGCGATCAAGGATGACACCAAGCTGGTTTGGCGGGATACGTCGCAGGTGTGGCAGGAGAACGATTTTGGCGGGGATGTGAATGAGCAGCCGGTGAACCTGCAGGCGCGGAACCGGGTGGAGATTCTGGATACCGGGGCGGGGTCGCTGGGGATTTTTCCGGCGCCGCACAAATTTTTCTTTGCGCGGGAGAATGAGGTCAATCTTGGTTACGTTTACTACCGCAAGGACAGCAACAGCGAGTTTTCGCTGGGCGTGATGCAGCCGGAGAAGGGCGAGGGGTATAAGCCGTGGGGCGTGAGCGACGAGGTTTGGCGGCGGCGCTCGTCGACGGCGCGGCAGCAGGTGCTGAACTATGCGCTGTACAACGCGCCTCCGGGAACGATGCAGCATATGCCTGTCTACTACTACCTGAGCGCGACGGGGAGCCATGCGACGGACCAGGCCGTGCTGGCATACACGCACGACGACACCTACAAGCCGGTGCCGGGATTCAAGACGGTAACGGGACATTTTCATCTTGAGCTGAACGAGATGGTGCGCGACCGCGGGACGTCGGACTTCAGCCCGACGTGGGTTCCGGTGTTTCGCGGGCTGGGGATCAACATTGTGTACCTCGGCGACTTCCATGACGATTCGGACCCGGGCGATGCGGGGCCGAAGCGGTTGCCGGAGCAGAAGGCTTACTTTGAGGCGGCGCGAAAGCTTTCAGACAAGAGCTTCCTGGTGATGCCGCAGGAAGAGGTGAACTCGTACTTCGACGGGCACTGGTACCTGATGACGCCGAAGCCGGTGTACTTTACGCACACGCGGACGCGGGAGGCGGGCGTGCCGTTCGAGGAGGAGGTGCCGGGATACGGCACGGTGTATCACCTGGGGTCGGCGGCGGATGCGCTGAAGTTTGTGAATGAGACCAAGAGCATTATGTGGGTCGCGCATCCGCGGACGAAGAGCTCGGCGCTGTTTCCCGATGTGTACAAGGACAAGGATTTCTTTTTGAGCGACCGGTTTATCGGCGGATCGTGGGAGTCGCTGCCGGCGGACCTTTCGCAGAAGCGGCTGTGCGAGGTGCGGTGCTTCGGGCTGAATGACGAGATGAGCAACTGGGCGCCTAGCCCCAAGTTCATGCTGGCGGAGGGCGATACGTACATGAAGCGGCCGGATGACGATACGTATCCGTTCCTGGCGATCAACTACGTGAAGCTGGACAAAGTGCCGGCGTGGAATGAGAGCTGGGAGCCGGTTGTGGAAGGGATTCGCGAGGGGAACTTCTTCGGGACTACAGGAGAAATACTGTTTCATAGCTGGGGCATAGAGGGTTCGGGCGCGAAGAGCGTGTATACGGCGAACATCGAATACACCTTCCCGCTGGATTTTGCGGAGGTGGTGTGGAGCGATGGAACGACGGTCGACCGGAAGATTGTGAGCCTGACCGACACGACGCAGTTCGGGACGAAGACGCTGAGGATTCCGTTCGATGCGACCGGGAAGAAGTGGGTGCGGATGGCGGTGTGGGATGCGGCCGGCGATGGAGCGTGGACGCAGCCGGTGTTGGTGAAGTGACGGGCGAAAGACTTAACACCGATCGACACCGATTGAACCGATTGAAGACGAAATGCAGGGATTCTTCGCTACGCTCAGAATGACACGCGCTCTACCTAGCACCGGCGGGTGTGAGGCCGAGGATGGGGGCGAGGTAGTGGCCGGTGTGGGAGGCGGGGTTGGCGGCGATCTGTTCGGGGGTTCCGGTGGCTACGATTTCGCCGCCTGCGTTGCCGCCTTCGGGGCCCATGTCGATGACGTAGTCGGCAGATTTGATGATATCCAGATTGTGCTCGATGACGAGCAGGGAGCCGCCGCCGTCGATGAGCTTGCGGAAGGCGCTGAGAAGTTTCTGCACGTCGTCGAAGTGGAGGCCGGTGGTGGGCTCGTCGAGAATGTAGAGGGTGCGGGAACGGGCGCGAGATATGGTGCGCTCCGCAGTCACATAATTGTTGGCGCGGCCGGTGACCATATAGGTGGAATCGGCGTTGCGGTTGGAGATGGAGCGTGCGGTGGCGAGGTGGGAGGCGAGCTTGACGCGCTGGGCTTCGCCGCCGGAGAGTGTGGTGGCGGACTGGCCGAGGCGGACGTAGCCGAGGCCGACCTCGTCGAGGACGTAGAGCTTGTCGACGATTTTGGGGTGACCGGCGAAGTAGCTGAGGGCTTCCTTGACGGTCATCGAGAGGACGTCGTGGATGTTGCGGCCCTTGTACTTGATGTCGAGGGTGGAGGATTTGTAACGGGTTCCGTTGCACTCTTCGCAGGGGAGTTCGATGTCGGCGAGGAACTGCATTTCGACGGTGACGGTGCCGTCGCCTTCGCATACATCGCAGCGGCCGCCGGGGACGTTGAAGGAGAAGCTGCCGGCGGTAAAGCCCTTGCGCTTGGCGTCGGGCTGGGCGGCGAAGAGGGCACGGATTTCGTCGAAGGCCTTGATATATGTAACCGGATTGGATCGCGGGGTGCGGCCGATCGGCGACTGGTCGACGAGGACGACGTCGTTGAGGTGCTGGGTGCCGGAGAGGGTGCGGTAGAACGGGGTGGATCCGGGCTCGGCTTCGGAATGGTTGGGTTCGCGGTTGAGGAGCTGCATGAGGGCGCGGTAGAGGACCTGGTGGATGAGCGTGGATTTGCCGCTGCCGCTGACTCCGGTGACGCAGCAGAGCAGGTTGAGGGGGATTTCGACGTCGACGCCGCGGAGGTTGTGGATGCGGGCGCCGGTGAGGCGTAGCATTTCGCGGCCGGGCTCGCGGCGGTTGCGGGGGATGGGGATGGTCATCCGGCCAGACAAGTATTTTCCCGTTATAGACCGGGGGTTGGCAGTGACTTCGGCGACCGTGCCGGAGGCGAGGAGCTGGCCACCGAGCTCGCCGGCGCCGGGGCCGAGGTCGAGCAGGTGGTCGGCGGAGCGGATGACGTCGGGGTCGTGCTCGACGACGAGGATGGTGTTGCCGAGGTCGCGGAGCTCGTGGAGGATGTGGATGAGCTTGGCGGTATCGCGGGTGTGCAGGCCGATGGAGGGCTCGTCGAGGACGTAGAGGGCGCCGACGAGACGTGAGCCGAGCGATGTGGCGAGCTGGATGCGCTGGGACTCGCCGCCGGAGAGGGTGGAGCTGAGGCGGTCGAGGGTGAGGTAGTCGAGGCCGACCTGGTGGAGGAAGTGGATGCGCTGGCGGACCTCTTCGAGGATTCGGCCGGCGACTTCAATTTGTGACGGCGAGAGTTGCAAATTGGCGAAGAAGGCCTGGGCGGCGGAGATGGTGAGGCTGCTGACCTCGCAGATACTTTGGGCCGGCCCGTTTTGAGGCGCGATCAGGACGGCGCGGGCCTCGGCGCGGAGGCGCTGGCCGCGGCAGTCGGGGCAGAGGGCGTAGCCGCGGTATTTGGAGAGGAAGACGCGGACGTGGAGCTTGTACTTCTTGCGCTCGAGCGCGGCGAAGAAGCCGCGGATGCCGGGGTACGTGCCCCGGCCTTCCCAGAGAAGTTCCTGCTGGGCGGGCGAGAGCGAGTACCAGGGGACGTCGGTGGGGATGGCGGCGGACTTAGCGAAGCGAATCATCTCGCCGTGAAACGGGCGGTACTTGGGGGTGGTCCAAGGCGCAATGGCTCCCTGCTGGAGGGTGCGGCTGCGGTCGGGAAGGATGAGGTTGGGGTCGAAGTCGATGGTGTTGCCGAAGCCCTGGCAGCGGGGGCAGGCGCCGTAGGGATTGTTGAAGGAGAAGAGGCGGGGTTCGGGCTCGCGGTAGGCGCGGTGGCAGGTGGAGCACTCAAAGGCGGCGGAGTAGCGGAGGTGGGTCGATGGTTCGTTTTCTTCGCGGGGAACGGTGTGGAACTGGACTTCGCCGGACTCGCGGTAGCCGGTTTCGATGGCGTCGACGATGCGGGAGCGGACGTCGGGCGAGAGCGCGAGGCGGTCGATGAGGACGAAGATGGGTTGGGAGAAGTCGAGTTCGAGGAGGGACTCAGGGGTGGAGAATTCGACGATGCGGCCGGGCTGATTCTCTATTTGCTGATAGAGGCGGTTGTAGCCGCGGCGGCGGAGTTCGGCGAGACGGTCTCTGAGGGCGTCGGTCAAGGACGAAAGACCAACCACGGATGACGCGAGTTTTACGGATTTCTTTGCGGCGGATTTTTTGGGCTTAGGTGCGGGTTCGGGCGGAGCGTCGGTGGAGGCGGGCTGGAGGGGTTCGAACTTGACCTCGGCGGGCTGGATGGGGAAGAGAGCGTAAGCTCGGGGGCCGGCCGGGAGGGCCAGCAGGGCGGCGACGATCTCGTCGACGGTGTCGTGGCGGACGATGCCGCCGCAGTGCAGGCAGGTGACGGTGCCGCAGCGGGCGTAAAGCAGGCGGAGGTAGTCGTAGATCTCGGTGGCGGTGGCGACGGTGGAGCGGGGATTGCGGGTCTGATTTTTCTGCTTGATGGCGATGGCGGGGGCGAGGCCGTCCATGTGGTCGACGTCGGGCTTTTCAATCCGCTCGAGGAACTGACGCGCATATGCCGAGAGGGATTCGACGTAGCGGCGCTGGCCCTCGGCGTAGACGGTGTCGAAGGCGAGCGAGGACTTGCCGGAGCCGGAGACACCGCTGACGACGGTCAGTGCATTGTGGGGAATGTCGACGTCGATGGACTTGAGGTTGTGGGTGCGCGCGCCGCGGATGATGATGGCGTCGTTGGCGGCGGGAGGCGCGGGCACTGCTGCGCCGGAGTTCACGCCTGGTTCGGATTCAGTGATTTGATCAAGCATCGCCATCTTCCATTGTCCGACAGATGGCAGTGGATTGCGAATCGTCGATCTATTGGGAGTCGCCGGGGAGGATGGTGGAGGTAGCGATGTATTGGTGGTAGTTGGTGTAGTGGGAGACCCACACTGCCCGGTCCGAGTTTCCGGAGAGAAAATGTGCTGTAATCGCTATTGGAAGCCACAACGTCCTATTCCCGAAGGCTACCGGGGCATAGTCGGCCGAGAAAAACGTGGGGCGATGGCGTGGTGCGGCGATTGCGTCGGGGACCGTGGATTCCATGTGAATGATCTGAAGTGCATCGGGGTCCACGCGTACGAGTGCGGTGAGACCATCCACTGCGCGCGCGCAATGGGAAAGGGTGGCTGCGTCCGGTCTCGATCTGACTTGGAGCTTGAATGCTGTTTTCGGATTGGCATGTGGAGAAAGATTGAAGATGTAGCAGACGCGATATTGCGTGCTGAAGAATTCGCTCAGAAGATCGTCGAAATCGTTGACGAAATTCAAGGGTAGGTGGACGTTCTGATCGGGCGGAATCCGCTTTCCGTTCAAGGATGTGATCTGTCGAGACTCCTTGAGTAAGTCGCTTCCAGGCTGACGCTGAATGCGGACCGTGGCCTCAGCTGCGTAGCCGCGCCTTCCGAAGGTGGCCCCTTCGTCGAACCTAGAGACGATCGACTCGTGAGCCTCAAGGGAAGGCAGTGTGGCGTGATACAGTTCGATGTTGCTAATGAGGCGGTCGACGAGTTGATCCGCTGTTATCGCAGCAGTGGGGGATGCCGACAAGACGGCGGGCTGTGTTTGTGTCTGCGAAAACGGCCCATACGCAAAGAGCAGGAAAACAATGCTCCAATAACGGGACATTTGGCTTACCCCGGTGAGCATGAAATAGAGTTCCAAAGAACGCTATGCCAACGCCTTGGGTACATCCAGTGACGGGAGTCACAAAGCTTTAGGATTCCTTTGGTTGGGGACGGAAGATTTCGAGCAGGAGGAGGCAGGCGCCGATGACGATGCAGGAGTCGGCGACATTGAAGTCGGGCCAGTTGTAGTGGTAGATGCGGACGGCGAGGAAGTCGACGACGTGGTGGAAGCGGATGCGGTCGTAGAGGTTGCCGAGTGCGCCGCCGAGGATGAGGGCGAGCGCGACCGAGGTGAGGCTGATGGCGCGGCCGGTGCGCCAGAGCAGGATGAAGACAATGACGGCGGCGAAGACCGAAAACGCAATGAGACCGAGGCGGACGGCGTTGGGCGGGAGGTTCTCCAGCAGCGAGAAGGCCGCGCCGGTGTTGAGGACGTGGCTGAGGCGGAAGAAATGCGGGATGACCGGTATGGTGTAGCCGGGGCGGATGCGGTGGATGATCCAGCGCTTGGTGAGGCGGTCGGCGAGGATGACCAGCGCGCTGATGAGGAAGAGGTAGGGGCGGCGGTCCTTGGAATGGGCGGCGGTTGCGGGCTGCGCGGTTTCGGTTTGGGTGGGCGTGGGCATGGTGATAAGTGACATTTTAGCGGTGCGGCTCCGGTGAGACAGTTGCTAGTTGGCGGTTTGGGAGAGTCAGAGATCGTTACAAGAGCATGCCCCAGGGGCTAAAGCCCCGTCTATCCTGGCAGATTGAGAGGGCCAAGCCTGAAGGCTTGGCGTACCTAGAAGCGAGATCCGTGGCGTTTCCGGCGGTTGGTTACTCCTTGTTGGATGTGGCCGCATACGCGGGGAAGTCGATGGCGTCGAGGGCTTCGGCGCAGCGAGTGCAGACGGTGGGGTATTTGGCGTCGTGGCCGACGTCGGGGACGTGGCGCCAGCAGCGTTCGCACTTGGGAGCGGTGGCCCTCTCGGTCAGAAAGGATACGGTTGTTCCGTCGAATGAAGAAACGCGTATGGCTGAGCCGTTTCCGAACGCTAGCGGCACGCGGGGGAAATCGGCTGTGGCAATGAGCGTCGCCTCGACGTCTAGACCACGACCGTCATACGCAAGCTCCACGGAGGACGCCCCCAAAAATTCCGGCAGGCTTTTTTTGTACTTCTCGAGCAAGGCGTGAATAGGCCCGGAGGTTGCGATACCCAGTCTTGCTTCAAGGCTCTTGCCGATCACCGCCAACTGGCGATCTCCTTCGAGCGCGCGAAGCACTTCAGCTCGCGCAAAAAGAAGGTCTTTCCAGTCGTCGATAAGGTTTGAGCTTTCAGCAGCCGGTGCGAGGGATTCGGGGGTGGGGAATAGCGTCAGGTGGACGCTGGGGGCGCGGTTGGCGAGGGGTGGGAGGGACTGCCAGACCTCGTCGGCGGTGAAGGAGAGGATGGGTGCGGTTAGGCGGGCGAGGGCGTCGGTGATCTTATAGATAACGGTTTGCGCGGAGCGGCGGGCGGGGTGGTTGGGCGCGAAGGTGTAGAGGCGGTCTTTTAACACGTCCAGATAAAAGGCGCTGAGTTCCGAGTTACAGAACTCGTTGAGGGCGTGGTAGACACGGTGGAACTCGAAGTCGGAGTATGCGGTGGTGATCTTGCGGGTGAGTTCGGCGGTGCGGGCGAGCATGTACTGGTCTATGGGTTCGAGCTTGGCGAAGTCTTCGACCATGTTGGTGGCGGGGTCGAAGTCGTGCAGGTTGCCGAGCATGAAGCGGAAGGTGTTGCGCAGCTTGCGGTAGATCTCTTCGGCGAGCCGGCGGAGCAGGGGCAGGCTGGCGACGACGTCTTCGCGGAAGTCGACGCTGGCGACCCAGAGGCGGACGATCTCGGCGCCGAGCTGGCCGGTGATCTCGTCAGAGATCTGGCTGCCCATGGATTTCGAAAGGGCTTTGCCGGTTTCGTCGATGGTCCAGCCGTAGGTGGCGACGGTTTTGAAGGGCGCGCGGTTGTGCATGCCAATGGAGCAGAGGAGCGAGGACATGAACCAGCCGCGGTGCTGGTCGCCACCTTCGGCGTAGAGGTCGGCGCGGGGGTCGATGTCGGTGGCTCCGAGGTCGGCGCCGGGGCGCTGCTGGGTATCGGGGTCGATGTCGAGGACGGCGTGGCAGCTGGCGCCGGACTCGAAAAAAACATCGAGGATGTCCATCTCCTTGCGGAACTCGGTGTGGCCGCAAGAGCAGGTGGTTCCGGCGGGGAGTAGCTGTTCGGGGGTGTGGATGTACCAGGCGTCGGCGGACTCGCGCATGAAAAGGGCGACGATGGATTTATTGATTTTGGGCGAGCGAAGGGGCTCGCCGCACTTGCGGCAGAGGAAGACGGCGATGGGGACACCCCATATCTTCTGGCGGGAGATGCACCAGTCGGGGCGGGTGGCAACCATGTTGGTGATGCGTTCTTCGCCCCAGGCGGGGTCCCACTTGACGGTCTTGATCTCGTCGAGGGCGCGCTGGCGGAAGGTGTTGGTTGCCTCGGGAGTTGGTGGCACTTCGGGGGAAAATGCGGGGGTCTCTCCACTTCCCCCTCGACTCGCTTCGCTCGCTCGGGGTTCGGTCGAGATGACGGCGTCAGAAGAGGCGGCGGGCATGGGGGTTTCCATGTCGATGAACCACTGCTCGGTGGCGCGGGTGATGACGGGGTTGTGGCAGCGCCAGCAGTGGGGGTAGGAGTGCTCGAAGTGGCTGGCGGAGAGCAGCGCGCCTTTTTCCTTCAACAGTTCGATGATGACGGGGTTGGATTTGAAGACGGTGAGGCCTTCGTAGGGCTGGGGCTGGTGGCCGCCGAAACGCTCGGTGTGCATGTGCCGGCCGGCGTCGTCGACATATTGGACTTCGGGCAGGTTGTAGCGCTTGCCGGTGGCGAAGTCGTCGACGCCGTGGGCGGGCGCGGTGTGGACGGCTCCGGTGCCCTGGTCGGCGGTGACGTAGGTGGCGTTGACGCCCAGGACGGTGCGGTCCAGGAATGGGTGCTGGAAGGTGGTGCCGTCGAGCGCGGCGCCTTTGAAGAGGGCAAGGATGTCGGCCTGGGATGCGGGCTCGGATGGGTTGGCGGCGCTCATCAGGTGAGCGTGGGCGATGACCTCGGAGAGCAGGGCCTGGGCGACGATGTAGACGGCGTCTGGCGTGGCGAGGGCGACGTATTCCATCTCGGGGTGGAAGGCGACGGCGACCGAAGCAGGCAGGGTCCACGGAGTGGTGGTCCAGATGATGGTGTAGACATCTTTACCAGCCAGTTCGGGGGCGACGGCAGCGGGGTCGGAGGTGAGGCGGTAGCGGACGTAGACCGAGGGCGAGGTGTGTTGCTCGTACTCGATCTCGGCTTCGGCGAGGGCGGTGCGGTCGTGGATGCACCAGGAGACGGGCTTGAGGCCTTTGTAGACGAAGCCGTTCTCGAAGAAGTGGAAGAAGGTCTCGGCGATGCGGGCCTCGTACTCGGCGTCCATGGTGGAGTAGGGGTTAGCCCAGCGGCCGAAGATGCCCAGGCGGATGAACTGGGAGCGCTGCAGGTCGAGGTATTTGTTGGCGTACTCGCGGCAGGCGCGGCGGACCTGGATGGGATCCATTTCGAGCTTCTTGCGGCCGAGCTGCTCGTCGACCTTGATCTCGATGGGGAGGCCGTGGCAGTCCCAGCCGGGGACGTAGGGGGCGTCGAAGCCGGCCATGGTTTTGGTTTTGACGACGAAGTCCTTGAGGGTCTTGTTGAGGGCGTGGCCGAGGTGGATGGCTCCATTGGCGTAGGGCGGGCCGTCGTGGAGGATGTAGCGCGGGCGGCCGGCGGAGGCACGGCGGATTTGCTCGTAGAGGTTGGAGCGGGATCCATCTCCCCCGGCCCACTGTTTGAGGCGGAGGGGCTCGTTGACGGGCAGACCGGCCTTCATGGGGAAGGCGGTCTGCGGGAGGTTCAGGGTGGATTTGAGCGGCTTCCACCCCACGGACAAGGAACTGTCCGCGGGGGCCCCGGGCTTGGGTGCGCTGGCGCCTGCGGTCTTCGGGTCGGGTGCTTCGGGCATTCATTCCTCGTGGAGCGGTGTTTACCGGCTTTGGATCTCGGCGCAGTGGCGTTGCGGATCCAGGCAAAGCTACCGTCAAAAATCGTTCTGATACGGAGCCAAACCTCTATTGTATCCGGGTTGTATGCTGGGGCGGCGGGCGAGCGATGCCAAGATAGGTCAACTGGTTGGCACAGATGGGAGACTTCCGGGGGGTGAAATGCGTCAAAGATAGATAGAGGAGAGGTGGATTGGGTAAATCTTTTGTAGAATGGCATGTGGGGCCAGAGGCGGCGCGACCCGCAATGAACCGGCACTAGACCGGAGACGTATCGAGAGATCGTAGACGGCGCGCGAAATCTGAGAGGGAAGGCAGAGAGGCTGTGACGTTGCGGCCCAACTCTGGGGCAGAGGCGAACCAACTTGTCTGAATTTGGGTTCTTACCGAAAGACGATCCAGCGAAGCCCGCGCCAACGCTGCGAGCGGGAGTGGAGTCTTCGCTAGGCGAAGGCGACATCATGCAACACGAAGAGGGAGTATGGTCCTCTTTGTGGAGCAATTTGCGGGACGTGTTCTTCCCGGTCAAGCTGCCGCCGCTGGTGCTGGAGTCGAAGCCGATTCCGGTGGTCGACAAGATGGCGACGCACCAGGACCCGAAGGCGACGGTGTCCGCAATTCTGATTTATGCGGCGCTGATTCTGTTTTTTGTGTTCTGGGGCGCGCGGAAAATCAAGGAATTCCAGGATAAGAAGACGCTGCAGTTGATCGCGCTGACGACCCCGCCTCCGATGGCCCCGGCGAAGGACTTGATGGGCGGGGGCGGCGGACAGCGTGGTGCGACTCCGGTGACCCAGGGCCACCTGCCGAAGTTTGCCGATCAGCAGATTACGCCGCCGAAGGTTCCGGTGGAGACCAAGATTCCAATGCCGGAACCGACGATCGAGGTGCAGAAGGACCTGAAGATGGCGAACAACAATATGCCGAACATCGGCCTGCCGAACTCGCCGCTGATCGGGAACTCGATGGGCAACGGGCAAGGGTCCGGGCTGGGGTCCGGCAATGGGTCGGGGCTGGGGGCAGGTACCGGAGGGGGCTATGGCGGCGGGCTGAGGAAGATTGGCGGCGGGGTTTCGCAGCCGGAGTTGATCTACAAGGTGGACCCGGAGTTTTCCGAGGAAGCCCGCAAGGCGAAGTTCATGGGCATTGTGCTGGTGAACCTGATTGTCGACGCGAACGGGAACCCGGAGAACGTGCATATCCTGCGCGGGGTGGGCATGGGACTGGACGAGAAGGCGGTTGAGGCGGTGCGGCAGTATAAGTTCAAGCCGGCGCGGGAGGGCGGCAAGCCGGTGCCGGTGGAACTGAACGTCGAGGTGAACTTCCAGATCTTTTAGCAGCAGCGAGTCAGCGTGTCAGCGTGTGAGCCGAGAGGCTTAGCGCTGATTTGTGCTTTAGGGGCTTGCGCGGTAGTTGGGCGGGTGAGCGCGTGCGCGCCGGATGTGGCGCGTTCGGGCGGGAAGCCTGACCGGCGGAGATCGAGGCGGAAGCGTTAGCGAAGTGCGGGCTGCAGCAGTGCCGGCGCAGGGATTTCGTCGAAGGTAAGGTTCTCGGCGGCGCTGCCGGTACGCTCCTTCCAGTTGAGGAAGAGGCGGCCGTAGCTCTCGGTCAGGCACGTGGAGGGATCGACGCCAAGTTTGGCGAGGGTTTCGTCGATCCATGCGGGCGGGCCTTCGAGCTCGGCGTAGTCGCCGATGGGGGTCTCGTCGATGACGAGGTGGCAGCGGGGCGCGGGCATCGCGGTTTCGGCGGGATGGACAGCGTCGGCAAAGAGCGGGCCATCGATGGATGGAGTGATTTGCGACCACTCGGTGCGAAACTTTTCATAGCGGAAGACGGGCGCGTAGCCCAGCACCTGGAGGATTTGGCCGAGTGCGGGACCGTCTTCCAGCTGGGTCTCCGTCTCGATGCGGACTTTGTAGCGGGCGGGGTCGCTCAAGGGCGAGGCACCGGGCTGGCGCTTGTGGGTGACGGTCCAGAGGCTGCCATAGCGGCGGATGCGGAGAATCTGCCTGGATTCGCGGAGGGTCCGGCCGGGCGTGTCGTAGAGAGTGTTTTGCTCGAAGGTGCGGGGCGTATCGAGCAGGAAGCCGAGGCCGGGGAGAAGCGATTGGAGGCGGCCGAGATCGCGAATGGGGAATTTGAGTTCGATCTCGGCGCTCTGCATGCGAAGAGTATACGGCGGCGAGGGTAGGATAAGGGGACGGAGGCCACGCCACCGATGCGTGGACAGGATGAGCGTGAGCGCGAGAGTTAAGGGTGGGGGTGCGCTTGAAGACTGAGCGTCTGGAGGCTGGAGGAACCGGCGGAGCGGCGGGCATGGCGCGGGCGGCCGAGTTGCTGCGGGCGGGCGGAACGGTCGCGTTTCCAACCGAGACGGTGTATGGGCTGGGGGCGAATGCGCTGGACCCGGAGGCAGTCGAGAAGATTTTTGCGGCGAAGAGCCGGCCCAAGTGGGACCCGCTGATTGTGCATGTGGAAGGCCGGGAGATGCTGGAGCGGGTGGCCGTTTTGTCTGCGGAGTTGCAGAACCGGGCGGAGGCGCTGATGAGCGCGTTCTGGCCCGGGCCGCTGACGCTGTTGCTGCCGCGCACGGCGGAGGTGCCGGACCTGGTTACGGCCGGACGCCCCCTGGTGGGAGTGCGGACGCCGGCGCATGCGGTGGCGCGGGAGCTGATCCGGCAGGCGGGAGTGCCGCTGGCGGCGCCGAGCGCGAACCGTTTTGGGGGTCCGAGTCCAACCACGGCGGCGCACGTGTTCGCGGACCTGGATGGGCGGATCGATGCAGTGCTGGACGGCGGGGCGACGAACGTGGGCGTGGAGTCGACGGTGTTTGACCTGGCGGCGCGGGCGATCTACCGGCCGGGAGCGGTGACGGCGGCAATGATCTCGCGGATCATCTGGGACGAGGTGCGGGTGGTTGGGGCGGTGGATGTCGAGTCCGAGCTGGCGTCCGGGCCGGCGGCACAGGCTTCGCCGGGGATGGGGATGCGGCACTACGCTCCGCGGGCGCGGCTGGTGCTGGTGAACGGGCCGCGGGAGTTGTTAGAGGAGATTGCGAAACATCCCGGCGCGGAGGTTGGAGTGATGCTGCCGGATGAGTGGGACGCGGGCGGTGCGGAGTGCGTCTTTCGCTGGGGAGCGTGGGATGACGCGGAGACTCTGGCGCGGCTGCTGTTTGCTGGAATGCGGATGCTGGATGAGCGCGGGGCGAAGGTGATCGTGTGCCCGGTGCCGCAGATGGGTGGGTTGGGCGAGGCGCTAAGGGATCGGCTGGAGAAGGCAGCCAGGGCGGGGTAGGGCAAGTGCAAAATCAGATTCCCTTTCCTCCCCAACGAGCAAGTGCGCTCGTCGGGGACCCCGGCTTCGGGAATGACAAGCAAGCGGCTTTTACGCGTCCACGGGTTCGGCGAGCTGGGCGGCGAAGGCGTCGAGGGAAAGGGAGCGGAGGAGGTTGCGGCGGAGGCCGGAGTGGACCTGGTCGAGGGCGCGGCTGGCGCGCTCGATCCATGCGAAGGGAAGGGCAGCGGCGAGCCGTTCGAGCTCGGGGCGGAGATCAATGTTGCGGAGGAGTTCGGGGGTCCCGGCGTCGAGCAGGAGAAGGTCTTCGAGGAGCAGCGCGAGGGCGCGCAGAAGGGCCACGGTTTTTTGCTGGCCATCGGCTCCGGCGCGGTAGGTTTCGGTCATCTTGAAGAGGGCGGAGTGGTCGGGTTCGCCATTTGATGCCGTGGCCGCGGCGTTGCGGAGGAAGATGAGGGCGTCGGCGCGGGCGGCGGAATAGGTTTCGAGGTCGAAGGCGAGGGCGCGGCCGGCTGCACCCTGCGAGAGCCGGGCGATGAGAGCGCGCTGCGGCGGCGGAACGTCGGGGCGGCGGGCTATCAGCAGCCCCTCGATTTCATCCACGGGTAGAGCGCCGAGGCGGACGGAGGCGCAGCGGGAGCGGATGGTGGGCAGCAACTCGCCGGGGTTTTCCGCGAGGATGAAGATGTTGACGGTGGGCGGGGGCTCCTCGAGAATCTTCAGCAGGGAGTTCGCGGCCTCCTTCATCATGCTGGCGGAGGTGAGGATGAAGATGCGGCGCGGCGCTTCCGCCGGCAGGTAGTGGGCGTGCTGGATGAGGGTGCGGACCTGGCCGAGCTTGATGAGGAGCTGAGGCGGATCGGGCGGGAGAATGAGGACATCGGGGTGGGGCTGGATCAGGACGCGGGTGTCCTTCTTGTCGGTTTCGCGAAGCTCTTCGCGGGCGAGCACGGCAGCGGCGACCTGCTCCTCCAGGTTGGCGGCGGAGGCGATGCGGGTGCAGTTGGAGCAGCGGCCGCAGAAGCCGGCGAGCGACTGGCCGTTGGACCAAAGGTCGCGGGGCTGGCGCTCGCACTCGATGGCCATGGTGAGCAGGAGGGCGAGGGTGTATTTGCCCGCGCCGGCAGGGCCGGAGAGGATGATTGAATGGGGCAGATGGCCCGCAGCGATGGCGGTGCGCAGGGATTCGACGACGGCGCCGTTGCCGATGAATTCGTTAAAGTCCGCGGGCAGTGGGGAGAGGGTGGTCACGGCTGATCCTGGGATGATGATACGGCAGGACGGCGCCAAGGAAGGATGGAACGGTGGAATTGGGAACTCTTGAGGGTTGTGGTTTCGGGATTGCCGTTAGGGGGCGGTTCCCCAATTCATGGAGGCGTTTATGATTATCGGTAGGTCCTTGAAACTCCCGGGCCTGCATCTCTGGAAAATCATGACTTCCCGTTTGGAGACCGAGTTGCTTAGTATTCATTGCTTAGTCACTGATTCGTCGTCTCAGGTGGGTCATGCGACGAAAGTCCGGGGCTTGGAACTCGTAGACCGCAGATGAGAAACGCCTTTCAGACGCGAATCCTCGCCGTCGCACTTGCTCTTGCGACGCTGGGGGTTTGTGTCCTTGCGGGCTTCAATCTGTCGCAGGAGCTGAATACCGAGTTTCCGACGGACGGCGTTGTATGGGTCGAGACCCAGGGTGGGTTGCGAGCGGACCGGGTTCCGTCAGATTCGCCTGCATACAAGGATGGGATTCGTGCCGGGGACGTTCTGGAGGCGATCAACGGCGAGCCGACGCCGCGGCTGGCATCGCAGGAGCAGGCGATGTCGGACAACGGGATCTACGATCACGCGGCGACGTATTCGATCGTTCGCCCGTTGGCGGGATCGCATGGGCTTGAGGGCGCGGCCCCGTTTCCCGTTCAGGTGTACTTGGAGGCGGCGGACCGGAGTACGGACCAGGGCTCGCGGCTGATCGCGCTGGTGTACCTGCTGATTGGGCTGTACGTTCTGTTCCGGCGCTGGACCGCGCCGAAGTCGATGCATTTTTACGTCTTCTGCCTGGTGTCGTTCGTGCTGTATGCGTTCCGTTCGACCGGCGATCCGGGTGTGTTCGACCGGGTGATCTACTGGGGCAACCTGGCCGCGAATATGCTGCAGCCGGCGCTGTTCCTGCACTTTGCGGTGAGCTTCTCCGACCCGGCGGAAGCGGGCGACGGCGCAGAGGTGAAGGTGCCGCGCAGGCTGCGGCCGGTGCTGGCGGCGCTGCTGTATGTGCCGGGGGCATTCCTGATTGGGCTGCAGGCGTGGGCGATCAATTTCTGGTCGGCGACCGGAGCTCTAAGCCATCGGCTTGACCAGATCGGCATTGGCGCCATGGCGCTTTACTATGCGGCCGCGGCGGTTGTCTTCTACTCGCGCTATCTGCGTGCGGGATCGCCGCTGGAGCGGCAGCAGTTGAAGTGGCTGACGCGGGGAACGCTGCTGGCGGTTGGGCCGTTCACCGTGCTGTACGCGATTCCCTATCTCTTCGGCCTGGCCGTGCCGACGCTGCTGGCGAAGTTTGTGCTGCTGTTCCTGGCGCTGCTTCCGTTGACCTTCAGTTGGGCGATTGTGCGCTACCGGCTGATGGATGTCGACCTGATCTTCAAGCGCGGCGTGACGTATACGCTGGCGACGGCGGCGATTGTGGGAGGATACTTCGGCCTGGTGGCGCTGGGCGGGGAGATCGTCCATACCAAGCTGCCGATTCTTGGCTCGGGCGGGCTGCTGGTAGCAATCATGATCACCGGGCTCGTCTTCGACCCGCTGAAGCGCGCGATCCAGGCCAAGGTGGACCGGGTTTTCGACCAGAAGAGCTTTGACTACCGCGAGACGTTGATCGACTTTGGCCGCAGCCTGAACTCGCAGACTGACCTGCGGGCGCTGGTGGACTCGATCGTGGAGCGGCTGCCGCAGACGCTGCTGGTAACGCGGGTAGCGGTATTCCTGTCGACGGATGACCCCAACCCCGGCGAAGACGGCGCGCAGGTGAATCCGGGCCGCCACTTCGAACTGGCGGCTTCGCACGGGCTCACCAACCTGCAGGCGACGGACCTGAGCGCGCTCGATGTGCGTTTTCTGGACTTCGACCGCGAAGACGCAAACGATCATATCTTCCTGGAGAATCCGCAGCAGGTGCTGCGCCTGCCGAACGAGCAGCAGAGGAGCGCCGGCCTGCTGGACCTGAACTACTACCTGCCCTGCCGGGTGGCCAACCGCGAGGGCGGCGGCACGCGCACAGTTGCGATCATCGGACTGGGACGCACCGATGCCGGCGACTTCCTTTCCAGCGAGGACGTGGAGGTGCTGGGATCGCTGGCGGGTTACATCGGCATCGCGATCCAGAACGCGCAGCTCTACCGGCGGCTGGAGCAGAAGATCACCGAGTTCGAGCGGCTGAAGGAGTTCCACGAAAACATTGTGGAGTCGATCCACGTCGGCATCTTTGCGGTCGATCTCGAAGACCGGATCGAGAGCTGGAACGCGCAGATGGAAGTGATGTATGCGAAGCCGCGGGCCGAGGCGCTGCGGCAGACGCTGGCATCGATCTTCCCGCCGGAGTTCATGGCCCGCTTCGACAGCGTGCGCGGCGAACAGGGCACGCACACGTTCTACAAGGTACGGCTGGCGCTGCCGACGGGCGAGACGCGGGTAGCGAACATTGCGATTGCGCCGCTGCTGACGCGGGACTTCGCGGTAGTGGGGCGCATCGTCCTGGTGGATGACATCACCGACCGCATTGAGCTGGAGGCGCAGCTTACACAGGCGGAGAAGCTGTCGTCGATCGGGCTGCTGGCGGCCGGCGTGGCGCACGAGGTGAATACGCCGCTGGCGGTGATCTCCAGCTACACGCAGATGCTGGCCAAGCAGATGCGTCCGATGATGGAGCAGGACAAGCGGATCGGGCCGGTGCTGGATAAGATTACGCAGCAGACGTTCCGCGCGTCGGAGATTGTGAACGGGCTGCTGAATTTCTCGCGGACCGGAGGGACGGAGTTTGCTTCGGTCGACCTGAACCGGCTGCTGCAGGATACGCTGATGCTGCTGGATCACCAGATGAAGACAGCGGGAATCCGGGTCGAGACCCACCTGGATCCGGGCCTGCCGCGCGTCCAGGGGAACGAAGGCAAGCTGCAGCAGGTGGCGCTGAATCTGCTGCTGAATGCGCGCGACGCCATGCACAATTCGCCCGACCCACACATACGGATTGCGACGGAGCAGGCGGGGGGACACATCTGGGTGGTGGTCCAGGACTTCGGTGGAGGGATCGAGCAGGAGCACCTGCATCGCATCTTCGACCCGTTCTTTACCACCAAGACCAAGCCGCGCAATGGCCAGCACAAGGGCACCGGGCTTGGCCTGGCCGTAAGCTACGGCATCATGCAGGAGCACGGCGGCAAGATGCATGTGCAGAGCGAGGTTGGCGTGGGTACGACGTTCCGGCTGGAGTTTCCAGGCGTTACCAAAGTTGCGGTGGCCGAAGATGAGGCTATCCGCGATGCCGGGAGCGCCGTACCTGTCTAGAGTTGAGGTTCACGCCGGGATTGGACCCGGCGGTTCCTGCAAGTTTGAAGAAGGCGAATGTCTGAAGCCACGGTTCCTCTGAATCCCGAAGCAGTCGCGCCGCTTTCCCCCGGACCGGACGCGCGCGTGGTTGGCCCTGCGCGCATCCTGATTGTCGACGACGAGGCGGCGATCCGCGAATCGCTCGATGCTCTGCTGAGCATGGAGGGATTCAACGTCACCACGGCCGCGGACGGCCCGTTGGGCCTGGAACAACTCTCAGCCGGCGAGTTTGATCTGCTGCTGCTGGACCTGGCGCTTCCGGGAGAGACTGGGATCGAACTGCTGCCGCGGATTCTGGAGATGCAGCCCGGTTTGCCGGTGATCATGATTACGGCGTACGGCACGGTCTCGAACGTGGTGGACGCCATCCGCGCGGGCGCTGAGAACTTCGTCCAGAAGCCGTGGGACAACGAGAAGCTGCTCGCGGACATTCGCGCGGCGATCGGGCGGCGGCGTGCGGAAGAAGAGGTTGTCCAGCTCAAGCGCGCGCTGAAGCAGCGCTACAACTTCGAGAACATTGTCGGAAAGAGCGAGCCGATGCTGCGGCTGTTCGACCTGGTGGCGCAGGTGGCGCCGAGCCGGTCCACAGTTCTGGTGCAGGGCGAGAGTGGAACCGGCAAGGAGCTGATCGCCAAGGCGCTGCACGCCAACTCGCCGCGCCGCGACAAGCCGTTTGTGCCGGTAAATACGGGTGCGGTGCCGCCGGACCTGCTGGAATCGACGCTGTTCGGCCACGTCAAGGGCGCGTTCACCTCGGCGGTCGCGGCGAAGAAGGGTCTGTTCGAAGTGGCCAACGGGGGCACGCTGTTCCTGGACGAGATCGGCACCATGGGCCAGGACATGCAGGCCAAGATATTGCGCGTGCTGCAGGACCGGCGCTTCATGCACCTGGGCGGGACGCAGGAGATCCAGGTGGACGTGCGGATTATTGCCGCGACCAACGTCGATCTGCATCAGGCGGTGCGCGAGGGGCGCTTCCGCGAAGACCTCTTCTACCGGCTCAACGTGATCTGCCTGGAACTGCCGCCGCTGCGGGCGCGGAGGCAGGACATTCCTCTGCTGGCAGCGCACTTCCTGAAGTTCTATGCGGACGAGAACGATGTGCCGGTGCCGACGCTGGCGCCCGAGGCGATGCGGATCCTGATGGACTACGAGTGGCCGGGCAACGTGCGCGAGCTGGAGAACGCGATGGAGCGCGGCGTGGTGCTGGCGACGACGCGGACGATTACGCCGGACCTGCTGCCGGCGGCGCTGACGGGCAACACCTACTCGGCAAGCCTGCTGGACCACCGGCCGGACGCGAGCCTGTTCGACCTGATGGAGGAGATCGAGCGGAGGATCATTGCGGACCGGCTGGAGCGCTGCCACTGGAACCAGACTGAGGCGGCGGAGTACTTCAAGATTCCGCTCTCGACGCTGAACCAGAAGATCAAGCGGTTGAATGTGGAGATCAAGAAGCGCGGGCGGGATTGAGTCCCAGGGGCTAAAGCCCCGCTCTCTTTGGGGCTTCGATGTCCGGGCTGAAGCCCGGACCTATCTCAGGAACAAGGACAAATACTGAGAGATGATTATCAAGTTAGCTCAGGCATAGCGGTGAGCTGTTTATAGGTGATGGTGGATGTGGCGAGGCCTGCGCGGAGGAGTCGTGTGAGCAGATCTTGTTCCATGGATCT
>Ga0224555_1002307_pt1 | contig 22898 bp, 14 predicted proteins | sample 714S23034metaG_FD_180687 | JGI IMG/M metagenome (GOLD analysis project Ga0224555, IMG submission 180687) | Peat soil microbial communities from Stordalen Mire, Sweden - 717 S2 30-34 | ecosystem: Environmental > Terrestrial > Soil > Wetlands > Peat | place: Sweden: Norrbotten County, Stordalen...
TGCACCCAGCCAGCAATCCCGCCAGCAGGGCGGTTCTTAAAGCCAAATGCTCCACCACGACTGATTCGTGGCGAGCGTGCGCGCCTTCGCCCACCGCGCCCATGCCGTCCAGTGTCGGAATGCCGAGGGCGGAGGTGAAGTTGCCGTCGGAGCCGCCGCCGCTCATCGCCCCTTCCAACTGAAATCCCAATTCGCCTGCCAGCGCCCTGGCTTGCTGGTAGAGCTTTACAGTCCCGCGAGTGCGCGCCATCGGCGGCCGATTGATCCCGCCGGTGACGGCCAGCTTACAGCGCTTGTCCACTGGCTTGAGCGCAGCGAATTTGCGCTCCATGCGCGGGCCGTCGGCCTTGCGGACAATGCGCAGATCCACCTCTGCCCACGCATGCGCTGCAATCACATTGCTCTTCGTCCCGCCGCCCACGACGCCAACGCTCGCCGTGATTCCACGCTTCAGGTCAGTCCATCCGCTTACCGTTTCAATCACGCGGGCCAACTCGCGAATGGCGCTCGCGCCCTTCTCAAAGTCCACCCCTGCATGCGCGGCCACGCCCGTCACTTCAATGCGGAAGTTGCCGGTGCCTTTACGTGCGGTTTTGTAGGCCAGTCCCTGCGCCGGCTCCAGAACGAAGACCCGGCCGCACTCCGCCGCCACACGCTCGATCATGGACCGCGACGCCGGGCTGCCGATCTCCTCGTCGCTGGTCAGCAGCAAGACGATTTCGCTGTGGGGCTCCCGATTCAGCGATCCCGCTTCGGTAAGCATCTCGATTGCGGTGAAGGCCATGGCCACGCCGGCCTTCATGTCCAGCGTGCCGGGACCCCACAGCCGGCCTTCACTCAGGCGGCAGCGCATGGTCTTCAGTGTGCCGAGCGGCCAAACCGTGTCCAGATGGCCCAGCAGCAGCGTTCGTCCTTCAGCGCTTGTTTTGGATTTTGCTCCGAAGCGCGCCTCCAGCAGATTGCCAAAACCCTTCTGCCGATGGATCTTTACGCGCCCGCCCAAACCCCGCGCATGCTTCGCGGCCATCGCGACACATGCGTCCACAGCCGCTTTGTCGTCAGAAGGCGACTCGGCCCGCACCAGTCGCTGAATCAAATCAAGCAGAGCAGGCTCTTTGCGTCGCGCGCCAGCCAGCAGCGCGCGCATGGGAACGGAGGAATCGATTGTCGCAGCCATGTGAAAACCTCCCATACGAATTTCATTGAATCGGATTGAGGATGGATGGGCGCTGAGCGAGTCAGCTTACCAAACGACGTCGAAAACCGAAGCTTTCCAGGTTCCGTTAATCTCGACAACTTCAACAGTGCCTTCGCCTCCCCAGCGTCCGTGCGGTTGGCCGTCGAGTCTGGTGAATTGGTAATAGAGCGATACTCGATGCGCCTGGTCCCGTCGGTGCCTCAGCCTCCATTCAAAAGCAAGGGGCTTGTGCTCCATTTGCAACCAATCTGCTGGACTGAAATCCGGTGCCACCACGAGAGGCCGACCCTGCCGTATGCCCTCCAGGAACGCGCTTGCGCTCGCTTCAGGTGACCGGTCCCGGAAGGGATTAGATACCGTTCGGCCCTCAACCTCCTCTGAGTAGTCGGTGCAAGCACAACTGCCTGAGAGGTGGAACAGCACAGGGTAACGGTGGCGGGAGCAAGCCAAACCGACGAGTACGACACTTACAGATAGCAGCGTGACGACGCCCAATTTTCGCCAGCGTTTCATGTCCGTATTCTACTGAATTATTGGCGATTAGGAGGGGGCATCGCCAAATCATATAAAAGCCCAAAGAAGACCAAAAAGCCCCAAACGTGGCTGAAGTTGTCGCAAAGTGTGGCAAAAATGCCACAGGGCGGAGATAGCCTTTTGCGTCTACCCTGATGAATGCGTGCGGTTTTTCCACCGCCGAAGAGGGACTTTCTGGCCAATCCCGCCCACCTGGAACAGACGATCATCGCACCACTTGAGTTCACCGGAGTGGGGCTGCACTCCGGCGCGCCCGTTACCCTGCGCCTGCTGCCCGCTCCGGCCGGCTCGGGCATCGTCTTCCGCCGCACCGATCTGGACAACTTTGAGATTCCCGCCACCGGTCGCTACGTGGCCCGGGTCAGCTACGCCACCAGCCTCATGCGCCAAGGCGTCCTGATTCAGACCACCGAGCATCTGCTCTCCTCGCTCATCGGCATGGGAGTGGACAACGTGATTGCGGAACTGGACAACCTGGAGCTGCCCATTCTGGATGGCAGCGCCCTGCCCTACGTCGAGGCCTTTCTGCGCGTGGGCATCCGCACCCAGCGCCGCCGCCGCGAGACCATTCGTGTGCTGAGCCCAATCGAGGTGCGCGAGGGAAACAAGTTCATCGGTCTTTATCCCGGCCCCGGCTATAGCATTGAATACACCATCGACTTTCCCGCGCCTGTGGGCCATCAGAGCGCCCGCATTGACCTGGCGGCCGAGACCTACGGCCAAGTCATCGCCCCGGCGCGCACCTTTGGCTACAAGGTTGACGAGCAGAAGTTGCGCGACATGGGCCTCATCCGCGGCGCCGGCCCTGAGAGCATCATCATTCTCGGCGCAATAGGGCCTGAGAACGGTTCGCTGCGCTTTCCCGACGAGTATGTGCGCCATAAAGTCCTTGACCTGATCGGCGACCTCGCTCTCGCCGGCCGCCGCATCGAGGGCCACGTGGTAGCCGAGCGCGCCGGCCACGCCATGCACTCGGCGCTGGTTTCGCGGCTGCTCAAGGACCGCTCAACCTGGGAGCTGGCCCACGTGCCGGTGGAGACAGCGCCGTCTGAGGAGAATGTGCCAGCCGAAGCGACTAGAGTTCTCGACAGCCCAGCCCTGATGAGCGCTTGAGGCTCGGGAACAGGGAACAGAAAGACAGGACTATCCGACAAAGCGCCGTGCCCCATCCTTTCCGCTTTTTTCTGCGGAAAGGGTGGGAGACCACAACACTTCGCGATAGTATTGCTTGTAAGAATCTATGTAGAGCGGCAGGTTTTCAATGCCCGACGGACTCAAGCGGCTTCATCACTCCGGGCAATCTCACTTCCTCACCTTCAGTTGCTATCACCGGCTTCCACTTCTGGCTCAAATGCAAATGCAGGAAACGTTTCTGCTTGCTCTTGAACAAACGCGGCGTCGCTTCCAGATGCGCGTCTATGGCTACGTTGTCACGCCTGAACATGTTCACCTGTTACTGAGCGAGCCTGAGGAGAGAATGCTTTCCAAGGCTGTGCAATTGCTAAAAAGCAAAGTTTCGATTCAAGCCCGTAAACTAGGCAAGAGAGTCGCGGGAGGGTTACCGTTCTGGCAGACTCGTTATTATGATCACAACGTAAGAAATTACGAGGGTTTCGTCACACAGCTTCGCTACATACACCGCAATCCGGTGAAGCGCGGATTCTGCCCTACGCCAGAGGAGTGGCCCTGGTCGAGCTTCCGCGCCTGGGCACTGGGCGAGATAGGTATTGTCGAGGTCGAGTCGGAGATGATTGCGGCGCGGCGAGAAGCAATTCGTTCGGGGATTCCTCTCATGTCTCTGCTGAGTGAAGTTGTGCAAACAGCAGATCAGAAGTAGTGGTTTCCCACCCTTTCCGCAGAAAAAAGCGGAAAGGATGGGGCACGGAACGTGGTCGGTTGGTCAGCTTTCCGTTCTCAACAACAAACTCCCCGTGCCCCATCCTTGCGACTTTTTTCTGTCGCAAGGGTGGGATATCTAAACGATTGAATGCCCGTTTCACTCAAAACAAAATGCACATCGGCTCGGCCGCCGGAAAGCTCTTGCCTTCTTTGGCCAGCACGCCAGTCTCGGTACTCCGCGCGAAAACGCTGATCTGGTTCGAGCTTTGATTGGCCACCAGCATCCAGCGCTCTGTCGGGTCCAGCACAAAGTTGCGCGGAATCTTCCCTCCGCAGTCGAAGCGTCCTTCACGCGTTAGGCTGCCGCTCTTCTCATCGGCATGGAAAAAGTAAATCGAGTTATCGCCGCGATTCGCAAAGTAAACTGACTTTCCGTCCCTGGAGATGACCGTATCGCAGGCGTGCGTGTCGCCCGTGTAGCCGGCAGGCAGCAGCTCAATGCGCTTCACCAGCGCAAGACTCCCGTCAGCATTGCTCCACTCCAGCACGTCCACCGTCGAATCCAGCTCGTTGATCGAGTAAGCCGTATGTCCGTTGGGATGAAAGTGCAGCGTCCTCGGCCCCGCACCCGGTTTGGCCTTGTAGCTTCCCGCCGGAGTCAGCGTCGCCGCCGTCGTGTTCAATCCATAAATATGGATGCAGTCTTCGCCCAGATCGTTGAAGTACGCAAATCGATTATCCGGCGAGAACGAAGCAAAGTGTGCATGGGCGCTTTGCTGCCGGTCCTTGTTCGGCCCGTGGCCGCTATAGTGCTCGGTCCACACGGCGGGGCTCAGCCGCCCGTCGGTCACCAGAAAACTCGCCGCCGAACCGCCGCCGTAATCCGCCGCCAGCAGCACGCGGCCCGTCCGGTCCAGAGCCACATGACAAGTCCCCTTGCTCGCCGAGTTCTGCGCCGAACGAGGCTCTAGTTCGCCATTCGCCACACTAAAGCTGGCCACAGCGCCCGTCGGCTTGCCGTTGAAGCTGTCCACCTCCGAGGCGGCGTAAAGAAATTCGCGGCTTGGTGAGTACGTAATCCAATCCACATTGGCCAGCCTGGCGGCAACGCCGGCAGCCGTCAGTTCGCCCGTCGCCGGGTCCCACTCATAGGTCAGAATCCCCTCCGGCGTGTTGGAGCCAACGAAGACCCGTTTGCGGCCCGATGGAGCAAGAACAGGCGCGGCAAGCGAAGCGGAGGCGGCAGCAGCTAGTGTTGCGGCGGAAGCGGTCATCAGAAATCCCCGGCGAGTTAGTTTGGTCATCACGGAAGCGATTGTCGCCGATCAGGCCCGCGGCGCGCCAGCCCCCTCAAGCCGCAGGCTGTTGACTCCGCCGCAGTTGCCCGGCGCAGGTGATCTGGCCACTGAAGCTGTCGCGAGCGAATAGCGAGCCGCTGGCCCCACCGCAGGTGGTGCGCCCAGTCACAGGACATTCACACTCCGCGTGTGATAGCATCCCATTTCTTAGCAAAAAGCGTCTGCGGGCACATCCTCCAACCCTCCGCAAGGCGCTGGCCCGAGACCCTCCCAATGATGGACGAGGTAGACGGCAGACCGGGACCTGTGGCCCTCCAATTCGGCCACCTGGACGCCCTCAAGCGCGTCCCAACGGCTTCCCTGTCCCTCCCCATCCCAACTCCAGACAAGACCACAAAATTCATCTACGGAAAGTTTGGCCCCACCGCAGGTGGCGAACTACAAGGAGAGCACTATGAAAACGTACCAGGGAAGTGAGATCCGTAACGTAGCTGTAGTGGGGCATGCGCACAGTGGCAAAACCACCCTGATCGCCGCTCTGCTGCATGCCGCCAAGATGACCCCAACCCAGGGCCGCGTGGAAGATGGCACGGCCGTAACCGCCTATGACGAAGAAGAAGTAGCCCGCGGCGCAACCATGCAGAACGCGGTCGCCTTTGTCGAGTGGCAGGGCGTCAAAATCAACCTCATCGATACTCCCGGCTTTCACATGTTCACCCACGAGGCGCGCGCGGCTCTGTTGCCCGTTGAAGCGGCCATCGTGCTGGTCAACGCCCAGCATGGCATCGAGCCGGTCACCGAGCGCGTCTGGCGCTATGCCGACGAAGCCGGCATCCCCCGCATCGTCGTGATCAATCAGATGGACCACCCCAAGGCCGGCGGCGGCGGCGGATTGAGCGCCCTGGTAGACGATCTCGTTGACCGCTGGGGCCGCAACTGCGTGCCCGTTCAGCTTCCCATCTCCGACGCCCAGGGCTTTCACGGCGTGGTGGATCTCGTCACCATGGAAGCTTTCTATTACACCCCCGGCGGCGATGGCCGCGGCAAAGTCACCGGCGAGATTCCCGCCAGCGTGGCTGCCGACGCCAAGGCCCGCCACGAGGCTCTGGTCGAGCTGGTCGCCGAAGGCAAAGACGAGCTCATGGAGGAGTACTTCGAGAAGGGCACCATCGCCGAAGAGCACCTCATCGCCGCGCTTCACGAAGCCATCCGCGAAGACCGCATCTTCCCCGTGCTCTTTTCCAGCGGCCTGGCCAACATGGCCCTCGATCACCTGCTCGACTTCATCAAGACCTACGCGCCCTCGCCTGTCGAGCGCGCGCCCATGGCCATCCGCACCCCCTCCATCGAAACCGAAGCCGAGGCCAGTGCGCCCACCCGCAAAATCGCTGACAGCGAGCCGTTAGCCCTGATGGTCTTCAAGACCATGTCCGATCCCTTCTCCGGCCGCATCAGCTTCTTCAAGGTCATCAGCGGCGTGGTCAAAAACGACGCCACCGTCGAAAACTACACGCGGCGCGGCCAGGAGCGCCTCTCGCATCTCAGCGTCATGCAGGGCCGCAAGGCCGCCGATGTCCCCGAGTTGCACGCTGGCGACATCGGCGCCGTGGCCAAGCTGCGCGAAACCCTCACCGGCGACACCCTCGGCCAAAAGGGCGCGGAGATCCAGATCGACCTCCATCCGCTCCCCGAGCCGGCCATGACCTACGCCATCGAGCCCAAGTCCCGCGCCGACGAAGACAAGCTCGCCCCCGCCATTCACAAGCTCATGGAAGAGGACCTGCTTATCAAGTTCTTCCGTGACCCGCAGACCAACGAATTCCTCATCGCCGGCGCAGGCCAGCCGCATATCGAGGCCATCGTCAGCCGCCTCAAAAAGCGTTACCACGCTGAAGTCACCCTCAAGGCGCCCAAGGTGCCCTATCGCGAAACCATCCGTGCCACGGTCGAGGCGCCGGGACGCCACAAAAAGCAGACCGGCGGTCACGGCCAATTCGGCGACTGCAAAATCCGCATGGAGCCCATGCCTCGCGGCGCAGGCTTCGAGTTCGCAAGCGAAGTCTTCGGCGGCGCAATCCCTCGCAACTTCATTCCGGCAATCGAAAAGGGCATCGTCGAGTCAGCCGCCCGCGGCTATCTCGCCGGCTATCCGGTCGTCGACTTCCGAGCTGTCGTTTATGACGGTAGCTACCACGACGTTGACTCCAACGAAATGTCCTTCAAGATGGCTGGCCGCCTCGCCTTCCGCAAGGCCATGGAAACGGCGAAGCCCTGCCTCCTCGAACCCATCATGAAGGTCGAAATCGAATCGCCGGACGAATTCGCCGGAACCCTCATGGGCGACCTCAGCAGCCGCCGTGGCCGCGTGCAAGGCACCGATTCCAAGGGCCGCACGACAATCATCAACGCCCAGGTCCCCATGTCCGAGATGCTCACTTATGGAACCCTTCTAACTTCCATGACTCAGGGCAAGGGCAGTTACCGCATGGAGATGGACCACTACGACATCGTCCCGCAGTTAGTAGCCGACAAAATCCTAGCCAACGCCAAACGCCCCGTGGAGGAAGAGGAAGAATAAGCACCTGCGGTGCGGCCAACTTACTCCGCTGCACTCCGCTCACTCACAATGTCATCCTGAGCGGAGCGCAGCGAAGTCGAAGGACCTGCATTTCGTTATCGTCCCAGGTCTCAAAACATCGAGCCTTGAGAGGCCGCCGACTACTTTGTAATAAAGGAGGACTGCTCAGTGCCTGACCTTAAGCCAAAGAATGCGAAGACTCTTGAACTACTTCAGGAGTTTGCAAAACAATTTCAGCCGCTAGAGACTGAGCCGCAACTGCTGGAGTTGACGGATGCGAGAACTGGCGCGCGTTATTGCGAGTGCCACGTAAAAGGGAGTGCAATCGTCTCCATGGGGACGACCGACGTTCCGCTTGATCCGGAGGAGCAGCCTGACTATCGGGCGAACCGTGACATCGTGGTTAATAACTCTGCCTTCCAAACCATGATCAAAGATGCGAAGTTGCGCCGGTCCTTTAGCAACATCGTGACAGAATACACAAAGGAATTTGACCCCGAGCACCCGCTCAAGATAATTGGTGGGCAGCATAGGTTTGAGGCCATTCGCGCAGCTGTTGCCGAAGAGGTTGATCAGTACCACGGCGTTAAGGTTTACCTCGGTCTAAACATGACGCAGAGGTTAGACGTACAGCTGATTTCGAATACCAGCATCGCCATATCGGGAGACCTTTTTGACAGATTGCAAGAGACCTTTCAGGGCCCAGAATTGCGCAATTGGTGCCAGTCCGCGGGGCTCTTGAAGGACGGTGAAGATTTCGCGGATAGCTACGAAAGAGGAGGCCCGATCTCCGTAAAGATGGCGAGGACCTTCATAACGAATTACTTTAACGGAATGAAAGTTGATCCGAAGCAGTTTGAAGTGACAGATACAACACCGACAATCTGTCCTACCGGTGGTCCCGATCCGGAATGGGAAAAACTTAAGGCGGATAGGGACAAACTCTGGACGGACGCAGACCTCTTGCGTGCCGGAAAGGAGTTTTCGGCCTTGATCAAAGCACAGCGGCAGGCATTCAGCAGCAAGAAACCAAAGCCTGATTATCCTGAAAAGGCCCTAAATGTGGCGGTCATGTCGGCATGGGCATATATCACAGGATTGCTGCGCTCAAACCCCGTGCGTTTGAAACGTCATTTTGAACTAAAGGACTCAGTGGGCAAAGACCCACTGAACGCAGTGGCGCTCGCCCAGGGAAGGCACAAAACCGACGCGCAAAACTATCGCGGTTTGGGATACCGAACGGACCCCCGCGAAAGAGGGAGGTTTGTTGAGCTATTCCACCTTCAGGCGGAGGACGGCAAAGGAATAACCCCATCCGCCATTGACATAGCAATCAAGCAGTACCATGTAAAACAGGCTCAACTCGAAGTAATTAAAGCCAAGGCGAAAGCCAAGGAGACATAGTGGCGGATTTTGACTTATTCGCAAATCAACTCCTCGAAGAGGCTAAGCGATTCTTTGAGAAGGCCACAGAGTCTACGGATTCCATGTCCAGAGCAGCGCATTTGCACGCCGCTCTAATGCTTGCCTTCTGCGCTTTGGAAGCACACGTCAACTCCATCGGAGACGAATTTGCAAAGAGTACGGACCTGTCTGCCCATGAAAAGGGGATCTTATTGGAGCGAGACGTGAGGCTAAAAGACGGCCAATTTCAATTACAACCGGGTCTCAAAATATCCAGACTAGAAGATAGGATTGAATTTCTCCACGCAAGATTTTCCGGAAAGCCCCTGGATCGCGCATCAAATTGGTGGTCACAGCTAGGTACCGCAATTGACCTCAGAAATCAATTGACCCACGCGAAGACGGTTCCGAATATCTCGGAAGCGGCTGTGAGGAACGCCATTCTGGCCATTGTCGGCTCACTTGATGCGTTGTATCAAGCAATTTATAAGAGAACATTTCCGCCGAGCGGAATGGGCCTGCAATCGGCTTTGACATTTTAGAAAGTCTAACGGGCGGCGGGTGGCCCCGGTCCCTCGCATTCGGGGACCGGGGAGAGCACCTTCATTCCCCGAGGTGATCGAGATACTCTGCCGGCGAAAGCACGGTGACGCCGTGACGGCCAGGCTTTGGAAAATGCTTGAGATTTCCCGTCACCAGCCACGCTCCCGACGCGTGTGCGAGTGCCAGAAAGATCGCGTCCTTCGCGTCCGGCACAGAATGGGTCCACGGCGGAGGGTCGGGCAGCCGCAGGCTCTCTTCGATAAGCTGCTCCAGCCACGCGGGCGGAAATCCGTGGCGGGTAAACTTTGGCCGCAAGAGCACTTCGCGATATTCGCTGACAATTGACGGGCAGGTCACGAGCTGCACCCGCCCCGCCAGCACCCAATCCGCCACAAGCTGAAAAGGCACGCTGCTCAGCTTCAGTCCCGCCGAGACAACCACGTTGGTGTCGAGGATGGCGAGCCGCATCAACTCTGCCTGTTCTTTTGCCGGGCCAGTCGCGCCGTTCTCACCGCGTCAATCTCCTGGTCGATCTCTTCATCGGTGATCGGATACTGTTCCGCAAGCCGTGCGTACTGCCACAGGCTGGCCCTCGCCATCGCCCGACGCAGTTCACGATCCTCCAGCGCTACGTCTCCAAGAACGGGCACGAGAAAGAATGCCGGTCCCTGCTGGCCTGCCAGCAGCACGGTCTCCCCCTGCGGAACATTCCCCAGAGCCTTCGATCCACGAGTTCTGAACTCCCGCAGCGAAACCTGACGCATGGTGTGCCTCCTGCATCCAGTGTAGCCATTTCGGCTACACTCCGCAAGGAGATGCCAACCTTTCGCGCCCTCGGCGAAAGGGTGGGAGACCATTAACCCTGTCCCTCGCCAAAATACCAATCTACCGTTAAATCAAACAGATGGGTGCGGATCCAGTTTGACTGTCTGGGTGTAACGCTGGATCATCTCTTCTGACTGTAGATATTATTGTGGATAGTGCTGCATCCAAGATTCGGCGAGAAACCCAATACTGACGCACCTTCCGGCACAAGGGTACCTGGGCCAATACCAGATTGCCTGACCTGCATGTTTGCAAACCATTGAAAATATGGTCGGGGAGAGCGGATTTGAACCTCCGACCCCCTGGTCCCGAACTGACAATGTCATTTAGAATCAACAACTTGTGAATTGTAATCGTGGTGCTTCAGTCGCATAAGTCCTTCTGATTCTGATGGATAGCTTTCAGTCATTTTGAGTTGGGAACCCCTGCTCGGGAACCCCAAAGTTATTTCACGGCGTTGCTCACCCTTTCGGAGATCCCCCAATTGTAGGGATAAAACATAGTTATTGGTCCATTGAAAGAGAATTGTTTGATTTTTCAGGCCGACATGACCTTGACATGCCCCCGGAAATCTCTAGCAGTGGAAACTTGAGTTCTCTCGCAATCTGAAGGAACGGACTTGATGAAGAAGAGCCGGTACACGGAAGGTGATTCCTTTGCTGGTAAGTTTGATAATCACATGTGAAGTCTGTGTTCAGGGCTCGTTTCCCGTGTTAACCCCTTGTCAGATTGCGGCATTCGCGTGGAAACTTGGATTTTCTTCATCCCGGTACGGTTTACTAGTGCGCCTTTTGCCGGTTGGCGGAAAAGATTTCTGGATTGACGAGGGGAGTAGATGCAAGGGGAAAAGATGAGCAAGGAGAGCGGGATGGTCAGTGAGGGATGGCTGTTTAGCCGGCGGGAGTTTCTCGCAGGATTAGCGGCCCTGGGGCTGGCGGAGTGGACAGAGCACGCGATCGGCGCGCCTGCGGGGCCATACAGTTGGAGCGGGCTGCCGGATAGGCCTGAAGAGCGGCCGCTGGATTTTCATGCGCTGGCCAATGCATTTGACGCCTATGTCATGAATCCTGTTCATGGGGTGAATCTGCGCGCAAAGGACGGCCGGCAGGTGTTTCCTTCCGCACTGGAGGGCGTGGAAGACGGGGGACTGACAACCTACGGGCCGATGGCGCTCGGCAAGGAGTTGCGTGGCGAGGGGTTGGACGGCCTGGCGGCATCGCTGAAGGGCTACTTCAGTGAGCCTTATGGGCTGTTTCTAGACGGCGCCGGCGGAACGCTGTGCGAATACTGGTACCTGATGAATGTGACCGCACTGGCCTTTGGACTGATCCGGCTGCGCTTCGGTCAGGATGCGGAGTGGCTGGCGCGGGTGGAGAGGAGCGCGGCGCGATTGAAGGAGATGGCACGACATATCCGCTACGACTTCAACAGCCAGGGCTACGACTTCGCGAAAGCGGCAACCTTTACAAACCAGGATATCTACCGGCAGCCCGACGCGGTGGGCGGATATAGCTACGTAATGCTGCTGGCGTGGAAGTTGACCGGAAAGGAGTTCTGCCTGGCAGAAGCCAAGATTGGAATCGATCGCTACCTGGATTTCGCCAGGAATCCATGGTACGAGGTTCCAAGCGGCGCCATGGCGGTGATGGCGGCGGCGCGGCTGGAGGCGATGGGGTATCCAACCAACGCGAGAAAGGCGCTGGGGTTTGTCTTGGACGCAAAGGCTGGACTGATGGCGACGGGACGATGGGGCGGACGCGAGGTGAACGGATTGCTGGCGGGATTCCGCACCGAGCCAGCCGGCCAGACTTACAGCATGGAGTCGATGGTGGCGCTGCCATATCTGTTGCCGGCGGTGCGATTCCGTCCGGAACTGGCCGGCGAGGTGGCGCGGTATGCGCTGAACGCTGCGGCGAACCTACGCTGGTTCTATCCGGAGTATCTACCGCGCGAGGACCAGAGCCGTCCGGATCTGCCGTCGATGATTCCCTACGAGCGGCTGAGCCGGGAAGAAAAAGGCCACAGTCCCTATGCGACGGGCGACTTCGCGGGGCGCCGGTCGATCTATGGCGGCGCCTACGTTTTGTGGCTGGACAAGATGGTTCAGCCGCAGGGGAATCCGTGGCTGCTGCGCTGGGACCTGGCAAAAACGAACCTGCTCGATCGCGACTTGCCTCCGGCATTCCTCTACTACAATCCCTGGCCGGAAGAAAAGCGCATCACGGTCGAGACAGCGGCGGGCACAAGACGGGTTCACGACCTGACACGCAATCGGACGCTTGAGCTAGATAAGGGAAGTACGGAGTTGAGGCTGGGCGCGCACGAGGCGCGCGTAATCGAGATTCGGTCGTAAACGCATTCACGAGAGGAAAACTGCCAATGAAGAAGATACCAGGCTTTATGGAAACGGCATCGGCCCATGTTGTTTCACGGCGTTCCTTTGTCCTTGCGGCGGCAGCGGCAGCCACCTGCGCGCCGCTGTCCAGCGCTTGCCAGCAGGAGCCTGACGCCGCCAAACTACGCATCGACCCCCAAGACTCCAAGGGTATGTTCGCATGGCAGTTCCCCAGTGCCGACAAGGAAGCAACATGGCGAAGGCAATCCTTTAGCATCGATAGGTGGTGGGGGGACTTTTCGCGCGAATTGCCGAATCAAATGGATATGTTTGACGATAACCCATGGTCGATCGGCCCTTTCACGAAGCATAAGGGAAATCCGGTTCTAGTCCCGACTCCCGGCGCCTGGGATGCAGGTCATTTCTCGGGCGGTGTGCACAATGGTTCAATCGTCATAAAAGACGGCATCTTCTACTACCTGTACCGCGGAGAAAGACCGATCGACATCAAGCAGAACAGCGAGTTCGACTACATCTGCGACATAGGAGTAGCCACCAGCAAGGACGGCGTTCATTTTACAAAGGATGACACACATAGCCCCCTCTTCAGGAAAGGCGAAGATAGACGCTTCAGCTACGAAGATGTAAACGTGACGCGGCGCGGGGATATGTACTATATGTTCTGCAATCAATGGCTATGGGAACGGCAGGGTGATACGAGTCTCAACGGGATCATTGCAGCGACTTCAACCGACCTACTGAATTGGACCAAGCACGGCATCCTGTTTCCAAAGGCGAAGCGTATTCATCGCAATGGCGTCGTTCTGCAGAGCCCAGACAACGAAGCCATCAAGGTGAACGGAAAATATGTAATGTACATAGACGACGGTCTGATTGCATATTCAGAAGACTTGCTCCATTGGGAATCGGAAGAAAACGCAAATGCTATGCCCGGTGGTGAATGCTGCTTCGCTCTTGGTGAATACGATCCCTCGAATCCCGGCAACATTGTTCTCTTCACTGGAGGCGCGCACACTGGGCATTTCTATGCGGTGGGAGAGATCTTGATTTCAAAAGCCGATGTTACCAAACCAGTTCACTACCTCCCCCGCTCCCCGCTCTTTGCGGAAGTTAAGTATCCATTTGAGAATGGCTTTGCCGCTGAGGCCCCGCACAGGCCGGTATCCAGCTTTGCGGATTGCATCTTCTTCAATGGCCTGACTCGCTATAAGAACAAGTGGTGGGTGTACTACGGGGGAAGCGAGTATTACACCTGTCTTGCGACCGCTCCGGTGTCCAGATGATGCATTCATCCCTTTGTGCATTCGATTGTGGAATGCGGTCCGCCCCGGCATTCAGCTAGGGATGAATCACGCGCGTAGCGACGATAGAAGTGGCATTGGGCGCGCCGGCGACGGCCTGAGTGCGGATGAGCGCCTCGAAGTAGACGGGCTGGCCGGGGATGCCGGAGATGCCGAGCGCTTCCTGAAGCTTTTGCCGGTTGCCTGCATCGGCCAGGAAAAGTCCCGCAGCCTCGGTGCCCTCCTGTTGCAGTCCCTGCAGGATGAGAACGCTGCCGCGGCCGTTGCCGAGCGGCAGGAGCGAGATGGTGGCGTAGTCCTCACCGGAGCTGCCGGTGAATGCCAGCCCGTGGTAGTTCTCCTGCTCCCCAGTCCGGGGATGGATATTCTGAAAGAACTTGAGGCTTTCGCCGACTACGCCCTCGCGTTCCTGAAAATTGAGTTTGGCCTGGAAGTAAGAGACCCAGGGGTTGGAGCTTGGGCTGCCGACAAAGACAAAGGTTCCTTCTTCAAGGTCCCTGGGGCGCAACTCGCGCGCCGAGCGAATGGCAAGCCGGTCGCGCGAATTGCCGCTCAACCGCAGGAGCGTATCGACCACCACCAGGTCGGCATACGAGGTCAGCAGCGAGCCGGAAAGATACCTCATCACCCGCGCTTCGCGGGCCGTGGGATGAGCGTTTGCGAGTGTCTCTCCGCTCCGGTAAGACGGGCTAAGATACTGCTCCAGCGTCACCGGTTGCTCGTCTACCAACCGCGTCATGCCGTAGTTGATGTCGGCGACCACCACATAAACAGGCCGGTTACCCGAATCGAAGAGTGTGGCAAGAGGCCAGGGCGGCGGAGGCGGCAGAGGAACAGCCGGACGGCGCAACCAGGCTGCCAGAGTCGTTAACAAAAAGAGCGCGGCCAGCGCCCAGGGCAGCGCCCGAAGCCAGGAATTAAGGCCATGGCGCACAACAGCCAGCACCGGCGGTCTGGCAGATCTCTGCTCGACGGTGCGAAAGAGTGTGGTGTAGGCCCCTTTCGGAATCTCAACAATGGAAGTTTCGTCGCGGCCTTCGCCGTCGAAGTACTCATGCAGCTTGAGCCGCAACTGCCGCACATGCACGCGGACTGAGCTGTCCTCGACGACACTGTAATCCTGGGCCTTGCCGAAGACGGCGCTGCCGATCGAGTGTTCACTCAGATCCTGGGGCTGACCGTGCAGCGTCCTCTCCGCCAGAAAGCGCAAGAGATCCCTGAGTCTGGCCGACTTTTGAAAGGAACTGCTGGCGGCGATCCTTTCGATCAATTGCCACCTGGGGTCTGTCCGAAGATTCGCATCCGCTTCCATCATCCGCGTCTAATCCCATTTCCGTTCGGCACAGTCAGATTGTGTGCAATTCAATACACATCCCGGTAAGCGTCGTCTTCCCGGTGAGTTTAGCACACCCACACTCGAGGGATTGGTCTGTCTGAGACGGAAAGCTTCTCATGCAAAGACGGAGAATCTTCCAAAATGCCGGAGCGGACTTCCTGTGCGACGCCCTCTCATGGTGGTCTCCCCGCGGGAATTCCGACCCGGAGTCTCACCTTCTGCATTCATGGCGTCTTTCTGTATGTTTTTGCGCGAATCACATGTAAATCGCACGGGCTATCAAAGATTTCCGCAGTAAGTCCCTTTTCAGCGGCGCTTGCTTTCCCAGAGGCTTATCAGCGGCTTCCAAAGTCCGGTTTGTTCCATCGCGAAACGCCGGCGCGAAAGCTCTACCCTCCAGAACTGCAAAGGGCTCATGATGAACGATCTTGCACAACGCTTCGGCCAGAACCCCATTCTCACACCGCGGGATCTGCATCCGAGCGTAGAGGGCATGGAAGTGATATGCCTGCTGAACCCTGGCGTCTTTCGCTACCAAGGCAAGACCTGGCTGCTGGTGAGGGTGGCGGAGCGCCCGGCGCAGGTTCCAGGCAAGACCTCATTCCCCATCCTGAGTCCTGACGGCCGGCTTGAGGTGCTTGAATTCAACTCCGGCGATCCACGGCTCGACCTGAGCGATCCTCGCGTCATCCATTTTGACAGGCAGGACTATCTCACCACCCTCTCTCACCTTCGCCTGCTGGCCAGCGACGATGGCATCCACTTCGCTGAGCCGGAGCAAAGCCAGCCCCTGATGGGAGCCGGAGAACTGGAAACCTACGGCATCGAGGACTGCCGCGTGGCGAAGATCGGCGAAACCTACTATCTGACCTATACGCAGGTCTCCAGTCATGGCGTCGGCGTGGGGCTGCGGACCACGCGCGACTGGAAGGACTTTGTGCACGAGGGCATGATCTTTCCTCCGCACAACAAGGATTGCGCGCTCTTCGAGGAGCAAATCGGCGGCAAATACTATGCGCTGCACCGGCCCAGCAGCCCGGAGCTGGGCGGCAACTACATTTGGCTGGCCGAGTCGCCCGATCTGGTTCACTGGGGCCGGCACCGTTGTCTGGCACACAGCCGTGAGGGGCATTGGGACAGCGCCCGGGTTGGGGCGGGAGCGGCTCCGATCCGGACCGACGAAGGGTGGCTGGAAATTTATCACGGCGCGACAAAGGAGAATCGCTACTGCCTTGGCGCGCTGCTGCTCGATCTCGACGAGCCCTGGCGGGTGCTGGCCCGCTCCGAGGCGCCCATTATGGAACCGCTGGTCCCCTATGAGCGGGAGGGCTTCTTCGGCCAGGTCATCTTTACCAACGGCCACCTGGTCGATGGCGACCGCGTAACGCTCTACTATGGCGCGGCCGACAGCGTGATCTGCGCCGCTCATCTCTCCATCAAGAGCATTCTTGCCGGCCTGGCTCCGGTGCGGGGAGAGATGCCATGACCCGTCTGCGCAAGGAGTTTGAAGTTTTTCTTAGCTGCCCCCACTCCATGCAGGTATTGATGGTGTCCAACATGATCTATGGCCTTGTCCTGCCAGTGATCGAGATCTTCGTGGCTGCCTATGTCATGCGGAACTCGCACGCGGTCGCCAAGGTGGTCACCTATCAGTTGTCAATTTACGCGGCCACGCCGCTGGCCTTCTATTTGAATGGCAAGCTGCTGGGCCGCGTCAGTGCCAAGCATCTGTACGCCACCGGCATGATTCTGTCGGGACTGGCAATGATGCTGATGATGCAACTGAGCATCCTCACTCCCATTGGCGTTGCGACCTCGGGATTCACCATGGGGCTGGCTACCGGCATCTTTTGGGCCAACCGTGGATTCCTGGCGCTGACCGCCACCAACGACGGCAACCGGAACTACTACTACGGCCTGGAGAATTTCATTGCCACTTTAGACGCCGTCGCGGTTCCTGCACTCATCGGCTGGTTTATCAGCGGCACTACTTTGTACGGCTGGCTCGGCGGGATTCCCGACCGTGCTTACCACATCATCGCGATGGCGGTTTTTGGCCTGACGATCCTGGCCGCCGGCATTCTTGAGCGCGGTACGTTCCGCAACCCGGAGCATACCCGTTTCGTGTTCTTCCGGTTTCATCCTCTGTGGCGGCGGATGCTCAAACTGGCTCTGTTGAAGGGTTTGGCCCAGGGATACATCGTCACCGCGCCTGCCATGCTCATCATGCTCCTGGTCGGCCAAGAGGGGACCCTGGGCGCCACGCAGGCCATCGGCGGTGTCTTCTCCGCCTGCCTCATGTATACGGTTGGCCGTATGACAGCGCCCCGGCATCGCATCATCGTCTTTTCTGCCGGGCTCCTGTTGTTCCTTCTCGGCGCGGTCACCAACACATTGCTCTTCAACGCCGTGGGCGTGCTCATCTTTATCGGATGTCTTTTGCTGGCCAAACCTCTTCTGGATCTTGCCTATTATCCGATCCAGTTGCAGGTGATCGATGTGGTCTCCCGCCTGGAGGGCCGGAAGGAGTACGCCTATATCTTCAACCACGAGTTTGGACTGTTTGCTGGGCGCTGCCTGGGTTGCGGGTTATTCCTGGGCATCGCCTACGGATGGTCTGGAAATGCAGCGCTCAAATACGCATTGCCAGTGATAGCGCTGGTGCAATTGTTGTCCATCCGGGTGGCTGGCCAGATCTCTCGGGGTCTGGACGCGGCGGGTACCACCTCCCCCGCCGTCAGTTTCGCCGGACACATTTTGGAGGCCTGAAAAACAATGATTCACAGGAGACACACCATGATCCACACAAATCGAACCGCGCAAAGAACGTGGTGCCATGCAGTCTGGCTGTTGGCGGTGTTCTGGTTAATCGCCGGCATCCCAAGCCTGGCCCAATCGGGCAGAGGAACCTTGACCGGCTCGGTAAAGGACGCATCCGGCGCAAGTATTTTCGGAGCATCCCTCACACTGAAGGAGACAAATACAGGCAGCCGCTATACAACGATAGCGAGCGACGAGGGCCTGTTTACCTTCCCCGAACTCCCACCCGGAACCTACACCCTGGCAATAACCTCTCAAGGGTTTGAGTCTTACACACAAGTCGGCATCACGGTGAACGTGGGCAGTACGGCCACCATCAATGCCGTATTGAAGATAGGTTCGGCCACTGAGAGCGTTACCGTAACCAGCGATGCCTCGCAACTGCAGACCGAGTCTTCCGACATCGGCACAACCGTGTCATCCGCGCTGATCGAAGACCTTCCGCTCCAGTATGCCGGGGCTCCGCGCAATCCTCTGCAATTTGTGGAGTTGGCGCCGGGCTATTCCGGCTTGAACTCCAATTCTCCAACTCAAAATAGTGACGTTTTCAAGCTGAATGGCGGCCAGGAAGCCAGCATGGATATTTTCGTGGACGGCGCCACCATCGAACTCGTCTCCCCCAGCATGCAGATGAACTACGGAGTCAGCGTCGAGGCCGTGCAGGAGTTCAAGGTGATGACAAATACCTTCGACGCCCAGTACGGAAGAATGGGCGGTGGCCTGATCAACCTGGTTACCAAGTCCGGCAGCAACTCCTTGCATGGAGATGCTTATGACATCCTGCGAAACAAATCATTGGATGCCAATAGCTGGATCAGCAATTTACAGAAACAGCCGAGGGGACTCGACACGCAGAACGATTTCGGAGCCCTTATCTCCGGCCCGGTCTATATCCCCAAGCTCTACAATGGGCGGGACAAGACCTTCTTCATGTTCAACTATGAAGGCTTCCGGTTTCATACGGGAGGAAACGGCCTGAACGGAGCGCCAACGCAAGCCATGACGACCGGCGACTTTTCTTCTCTGCTTACGCCGGTCACAGTCTTCGGGACTACTTTTCCGGCGCACATTCTCTACGATTACACCACCTGCACGTACGCAAATCAGGGGAAGGCATGCGTGCCATACGGCGCCACCGCCGATGCCGCCAGTCCCACTGGCTGGAGCGGCACTCCCACCAATATCATTCCATCCACAGCGGAGGATTCGGTCTTCAAGGCAGCGATCCCGGATATGCCTCAGGCGCCATCGGGCGTAACCTCGCCCTACCAGAATACCCCGGTGTCGTCGCTGGATATAACCAATGCCAATATGTACGAAATTCGCATCGACCAGAACATCGGCGCGAAGCAAAAAATCAACGGCAGCTACGACTACGATTGGCGTCCGACCGAGGACACTATTGCTGGCCATCCCTTGGATACCAGCGCAACCAATCAGAGGACGCACTATGTGCGCTTCGGTTACGACTACATATTCAGCCCCAACCTTTTGAACCACTTCAATGCGGGTTACAGCCGCCGCTATCGCGTCGAGGGCAGCGGTATAGGGAGCTATGGAGGAAATTGGCCAGACAAACTTGGGCTGAAGGGAGTCATGCAAACGACTTTCCCCTACTTCGACTACAACTACCATAACGGAGCGCCTGTGCCGAGCAATGGCGCCGATGCATTTGTCGACAACACGTACCAATATGACGACAACCTTTCCTGGCAGCATGGCCGTCACAGCCTAAAGTTCGGCGTGGAAGCGCGCTTGCAGGAGTTCAACATCAACGTCGCGACGCAGACCTCGGGAGAGTTCACCTTCGGCTCCGGCCCAACCAGCACCGGGAATTTAAGCGACCCGAATCAGGCCAACTCGGGATTCAATTACGCGAGTTTCTTTCTTGGGGCCGGGTCACCAAATGGGGATGGCAATCACAACAGAATCGTATTGCCCCAGCAACTTGGATGGCGCGTGAAATACTACGCGGGCTTCGTGCAGGACGACTGGAAGGTCAATCCCAAGTTGACCGTCAATGCCGGCTTCCGCTATGAGATTCCTACGCCCGTCACAGAGGCTCATGGACAACAGTCGTTCATGAATCCCACGCTGGCCAATCCCGCGGCGGGCAACCTTCCCGGAGCCTATGAATTCCTCGGCACCGGCACGGGCCGGACGGGATCGGACAGTTATCAGGATACCTTCAAGAAGTCGTATGGCCCGCGCATCGGTCTTGCCTATCAGGTCAGGCCCGATACGGTGGTTCGGGCAGGATACGGAATCTACTACCAAAGCCTGAAGATTGGCGGCTTTGGCGAAAACGACTCCGCCGGCTTCACGGGCAGTTACCAATACCCCACTGGCGCCAACCAGCAAACTCCGGAAGTCCTTCTCGACAAGATTACAGCTTACCCCGGTACCTTGCCTCCATTCGTCGGTCCGTCGTCGATGAACGGCCAAGCGCCGACGGTCATTATCTCCAAAACAGGGCGTCCGGGGACCACGCAGACCTGGACCCTCGATGTGGAGCAGCAGCTTCCTGGAAAATTCGTTGTGGACATGGCCTATGTTGGAGATCATGGCGATCACCTGCCAGCCTTCATGCACGACCCCAACCAGGGACTTCCCGTCAATCAGGTGCGCGGCGCATGTTTGAACGTCGATATCACCGCACAAGCCGGCAATGCGGCGTGCACCGGTCAAACTCCCGTTACCGCGCCTTACGCGGGATTCAGCGGCACGGTTTCTCAGGCTCTGAGGCCGTTCCCGCAGTACGGAAATGCGGATGTGGATACTGTCACCATGGGCGATCCCGCCGGCGTCTACACCTATCACGCCTTGCAGGTTACCGCGAAAAAGAGCATTTCGGCGGGTCTCACGTTGCTCGCAAGCTACGCATGGCAGAAGACCCTTACCAATTCCGACTCTGAGTATCCCGCCGTGGCGAGTTGGTTCGCCAATGGCAACGGTGGCGCGCTGAACACCTACAACCTGAAAGTCGAAAAGGGGCTAAGCCAGTACGACGTTCCGCAGCGCCTGATTATGAGTTACACTTATCAACTGCCCTTCGGCAAAGGCAAGCAATTTGTCAATCAAGGCAAATTTGCCGAAGAGCTCGTGGGTGGCTGGCAGTTTGCCGGCGTCCTAACCTACCAGGGCGGAACCCCTCTTCATGTGACTGAGGGAGGCTGGGACTCAGGAATCTTCGCCGGTAATCTCGGCGCCAGCGCCCGCCCCAACTACGTCTCAGGGCAGAACATGAATGGTTATCACGGCGGAGGCTGGGTGTGGGGGCAAAGCCACAGATTGAACGCGGCGGCGTTTACGCCCGCGCCTAGCTATACCTTTGGCGACGCGCCGCGAGCGCTTAAGGTCCGCGAATTCGCCAGCCACGGTGAGGACTTGAGCCTGTCTAAAGAAATTCCGATGTATACGGATAAAGTGAAGGCGCTTTTCCGTTTGGAGTTCTTCAACGCGTTCAACCGGGCGGGGCAATATACCGGCTTCGATACAAACACCAGCGACGGTAGTAATTTGGGCAGTGCCACCAACCGTCAAAACTTGCCACGCAGCATTCAAGCTAACCTTAAAGTGTTGTTCTAAGACACGATCGTCCCCCGGACCTCTTCACAGAGGTCCGGGAGATAAAATCAACCTATGTTTTTTACCCTTTCATGCCGTTTTCTGCTGCTTCCCGGTGTCATTGTCTTTGCCGGTGTGCTCCTGCCGTCGAGCAGCGCGCAGCAGGCCGGCTCCCTGGTTCAGCAACACTTCCTTGCGGCACAGCAGGATCAGCAGCAAGGCCTGCTTGATGCGGCTGTGCGTGAATATAAGGCAGTTTTGCAGCTTCAACCGGGATTGCCCGAGGTGTACATAAACCTTGGGTTGGTTTACTACGCGCAGGCAAAATTCGAAGAGTCAGCCGAAGCTCTGAAGACAGCCAACAAGTTGAGGCCCGGTATGCGCGGCGTGAGCCTTTGGCTTGGAATCGACGATGTGAAGTTGCATCGGCCGGCGCAGGCCGCCGCGCTTCTGCGCGAGGCGATTCGACAAGATCCTGCGGATAAGCTGGCGCAAACCTGGCTGGGAACGGCGCTTTGGGATGTAGGGCAGACGGATGCGGCGTTGCTCCAACTGCGCAAAGCCGCCGCGCGATTTCCCGACGATCCCGATCTGCTCTTCGCGCTCGGCGAGGCCTATGGCAAGGCCGCCGTCCAGCAGACCGAGCAGTTGCTCGATGAATCCTCCGGGACAGCGCTCTCCGACCTGATCTACGGGACGACTTATGCCGGGGAGCGCGAGTGGACCAAGGCCGAAGGCCATCTTCGCCGCGCCATCGAGCGCGACCCGCGCCTACTCGACGCGCATCTGGAACTGGCCGCGGTTCTCCTTGAGCAAACCCGTCTGCCTGCCGCTCAGGAGCAGTTGGAACAAGCTATAGCTCTGGCGCCGCAATCCGCTTCCGCGCTGGCCCGCGACGGAGAGTTGCTGCTCCTCATGCAGCAACCGGCGGAGGGCCTTTCGCGTATCCAGAAAGCCATCGAAATCGACCGGAGCGAGGCGCTGGACGCATTGGGGCTTCCGATAGAAGACCGCGTCGGCCGTAATGTGACAGGCGACGAGGCAGGTGCCGAACTCCCGCCGCTGTGTCGCGAAGCGGCGCGGAAGCTGGAGGCAGACCCAACTTACAGCCCGGCCAAAGATGTTGCTCTTGCGGCTTTATATGCGCTGGCCGGTGACGAGGACAGCGCGTTGCAGGCGTACCGGAGGATTGGACCTGCCCGGTCAAGCCCGAGTCCGTCGGTGAGCAGCTTTGCAAAGGCGGTGATGGCCATGCACCAGCACCGCTATGACGATGCCGAAACGTTGCTCTTGAGTTGG
>Ga0224555_1002308_pt1 | contig 22886 bp, 25 predicted proteins | sample 714S23034metaG_FD_180687 | JGI IMG/M metagenome (GOLD analysis project Ga0224555, IMG submission 180687) | Peat soil microbial communities from Stordalen Mire, Sweden - 717 S2 30-34 | ecosystem: Environmental > Terrestrial > Soil > Wetlands > Peat | place: Sweden: Norrbotten County, Stordalen...
CTTGATACTATCAATTAATAGCGCATTCAGGAACATATCTTCTGTAAATTTCTGCTGAAATCTTGTTTTACCACCTTTCATGTTATTCAATCTATCAGCCCGTCAATTTTCAAGAAACCACGCTACCATATATGATTTATTAGTATTTATACTATATCATCACTTAATAGTGGTAATGGTAATTGATATTATTTTGATACTTAAATAGTTGGTTATGGAAGAAATTTAAACTTGGAAAATCTTAGAAATAGAATAGAAGAAACTTAGCAATATAAGCACAAAGGAGTAGAGAAACAATAACTATAAACGAACTAACTAATAAAAAATAAAATATATATATCTATAATCTATCTATCTCCTATGCCTTACCCTGCCTTACCTTCTGCCTTACCCAATAATCAATAGCTGTATAAAGAAAATACCTGTTTGCCTTACTTGCCTTACCTATTTTTGAGCTACATGTAAGAGATAAAGAAAAAAATCCAACTCTCTGATTAAAATAATTTGGAAAATATGAGTGAAAAATATTTTTTTTCTTTTTTCTATGTAAAAGGGATCAATTTTAGGTAAGGCAAGTAAGGCAACTCAAAAAACTGTCTGCAAATAACGTTTTTCAAGTAATCCATATGTAAGCCACACATAAGCCAAGTAAGGCAAAACAAGGAGAAAAGGAGAAAAATAGTCTTATCTCAAGGACAACTCCACAAAATTTCCTGTTAAAATTAAGTGTTTAAATCAAAAAAGAGAAAATAACTGTGTTAAAAAATTTATTTTCCCCAGTGGTCACTAATAGTTATTGATACCTCACAAGGCAGATCTGTTAGATAATAAGAACCTGCCTTTATCATTTCTTCCGTAACTATACTTGCAACATACTCAGCTTGCTCCGCACTTGTCTCAAATACAAGCTCATCATGGACAGTATTTACTAACTTTACACCAATTGGCTCAAGTCTCAGGAAAAGACTTCCCATTGCAATTTTAGTCATGTCAGCACTAAGGGATTGTATAACAGCATTCTTAGCTTTTCTTTCAATTCCCCATCGTTCCTTGGAACTTGTTGGTGGGTTAAATTTACGTATTCTTCCAGCACTATTTCTAACCATCCCGGTTTTTACTGCACTCTTCCCTACCTTATCCATAAATGCTGTTATTTGTAGGCAGGACTGCTTAAACTTGTGGATATACAATTCCGCTTCGTTCTTTTTTAACTCAATATTTGATTCAGACTTCAATTTCTTTATAAGGCCTGGAGCTGCCATGCCATAACATAATCCAAGTGTTATTTGCTTTGCTATCACTCTTTCTCTGCTTTCTTTTTTTACTTTATCAACCGGAATTCCAAAGATTATTGATGCAGTCAACTTATAGAGATCCACCCTAGAATTATATGCACCAATCATCTGTGAGTCTTGCCCTTCCTGTGCCATTATTCTAGGTTCAATTTGGTTGTAATCCGCACATATAAGCTTGTTACCAGGTTCGGCGCAGAAGACGCTTCTCCATTAATGTTCAGTAGGCTGATTCTGCAGGTTTAGACTTTGGATTGGCAATTTTTTAATATTATTTTTACTGCATGATAACCTACCTGTTTCAGTACCGTATTGTTTAAAATTGGCATATGTTCTGTGATTATCAGGATTTATGTACCCACGTATCAACTTATTATTGGTATCCACTTTATCAAAAGCTGGAGCAATGTAAGTTGTTAGGAATTTACGTGCTGATCTATACTCAAGTATAGCATCAATTATGTCGTTCCCAGAGTACTTGGCAAGACCGTCTTCGTTAGTGCTGTTAAGTTCAAACCCCTTTTCTCTCAAGGCTGATAATAATTGCGCTGTGCTATTAAGATTAAGGCTTTTGCCTTTTGGAGCTGGTAATGCAGACAATAGAAACTCCTGTTTTTCATTTGCTACTTTAGTTAATTTAGCTTCAAGCTCCCTGATTATGTCTATGTTGACTCTGATGCCTGAAAGTTCAAGGCATACCATAGCGGGTAAAACTTTCATCTCAATATCAATCGTATTTTCAAGACCAAGCAATTTTATTTTTGCCTGCTGATGCTTGTATATCTTAGGAAGGTATCTAAGATCATTTGCAACATATCTTTCTTGAGCTTGAGTCAAAGGGGCTCCGTATTCAAAACTCGTTTGTTCTTCCTTACTAATCTGCTTACCACAATATCTGTAGACAAGATCTTTGAGTCCAAGCCCCACTCTATTTTCTTTACTAGCATAAACACCACCAGAAAGAACAATTTCAGCTATATATATATCATATACGTGGTAAAGATTGATCCCAAAAAGCTGCTTAAGGAATTTAGAGTCAAACTTAAGGTTATGACCTACTATAACATTATTTTCGAGTATCGGTTTTATGGTATCAAGTGAAGGCGGATATTTCATTATTACCAACTTTCCCGATGGGAGAAGCATTTGCAACGTAACAATTCTACTGTTAAAGACATCGAGTCCATTATACCCTTCTGAATTGTCAGTTTCAATATCTAGGTAGATGAAGAACATTAAATGAGTCCCTCCATCTTCATTAATTCGTAGACTTCGTTGTCATCACTGGACACAATTATATCGTCATCGATTTCATGGTTACCAGTCGCACTTACTGCTTGCTCAAAGAGACCGCCTGAAGTAGAAAAAACATCTACACTTACAGAAGGAGAAGGAACTTTTAGCAATGCGTCATCAATTACACCCTTATAATTTAGGGTATCGTCATCAGCGTTGATATTTTCTTCATTATTATCATCTACACAGTCTTCAAGCCTCAGATACTTGTAGAAGTTGCTCAGTGGAATCTGAATTACTGATACCTTTTCACCCTTATTGGTTCTTATCTGGCAAGTTTTTAGTGTTTCTGATTTTTTAGTATCGGGATTTTTTCTCACCCTAACTTTAATTATTTTTAAATCTCTCCACATATTAGAAGCGGATTCATACCTATTTGCACCATCTTTACTATTTAAGGTGTTAATTATGTGGCGCTTTAGTGCTTCTGGACGAAAATTTATAGTGACTTCACCACTTACTGATTTGGTCCAACCGTACCTTTCCATTAATTCTTTTTTCTCATTATCGCTTATGTCTTGGCTTCCTTCCTCATCTCCGAAATGAGCTTCATTTGCAACGTAAAGATCATAAGCAATTCTGAGCATTTTAATGTGATCAGGTTCAGCCACTCCGATCAACACGTTTTCTTCAAAATAGTTGGAGACTATACTCATGGGGTCAGCGGCGTTAATTCCGATCTTAACAAATACTCTTTCTAGAAAATATCCAGCAGTAAGTATACAAGTATAGAACTCTTTTAACCTTCCACTTGTTATATTAGCAACTTCTGGGAGTTTTGAGTAACACTCATTATATTTTTCTTAGATTACGTTGATGTTTGTTATAATTTCCTGTATAAATAGTAAGGATACATGTCCATAGTTATTTTTCATCGCAGTCTTAGCTTTATTCATTATATCAACATCAATTATGATAGGTTCTCCATTAGCTTGAGAGGGTACACCATGAGTTTCAGGAACTCTCCTTACATAGTAACCGCCTTTAGATTTTCAGTAACCAGGGGATCTTCACCTGTGGCAAATAAAGCTGCACAGAAGTTTTCCGCGATATCCAGACCCTGTAAGGAATTACTTTTGACCCGTGTATTACCGTTTGCGAACCAGTAAATGAGATCCATAACAAACTCGATGTTCTGCGAAGTCTCATCTAAGAACATTGGCAGATCGTTACATGCTTCTACCAGCTTTGACAACCCTACTTTAGTGGACCTTGTGTCAAGTTGCAATTTTCTAGGGTGCCCAAAAAATGAAGCTATAAGCTTATTTGAGAAAGATTTAAGTCTACCAGTTCCACAGGATTGGTCAAACAGATAATTGGAAATGTCTAGCTTTCGCAATAAAAGACAGGAGAAAGCAGCATATGCTTTAAATCTGATTGGCGGGAGTGAAAGAACATCATTAGCATCCTTTGCCCACTCCATGACATTTCCGGTTTGAGAGTACATTTCGGCAGCAGAATTATCTATCTGAAGGATATCGAATACTCCTTCAGCAGATACAACTTTATTGCCGATGACAAACTGAGAATAATCATTTTTCCATCCGGACCTAGAAGCTACTGTTTCAGACGGAAGTATTTCCTTATACGCTTGAATGAACCTAAAAAAATACTCTATTATTTTGATACTATCGCTTTCCTGAAAATTAAACCCATACTCCATTAATTCAAGGACACCGTTTTTCTTCATGAGCCCATTTATTTTTCTCCAGACGACATTTTCATGTTTCATGTCATCCCTGATTGCAAGCTTATAAACGATCTCTCATGTATCAGTATTACGTCCTTTTGCAGTAATCACACATGGCGTAGTCGCTATTTTTTCCTTTCTTACTTCCCCTTCTCGATCAATAACTAAGTGAAATATACCATCTTTGTTCACTTCATACGCAGGAATCATTATATTCAAGACGTTAAAATCGATTTTCTCCGGTAAAGGAATTATTTTAGGTTCATTATAGACAGTTGTACGAGTCTTCAGAACATATTTTATTGTTCCCTCGCCATATGTATCACCATTACTGTGATGCACTCGATCCCATTTTTCGGGCCTAAAAAGCGCAGATTTGCGGAAAATTCTGTTTATCTGTTCTGGATCCTGGGTAAAAAAGACGATCGCCTTACACAGATCTTTATCTTTAACGCTCCAATCATCTCCTTGCTTTGTTCCATGATAATATAAATCTTTGAACTGGTCGGACCATTTATAGAAGCTGAGTTTAGAAAATAGCTCTTCATCAGTAAATTTAACCTCTGTTATAGGTAAATTCGAATCATCTATCTCGTCTACAGGCTTAAAATATTTAGCCCTTAAAGCTATAATTGCGCCCTGTGAATATTCTATAGTCGAATGGCCATCAACTAGTTTATGACCGGTGACAGTTAGAAACTTGCCACCTTGATAAATTTCAATGTTGCCTGTGTGCACCCCCCCTTCATTCACAGGAAAATGTCCATAGCAGAATCCTCTAAGGCCATCTGTAGGGGACAATTCAAAATAGGTCTTAAACGAATGCACTTCTTCTAATATTTCAGGCCTAATTGAACCATCAGGAAGAACAGCTTTGTCAAAATCCATACCAATGAGTCTATCTGTATCATCTAATGGAATTTCTGAAGAGAGTGCAATTTGAAGCCCTTTATATTTCCCTGACGAATTGAGAAGTGACATTGCATCTTTAAAAGTCATCCAGGTTTCAGGATCAGCACAAGAAGCAGCTAATACCTTTTTTTCTTTTGTTAGTTTGTTGACTTGCCATGATAAAGGAAGTTTACCCGGTTTAGATCTACCTTTTTCCTGAATCGGTTTCCAAACTACCCACTGATCGAGTTTTTTAAGCTCTTCGGGGATATTCTCAGAAATTACTTTAAGATAGTCAGGGAGAACCATAGTTTAGGTCCTCCTAGTTGAACTAATTACAAGTCCTGATGCAGACTTTTCGGTTCTATCGTTTTGAAGTCTGATAAGACGTTTAATTTCTTTGATCAATCGTTTCTTGGAAACGGTGTCAATGTTACCTAATTGTCCTAGCAAAGTCTCAAGCTCAAAATAGCCCCGTATGTCTTGTTCATAATCCTTGAATTTTGATTTTAGGTCCTTATTTTTTGGTTTCCAATTTCGGCAATATTCAATCAATTCATCAAAATCAATATATGTATCCAGATCCGGTTCGATTGGTCCGGAATCATCTTTGTATGCCAACTGAGAAGTCATTTAGCGATCATCCCCATAATATGGATATCAAAAGCTTCACGACATTCTAAGTTACGAACTTCCTTACCTAATATTACCAAGTTTGGATACAAAGAAAAAGTAGTGGAATATGAGACTTCATTTATTATTGGAGTCAAGAAACAATTTTTGGAATGGGTTGTACGTTTGTCGGCGATGCAATTATTAAGCAACATGATTGAACCAACCTGCTTGTAACTGTTGATATTTTGAAATATTGCGATATTTATAAGTATTATATTATTTTACCAAGTGTGTTTGACATGCAGGTGACCTATGCCTATAAGCACAAAGCTTTTAATCAAAAAAGTATTTATATCGTGTTGAAATTAAACAACAAAACATAAAAATATTTTTTGATACGTTTTTGGCATTTTTTGATATTGTAACTATCAAAAAATGCCACCTGCATCTTCTGTATCAGGATATTAAATTTACATAATCAAGCTATATAGCTGCCATATTAATCTCATTAGCGGTTTGTTACGTATTATTTGTTTTCTAAGAAGGGTTCAATTAATCTAATTCTTTATTTTGTTGATCTTTTAATTTCAATTGATTATCCTATTTTTAATTGTGAAAACGGAAGGATTTGAGCCGTTACCATACGTTGTTCTAAAAGAATCCCACATAATGTTTTCTTCTTTCGCGATATTTTTTCTCGCTAGCCTAGCCTTGGCTCGAAAAGTATTGTAGACCTTTGGTTCTTTTATGTAATGCAGTTGTTTCCCAAGTACCCTATCCATCAACTCTGAAAGATCATGCTCAAAATTTGGTTTGGATTTAATGTAGCTATATATATCGTTATACCAGTTTTCCGCAGTTTTTCTGTCGACAGCTACAGAAGTTAATCCGATGTCTTCTATATTTGATATGGATTGGTTTGGAACAGTTGTTTTATCTACAGCTACAGCGGTTGATCCAATGTCTTCTACATCTGATATTAGTGGGTTTGGAGTACAGACATTATTTTTTAGTTGATTTCCCCTCGCATGTTTAGTTATGGTAAATTCTTTAATTAATTCGAATAATTTTTCAATATTTTCAGGATCGTCTTCCTCAGTATAAGAGAATTCCCGCCCGGAGATTTTAATCTTTAATTCCATTAAATCAACCCATACTTAGCCTTCATGATATTTAAGCGTTTGGTACGATGGGTAAAATGCTGTGACTTATCTGAGACAAATAACAAATTTCAATTCTATATTGGATATGTATATACTGTAGCAAGCAAATCCATATCTAACATAAGCTGAAGTAAAATTTCTGTTAAAAACACAGCTAAGGCGTCTTACCTGCCAGAAGAGATCAATAATTCGTTGTTAGAATCATTAGGTCAAAAGTTACTTTTGATAAAAAGTGTTTGGGCAGTTTGAAGTATTTGCCTGTGTATCGAATGGATTTTTTTATTTTATATTTAGCAGTTAATCCAAAGTGAGAATCGGCATGATTGGAAACCAACGGTTAAACAACGGATTTACTCCCCTATTATAGCACGAAATGTTGATGGACGTTTAGAAGTATTTTTACATTTGCTTGGGTCTCACTCTGTGGCATAACTGACAACAAGCACCTAATTTTGTTAATAATTAAGGCGATTGGTTTTCAAAGTATGAATGGATGGTAGCAAAGTAAAATTTATTGGTTGTGTGGTACAATATTTCCATTTGTAAAAGATTATGTAATAAAAAACAAAGATTCAATTTATTGTGCATTTGTTCGTTAATTAATTACTAAATTTAAGTTTTTTATTTAAATATTTTAGTTTAATTTATATCATTTGATATTTTTATGGATAAATTTCAAAATTAATTGTATATAATAAATAAAAATTTTTTAGTTGACGAAAAATCGTTAAATATAATATTACGGCCTACAAACCCACAAAAGACAGCGGAAAACTAGATATTTGCCTATATATCTGTAACTCGATTATTCAATATCGTATAAGAATAGACTGGTTATATCCTGTTAGTAATAATTTCAATATTTAAGTTCGAATAAAACAGCTTGTTTATGCATAGATTTTAATGTTAAACCTATGCATAATTTAATAGAAAAAAACACAAAAAGAAAATCATGTGCAAATTAAAAGTCTCATGCACATACGTGATACATAATTATTCAACAACTGCACACGCAAAGCAAATATACTCGCAACATCCATCTGTGCGTCCTTGCAAGTAACATTTTTTGATGTCTTGTGGGCTCAAATTTTCATGGAGACTGAGTCCTAAAACGTTGAGATCTTCAGCCAATTTTGAAGAATCAAAGCCTTCCATTCTAAATTGTTCACCTATATTTTGCAAATACTCTAATATTTTTTGCATCTGTGGAGAAGATTTCTCAACAATAAATTTATCGGCATCGAGATAATCAAAGCTAATGGTACTGCCTGCATGGGCAATTTCTCTGATGGAACGTAGTGTTGCAAATACTTCTTCTTGGGTCAAGTACGGGGTAACACCGAACCAACTAAAGAAGCTCTTAACATTTGGATCATAAAACGATGATCTAGTTAGTGCTGTCACAAGACTTTCCTTCGTGAAATCTACTGGGATGAAGTGTAATTTTTCTGGATGCTTCCATCCCAGCTCAGCAAGTCTATTAAGCTTAAATTCTTGTGTAGCTGGATGATCAATCTCAAATACATCCAAATATTCCATTAAATCAGGTCGTCTAAATGCAAATGTATCCATTCCAGCTCCAAGGATCACATACTGCTTTACTCCCTGCCCGATAATTTTCTCAAGGATATCTTCCGTATATCTTGCACGGCTTGTAACACCATTAATTCCTTGCATAAAGCGCGAAGACGACGCAATATTATCTAAAAGAGATGTAGTGTGCTTAGAACCATTTAATTTTGTATCTAAATCCGAATAATCTTCAATTAAATGCTGCTCAATTAGCTCTCTTTTTTCCTTGGGTATTAAATCATAAGCCAGAAAGTCATCAAAGATTTTTTGAGTATCATGCATGGTATGATAGGCACGCATGTAGGCTACCAATAGTGAAGTAAAACTAACCTGGTTATCTTTCATATTGTTATCTCCTTTATTCAACCATCTCTTTTGAATGGAATGTCTATAAAAAAGCATATTCCGAAAAAAACTTATAAAGTAAAAATACAAATAACATTTTGCAGAACAGAAAAATAAGCAATCAGAAGTAAATTATATACTGTTGATGTGTGCAGCATCAGCAGTATTTCTCAACCCGATTCATAATCCACTTTGATTTCCATAATAGTTAACTTTTGCAACGCTTAGACCCTTACCCCAGGCTCCATCGTATTGCAATTGAGCATGGGTTACATGCCCTTTTACTAAATATACTATTTTTATTTCAATATCTCCACCTTCGACAATTTCTATATTCTGAGAACCTAGTGAACTGTTAAATGTATTTGTATCATGTTCATACTTCAAGCCATTAGCAATCAAATTTCAACCATTTCGGCTTGTTGTTATCTTGTGATCACCAATATTTTTCAGATACAAAGTCGCTACTACATATTCATATCCAACTGGAGCTTGAGTAGCACTTATATGAGATGTCTCATACCATTTCCAATCCCAATAACAAACATTGTTTGGATCGTATGATATAGCAGCAGCACCAATTCCCATTGTAAGAATAAGTATCATAACGGTTGTCAATGCAAATTGATTAAGGGTAATTTTTGTCATGATTTATCCACATTTTCCCATTTCCATTTGTATTGATATGGGTAGCTGTTTTCAGATCGTTAATTGCCAGAAATCCATTTTACAAGTTGTAGGCCTAATGATATTCTGAAAAGCCAAACAGTTATTATGTTCATCTTACAACGAATAAAAAATAAATAAAAATTAAGAAACTATTAAACCTACAAATCTGATTTAGTTGACCTATTTAGATAATGTTTCTTTGCCTTCCAAAGCTATTAAATTTCGTGGATTAATCTCAAGCGCTTTGTCATATGCTGTTATTGCTTTCTCTGACTTGCCTAATTTTACTAAAGCTTTTCCTTTGTCAGCCCACGCATATGAATACTGTGGATTAATTTCAATTGCTTTATTATATGCTGCTATTGCTTCATCGTATTTATTCAATTTATATAGACCTAACCCCTTGCCTATCCAAGCATTTATGTCCTGCGGGTTAAGTTCGATTGCTTTCTCGTTTACTTTTATGGCTTCATCGTATTTGCCTAAAGTGTTTAGAGTGAGTCCTTTGCCGACCCAAGCGCTTACGTCCTGCGGGTTAAGTTCGATTGCTTTCTCGTTTACTTTTATGGCTTCATCTGCCTTGCCTAAATAATCTAGAGCAAGACCTTTGGCATTCCAAGCTAATGAATCACGCGGGTTAAGTTCAATTGCTTTGTCAAATGCTTTTACTGCTTCTTCGGATTTATTTAATTTATATAGATCATTCCCTTTATTGATCCAGCCTGTTGAATTTAGTGGATTATTTTCAATTTCTTTGTCAAATGTTTTACTTGCTTCATCAGACTTGCTAGATTGGTTTAAAGTATAATGTTTAATATATATAAATGTCGGATCCCATGTAAATGGTCCATTATGTTTTATATACCCATATTTAGTGTATCTTGGTACTTGATATACTACTTTTGTTTCGACATCACCACCATATGGGATCGGCATATTTAAGTAACCCATCGCATTATTGTATGATTCCTAAACATCACTGTACTCCACATTATCAGCAACCAAAATCCAACTAACTGGATCTGGCGCCACGGTTACACTAGTACTATAATTTTGTAAATACAACGTCGCTACTACAAACTCGGAACCTTGCGGAGCTGCATCAAATTGTTCGATATGGTCTGTTGTCTCCAATTTCCAATCATAATTAACGAAACCGTTGTCAACAGCACAAGCATATTCTGTAATAGTACCTAAAGCAAGTACCACCAAAAAGAATTCCATAATCAGTAGATCACTACACGAGACTCTCTTTTGATTGTTTTTTTTGCTCCATTTTGATATCTCCGACTAAATTCTTTTCTTAGAATATATCAAAATTAACTATTATGTAAGCAGACAATATTTTATTTTGTTTGTTGCAAAATCAATGAAAAACTTCACAATTAGGAAAGTTAATCATTTTCATTAGAAAGAAAATGGCATATAAAGGTGAAAATTATAGCGTCAAAATACAGAAATATTATTTTTGCAACGGAACTCAAAAACCTATCTATGTCTTCTTTTAATAATTCTATGTCTTTTTATATATATACTACAGGAAATTCCACGTTGGTAAGTAGATCAGTTTAAAATAACTAATTTAACAGAAGTAGCTAAGTTAAAAAATAGCTACTGCATTACACTAACTCAAATATTAGGTGTTTGTGCAGTTGCACCTGATATTTATTTCGCTTGGAAAAATCTCCGAGTTTCTCAGGAAACTCATTGAAAATAGAAACTAAAGTTGAAGACAATGGATATCCATCATATCTTAAAGGAAACCCACCGTTTAGCAACAAGAGTAAATCCTTCCAAGCCTTTAATTTGTCTGGCATTTGATTAAAAATAGACTTCAGAATCTCATCTATAGGCTTTAAAATTTTATGTTGATTATAATATATATCTTCTTCCTTAATAATATCATTATAATCTGTTATTAGAAACAATAAGTTTTTCCAGGCCTCGTTTTTGTTTTCAACATAATGAAAAATAGATTTTAAATTATTAATTGCAAAAAGGCTAATAGCTTTATCTTTAACTTTCTATAGTTGGGTGATATCCTGCCAAGCCTGATCTTTATAGGGAAGACAATAAAAATTAGATATTAGAGCCTTCAATCCAGAGAGTTTCACATTATTATTTTTATCACTAATTAAATTATGAAGATCTATCCAAGCTTGATTTTTATTGGTAATCTGACCAAAGATTGAGCTTACTATGTCGGCGGATGCACATTTAATATATTCGCAATTATTATTTGTAAGTTTATGGATTTGTTCAAAAATTTGCTCACTGTCCATCACTAGAGAAAACGAGGAGCTAGTCAGCGATGTTATCTGGCTTTACTTCGTGAAATCTATAGGAATAAAATGTAAAAAAATGTTTCCAATGGAACTATAAAACACTATCACTAGAAAAATAAAGGGAGATTTCATATACACAGAGATTTCCGATGGAACGATATACTATATTATTTAACGGTTTTAATTGGTTACCTTAGAACAATATAGTAATCTTCATATATTATCAAAGACAAATTACTCAACACCACATGTTTAAAAAAAACATAAAACACATGTTTTAGGAGAAAAAATAAAAGACTAAACAAAAATGAGGAAATTCATTTAAGATTATTCCTAAAACAATTCTGCAGAAGGTTTCCTTCTAACGATTTAAGCCTATAATCTTGCAATAAAACGTGTCTTATTATTTGTTTTGATCCTTGCATTGAAATTACCTTAGTTTTTCCATATCTTCCATTTGATTTTACTATTGCATTTATTATTCCAAGACTATCTAATTCACTTATTAAGTCAGTAATTCTTCTCTGAGTTAATATATCAATATCAATTAAATGGGCATATTGTTTATATACATTGTAAATCTCGCCTGTAGTACATTCATTCTTTGGACTATTTTCACTCAAAACTGAAGCAGTTAAAAGAGTCAATTTTGATTGTGTGGGAAGTGTTTCTATTATAGAAGTAAGTCTGTCTAGTTCAAGCCTGTCGTTTGCTTCTCTAACATCTTCTTCTTTGATTACGTTCTTTAATTTCTCTTCTGCAATCTCACCAGATTTGCAAAGTAAATTGATAGCCTTTCTTGCATCTCCATTTTCTTGAGCACAAAGCGCGGAAATCAGAGGAACAACCATGTCTACAACTACACCAGGATAAAATGCCTTTTCAACTCTGGCATCTAATATATTGTTTAATTGTTCGGCATTATATGGATTAAACTGTATCTCACTTTCTGCAAGAACACTTTTTGTATGTCCTTTTAAGTCATCTTTAAAGTTGATATCATTGGTAATGCAGATGAGACAAGGTGGCTGGCCTGTTTTTTCAGAGATCGATCTTGCAAGTTTATTTATCAAATCTGGATTTTTAATCTTATCAATCTCATCAAGAACTATTATCAAAATTCCATCAAGCTCATTAAATAATTTCTTGAAATTAAAAGTATTCCTTGATATCGAATTCCCAATCTTTTCTCTGAATTTTCCCAATAATTCAAACATGAGATTGTTATTGATTAACCCAAGAACTCCATTTTCACTATTTGCATCCTCACAACTTATGTAAATAGTAGTTAATTTCACTCTTTTTTTAGCTGCCACCCTTTCTAAATCATTGAGTACTAATTTAGTGATCATAGTTTTTCCGGTACCCATTTTCCCGTAAACAATTATGTTATTAGGAGCCAAATTTTTTGAGATATCAATTAAACATCTCTGCATTTTCTTTATTACATCTTCTCGATGTAGAGCGTCAGAAATATTTGTTGGCACATAAGACACTTTTACAAGAGCTTTATTCAAGAAGATCTTTTTTTCTTCGTCCCACATGCTCTCTATGGAGTAACAGCTATTTTCCATAAAATAATCTCCATCGGAAATGCCTATATATGTGGTATTACACAAAGATTCATTCAATGCTATCGTTTCAGTTTCCATCTGAAACATTTTGTTCCATATGAAATAATATTTTATTTTCCCTTATAATGTTTACGATTTTATCCTTTGAAATTTTTACCTTTCAATTAAAATTCGTTCCATCGGAAATGTCTGTGTATATACATAAATTTTTGCAATTTCTTCCGATAACTATCAGTTTTCCATCGGAAATGAAAATTATCATCTATGAGCTAATATTATCTACAAAATATTGTATACAACTGGGTTTTACAGACCCAATACAAAAGAAAATCTAATGCCGTAAACTAAAAATGAACCAACAATTCACAATTCGGAAAAATAAACAGTTTCATTCGAGCGAAAATTACACATAAGGATGAGAGTTATAATATCAAAATGCGGAAATATTATTTTTGCAACGGAACCAAATAAAGTATCTATATAAAAATGTACCTGGGAATACAGAAGCAAATGTTAAATTTAAAAGAGTATATGTAGAAAACCAAAAATTTAATGCAGTTAATTTGATAAAATCTGTGTATTATTTCTTAAATTTAACTACAAATTACCTCTAATTTAAGCTAAAAATGAGAAAATACACTGATTTTACTACAAAAACTGTGCATCTAAAAGAGTCAAGAAAAGGTTGTTCTATTCCTTGATTATGGAGAAATATTATGTAAGAATATAACAACAGCTGATGAGCAAGACCCCAAAACAAAACTTTGAAACTGGAATATCTCACCAGGGTTTATTTGTAAAAAGTCAATGGGGATTAGGACGGAACAAAGGAAGTTTGATATAAAGCCCTATGTTTCCGTTTTATATCTTTATATATCCATCTATTTTAAATGTTGTTTCATGGATTTTGTTTTATCCCCAATATCATTCTTTAAAGGCATATTATCTAATATCTTTTTCCTGGTTCATCAAGATGTGGAGTAAGATACATCAAGACGTGGAGTAAGAGACGAAAGCGTTTCTACTCTTCGCAGCAGAGCAGCGGCTGCCCTGTGAAGGTACTTGGATTGATGCTCGGATTGAACATCGTGTTTAAAATAAACTGCTTTCTCACTAATTTCTTTTTGTCTGGATTCATCCAGATGTGGAATAATAGCTGAGAAGGCACGTAAAGCCAGATTTTTGTCTTTAAGATTGAAGGCTAACTCAAGAGCTTGCTCTAGACTTTCTTCTTTTCTTTGCTCATCCATAAACGGAAGCAGAAGAGAAAAAGACTCTATCCTTTGATACTCTGATATAATCCCAGATACCAGCTCAAGAGCTTTTTCTATAATAGATTCATTTGTTGATCCGTAAAGATACGGAACAAGCGAAGAAAGGATCTGGAATTTTGCATCCCCATATTGAATGTGGGAAGAGAAGTCTAAAATATGTTCAATAAGTTCTTCTTTATCATGTCCTCTCAAATGACAGACAAGTGAAGAAAGAACAAGGGCTCTTTCGTTTTCATCCTGAATGTTGGAAGAAGAATAAAGGGCATGCTCTATAAATTCAACTTTTCTTTGTCCGTCCAGAATCGGAACAAGTAGGGAAAGAGCTTGGGCCCTTAAATCTCCATATTGAATATTGCAAGCAAAATCAAGGGCTTTTTTTATAAATTCTTCTTTTTCCGGTCCATTTAGCTGAGAAACGGTTGCAATGTTCTGATTAAGTTGATTATACGGATGATGTCTCTTCCGCTTTCCGATATCGATGCCACTTTTTGTTGTAATTTTGTTGTCGAAGGCAATCTTTTCAGTTCTCAGGGGTTCAAAATGATCTAAATCTTGACCATTGCTACATTTTTCTCTGAAATCTTCAAACAACTTATTAAATTCATTAATTATTTTTTCTCTATCACTTGAGTTTTGTTTTATATCAACAGAACGATCTTTGATCATTAATTTATCACTTCTATATTAAAATTAATCATTTAGTACGTTTTTTTATAAATTTGGACTTTTAGACCCCGATTTTATGACCAATATGAAAAAACTATATAATTTTGACCGAAGGTATATAGGGTCATGTTCTTTTAAACGTGCAATAGTAAAACAATATAGTATATAAATCTATTTCAAACGAAAATAAATTATAATTAATTTTCATTAGTTAGTAATTTCACCTATAAATGAGAATAATTTCGAAAAAAATCCCATAAAGAAAAGATTTATCCTTGTTCTGGAGATTCAGAAAATGAAAATATTGATAGCTTGCTGAGTTCGTTGTATTAATATAATATACAGATTCTTGAAACTTTTAAATTTAGAGAATCTAGGTTTAATATAGTAAGAGTTATGTATTCATGGTAGGAAATTGATTACGAGTATACTGTTTAAATATTATTGTCAGTATTTATACATTTAAAGGTTTGATGTTATTGATTTTCGGCTTAATGGTGTAATTCCTGATGCATTAAGCAGATGTATACTATGGAGTGAAATATATCTATGCAAAAAAAAACCATTGGAATCAGTGCAGAACTATACGAAGCTCTCGACTTTTGTAAAGATAGAGATAGTGATAGTGGTTGGGAGTCGAAGTGCATGATAATTGAAAAACTATTGGTGCGGTACGATAATACATGCCAACTTAGGCACGAAAATGGTGACTATTGGTTCATCATTAAAGATAGGAAACGGAAATTTCTAAGACTTTCTAATACCACGAAAGATGTGAGAATTACTCAAGATCTTCATGAAAGGCTCAATGAAGCGAAAATCCACCCTGATGAGACGATAAATACTGTTTTGCAACGCCTACTGTTTTCGTACTACGGCAAAAAATTGGTATATCGCATTAATGTAGAATCTGTCAACAACAATGACGCTCTAGATTTAATATTTTTTATACGTGAGCAATTACTATCAGAGCCAAAGTTCAACAATATACTTCACGTAGAAGTTATAAGAGTCGATAATTACCCGGAAATAAAAAACAAATATGACAAAAATAAGTTCCCACTATCTATATTGTATGATTTTGAAGGACTTAAAGTATGGCATATGGAGGGAAAACACGATCTAAGCGAGGTACGAACTAAATTGGAGGAGTTTATCGATTCGCAAGAAAAATTTGTTGATATTTCGCTAAAGATTCTACCAAAAACCTTGTAATTCCTAAGATTTACTTTTTGATCCATATTTTGCAGCAGCTCATTCTCTGCCACTCTTCTAAATATTTAAAACTCAATATAAACACATATTAAAACGGTATTTTTCAAATCTTGAAGTTTCAAGAATTTGTTGCCTCACATAATATAACGAATTCAGAAAGCTATCAATCTCTTCAGATTTTATCTCTCCTGCATAAGGGTGAATATTTTCTTCAAAGGTTTCTACAAGTTTTGGATCAAGATCATTTATAAAGTACGTATCTAGAATCAGGAGGTTTGAGATCTGCTGGTTCCGTTGCAAAAAATTCAAAAAAATATGTAAATCTATAGGTAATGAATAAAAATCAAAATATTCAAGGAAAATGTACTAACATTATAAAACTATACCAAACAATTGATTAATGTATTTGACTTCATTAAGAACAGAGTAATTTAGATCATTTACTTGTCCTTTTTTTATCATATTCATAGCTTCAATTCCTTTTAAAGTCTTATTAGCAGATCGAAAAGACTGAAATCCTAACATTGGATTAACGATTCGCTTTATAGATCTATGATCTTGTTCTATAATGTTATTCAAATACCTTACTTGTCTAATTTCAACATTTTTAAACAAGTTCTTCTCATTTTTCAGTTTACCTATAGCAGGTGGATAAGCTGGATTCTTATCAACGGTTATTACCTTTGGAATTTGATTATGATATGAACTTAAAGCTTTCTTAAAGAATCTCTTCGCCGCTTTTCGGTTTCGTTTTGCACTTAACATGAAATCGATTGTCTCTCCATTTGAGTCAACTGCTCGGTAAAAATATTTTCATTTGCCTTTTACTTTGATATAGGTTTCATCAACTCTCCACTAATCATTTGTTGGTCTTAAATGTCTTCTTATCTTTTTTTCTATTTCAGGGGAATATTGATGTACCCATCTCATGATTGTTGTATGGTCTACTTTTACTCCCCTTTCTATCATCATTTCCTTTAAATTTCTATAGCTCAATGGATATTTTAAGTACCATCTTACATTCAATAGGACAATTTCTCCTTCATAATGCTTTCATTTAAAGGAATCAGAGAGCATATTACTATCTTTGGTTTTCTTTTTATTCTATTGTATCATTAGAAATAATTTTTGCAAAGGAACCCCATTTCTAATCATAGTAACAAACGTTATCATCCTGAGTTGTGTTATTAGCCCCACTTGAACCATTTAGAGTATTGCTTACTAATATCATCGCTACAAATAATAATATTAGGAATCCAATGACTTGTTTTAGGAAACCCATGATAAATAAAATCCATATGCAATTTAACTTGAATGTGTATTGTAATGATCAATAGGTGCAAATATAGGATCCCATGTAAATGGTCCATTATGTTTTATATACCCATATTTAGTGTATCTTGGTACTTGAAATACTACTTTTGATTCGGCACTATCACCATACGGAATAGGTATATTTGTGAAGCCCAACGCATTATTATATGAATCAATCGTATCACCATATGTCACATTATCAGCAACCAAAATCCAATGATCTGGATCGGGTGCCACGGTTACACTAGTACTATAATTTTGTAAATATACGGTTGCTATCCAATAACTATAACCCTGCGGAGCTGTATTAAATTATCCGATATGATCTGTAGATTCCATTTTCCAATCATAGTTAACGTAACCATTGTCATTAGTATAAGCATAACCGATAATAGTACTTGCACTAAGTATCACCAAACAGACTACTAGTAATCCAATTAGTGTATATTTGGGCATCTTTTATAACTCCTAACTTTTTTTCTTTTTCCGATAGACATCTTGCAAAATGATATCCAGTGTTTCTCGTATTAATATTGATCTTTCAGAAGATATATCATATAAATATATGTTGTATTTTAAAAATGTTGGCATAATAATTACTTTTTATTTGTTAAGCTGTTCTTATAATGTTTTTAACTCCGTAATTTGAATGGTGCGTGATTTTTAACTCTACCTAGTCATTTTGGTGTGAAATTCATTTGATTTAATATTCATTCATCCGCTAGCAAAGCAAGACAGTGCAAGACAGAACACCCTTGCAAGACAAAGGGACTATATATTTATACTGTGAATGACAAAAACAATTTATATGCAAGACGAAAAAGTTAGAGTCAGTCTTAGGGTCCCGAATTCAATTTTAGAAACGGTACGTCAATTTGGATATATTAGCATGACAGATGCAATCCTTGAAGGGCTACAACTTTTGATCCAAAGCAAGGAGTGCAAGACAATTGCAGACGATTGCAGACGGGATGATACATATGAATTTAGAACCAGGATAGAAGAAAAAGACAAACAAATTAATGAAAAGGACCGGCACATAGAGACATTAAAGAAGGAGCTTGATAAAGCTAACCAAGACAAAGATGACATTAAGAAAACTTTTGACAATTATATGGTTCAGGTACAGACTCTCATAAATCAGAAGGCAATTGAAGCTCCGGGAGCTAAGAAGCCTTGGTGGCGATTTTGGTAACTCCTACTAAATTCTCAAAATCGATCAAACTTCGCTAAAATATGTTTTCTAATTCCATCTGCATCATTGACAATTATCTCAACATTCTCATTCTTGTTCTCTGAAACGACATCCATTTTACAATATTGTCTTCTGCCGAAATCTTCACTGAAACGTCTTTCTAAAATCCACATGCAAACCGTACAGTTTCCAGCTTTTACGGCTTCGTTTAAGCGTTCCAGAAGCTTTAAAGCCCCATCCGCATTGCATTTTTGGATATATTGTGCAAACTGATAATATTTTCCAGATTTCTCTGTCTGTCCCTTTTGATTCCATTCGTTTAACGTTTTGTATGTTACACCAGCCGACTCGGCAGCCAATCTATAAGTCAAACCGAGTGCTATATTCTCGCCGATTCGTTGTTGTATTTAAGGAGTTAATTTACAAAGTCTAGCCATAAGAGCACCGTTTTTTATTTTTTTAAATGAATATTAACTAAGCTTGTATTTAATATTAAGTTATTTTCGTTTTGTATAGACGCTGGGGTCTATATCTATCAAATCAAATCTGAGCCATTATAAAACGATTATAGACGTTTTCTGAGCGGGGTAATGAGTTTAAAGGACTCTTGATAAAAGTCTCACTAGTAAGCCTAGATTAAGCCATTTCCCGGCAAAACTAAATCCCCATGATTAAAATGACGATGCACGGTAACTACCCAAAAGATATTTTTCCACCAATATTAATTACTTTAAAAATATAAAAATTAAGTACAATGAGATATTTACATAGCTTTTGGGATAAATTCCATATTTCCGCAGACTATTTAGTTTAAGTTAGTATTGTATATTATATATGCAAAAGTTATATAGCAGATTAAATTTAGTTGCAATAGGATTTTAGAACCTATAAAACAATCCTTAAACGGACTGCAGGATTCTCTTCCCTTGCAGTTCACAAGATCAACTTTTAGATATTTAAAATAAGCCTGCTCACATACCCTTATTAAATAACAGAAACAAAGAGCGATTAAAGGCATCTTCTTGAATTATACAAGGTTATTACCTTTTGTATATTCCAAACCTGTTGTTGGGTCTGAGATTAAGTCTTTTATTAGACCGGTGTGGAATGGCTTTTGATGTTATAATTTATAAAATCTGGACCATATAATATTATTACTAAATAGTTTAACTTAGGATTATATATTCGATAGAGTATATATTTAAACAAATTTAATTATAATTGGGGGTATTGAATGAATATAGACACGATTCTAATAAATGGTTATAATATGTATGGCAAGAAATTAATATACTGGGTATTTAACTAATTATTTTTTTGTATCAGCAGTTGCAGCAGCACAGGAAACTACGACCCGACACTATTCCGCACAGAGCAAGCAGCCCAACATCATTGTCCATCAGATACCGTTGTTTGGCTTAATCTTCCAACATGTAACCACGAGATAGTTTTCATATAAGTTTATTCTCAAAAAATATATAAGTTACAGAATTTATTTACTGGCGTGGAAAGTCTTCTGGTTGTTATAGTCTGTCGGATCAGGATCACATAATGGTAATACTAAATACTTTAAGTTAGGATAATATATTCCTAAATATATATACTCAATAAAATCTATTCATAATCCAACTGTTTCCAGTGCTTTCAAGTAAACCTACAACATAGCTGCAGGCATTTTCTCTTCTTCATCTGCAGCTAAAAAGGTGACCTTTTAATATCTAAGACTATTACTTCCATCCCCTAGCCTTCTGTTTTTCGGCATTGCATAATACCGCCCATGGTCCAAACTTTATTTTGTATTCAGGGGTCCTTTCGTTGAATATCTTTACAAAGGCATAGACATCTTCTACTATGCCATTATATTCCAAAGAGTTCACAAGATTATTTAAATCTCTCCTGAGTAGCGAAGCTATGTCTGGGTTATCGGCGGGTTTCTGTTCATCACTTATTATAATTGCATCAGAAGACAAATACGGGGTAGTGGAGACATCAGAAGAAATCAAAAGACAAACCGCTTGTATTCTGCTTTTCGCCATCATTTGACATGTTTTTTCTTTAATTTCATCAGAAGACAGACTTTTTTCATTTACGAGTAAGAAAATATTTTTTTCATCTTTTTTTTGTTCATTATTCACAATTGCTGGGGGATATTCTAAAATTTGAGTAGAATTTTGTTCCCTTATGTTCGCTACTATTTCGTGTCTTCTGATAACGTTATTTCTATATACTATATTATTATTAGTTATGCTGCTATCGTTTATACAGAAGTCATCTTTGTTTGTCTCCTGATTTCTTCTGATGTCTTCTGTGTCTTCAGCTATCAAGGGACATTGTCCCCCATTTTCTCTCCATTCTCTATCTAATCTTTCGGCTTTTTCCCTGCCTATACTGGCAACCGTTTGAAACAATATACAATCTAATTTTACGTGATTGTTGCCTGGCAACTGTTTGAATATATTCCCAGCATATTGGTATTTCTGAACCTTTCGGGATACATTTTTAATTTCACTATTATTAGTGTCTAATGATGTTGTTTCGATGTCTATCCATTCGTTTAAGTCATTGATTTTCTTTAACATCCCAGAGCTGCCGTTTTGTCCTTTTATCATCCTAGTCATTGTTTTTTCAGATTTGTTATAGCTAAAACCTTTTGCTTTTGTGTAAAGCTCTTTTGATGTTAATTCCTGCCCGCTCGCCAAAGCCCATAATATCATCTGCTCGTCTTCATTTAGACATAAAGCATTACTTTTAGCTGTTCCGTTATAGATTCTGATAGATCTGTCATAATCGTCTAGGGTAGAAACTAACATATCATTTATAGTATCTCTCTGCCTAAAATGATATACGGTAATCCCTGCGAGTAGATCTAAAAATTTATCGTGATTTAGCCTGTGCTCCTTATCATTCCAGGAAATTGCATCAATATAAGGAGCGGCGACATTGTAAACGTTCTGAAACATTATTTCAAAGATACATCTACACGTCAAAATATCCGGATTTTTCTCAGAGTCTGCAGAGAGTTTCATACGCTCTTTTTGCTTTTCATACACTCTCTCGTCTTGCTCCGGACTTTCGTCAACCTGGCCAAAATAGAAGCGTGTAGCTAATTGTTCGTCTTGAATACTATCAACGGAAGAAAGCCAAAAGGTAACCCTAGGCGATATACAAAACTCTTCAAATTTTCTATCCGCGTTAACGGTTCTGTGTTTTGTCTCTGCCTGGAAGTCAGATGTAGCCTGTTTCATCATACCTACTACATCTGGAGCAAATTGAGCATCATCGGTGTATGTTATCGCTCCCGGTTTAAGATTAGGATCATAGAATAATGCTTTCGACGACATTGAACCAACTATACATTTATGAGCGGGTAATAAGTGTATCATATTCTGAAATGCATCGCTTTTTCCTTTTCCACTTCCACCGCTGGGTTTTTGGTGTGCTCCCAGTTTTGCGTTGATAACCTGAGTGCAGCCAATAGAGCTTAACAGATTTTCCCCGATGTTAGTATCTCCAACATGAAACCGATTCCAAATACCCAAGATAAAATCAAATGCGTCTCCGTTATTTAAAATATCATTTGCTTTATCGATAATGTTTTCGGAATACGCGCTTAAGGGACCATTTGTTGGTTCAGTCTGTTGGCTTTCTTCTTGAACTGCAGGGATTACTTTAACGGCCTGTTCTCTTGCCTTTTCTGCTTGTGCAATAACTTCTTTAACGTGCGATTTTTTTAGTCCAAACCCTGGTATAACTTCTTCTTCAACAAACGGTCGCCATATAGTAGCATCCATGTAAAAAATATCATCATTAATGAATTTACAAAAGCTCTT
>Ga0224555_1002309_pt1 | contig 22882 bp, 18 predicted proteins | sample 714S23034metaG_FD_180687 | JGI IMG/M metagenome (GOLD analysis project Ga0224555, IMG submission 180687) | Peat soil microbial communities from Stordalen Mire, Sweden - 717 S2 30-34 | ecosystem: Environmental > Terrestrial > Soil > Wetlands > Peat | place: Sweden: Norrbotten County, Stordalen...
CAGTTTGGATTTTCGCTTGGTAAAGACTGGCATGGCGCTATATCACCATATAGGTGATATAGTGTCAAGCCCTTTTTCACCTAAATATGCAATTTTCTTCACCAGGCTAATGATTCGGGTCCCCATTACTATTGGCCACATTGGCCTTGTCCGCTTTTGCCGGCATCGCCGGCGCGCAGACCTTGACCGAGAGCACCGTAACCCCAAATCCAAGGCCGTATGACATCTATGCCATCTATGGCCTGCCCAGCGAACAATACAACGACGGGCTTAACTACTATTGGAACAACGCCAACCCTTGCGGGCAGACGTTTACGACGGGAACCAACGCGGCCGGATACACTTTGACCAGCCTGGCTCTCAAGACCGACGGCGGCGGCGGCGGCAGTGAGTTAACCTCCCAGACTTTCACCTTGTGGATTTACTCCATCTCCGGCACGACGGCCACCTTGGTGCAATCGAACTCCGCCACCGGCAAGCTCATCGCGCAAGGCGACTGGTTGCAGTGGACGGGGTTGGGCATTCCGCTGTCGCCCAACACGCAATATGCTTACACCTTTGCGGGAACCAATAGTTATGAACAGTTGGCGAATTGCTACGGCGCCCCGTACGCGGGCGGCCAAATGTGCACCATCTCCACAAACGATGGAACGGTCACTTATGGCACCGCCGGGGTCGCCAGCGCGACCTTTGACGCGGGGCTGGCGCTGGGCACGGTGGCCGGCGGCACCGCGGCCATCGCGGACATCGGCTACTTTCTCAACGGCGCCCCAACGCCGGGGGCGAATGACATTGCCCAGTTGCTGCCCCACAACCAGCCGGCGCAGAATAACGATGGGCTGAATTGCTATTGGAACAACTCCATTCCGGTGGGCCAGACGTTTACGACGGGAGCCAACGCCGCCGGATATACGATGACCGGCCTGACCTTCAAGACCGCCGGCAACGGCGGCAGTGAGTTAACCTCCCAGACTTTCACCTTGAGAATTTACTCCATCTCCAGCGGGACCGCCACGTTGGTGCAAACGTACACCGCCACCGGCCAGCTCATCGCGCAAAATGACTGGATGAAGTGGACGGGCTTGGGCACGGCTCTGTCGCCCAACACGCTCTACGGTTATACCATTGCGGGCGGCACAGGCTATGAAGAGTTTGCCAATACCACCGGCGCGCCCTATGCCGGCGGCCAAATCTGCACCATCCCGAAGGCGGGGGGGACGGTCAGCTATGGCGGCACTGGCACTTCTTGCGCGACCTTCGATGTCGCCCTGGCGCTTGGCTCGGTGGCTGGCGGCACTCCGGCGATCACCGACATCGGCTTCTTTCTCAACAGCGCCCCAACGCCGGGGGCGAATGACATTGCCCAGTTGCTGCCGGAAAACTACGTTCCGGCGCAAAACGACTACGGCCTTAACTACTACGACAACAACACCACGCCGCCCGGAGAAACCTTCACCACCGGGTCCAGTTCGGTCGGTTATGTCTTGACCAACCTGGTGTTCGGGACCGCCGGCAACGGCGGCGGCAGCGAAACATCCTCCATGACTTATACTTTGAGGCTTTACTCCGTCTCCGGCTCCACGGCCACGCTCATTGACACCTTTACGGGCACCTTGGCGCTGGTCCAAAATGACTGGATCAACTGGGGCGGGCTTAGTGTGCCGCTGGCGGCCAACAGCGTGTATGCCTACACTTTCCAGCAGGGCGCCAGCAGCTACGAACACATGCTGGATTACAGCGGAAGCCCTTACGCGGGGGGGCAAATCTGCTGCGTCCCCACGGCCGGCGGCGCGATCACTTATGGCAGCGGCGGCGCCAATTACTCCGTCGCCGCGTTCGACGCGGGCCTGTCCATTCCGCAGACGCCCGTTCCCACGCCGCCGACCTACACCCCGAACATAAGCCCGATTTACGCGGGCACGACAGTGACTCTTAATGAAGCTTGCGGCGGCCCCGGGCCTTTCACCTATCAATGGTACACGGACAACGGTTCGGGCGGCGACCTATCCAATCTGGTTGGCGGCAACAGCAGTAATTTGGTGGTCGCCACCACCGCGCTCACGGGCACATACAGCTATGAAGTCGTTGTCACGAACTCCTTCGGCGCCGCCACCAGCGCGGTGGTGGCCTTGGCCATCTCCGGCTCCAATTCGCCCATCGTGGCGGTGGATATCACCGCGTCGCCGGTGACGGTCGCCAGTTTCGTGGGCGACAGCGAAACCTTCACGGTTTCCATGGCCGGGACGCTGCCGATTACTTATCAATGGCAGTTCAGCCCCAATGCCGACGGCAGCGACGCCCTGAACATAGGCGGAGGCGCCATCTCCGGCACGAACGAGGTTTTGACATTGTCCGATCTTCAATTGACCAATAGCGGGTATTACAGCCTGCAAGGCAGCAATGCGGTTTCTCCGTACACCAACAACAGCTCGTGGATCCAGTTGACCGTGCTTCCCGTGGCCGATGAAACATTCGCCTGGCAAACCCCGGTGACGATAGATGGGCTGACGGCCAACCAGATTTTGACCGCTCCATCCGGCTCTTTTCTTGAGGCGGCATTCTTTGGGACCTCCGCGAGTCCGATTTACGTGACCAACAACGGCGTGCTCTATCCCTTCTTTGGCGATGGTTCAACAGCGTCGCTCACCACCGGAGACTCGCATTTGACTTTGGGCACGGATTCGTGGCTCGGCGGCACCAACACCACCGGCAACACGAACCTGGACACCGTGTTGAATAACTGGGGGGAGCAAGCCTCGGCCGCGACCCCATACCACACCGTTACGCTGCACAATCTGCTGATTGGCCAGCAATACTCCGTTCAATTGATTACGGATGAAAACGAGAACGTGGGGCGCATTTGCAACTTCCAGGATCCCACCAATGCCGCCGATGTCTCCGCCTCTTATGCCATCGCCAATAACGACTATGTCATCGGCGTCTTTACCGCCAGCAGCACGGATGTCGCGATCCAGCAAAACTTGTTGACCGTGCTCTCGGGCGTCGCCGGGGGCAACATCAATGCCGTGATCGTCAGGGCCTTGAGCTACACCGCCTCAGAGGCGCCGGTGATTGACCAGCAGCCGGCTTCCGTGTCGGCCTATGTGGGACGGACGGTTCAGTTTAGCGCCGTGGCCAACGGAGTGCCGACCCCCGTATATCAGTGGCAGGTCAGCGCCGATGGCGGCAACACCTGGACCAATGTCAGCGGCGCAAACGTCTCCGGAGCAACCAACTCCACGTTGACGGTTTCCGACGTCTCGCTCGCGACTGTCCCGTTGCAATATGAGATGATCGCGTCGAACTCGGTTGGCGCCGCCACGACTTCACCGGCAACGTTGACGGTAATTCCCGCCCCGGCGCTGACCGGCCTCTACTCCACGAACGTGCTCGCGTTGAAGCCGGTGGCCTATTGGCCGCTCAACGAAACCAATGACCCATCGGTTGGCGGACTCGCGGTTTACGATGCCACCACGAATCATTTCGACGGCGTCTATAACACGGCTGCCAACAACGCATTCAACGGAATACTGGGACCGCAACCTCCGACTTACCCGGAGTTTACGGCTGGAACCGGGGCGTTGGAACCGACGACAGGCGTGACCAACTCGTGGGCGAATCTCCCGGCGCTCAACCTGGACACGAATGACAACGTGGATGTGACGATTACCATGTGGATCAATCCGTCAGGAGCGCAAGCGGACGACGCCGGGCTGTTGGTCAACCGAAACAGCGGCACCGTGGCCGGCTTGACTTATGATGGGACCGGCACGGAGTTGGCCTATGTGTGGAACAACAATGACGCCAATACCTGGGGTTACGGTGGCGGCCCCGCGGTTCCAACGAATATGTGGTCCTTCGTGGCCCTGGTGGTCACACCCACCAATGCCCAATTCTATGTCATCAACACCAACGGAACCACCAATACCACGTTTACCTATTCTCACCAGCCCATGGCTTGGAACGGCAGCACCAACAACATCTACCTGGGCGCCGATGAATACCTGGCCAGGGTCTTCAATGGCTCGATAGCCGACACGGCGGTCTTCAACTATGCGTTGACCCCGGCCCAGCTTCAAACCCTGGCCGCTTACGTCAACGACAATCCGGCTTCGCTCAACTTCGGCTGGGCTTTGACCGGCGCCTCGGGCAGCCGGACGTTGAACTTGTCCTGGGACCCCGGCCATCTGGGCTGGCAGCTCTACACAAACTCGGTTGGCCTGGCCGCGACCAACAGTTGGTTCCCGGTGGCCGGCTCGGCCTCCGTCACCAACGAAAGCATCCCGATCAGCCCGACCCAGCCGAGCGTGTTCTTCCGGATGGGTTTTGCTCCTTGATGGACATGGTTGAAGTGACGGGCGCCTGTGGAATACAGGCGCCCGTTTTTTTTGATGGAAGAACCCGGAGACGACCGGCAGCCCGCGCGTCATTATTACCCATTTGGGTAATAGCCCCCCGTTGGGCGGTTTGCTAAAGTCTTGTGCAGTTCGCCCAACATGTTCCATGCGAAGTGGCATCGGCGACGGTCTGAAATAGATCGCCGATGTGCCCGCAAAGCGCGTCGGCGTCGGAACCCTATACAAATGCAATACTGATATGAAGATACAATTGACAGCACCTCTTGTCCTTTCGTTAGCCCTTTTGGCAGGCGCCGCTTCGGTGGAAGCGGCCGTGGTCACGCTGACGGGAGCCGATGCCGTGGGCAACTCGTCCTTTAATGCCGCCGGCTTTTGGAGCAATGGCCAGGCCCCCGGTCCCACCAACGATTATTTTACCGGCGTTTACGGCCTGCGGACGCCAGGCAATGCCACCAGCTACACGTTTCTCGGCAATTCGCTGACGTTGCAAGTTCCCACCACCACGGCTTACAGCATCATTTACAAGGGCTCCACCTCGCCCAACATCTACACCATAACCAATCTCGTCATGAACGGCGGTTTGATACGAAGCGGCGCCGGTTCGGGCCAGACCTGCCAGTTCGCCGGCACGATGATCATATCCAATAACGGCGGCACTATTCAGGCGGACCAAAGTCCTTTTATCGTCAGTGCCAACCTCGTTAATGCCATCAACACCACGGGCGCTCTTATCCTCACCAACCTTAACCCGGGCTCGCAAACCTACGGCACCGTCACCTACACCGGCACCAATGCGGGCTTCACCGGCTCGTTGTATCTTGGCGCTAATGGCATCATCATTTTCAGCAACAACACGGCCAGCGTGCCCGGCAATCCCTCCGTTCCCACTCCCGGCCAGATTACGACCCTTGGAACCGGCACGGTGCAGGACGCGGTTGGCGTGAGCCTTACCAACGCCAATGGCGGCATCACCCTGGGCGGCAACCTCACCCTTCAGCCCAACTCGTTGGGTTCAAATACGATCGTGTCGGAGTCCATCACCGACAATGGTTCGGGTTACACGGTGACGAAACGGGGTGCGGGCACGCTGACCCTTTCCGGCAGCAACAATTTTTCCGGCGGCATGTACCTATGGGGGGCCAGCGTCGGTTCACAGCTTAACATCAACAACCCTTATGCCATTGGCACGGGAACCTTCACGATCAATAGCGGCAACGCTGCCGTGATGGATAACACCAGCGGCGGCGCCATTACCCTGGCCGATACTAATGCCCAAGCTTGGAACAACGATTTCGCGTTCGCCGGCTCCAGCAGCCTGAACATGGGCGCCGGGACCGTCTCCTTGGGCGGCGGCCGCAACGTGACTGTCAGCAACAACACGCTCACGGTCGGGCCGGTGACGGACAACGGGAGCGGCTACGGTTTGAACAAACTTGGCGCCGGAACTTTGACGCTCAACGGCGGCGGCAGCTACACCGGCGCAACCACCATCAGCGGCGGCACCCTGGCCTTGATCGGCTCCGGCCTCAGCAGCCCCACCATCAACATTGCCTCGAACGCGACGCTGGATGTCTCCGCCCTCAGCGGCGGCGCGACCCTGGTGTCCGGCGGAACCTTGAACGGCAGCGGCGCCATCAACGGCTCCATCACGGACAATTCCGGCACCGTCATCAACCCCGGCGGCAGCGGCGTGGCGGGCACGCTGACGGTCACGGGCAACCTCACTTTCAACGGCGGCGGTTCGGTGGACTTCGATTTGAACAACTCGACGGCGATTGGCGGCGGGACCAACGATTTAATCGTTGTGGATGGCGCGTTGAATATCGCCGGGTCAACCACCGTGGTCATCAACGTCCTGGGCATCACCGTTGGGACGTACACCCTGATCCAATACGGCTCCTTCGCCGGCAGTCTGGCGAACATCACTCTCCCGTCCGGCTTTGTCCTGACCAACAACACCGCCGTCAATGCCATTCAACTGGTTGTCACCCACAACCCGGTCAACCTGACTTGGCGGGGCGACGGCGTCTCGGATACGTGGGATATTGAAACCACCGCCAATTGGATCCAGGCGGGCGCCAGCCAGTACTTCAACATTGGCGATTTCGTGTTGTTCGATGACACCGGGTCCAATAATCCCGTCATCAATATCACGACGGCTATTCCTCCTTCCAGCGTGACGGTCAATGCCACGCAGACGTACGATTTCACCGGCGACGCCATCACTTCCGGCACGCTGCTCAAGACCAACAGCGGCACGTTGATCCTGGAAAACAACAACTCTTATGGCGGCACGACTGTGATTGCCGGCGGCGTGTTGCAAGTGGGCAATCAAAATGGTTCCTCCAGCGGCCAATCGGGAACGCTGGGCAACGGCGCGGTTTCCAACAATGCCAGCCTGATCTTTGACCGCAGCGACGCGACTTACATCGTGGACAACGCCATTTTGGGCAGCGGTTCGATCACCATGAACGGCAACGGCACCGTCACTCTTAACGCCAGCAACACCTACACCGGCGCGACCACCATCAATAGCGGCATTCTGGCGGTGGAGAACGCTTCCGCCCTGGGTTCGGCGGCCGCGGGAACAACCGTCAATAACGGCGGCCAGCTTTCCTTTGTCGCCCCGCTGACCAATACGGAACCGCTGGTGCTGGACGGAACAGGCAGCGGGCAAGGCGCGCTCTACAAGACCAACGGCGCCACCGCCTTGGGTGGCGCGATCACGCTTGGCCCTGATGGCGCCCAGATTTACGTGGATGCCAGTTCCACTTTGAACCTGACTAATTCGACGGGGGTTAGTGGCGCCAATGTCACCCTGACCTTGTATGGCAGCAGCAGCGGCACAGGTTCCATCGCCGGCCCTATTTCCTTGGGCACCGGCGCCTTGAATGTCAATGGCGGCACCTGGGCCATCGCTCCCTCGAACAATTTCTCCGGCGGCGTTCAGATCAGTGCCGGCGACTTGCAAATCCGCAGCAACAAGGCTCTCGGCCCGATTCCGTCCGCCTATTCCAGTCAGGCCGTCTCTCTGAACGGCGGCACTTTGGAAGCTCAGACCAACATCTCCTTCGCCGACGGCAAAATTGGCTTCAACATTGGAGGCAACAGCACGCTCACAGTTGATTCCAATTCGACGCTGACCATTTCCAATCAGATCAGCGGCAGCTCCACCCTGACCAAGACGGGGCTGGGAACTTTGGCCCTGACCGGCTCCAACAGCTTCAGTGGCAATTTCTATGTGGATTCCACCAGCGCGTCCGCCAATGACGGCATCACTCTGGTGACGTCCAGCAACGCCCTGGCCAATATCCCGGCCACGCCCGGCACGCCGACCATCTTTCAGGGCAACAACAACAGCGGTTATTCCATCTTGCAACTGAATGGTTCAGCCGGGTCCATCACCCTGCCGCAGGAGTTTTCCATGAACTGCCGCAACACCACCAACGCCAATGTTAAAAACATCGCCGGCAGCAATTACCTCGGCGGCAACATTGACATCAACGTCGGCGGCAATTCGGTTTATTTCCAATCCGACGCCGGCACGCTGGTCCTGGCCGGGACCTGCCAATACGTGGGAACGCTGGCCAACCAGCGTAACTTCACCTTCCAAGGCGCCGGCAACATCCTCGTTTCAGGCCCGATCATCTATGCCACCAGCGCCGCGGCCCCCACCAGCGTCCAGCAATTCGGAACCGGCACACTGACGCTGGGGGCCAACAATACGTATGAGGACTATACGACCATCAGCAACGGCACGCTCCTGCTGACCGGCGCTATCAACACGACCAATGGCCTCACCAACATCGCCGGCATCCTGGAGGGCACCGGCGCCATCAATGACAATGTCTTCATTCTGCCGGGCGCAATTCTCGAACCCGGATTGGGCAACGGCTCCATCGGCACACTGACCATCACCAGCAACCTGACGTTGTCGGGCACGGCCAGCATGGACATCAACAAGACGACAGGCGCCAGCGACCTGGTCACCGGCCTGGCCGGCATCACCTACGGCGGCACGCTGGCGGTGACCAACCTTGCCGGAACGCTCAGCGCGGGCAACACCTTCACCTTGTTTAGCGCCGCGTCGTTCTCCGGCAATTTCACCAATGTTGTTGGCAACCCCGGCGCGGGCTTGGGCTTCAGTTTCAACCCCACCAACGGCGTATTGAGCGTCGTGAGCACCATCCCCGGCGCGCCCACCAACTTCAGCTACAGCGTCAGTTCCGGCTTCATCACGTTGAGTTGGCCCTCCAACTACATTGGATGGATACTCCAAGCCCAAACCAATCCGCCTTCCGTGGGCATTACCACCAATTGGGTGGACGTGGCCGGCACCGCTTCGGAAGATTCACTGACGCTGTCCATCAGCGCGAGCAACTCGGTGTTCTTCAGAATGCGCCACCCGTAAGAGCGGGTTTGCCGTCGTCGTGGATCGTGCGGCCTGCGGAATTCTGCCGCAGGCCGGTCAGGGGCTTACTTTGGCATTTGAACTTCCACCGGGCTTGCCCTATAACGAGCCTGTGTCCAATGACGCCAATGACTCAGTCAATGCCAGCACGCGCTACTGCGCGGTCTTCGGGCATCCCATCCGGCACTCCGCCTCGCCGGCCATGCAGAACGCCGGCCTGGCGGCGTTGGGTTTGAATTGGCGCTATCTGGCCTTTGACGTTCACCCCGATCATCTGCGCCCCGCCCTGGAAGGGGCCAGGCGGATGGGCTTCATCGGGCTGAACCTGACCGTGCCGCATAAATTGCTGGCGCTGGACATGGTGGATGTTCTGGACGGGCAGGCCGGGGCTTGGGGTGCTGTCAACACCATTGGTTTTGAGGCGCGCGGCCCTTCCGGCCAGTGGGCGCCGGTGGGAACCTTTGATACCCCGCCGCGTGGGGAGGTGCGCAGCCGGGGCTTTAACACCGATGCCGACGCCCTCGTGCAGGCTCTCAAGGAGGCCTTTGACCGGCCCGGCTGGCGCGGGGCGGCGGTGCTGTTGCTGGGAGCGGGCGGCGTGGCGCGGGCGGCCGCGTTGCGCCTGGCGCGGGAAGAACCGTCCGCCCTTTATCTTGTCAATCGAACCCAGGGGCGGGCGTCCGAACTCGCCGCCGTGATTGCCAATCGTTGTCCCGGCGTCCGCGTCGTCCTGGGCTATCCGCCCGCCTCCGTGGATTTGGTCATCAATGCGACCTCGCTGGGGTTGAGGCCGGCAGACCCGCTGCCGCTTGATCCCCAGTGGCTGCAAACGCGCCGTCCGCAATTTGTGTTCGACATGAATTATCGTCCGATGGAAACCGGCTTGCTGCGGGCGGCCCGCGCCGCGGGCTGCCGGGCCGCCAACGGAGCGGGCATGCTGCTCCACCAGGGGACGCGGGCGCTGGAATTATGGACGGGCCGCCCCGCGCCCGTGGAGGTGATGCGGGCGGCGCTGGAAAAAAATCTTAACGAATGATCTCCATTTTTGATCCCAAAGTCCTGTCGCAGGTGCCGTTTCATTTTTGGACGGCGTGCTTCTTCGTGCTGGGGTGCGTGGCGGGCAGTTTCCTGAACGTGTGCATTTACCGCATGCCGCGGGAGGAAAGCATTATCCATCCGCCCTCGCATTGCCCGCATTGCGGGTATTCCATTCCTTGGTATTTGAACATTCCGCTGGTGACCTGGCTTTGGCTGCGGGGCCAATGCGCCAACTGCAAGCAGGAAATCTCCATGCGCTATTTCCTGGTGGAGGCCCTGACGGGAACGCTGTTTGCGCTGTGCTGGCTTTGCTTCGGGCCTCAGTCTCCCGCGGTGGCCGGGGTGCGGTGCGTGCTGCTGGCGGGGTTGATCGCGGCCACGTTCATTGATTTTGAGCACTTCATTATCCCGGACGAAATCACCCTGGGCGGCATGGTGGCGGGACTGCTGCTGGCCTTTTTTGTGCCGGAGTCGCATTTGAGCTTTCCCGGTTTCCATCCCTTGCTGCGAGCGCCCGGCCTGGCCATGCGCGACAGCGTGGCGGGCATGGCGGTTGGGGCGGCGGTGGTTTATGGCATTCTGCGCCTGGGCAAGTTGCTTTTCGGACGCTACAAACTGGCCCTGGCGCCGGGCACGCGCATTCTTTTCACCGAGACGGCCCTTCACCTGCCGGACAGGGAGATTCCGTTTGAGGAATTGTTCTATCGTCCCGGCGACACGATCCGCATCCAAGCCGAACAAGTTGAAATGATAGACCGTTGCTACCAAAAGGCGGAAGTGCGGCTTCAGGCCAAGCAACTGCGCGTTGGCCAGGACACGTTCGACCCGGAGAAAGTGCTCCACCTGGAAGCGGTGGCCGACCACGTGGTGCTGCCGCGCGAGGCGATGGGTTTGGGGGACGTGAAATTCATGGCGGCCATCGGGGCCTTTTTGGGGTGGCCGGCGGTGCTTTTTTCGCTGGGGCTTAGCTCGGTTATTGGCGCCGCCGTCGGCATCGTCCTGATCGCCCTGCGCAAGCGCGATTGGTCGGCCCGGATGCCTTACGGGCCGTATATCGCGGTGGCGGCGGTGATTTGGATGTTTGGCGGCTACCGCTGGCTCAAATTCGTCTTTTAGATTGGAGTTTGCAACTTGTCTGGCTTGGTTGCGAGTTTATTGATGACGGCGCAGAACTTTACTCTAGTAGGGCAGGCGGACTCGCTTGGGAAATTTTGGGCAGAGCTTGGATTTGTTCAAGGGCGCGGGAACATCGCGCGCTAGAAATTTCATGGAGCCATTCATATCGCACCACCAGACTTCAAGCGCGCCGGCGTCAAAATAAAGAGCGGTCTTTTCTTCCATTTCAGCTTTTGTGTTTCCTGGAGAGAGCACTTCCACGCAAAGCTCAGGCGCTTTTGGAAAACAAGAACGATTGCCCAACTCGCGCATTTTTTCCGATGAAGCCCAAGCGATGTCAGCCGCCCTCACACCATTGGCGGTGGAGATCGGGCACTCGGTCAGAATCCGCCCGCCAGGCATAAGCTTCTCCAGCAGATGACCGATCCAAAATTGATAACTTCCGTGAGAAGGGGCCAGCGGAGGAGTCATAATAATCTGGCCATGACGGTCGGTTTCGATGCGGCCTTCGATTTTCGCCAGCGCTGGATCCGTCTGCAGCGCGTCCCAGCGCCGCAAGTTGAAGCGCGTTTGCCCGGCTTGTGAAGGCAGTTTAATGGTCAATGTTGCCATACACTCGATGGTGTTTAATCTAGTGCAGCCAATAGGGCCGGCGCAAGCCACAAAACACGACACCACGACGTTGACAACCAATCCCAAGGATTTACCTTCCCTCCATGCAACGACAAAGTTTTGCCGCGTTGGCTCTCTCCTTCGTTTCCTGCTGCGCCCTCAGCCAGCCTTGCCTGGCGGAAAACGCCCTGGAACTTCCCCTCTTCGGCCCGCTTGGGAAACTCAGTCTGACGAATGTCGCCACGACCGATGCCTCGGTTGTCAAAGCCAGGTTCGGCGGGCAGGCGGCCTTGCAGGTGGCCACCGGACACAAGGCCGACTGGCCGGGCATCACCCTGCCCGCGCCCAAGGGGCATTGGGACCTTTCGCCTTACGGCGAGATTGTTCTTTCGGTCAAAAACGCCGGTTCCAATTCCGTCTCCGTCACCTGCCGCGCGGATAATCCGGGGGCGGATGGCAAGGACCATTGCGCCAACGGGGAAGTGACCCTGGCGCCGGGAAAGGAGGGCAAACTCTACGTGGTGTTGAAACGAACGTCGGACGACAAACTCGAAGGCAGACTCTTCGGCATGAAGGGCTACCCGGTCACGCGCGGCGGACCGCACACCGTGGATCCCTCCAACGTGACGCAACTGCTGGTATTCGTGGCCAAACCCAAGGAGGATCAACTCTTCGCCATCGCCGATATTCATGCCGCCGGCCACTACACCCCGCCGACCGCCTGGACCTCCGACGCCACGCCGTTTTTTCCTTTTATTGACACGTTTGGCCAATACTGCCACAAGGATTGGCCGGGCAAAACGGAGTCGCTGGCCGATTTGGCGGCCAAACGCGCCGCCGAAGCCGCGGACCTGGCCGCCAGGCCGGGGCCGAAAGAATGGGACAAATTCGGGGGCTGGCGGACCGGCCCGCAACTCCAGGCCACCGGCTTTTTCCGCACGGAAAAAAACAAGGGCAAATGGTGGCTGGTGGACCCGGACGGCCGCCTGTTCTTCTCCCACGGCATGGATTGCGTGACCTTCGAGGAACAAACGCCCATTGAAGGACGGCAAACCTGGTTCCAGGATTTTCCCGGCCAGCGGCCCGAGTTTGAGCAGTTTCTCTCCCGCGGCCGCGCGATCATGGGCCGCTATCAGGGGCAGTCCCCCGATTGCTTCTCGTTTGGCAAGGCCAACCTGGCGCGCAAATACGGAACGGAGTGGCGAACCCTCTTTGCGCGCGTGGCGCAGCAACGCTTGCGCAGTTGGGGGCTTAACACCATCGGCAACTGGTCCGATCCCGCCCTCTGCGCGCTGCGCTTGACACCCTACACCGACAGCATCGGCTCCGGCGGCGCGCGCATGATCGAGGGCAGCAAGGGCTATTGGGGCCAGTTCCCCGACGTCTTTGACGCCTCGTTCGCGCGCGGGTTGCAACGTGCCATGCAGCGCGCCCGGGATAAATCCGCCGGCGACCCGTGGTGCCTCGGCTATTTCTCCGACAACGAGATGTCCTGGGGCGACGACACTTCCATCGCCGTGGCGGCGCTCAAGTCCGGCTCCAATCAGCCGGCCAAACAGGTGTTCCTCGCCGACCTGCGGGCCAAGTATGGGCAAATCGCCCAACTCAACGCCGCCTGGGGGACCAATTTCGACTCGTGGGACGCCCTGCTGATCAATCGCGCCGCGCCCGATCCGGCCAAAGCCAGGGCGGATTTGACCGCCTTTTACACCAAAGCCGCCGAGCAGTATTTCCGCGCCGCGCGCGACACCATCAAGGCCGGCGCGCCGCATCAGCTTTATCTCGGATGCCGTTTCGCCTGGGTTAACGCGCTGGCCGCCACCGCGGCCGCCAAGTATTGCGACGTGGTCAGCTACAACATCTACAAACGCAGCGTGGCGAATTTCAATTTCAACGGCGGGGCGGACGTTCCGTTGTTGGTGGGGGAGTTTCATTTTGGCGCGCTGGATCGCGGGATGTTTCATCCGGGACTGGTTGAATTGCCCGACCAGGCGGCGCGGGCGCAGGCCTACCGGGAGTATGTCCAGGGCGCGTTGCGGCACCCGCAATTCGTCGGCTGCCATTGGTTCCAATTCCACGACGAACCGGTGCTGGGCCGGGTCCTGGACGAGGAGAATTACCAAATCGGCTTTGTGGACGTGGCCGACACGCCTTACGCGGAAACCATCGCCGCCTCGCGCGACGTGGGCTATCATCTTTATAAGTGACCCGCGGTTTCTTGCTCCGCATCTTAATCTTAATCTTAATCTTCCTTGCATATTCGATAAGAGATTAAGATTAAGATTAAGATTAAGAAGAGGACTGGGCTCCCGGCTCGATATGCACCAGCACGTCGCGCACGGAGGGCACGGCTTCGCGCACGCGGTCTTTGACCTGGTGGGCGATGCCGTGGGCCTGCCGCACGGTCAACTCCGGATCCACCTCCACGTGCATGTCAACAAAGCATTCGAAGCCGGCCTTGCGCACGATGCACTTCTCGATTCTCTGCACTCCGGCCACCTGGCTGGCGGCGGATTTGATCTGCCCCGCCAGCGCGGCGTCGGGCGCGGCGTCCATCAACTCGTTCAACGCCGGCTTCAGCAATTTCCACCCGTTCCACGCAATGATGGACCCGGCCAGGATGGCCGCCGCGTCGTCGGCGAAGGACACGCCCAACAGCGCGAGCGTGATGCCCATGGCCGCCGCCAGCGAGGTCACGGCGTCGCTGCGGTGATGCCAGGCGTCGGCATAGACCAAAATGCTTTGCACCGAGCCGGCTTCCCGCGCCACGAACCGGAACAGGCATTCCTTGACCAGCACCACCGCCATCAGCACCCACAACGTGAAGGCCCGGGGCATCTGCGGCGGTTGCGCCAGGTCCCGCGCCGAGTTGAGGATGATGCCGCCCGCCGCCAGCAACAGCATGAGGGCGACCGTCGCCGCCGCCAGCGGCTCCGCCTTGCCATGCCCATAAGGGTGTTCCACGTCGGCCGGTTCGGCCGCCACCACCAGCGCGCGCCAAACCACAATGGAACTGAGAATGTCGGCGCTGGATTCCACCGCGTCGGCGATGAGCGCGTGGGAATGCCCCATCACGCCGGCGGCGAATTTGAGGGCGGAGAGCGCGGCGTTGACCGCCATGCCCAGGAAAGTCGCCTTGAGGCTGCGCTTGAGTCGGTCGGTTGGCATGGCGGGGGGAGTCCGTGCTCCGTCATTCTTCACGAGGCCAAAGGGCCGGCCCTCACGGCTTCTTCAAAAATGGCGTCAACAATTCAATGGGCAGCGGGATGATCGTGGTCGTGTTCCGGTCGCCCGCGATTTCGCCGATCGTTTGCAGATAGCGCAGTTGCAGCGCGATGGGTTGGGTGGCGATCATGCCGGCGGCCTGCACCAGTTTTTCCGCCGCCTGGAATTCGCCTTCGGCCGCGATGATCTTGGCCCGGCGCTCCCGTTCCGTTTCGGCCTGCCGGGCCATGGCCCGCTTCATCGTATCGGGCAGCACGACGTCGCGGATTTCCACCGCCGTGACTTTGACGCCCCAAGGCCCCGTGTGGCGGTCAATGATTTCCTGCAAAATCTGGTTGATCTTGTCGCGCCGGGCCAGCAACTCATCCAGTTCGCTCTGGCCCAGCACGCTGCGCATGGTGGTTTGCGCGATCAAGGTCGTGGCTTGGAGAAAATTTTCCACCTTCACCACCGCCGCTTCCGGGTCCACGATGCGGAAATAGATCACCGCGTCCATCGTGACCGGCACGTTGTCGCGGGTCATGATTTCTTGTTTGGCCACGCTGATGGTGATGACCCGCAGGTCCATCCGCACCATGCGGTCCACGATCGGAATGAGGAAAACCAGGCCTGGCCCCTTGGCGCCGATAAGCTTGCCCAGACGGAAGATGACGCCCCGCTCATACTCGCGCAGGATGCGCACCATGCTCGGCAGGAGGATGGACAGAAAAATGGCCAGCAGCACGATCCAGACAAAGAGACCCTGCATCAGATGAATCAGATTATTGTTTTCCATAGGCTTTCAAGATTTAGCTTTGACCTGCAACACCAACCCCCGCAGCCCCGTAATTTCCACCGTGGCCCCCTGTGCCACCGGCGCCTCGCCGACGGCCTCCCAGCATTCCCCGTCAAAAAGAACTTTGCCGCCATGCTGGTCCACCGCCGTCAAGGCCACGGCTGTTTGGCCCTTCATGCCCTCGCGGCCGGTTTTGGCCGGCAGGAACTGGGCGCGCAGCCCCGCCCCAATTACAAACACAAAGAACGCCGCCGTCAAGACCGTCGCCGGAATAATCCACCCCAGCGGCAGCCGAAAAGCCGGATCACGATTGAAAAGCAGGAGCGATCCCAGCAGGAAGGAAACAATGCCTCCGCCCGTCAGCACCCCGTGAGTGGTGGCGAAAACGTCAATGATGAACAGGGCCACCGCCAACAGGATCAATGCCAGGCCGGCGGCGTTGACGGGCAGGACTGAACCCATGTAAAGCGCCAGCACCAGCGCCACCGCTCCGGCCACGCCTGGCAGGATGACGCCCGGATTGCTCATTTCCCCGATAATGCCGTACATGGCCACCAGCATCAGGACAAACATCACTTCCGGCCGCCAGAGCCGCTGGAAAACCCGCTCCCCGGGCGTCATGGGAATCGGCGTCACCACGGCCCTGGCCGTCCGCAACACTTTGCCGGCCACCGTCCGGCCGTCCAGTTGGCGGAGCAGGTCCGGCACATCCTCCGCCATGAAATCAATGACGTGCAGTTTCAAGGCTTGCGCGGCGGTGATGGAGGCGCTCTCGCGCACGGCCGATTTGGCCCATGCCACGTCACGATGCCGCTTGTTGGCGATGGTCTCCATGTAACTGGCCGTGTAATTCTCCAATTTCCGGCCCATGACCGAGTTGGTTTCCGGTTCATCGCCGCCGCCCAGGGAGACGGGATGAGCCGCGCCGATGGTCGTATCCGGCGCCATGACGGCCACGTCCGCCGCCAGGGTGATAAAGGTCCCGGCGCTGGCGGCCCCGGCTCCGGCAGGCCCCACATAGACGACCGTCGGCACGTCATCCTGGAAGAGTTTCCCGACGATCTCCTTGGTGGAATCCAGCAGCCCGCCCGGCGTGTCAAGTTGAATAATCAGGCACTCGTCGCGCTCGGCCGCGGCCTGGTCCACCGCGCGCGCGATGTACGAGGCGGTCGCCGGCCCGATGGCGCCATGGATGTGGATGAGGCCGGCCTGTCCGGCGCGCAGAGCCGTCGGCGCCGCCAGGAAGGCCGCCGCCCCCGTGGCCGCAAGAAAAGCGCGAAAAAGGTCAAAACTCATATCTGCCTCCGCGTCCGGCCCCGGCCCCTTTTGAGGGGTCGCGCCAGCCTGATGCAATATGGCAGGATATGCCGCGCTTCACAAGCGGTCATTGACGGTGAAAAATAGCGCTTGTTAATTGGCCGAACGCTGTTACCTTGTGCGCTCCTTGCTTTATGAAAGCGAAAATACATCCTAAATATGTGGAGGCGGAAATTCGTTGCGCCTGCGGCAACGTCATTAAAACCCGTTCCACCAAACCGACCATTCTGGTCGGCATCTGCAACGTCTGCCACCCGTTTTACACCGGCACGCAAAAGTTCGTGGATACCGCCGGCCGTGTTGACAAATTCCAGCAGCGCATGGTCAAGACGAAGGCCGCGCAGGCCGATGCCGCCGCCCGCAAGAAAAAGCGGAAATAGGCTCTTTCCCCGCCACCCGCCCGCCGAAGTTCTCGCTTTCGCGGGCGGGTTGCTTTTTTTTGGCCGGCCATGAATCTCCGCCCGTACATTGAGAAATTCGCGCGCCGCCTGGGCGAGGTCGAAGCCGCCTTGAGCGATCCCAAGCTCTTTGAGAATCCGGCCAAATCTCAGGAAATGTCGCGCGAATACGCGCGGCTCAAGGACCTGACGGACTCGGGCCGGCAATACCTCAAGGCGCTGGACGACTTGGCCCAGCACGAAACCTTCCTCAAGGCCGAGGCGGCGGAGAGCGAACTGGCGCAATTGGCCCGCGAGGAAATCGCCGCCCTGCAAATCCAGGCCCGGCGCCTGAGCCGCGAGGTCATGTTCGGGCTGGCCCCGCCGGACCCGGCGGATTCCCGCAATTCCATCATTGAAATCCGCGCTGGCGCCGGCGGCTCTGAATCGGCCCTTTTCGCCGCCGACCTCCATCGCATGTACACCCGTTATGCCGCCGACCGCGGATGGAAGATCGAGAACATGGACAGCAGCCCGTCCGATCTGGGCGGCTTTAAGGAAGTGATTTTCGGCGTCAGCGGCGCCGACGTTTTCAAACGGCTCAAATACGAAAGCGGCGTCCATCGCGTCCAGCGCGTTCCGGCCACCGAGGCGCAGGGGCGCATCCACACCAGCACGGCCACCGTGGCCGTCCTGCCCGAAGCGAAGGAAGTGGATTTGGAAATCAAGCCCGATGAACTGGAGATCAATGTCTGCCGCGCCTCGGGCAAAGGCGGCCAGGGCGTCAACACCACCGACTCGGCGGTGCAGATCATTCACAAGCCCACCGGCATGATCGTGCGTTGCGCCGACGAGCGTTCGCAGCAGAAAAACAAAGTCAAGGCGCTGACGGTGTTGCGGTCGCGCCTGCTGGAAATCAAGATCGCCGAAGAAGACGCCAAATACGCCGCCCGGCGCAAGGAGCAAGTCGGCACCGGCGAGCGCAACGAACGCATCCGCACCTACAATTTTCCGCAAAACCGCGTGACCGATCACCGCATCGAACTGACCCTCTACAATCTGCCCGTCTTCATGGAGGGCGATTTGGACTGCATTATCGAACCCCTCATGGCGGACGACTTGGAACGGCGGCTGGCGGCTTTGACCTTATGAGTTTGACCCATCCCCAAGCCTTGATTTTTGACTGCGACGGAACCCTGGCCGACACCATGCCGCTGCATTGGCAGGCCTGGCAGACGATCTCCAAACGCCACGGCCTGGACTTTCCGCAAGACCGGTTTTATCAGTTGGGCGGCGTGCCCTCGCGCGACATTCTCAAGATGCTCAGCGCCGAGCAGCGCCTCCCGCTGGACGCGCTGGCGGTCGCGCGGGAAAAGGAAGCGGCCTACATCGCGTTTTTGCCGCAAATTCATCCGGTGGACCCAATCGTCAGGATTGTGCGCGAGAACGCCGGCAAGCTGCCCATGGCCGTGGCCTCCGGCGGCAACCAGCTCCACATCAACCAGGTGTTGACGCATCTGGGCCTGCGCCAATACTTCCAGGCGGTGGTGACCAGCGAGCAGGTCACCCGCCAGAAGCCGGCGCCCGATATTTTTCTGGAAGCGGCGCGGCTTCTGGGCGTCCCGCCGCAATTCTGCCGCGCCTACGAAGACACCGACCTTGGCCTGCAAGCCATCCGTGACGCCGGCATGGAAGCAGTGGACGTGCGCCCGCTGACCGGGCAGGGAGCAAGTCAATGAATAAAACTCGGAAACTGCCATGCCCCTCCAACCCTTTGATCTCATTTGCCCTGACATCTCCCGCGCGGAACAATTGAGTTGCGTCGTGACCACGCCGGCTTTCGGAGCGCCTCTGGGACGATATGTGCTGCGTGAGTTCTATTGCACCGAACTCGATTGTGATTGCCGCCGTGTCCTGGCCCAGTTCTTCCAATCGGACAACGGCGTTGCTTCCCAAATTCTGGCTTCTGTCAATTATGGTTGGGAAAGGCCGCGCTTTTACCGCAAATGGAGCAGCGTCCCCGAAATGTGGCGCGAGATGGCCCGCCCCACGCTCGAGCCCTTTGCCGAACGAGGCCCCAAGGCCGAATCCTTTCTCGCCCTGTTCAAAGATTCGGTGCAAAAGCCGGGCTTGGTGGATGGTTTTCGGCGGCATTACGCAATGGTCAAAGACATGCTCGCCCGCGGAAAATGGACGCCAACATCGTATTGACTTAAACTTGACACGGCAGGGGTTGCAGGTTCAAACCCTGCGGCGCGCGCCATCCCCCCGGTTTTCGCCTCGTTGCGAACATTTGTGACAGCATGGCGCTTGCGCTCTAGCCCAACTTGGGCTATGTAGAATTGACTATGAAACATACGTTGACCGTGACGCAAGGCCAGGCCCGGTTTCCCGCCCTTTGCCGGAAGGAAAAAACTTCCGCCATCACCCGCAATGGGGAAGTGGTCGCTTTCATTGTGCCGCGGAAACGGATGGCCGGACTTCTGGAGCAAATGGAGATTCTGGCCAACCCGCAAGCCATGGCCGCCATTCGGCGGGCCAAGGCCGGAAAGAACGCAGACCACCCATTGAGCGCGCTGGATGAAGGTTAAAATCACCCTCGAACAGCAGCCGCTTGATTTCATCAAGTGCCAGCCGCCGGAAAATAGGAAGCGGCTGCGTGATGCTCTCCACGCGGTCGAACGCGGCGCGGCTTTTCCTGAACCGCTGGAGGATGAACTGGAAGGCTTCTATAAGTTGAAGGTGGAGCAGTACCGCCTTATTCTGCAATCGGTCGCCAGCGATGAGGGGCCGGGTTTCAGGGTCATTTTCGCCGAGCGCCGCAAAGTCGTTTACGAAATGTTCAGCCAAATCCTTGGGCTGGAATAATTATGGGCGTGGAGTTGCATTTCAACGGCCGGCAAATTGAAGGCCGGCCCGGCGCTTCCCTCTTCGAGTGCGCGGAGGCGATGGGAATTAAAGTCCCCACTTCCTGCCGCAAATGGGGCAAGTGCAAGGAATGCCTGGTGGAAATCTCCGCCGGCATGGATTGCCTTACCCCCAAGTCGCCGGAGGAACTTCATCTCAAGGACAATTTCCGGCTCTCCTGCCGCTGCCGCATCGCCGCCGATTCCGGCCTAATCCGCTGCCATACCATGCGGCGCGGGGACATGCGCATCGAACGCCATGCCCTGCAATTGCCCGTCCAACGCCAGCCTTTGCGCCTGGACCCCGCCGTCACGCGCGAGGGGGGCCGCGTCTTGCTGGATGGGGTGGAAATTGACCGGAGCGACGGCCCCATTCACGGGCTGGCGATGGATTTGGGCACGACCACCGTGGTTCTGCGCCTGCTCAACCTGGAAACGGGAGAGACGGTGGCCGATGCCGCCTTCGAGAATCCCCAGCGTTTCGGCGGCTCGGACGTCATGGCGCGCATCCAATTCGATACGGAGGACGGCACGCGGCTGCTGCAACGGACGCTGGCGGGCTACATCACGCGCGCGGTGGAGGAGTTTCCGGTGGACCCGCGTTCCATTTATGAGATGGTCGTGGCCGGCAACTCCACCATGCGCGATCTTTTTTTTCGTCTGAACGTCTGGTCCATCGGCCAGAATCCCTATCGCTCCATCACCGAATTGGAAATGGCCCAGGGGTTGCGCGCCACCACCAGCCTCAACGATTCCGCCGCGCGGCTGGGGCTGCCGTTCCATCCCAAGGCGCGCGTGCATGGCCTGCCGATTATCAGCGGGCACGTCGGGGCCGACGCCGCCGCCTGCATGTTGGCGGTGGACCTGGCCCACGAAGAGCGCCTGGTGGCGGTCATGGACATCGGCACCAACACGGAGCTGATTCTGGGCAACCGGCACAGAATCCTGGCCGCCTCCTGCCCCGCCGGGCCGGCCTTTGAAGGCGGAAGAATCTCCGGCGGGATGCCGGGTTTGCCGGGGGCAATTGAGAAAATCGAATTCGCCGCCGACGGCTCGATGCGCGCGCAGGTCATCGGCGGCGGCCAGGCCCAAGGCGTATGCGGATCGGGGCTGGTGGATTTAGTGAGCGAATTGCTGCGCACCCGACGCATCAATGCGCGGGGCCGGTTTGAGGACGGACGCCAGCGCATGGACTTGGAAGTTGGGGACGGGGAGTCGATCCGTTTTAGCGAGGCGGACCTGAACGAACTGGCGCAGGCCAAGGGCGCCAACGTGGCCGGTTTGCGTGTCCTTTTTCACCAATACGGCATTCCCTTCGAGGCGCTGGACGTGTTTTATCTGGCCGGAGGATTCGGACGGCATCTCAACGTGGAGTCGGCCAAACGCATCGGGCTGATTCCCGATATTGACAGCGGCAGGATCGTGCAAATCGGCAACGCTTCCATTGAGGGAGCGTGCCTGGCATTGCTTTCGCGGGCCCAACGGGAGGAGTTGGAGAGCCTGGTCAAACGTGTCTCCCACTGCCGGCTGGAAACACACCCCGATTTTTTTGATTTCTTCGTCGAAGGCTGCCAGTTTAAACGGGTGGAAACATGAAGGAACTGAATTGCTTTTTCCTGGACATGTGCGGCTCGGCTATGGTGGAAAATATCCTTGGAAGGTTACGTTGCGTCAATGAATGCCGCCACGCAACTGGCGATCCTGGAGAGTGTGGGGGCCTCCAAATCACCGACTTTCCGACGGAAGCGAAGCGTGGAAACCGAGCGGATTTGCAGAAGGTCGGCGGCGCTGGCTTTGGCCAGGCCGTTTCTGACCGAAGATTGCACCTGCACCTTGGTGATGCGGCCGGCGAAAAATGGCTGCCAGCCAGTGAAGGGAACGACTAACCGAAGCTGGAAGACCTGCTCCACGGGCAAATTCAAGACCACGGCGGGCCGTTCTTTTTGAATTTCGTCCCCCGTTTGGGGTTCAAAATTGACCATCCAAATTTCACCGCGCTTTGGATTCATGTTCAGGATCGTCGAAGAAATCAGGCAGCAGTTCCTCGGGGTGCTCCGCGTAGAAGCGCGCCATCGCTTTGGATTCGACCAGGAAGGCTTTGGTGCGTTGCGCGCGGTTCATGGCCAGAAAACGCAACTGCGGCGCCAGCGCCTCCTCCAATGCCGCCTCCGTGGCCGATCTGGCGCGGTCTCCGCCGACTTCGCGTTCGAGCGCCCTTGTTACCACGGCCTTCAGCCGAACACCTTCATGGACGGCCTTGAGTTTGGTTTTCTTGAAAACCTTATCGGGAATGTCGAGTGTTGTCCGCATAAACGCACATTCGCATAAAACGGAGTCGGGTCAAGGCATCATTTCCCGAAGAGCCATCGCCGCGACCCGGTGGTCATGCTCGCCGCCGCGCTGCAGAAAGCCGCCAAGGCCGCCGGGGTGGAATTGCAAATTACCGAGACAGAAATCCTCGTGACCGGATAGCTCCCGGCTCGCAGCGCCGGAGTCTTGGTTGATAGGGACGCCGCGCTGCGGCGTCCGCTGGAGTTTGGAACGATTTATCGTCAGGCCACATGGGCAACATTACGAATGCTTGCCAATAATACGATGACCGATGCCCCTCCGAAACTTCGTGAGGACTTCGCCACTTGAATTGACGATTTGGTGGTTGCACCAAAGAGATTCCTTTTCCAAACAACGGTCGCCACGGAACTCCTGCTTCGAGATGGGATAACCGTTCTTGTTCTTGTAGGAGAGTG
>Ga0224555_1002311_pt1 | contig 22856 bp, 25 predicted proteins | sample 714S23034metaG_FD_180687 | JGI IMG/M metagenome (GOLD analysis project Ga0224555, IMG submission 180687) | Peat soil microbial communities from Stordalen Mire, Sweden - 717 S2 30-34 | ecosystem: Environmental > Terrestrial > Soil > Wetlands > Peat | place: Sweden: Norrbotten County, Stordalen...
AACAGCTCCCGCTTGCTCTTGCGACCGTGCTTCTCAAAAATCGCCTGCGATGCCAGTGTCTGCTGAATCCGCGTAATTCGCTTCATGCTTATAGTTTATTCAGATTCGACGCGGCTTGCAGACTTGTGCAGAGGTTCCCAAGCGGCCGAACTTCATTATGGTGAGCGGCCAGGTCTATAATCCCGTCGCCATAAGCTATGTTCCGCGGAGGGATCTCTCCTGGTATTTGGAGAAGGCTGGCGGGGCTACACATGCCGGCGACAAGAAACACAACTATGTGCTGCGCGTTGATGGATCGGTCGTCGTCCCGAGGGAAGCGGGGAGCATCTGGATGAGCGGCGGCTTCAGGAATGTCCGGATGCAGCCAGGTGACACGATCTTCGTTCCTGAGAAGATCGTCGGCGGTTCGCCGGTCTGGCAAGACATCATCGGCGTGGCGCAGATCGCATCCTCGGTGGCGATTTTAGGCGCAGTTGCAGGGGCATTCTGACCTGAAACACTGGGACTGAGACACGCCTCAGTTTCCGGGTGGGGCTTGCACCCCCTTTTGAACCGCGCATTTGCACGACGCATATGGGGCCGGCTCCTAATGCGTTGAAATTCCGGTTATTCGAGGAGAGCTCGTTCTGACGTCGGCTGCAAGCTCCGGTCATCGTGGATGGTAGAATCCAATGAAAGCGCAAAACGAACATGTTTAATAATAAGTCAATACTAATCACAGGTGGAACAGGCTCATTTGGCCGGCTCTACTTGAGGACAATTCGCGAAAGATTCAAGCCTCAGCGCATTATTGTTTTTTCGCGCGACGAACTCAAACAGTTCGAAATGCAGGAGGAGTTTTGTGGTCCCGAAATGCGCTACTTTATCGGCGATGTGCGGGACCATGAGCGTCTGCAGCAGGCGATGCGCGGCGTTGATTACGTGATCCACGCGGCTGCTCTCAAGCAGGTCCCAGCGGCTGAGTACAACCCCCTCGAATGCATCAAGACCAATATCATCGGGGCTGCCAATGTCATCAATGCTGCCATCTTTAACGAGGTTGAAAAGGTAATTGCCCTATCCACGGATAAGGCAGCCAATCCGGTGAACCTTTATGGCGCCAGCAAGTTGGCGTCGGACAAGTTGTTCATGGCGGCCAACAACATGGCGGGAGGACATCGCACGCGCTTCTCGGTTGCTCGTTACGGGAATGTGGTCGGATCCCGCGGCTCGGTGGTCCCTGTGTTCAAGAAAATGATTCGCGAGGGGTGCAAGGAACTGCCGGTAACCGACCCGCAGATGACGCGGTTTTGGATCACACTGCAACAGGGAGTGGACTTTGTCTTGCAGAACTTTGGTCGTATGCAGGGCGGTGAATTGTTCGTTCCCAAGATTCCCTCGATGCGCATAACTGATTTGTGCGAATCGATTGCGCCTGGAACGCCCCTTAAGGTTATCGGCATTCGACCTGGGGAGAAGCTGCACGAAGTTATGTGCCCGGCTGATGAATCTCATCTCACACTGGAATTCACAGACCACTATGTGATTCGCCCTTCCATTACCTTCTACGATGCGGTCGATTTCAGCGTCAATAAGCTGGGAGAAGTGGGGGTGCCGGTGGAACAGGGATTCGAGTACAGCTCTGTGAAAAACCCGTGTTTTCTGACTGTGGAGCAGTTGCGCAGCATGAATGGAGATGAGCATTTAGGACAGAAAGATCTCACGGAGGAGGCACATTGATTGCACTTCACTCAATTCCTTACGGCCATCAGGACATCAGCCGTGCTGATATAGACGCTGTAGTAGACGTCTTGCGGTCAGATTGGCTGACGCAAGGCCCCGCGCTCGAGCGATTCGAGCGGGCCGTTGCCGACTACTGCCACGCACGCTACGCAGTTGCGGCTTGTAATGGTACTGCTGCATTACACATGGCTTGTCGTGCCTTAGGACTGGGGCCCGGCGACCTGCTCTGGACTTCGCCTAACACCTTCGCGGCTTCGGCCAACTGCGGCCTATACGTCGGTGCGAACGTCGACTTCGTCGACATCGATCCCCAAACCTACAACCTCTGTCCTCATGCGCTGGCACGCAAGCTTAAGCTTGCCGTATCTGTCGGCCGTCTTCCGAAGGTAGTCGTGCCGGTTGATTTTTCCGGACAGCCTTGCGAGATGGAGGCTATTGCAGAACTGGCACGAAAGCACGGCGTCCGCGTTATCGAAGACGCTTGCCACGCCATTGGCGCCGACTACCGCGGACAGAAGGTCGGAAACTGCGCCTACGCTGATGTAACGGTCTTCAGTTTTCACCCGGTGAAGATCATAACTACCGGCGAAGGGGGCATGATCCTCACCAATAATGCTGAACTACATCGGGAGTTGCTGCTGTTGCGCAATCATGGCATTACTCGCGACGAGCAACAGATGACGAAAGCGTCAGAGGGGCCCTGGTACTACGAGCAAGTCGCGCTTGGATACAACTACCGTATGACCGACATCCAGGCGGGCCTGGGCATCAGCCAATTGCTGCGAGTGAACGAGTTCGTCGAGCAGCGGCGTTACCTGGCACGGCGCTACACGCAAGCCTTGCAGGGCTTGCCGTTGCAATTGCCTTGGCAACATCCAGACGGCAACTCCGCCTGGCATCTGTACGTAATCAAAGTTGATTCGAAACAAACGCAAGTGCATCGGCGCGAGGTCTTCGAACACCTTCGTGCAGCCGGTATTCTCGTTAATGTCCATTACATTCCTGTTCATCTGCAACCCTATTATCGTCAGATGGGGTTCAGCCCGGGCGACTTCCCAAGTGCCGAAGCCTATTACGATGCTGCGATTACACTCCCCCTGTATTATGGGCTTAGCGAAGAGCAACAGGACTTCATCATTGCCAAAGTAAAAGAGGCCCTGCAGTGAAGCTCGGTCTGGGTACCGCTCAGTTCGGACTGAAATATGGCGTCTCTAATCAAGGTGGCCGGACTCCCCCCGATGAAGTAAGCCGGATTCTGGCCTTCGCGGCTTCGGTCGGGATTCAAGTACTGGACACCGCTCCTGCGTATGACGAAAGTGAGGAAGTGCTTGGGGAATTGACTTCTCCGGTCTCTCACTTTCGAATTGTTACCAAGACCCGGTCTTCTGGCCTCCAGCGAGGCAGGTTTGGTGCAGGTGAGATAACTGCCGCTTTTACAAGTTCTCTGAAGCGGCTAAGAGCATCGCGGATATATGGGTTGCTGGTCCATAACCCGAAGTCACTTCTCGGAGAAAGGGGTCCTTGGATCTTTGAAGAATTGCAAGCGCTAAAGACAAAAGGCCTAGTCAGCAAGATCGGCGTATCGGTGTACAACGCCGCGGAAATAGACGGCATTCTGTCAATGCAACTGCTTGATTCAGCGCAACGGCTTGATATCGTGCAGGTGCCGATCAATGTTTTTGACCAGAGATTACTGAAGAGCGGATACCTTCGTGAGCTAAAGCAACGCAACATAGAAATTCATGCGCGCTCAGTTTTTCTGCAGGGACTGCTGTTGATGACCCCAGAATCACTACCCTCGCACCTCTGTAGTGTTCGCCCGCACCTCGAGATGTACCGGCGCCACATTGCCGCATTGGGCATGTCTCCTGTGGGTACAGCCATACGCTTCGCCATAGAACAACCTGAGATCGACATTGTGCTTTGCGGGGTAAACAATCTGGCGCAGCTTAAGGACATTCACCAGGAGGTCAGTTGTCTTTGCCCGAAATCGGCGATCGACTGGTCACAGTTCTCGTTTGCACAGGAGACAATCCTGAATCCTTCGCTCTGGGCCAGTTCGAGATGATCTTAGCAATTCTGCAGGCACGTGTTTCCTCTTGCCGGTTTCCTGGGAAAGTGCTCAAGCCTCTGCTTGGCGAACCGATGCTGGCACGACAAATCGAGCGTGTGAAGCGCTCCCGAAGTATAGATCGACTCGTAGTAGCGACGAGCAACGACGCCAGCGATGATCTGATCGAGGAACTGTGCGACAAACTTGAAGTGGATTGCTTCCGCGGATCCCTTGATGACGTCCTGGACCGCTTTTACCAGGCTGCGAAAGCACACGGCGCAACTGATGTCGTCCGTTTGACGGGAGATTGCCCGCTCATCGATCCTGAAGTAATCGACGAGGTAATTCAGTTGTATCGGACAGGCGAATACGACTATGCCAGCAACACACTAGAACCTACCTTTCCGGATGGGCTTGACATCGAAGTATTTCGTTTCGAATGCCTTGAGCAAGCCTGGCGTGAAGCTAAGCTGTCGTCGGAGCGGGAACACGTAACCCTTGCAATTCACCGGCATCCAGAACGATACAAATTGGGGATGCTGAAGAAGGAGCGCAACCTGAGCGCATTGCGCTGGACGGTTGACGAGCCTGACGACTACGAGCTGATTACGAAGTTTTACGAGGCGCTATATCCGGTGAACCCGGAGTTCGGTTTCGAGGATCTTGTCCGGCACGTGGATGCAAATCCGGAATTGATGACATACAACACCGGCCACCGTCGCAACGAGGGGCTTGAGAAATCGCTGGCGCAGGACGGCAATTCCTTGGAGAAGAAATGAACACAATAGACGTCAGCAGGTACGCTAATTCCGAAAAATGGCTGGAGCGCGCACTAAAAACGATTCCGCTCGGCTCGCAGACGTTCAGCAAGAGCAAGACCCAGTATCCGGCAGGCGTTTCACCATACTTCCTTTTGCGCGGCAAAGGTTCGCGCGTGTGGGACGTTGATGGGAACGAATACATCGACTTGGTGAACAGCTTAGCCGCGGTCACGCTCGGTTACAACGATCCCGATGTAACCCGTGCCGTCGAAGCTCAACTGAAGGATGGCGTCATCTTCTCGTTGCCTCATCCGCTTGAGGTGCAGGTAGCCGAGAAGATCTGCGAAATGGTGCCTTGCGCCGAGATGGTCCGTTTCGGAAAGAACGGCTCGGATGCGACCGCTGGGGCAATTCGTATTGCACGTGCACACACCGGCCGGGATCACGTTGCGGTCTGCGGATACCACGGTTGGCAGGACTGGTATATCGGCAGCACGGCCCGCAACCTCGGGGTTCCGAAGTCGACGCGCGAGCTGACGCATACGTTCAAATACAACAACATCGAGTCATTGCAGAAGCTGTTCACCGAGTACAAGGACCAGTTTGCCGCGGTCATCCTCGAGCCGATGAATGTTGCGTATCCGGAGAACGGCTTTCTTGAGGCGGTTAAGGAACTGACGCACAAGAACGGCGCCGTGCTGGTGTTTGACGAGACGATCACCGGGTTCCGCTATTCGAAGGGCGGAGCGCAGGAATACTTCGGCGTCACGCCAGACCTGGCCACGTTCGGCAAGGGTCTGGCCAACGGCTATCCGGTTTCGGCTGTAGCGGGACGTGCCGACCTGATGCGCCTGATGGAAGAAGTCTTCTTCTCCTTCACATTCGGCGGCGAAACGCTTTCTCTGGCGGCCTCGCTTGCGACCATGACAAAGCTGCAGAAGGAACCGGTCATCGAGACGATTACCGCCACTGGGAAGAAGATTCTGGAGGGATTGAATGCCCTCATTGAAAAGCACGATGCCGGTTCGTTTTTGTCGACGGCCGGTCATCCGACGTGGTCGTTCTTTGTCATCAAGGACACGCCAAGCTACTCAATGTGGGAGATCAAGACGCTGTTTCTGCAGGAGATGTTTGCACGGGGCATTCTCGCGATTGGAACGCACAACCTCAGCTATGCGATTTCAAGTGTGGACGTAACCAAGATACTTGCTGCATACGATGAAGTGATCGGAATGATGAAGACGGCGGTGGAGAACAAACAATTGAAGCAGATGTTGCGCTGCGAACCGTTGCAGCCACTCTTCAAGGTTCGATAGATATGCGCGTCGCGGTCCGGGCGGATTCCTCAACTCAGATCGGCACTGGTCATGTGATGCGGTGCATGGCATTGGCGAATTTGCTGCGGAGTCGTGGCACCACGGTTTGTTTTATTACCCGTGAGCTGGAGGGCAATATTGCGTCGATTGTGGAGGGGCGTGGTTTTGACGTTGCACGGTTGGTACAGTCCTCTCATGAGCTAATTACTGGCGCCTGCGATGCAGAGGAAACTCGCCTCGTCCTCGAGCAGAAGCAATGGGATCCAGACTGGATTGTCGTAGATAACTACGGTCTCGATATCAACTGGGAAACGGCAATTCGACCGTCTTGCGACAGGCTTCTTGTAGTGGATGACCTCGCAGATCGGAAACATGACTGCGATGTCCTTCTCGACCAAAATCTCCATCCTGTTCTGGATAACAGGTATTCCGGACTCGTACCAGCCGAGTGCGTCCAGCTGCTTGGCCCCCGTTGGGTTATTTTGCGTGAGGAATTCATGTTGGCAGTACCTACACGCAAAGTTCGATCTGCTCCGGTGGAGCGGGTCCTGGTGTTTTTTGGTGGGAGCGATCCGACGAACGAGACAGCAAAGACACTGAGTGCAATCTCTCAGCTGCCACGCCGTTCTTTCCAAGTCGATGTAGTTGTGGGGGCGACGAACCCCCATCGTGAGCAGATCCGTCATTTGTGCCAAGATCTGCGCGACTGCAATTTCCATATACAAATCGACAACATGGCGGAATTGGTGAGTCGCGCGGATTTGGCTTTAGGCGCAGGAGGGAGTGCAAGCTGGGAGCGCGCTATTCTGGGTCTGCCGACAATCACAATCATCACCGCGGAGAATCAACGCGCGATAACGCAAGCAATAGCTATGAAAGGGGCGATAAGGAATCTCGGGTGGCACGCGGAAGCAACCCCGTCGATAATTGCTGCGGCACTCGAAGAGAATGATGGTCCGATTCTGTCGAGTCAAAGCATCTCCGCAATGGAAGTCATGAAAGGATGCTCCGGTGGGGCAGAAATTACCACGAAGATATGCAGTGGAGTGGATCCTCGTGAGTGGGACGTAACAGCGACCGAAGAGGCAGTCCAATGAGGGGTGTGGTCATAACAGGAACGAGTTCCGGGCTGGGGCGCCAGTTGTTCGAACTCTTGGCGAACAGCGACCTTGCTGTTTGCGCAATTGCACGCCGATTTCATCCAGATCAAAAAGAACTCGAGAACAGTGGGCGGGTGCGCCTTGTTTCATGCGACCTCGGCCGATTTGGGGCAAAGGACTGCGAGAGGATCTGTGCGGCAATCGACTTTGACGAAGTTATCTTTTTGAATAATGCAGGCGTAATCGACCCCATTGCCCAGGTTGGCCGATTGCAGGTGGATGAGATGGAGAACAGCGTTGCCGTCAATTTTCTCGCTCCACTTCAAATCACCAATGGACTTGCTGCAATCGTCCGAAGAATGAGCGGGCGATTAACAGTGGTGAACATCACCTCCGGGGCTGCGGCGCATCCGATCGCTGGATGGGCTATGTATTGTTCCACGAAGGCCGCGTTACGCATGGCGCTTGATGTGGCGGCAAGTGAGGGAAACTTCGAGGTGATCCATGTTGATCCCGGAGTGATAGACACGCCGATGCAAGATCGCATTCGAAGTGCTAGTAACGACGATTTCCCCGGACTACCGCGGTTTCTCGAATTGAAAGCTCAAAACACGCTTCAGGATGCGAGGACGGTCGCTTCCCGTATCCTGAAAGAGCACGTGTTCATATGAAGATCGCCGTCTTGTCCGACATACATGGGAATGACATAGCTCTGCGAAATGTTCTTGCTGAAGCAGCACAGCAGCATGTCGAGCGGGTGTTCGTTCTCGGGGATATTGTTGGTTACTACTACCATCCAGACGCGGTATTAGCACTGTTAAGTGAATGGAATTGCAACATAATCCAGGGCAACCATGAGCGTCTGATGTTGGAAGCACAATCTAACGAGGCGCGCGCGGTGGAGTTGACCGCGAAGTATGGTTCGGGACTGCGTATCGCGTTAATCAGACTTTCGCCGGAACAAGTTCAAACTCTGGCAGAACTGCCGGTATCCGCAGAAGTTGCTGTTGACGGCGTGCGATGCTTCCTGACACATGGCGCACCCCTCGATCCGGATCAGTACACTTACCCAGATTCGGATGTTGCGCTGTTGGATCGTTGCGGATCCGTAGATGCGGATTTCGTCTTTATTGGACACAGCCATTATCCGTTTGTGTATCGCGGCCCGAAGGCACAAGTTGTCAATGTTGGTTCGGTTGGACAGGCTCGGGACCGCGGCGGCTTCGCGTCCTGGGCACTGTTGGATACGGACTCGCGTACAGTGACCCACAAATCCACGCCATTTGATCCGACGGAGATTCTCGAGGAAATACAGAACATTGATCCGCATTTGCCATATCTTGGGCAGGTTCTGAGGCGTAAATGACTGGAATTTTATTCAACACAATGCTTATTACAGGGTGTGGTGGCGATATTCCCCTCGCGCTGGCGCGAATTGCGAGGCAGGAGGGCGTCTGCCAAACACTGTTGGGATCGGATATCCACGAGGATCACCCTGGACTTGCGCACTGTGATCAGTGTTTTGTCTATCCCAGAATCGACGCGCCAGACTATTTTGAGAAGCTTGGTGGTTTTGTAAGGAATCACCAAGTCGATGCGATCGTAGTTGGCTCTGAGCCGGAGCTGCGCGGTTTTTTTGAGCACGGGATTGACAGGGAGTTCGAGGGAGTTCCGGTGATCATGGCAAATCGAGAGGCTCTTCGCGTCGGCCTCGATAAGTTGGAAACGGCTCGTATGCTGCAATCCAGCGGTCTGCCAAATCCGTGGACGCAAGTCGTGAAGGAAGGAACTCCCCCGACGTTGCCGTGTATTCTGAAAAGCAGATCGGGCTGTGGCAGCAAGGCTATAGCGATCATTCGAGACGCGGCCCAGGCGGAGGAAGCTCGGCGTACACGACCGGAGGACATCTTCCAGGAGTATGTCGGAACTGACAACGACGAATATACCTGTGGCTTATACCGGTCGTGCATAGGCGAGATTCGTATATTGACGCTCAGAAGAAAACTTCAGGGCGGGTACACCAGCCGAGGAGAAGTCGTTCGCGATGAGCAAATAGAAGCCCTGCTTCAGCGTATCGCACGAAAGCTTGACTTATTGGGGAGCATCAACGTGCAGCTTCGCATGACTTCAAGAGGACCGGTGGTATTTGAAATAAATCCAAGGTTCTCAAGTACCGTTATGTTCCGCCACAAGTTAGGATTCCCGGATTTTGTATGGTCGCTTCAAGAGCGAGCCGGGCGTGAACCTGGACCATTTGCTGCTCCGCCGCAGGGCATAAAATTTTACAGAACTTCGGCGGAAGTATTCCTTAAGAAGGGATCGTCGATTCAGGATTCGATATGAGCTTCTCAATCCAAGGCATCAATGTTGGTTTGGAACATCGACCCTTCATCATTGCCGAAATGTCAGGCAATCATAACCAGTCGCTGGATCGAGCATTGGAGATTGTCGACGAGGCCGCGAAAAGCGGCGTGCAGGCGATGAAGATCCAGACGTACACGGCCGACACGATGACCTTGCCGGTTCGCGAGGGTGACTTCGTCATCAACGACCCCAAGAGTCTCTGGAGCGGGAAGTCGCTGTACGACCTCTACCAGGAAGCGCACACGCCCTGGGAGTGGCACAAGCCGATCTTCGATCGTTGCCGCGAGCTGGGCCTAATCGCTTTTAGCACTCCGTTTGACGAATCCGCGGTCGATTTCTTGGAAGACCTCGGTGTACCGTGTTACAAAATTGCCTCTTTTGAGAATACGGATATACCACTAATACGGAAGATTGCAGCCACGGGAAAACCGATCATTATCTCTACCGGCATGGCCACCGTAGCGGAACTAGCCGAAACCGTAGCCGCTGCGCGCGCAGCAGGATGCCGAGACATGGTTCTGCTGAAGTGTACGAGTACATATCCCGCAACTCCTGCAGACACCAACCTCCGTACGATTCCCCATATGCGCGAGCTGTTCGGGTGTGAAATTGGCTTATCGGACCACACCATGGGAATCGGGACGGCCGTGGCAAGCGTGGCCCTGGGCGCCAGCGTTATTGAGAAACACTTCACTCTGCGTCGCGCCGATGGGGGAGTCGATTCTGCCTTTTCACTTGAACCCGAGGAAATGCGGGCCCTGGTAACAGAGACGGAACGAGCTTGGCAGGCTTTGGGGCAAGTCAACTACGGGGTGACGCAGAACGAAAAGAAATCATTGGTGTTCCGGCGGTCGCTTTATATTGTCAAGGACTTGGAAGCAGGCGAGGAACTGACCAGCGGCAACTTGCGCGCGATCCGACCGGGGCTGGGATTATCCCCCAAATACTACGACGTGCTGTTGGGCATGAAGGTAAGAACGAAAATAGTGCGAGGCACTCCTGTCACTTGGGATATTCTGGCCTGAAGTAAAGCTCTGTAGAACCGTGTTAACTATGCCGAGTATTTGTCTTGAAATCCCCCCAAGCGTGCGCGACGTTCAGAATGCAATTTGCGCCTCTTTGGCCGGAAGTTCATGTGACGCGAACAGCGAGTGCGGATTCCGCTTTCTTGGATCAGGTAAGGCCGCTATCGCCGCCGTGTTAGGGTTCATGCGCCACAATGGTACTCTGCCCAGCAAGAATTCTGAAATTCTCGTTCCACAGTGGCTGGGTATTGCTGTCTACCAGCAGATGATGAACCATGCCTTCCCTGTCCTCTCGTGTACCGATCGCACCAAAGCCGTGTTGGTGTACCACCAATACGGATTTCCGCAGGACATGGATCGGATACTCGATTTTGCTGCCGCGAATAGATTAACCGTAATTGAAGACTGCGCCCACGCCGTGGACGGCTTCTACAAGGGCAGGCAGCTTGGCAGCTTCGGGCATTATGCAATTTACAGTTTTTCAAAATTTACGTTCTGTTTCGCCCTCGGAGGAGTAAGATTTCGTGACAACGACTTCTCGACATATCTTGACCGGGCTTTCAGCCGGCAGCCTTCACTGCTGCGCCCGGCGATCAATCTGTTCAAGCTGATCGACGAGTTAAATCTTTCTCGTAATCGACCGTTGCTACTTAGTGTGATGACTCGAGCTCGGATCGTCGCTTACGCACTATACGGAGAATCTCTTCAGCCTTCGATTCAGGCAATTGCTTTATGGAAGAACAAGGAGCGGACTGAGAAAACGACTCGTCGCAAATACTTTTGCTACCTGCGCGAACGGCTCTGTGACTCGGGGATGTGTGACCATCTTGAGCTGGATGATGTTGCGCCGTACGCCATCCCAGTCCGTTTGCCTGACAACAAGGCCCGCGCACTGGTTGTGAAACTTCATGAAGAGGGCATTCGGACAGGGATCTATCACTTCGACGTGAATCGCTGTTTGTTGGCCCCTCATTTTCTTCCCTGCGTTCTGTTGCCCTGTCACGGTGGTATTTCGGAAACGGGATTTGATAAGATTGCGGAGATCGCACTGCAATCGATCTTATGACAAAGATGAGCGCCGACGGGAGAGGGATTATTCGGGAAAGTCTGAGAGTCTCCCTAATCCACAACTCTTGCGGATAACGCGGAGTGAGACGGCGGATCAGAGATGCGGCAACTTCCTCAGCCCGCTCCCACTCACTTGAGTCTTCATCCTCATATGGAGGTGTCTTTATGATGTGTTCTAGCGGCCTTGGCGCTAAACTGAACGTACCAATTGATCTGGACACGCTTGAGCTTTCTGCTGCACCGGATCCTTTTGGAGTGTGGACACATCTAGCCCAACTTTGTCCGGATGCATGGTTTTGGCATTCTTGGAGATTTATGGAGTTCATCTTCACAGCCGCGCAGAAGAACGACGTCCGCAATCTATCGTTCTTTGTGCTCTTGCATGGAACGCCGGTCGGCTTAGTACCTTTAATGGTTGAACGAATTCAAATTGCAGACTTCTCCGGTTGCGACGCCGCCTATTACGGTGGTCCGTTACCGTGGCCCGCATTCGTGCCGGATATACCCTGCTTTGAGGAAGTCGAGGATTACGCCTTCCAGGAACTGGAGCGGAGAGCCCGAACGGCAGGCGCGGGGCGCATACGAATTAGGCTTTCCTCGCCAAGATTATTAGGTAACGAGCAGCAGCGCCTTGTCCGAGCGATTTCCATGCACCGTTACTTTGATGCCAGTTATGTAAGTCACTCGCTTACTGTCCAAGACGATACGCTACGAAACGTCCGAGACCGTTATCGTCGATATGTCAAGAAATTTATGCCACACTATAACATGGCTGTGATCGAAGGCGACGCAGTGACTCCAGAAATCGAAGAAACTTACTTCCAGCTACATGTAAAGGATGCAGGCGGCCAGTTCCGATCGAGAGAGAGTTATCACCTGCAGGCTAATTTGGCGAGAGAGAGAGAGGCTTTCTACGTAACTGCTACTCACCGAGGTCGCAATGTGATTGCTGGGATGCTGCTCGTAAGCGTCTACAAAGGTGCAGCTTACGATAATTCAGTCGCGGTTGACCCAGACTTTCAAGACGAGTATGTTTCTCATCTCCTGAAATGGACGGCAATCGAAGCCTTGAATGCGCGCGCGGTGCAAATATATGAATTAGGGGAAAAGGCAGCACTGCCAACGACCATATCTATTCCTTCTGCAAAAAATCGCGGCATAAGCTATTTCAAGGAGGGCTGGAGTAGAGACTCGACCAAGCTGGTAGTCGCGGCGGAAAAATTCCTCGATTCTGATTTCTTATGCGCCATTACATCTTCCCGGCTCGACGCTGTTAAGACCTATTGCGCACTGTGAATTTGTTAAAAATAGGTATCGTTCTGTGGCGGGCAGATGGTGTTGCCCGTCTAATAGAATCGGGAGTTCTCCCTGCTCTGCCTGGGAGGCAGTCGAACTTCGAGAATTCCGGGAGTATCTCTCCCGCAGTTGCTTTGGCTTTACCGCAGCTCATTGTTCCGCGAGTATCGAGCAGTTGCGGTTTTTGGTGCGTTTCAATAGTTGCTGTCAGGCCCCTTTGAGGGGCCAGCAACCGAAAGCCTCCGGCTCTGCGGGAGGATCTTTACTTGAGGGAACAATAAGCAATGAGCAAAATTAGTTTTGAGAATTACGGCAACCGTGCACGGCAGTGCGCAAATGACACCGTAGTGGCCGGCCGGTATGTGATTCAATCGAGCGCAGAAAAGCTGATTCTGCCGGACATCATAGGGAAGCTTGCCTTAGCAGCCAACGACTCCCTGCTCGATATCGGCTGCGGAGCCGGTAACCTGACTATACCGCTTAGCTTCTGGGTTAAGGACGTCACGGGTATTGACCATCCGAGCTGCATCGAGCGTTTCCAGAGGAGATTTTGCACAGCTGCCATCAAGCTAGTGTCTGGAAATTTCTTAGAAATCGAGATCCATTCACGGTTCGACAAGATACTGTGCTACAGCGTCCTCCATTACTTGTCCGACGAAGCCGAGGTTTTCGCCTTCATTGACAAAGCGTTAGCCCTCTTGGTGCCCGGGGGTAGGGTACTGTTCGGCGATATCCCGAATACCTCGAAGAAAAGACGTTTCCTGGCATCCGCACACGGTCAGCAGTTTGAGCGCGAGTGGAGAAATGAGCAACAGAGGTGCGAAATCACTACCCCGACTCAGCTCACTTCTGATTCTGACCTGGTTCAATTTGACGACCAGTTTCTTATTAGGATCATGCGGCGGTACAGGAGCCAGGGCTTCTATGCGTACATTCTCCCTGAGGACCCCGAACTTCCTTTTGGTCATACGCGAGAGGATATAGTCATTGCACATGCCGGATAACTCTCAATATCAGCAAGCGCCTGGGATAGGGCTGTGGAGAAAGACGCCACGCTATCATTCGATCAAGGCTGGTGATCATTCTTTTCCGGCGTGCAACGTTTTCCCCAGCGGCCGCCAAGCCCTCAGCTATGCGCTGTGCCACGCGGGTCTAGGGAGGCCCCACCGGGTCGCGTTTCCAGAATGGAGCTCACATTGTGTTATCAGTGCCCTGGGTAAGTACGTGACCCCTGTGCCCATGAGGGAAGCAGCAGAGAACAAGTTGAGCGTCCAAGGGATTCTCGTATATGAGCAATGGGGGTGGAGTCTTCCAGCTTGCGCGTGGGAGCAACTGGCAGAAAGATATCCTGGCGTGGTTTTGATTTTGGACCGGGTAGATTCCAGCGACTTTTTCTATAGAACGGAACTGCCGGTGTCTGGCTTCAAGTCGATAGCGCAGGTAGTCAGTTGGTGGAAGATTCTGGGCCTTACTGGTGGTGGGGTTCTCCTCTTTGACGGGGAATATGTGGCGTTCAAGCCGGAGCCGATCTCCAATCTTACTCAGTCGTTAGCGCAGTGCAAGGACTTTAACGAGTTCGATTACACTGAGTATTTCAAGAATCAGTCACAAATGGTGCACCCGGCGGTGATGAATTGGAACGAACAGAATTGTGCCATTGCTGCGGTCGAAGACGAACGGCTAGCTAGGCGTCAGAACATTCTGCGAATCCAGAGAAGTTCGTTGGCCCATGGATGGCCAGGCTGGATGTTAGGAACATTGGAGGCGGGTGGGGCTCCGGGAATAGCTCCTGTTCTGCGCGGAATGCCACGAGACGAACTAACAAGAACGGTCGACTTGCTGGCGCAGGTTGGGGTCAATACGACTCTCTACCACTTTAATTGGTCAGGCAATCCGTTGGAGCCTGCGTACGAACTCTGTGTCGCGTTCCCCGTGCACAGTATGATGCCCGAAATAGACGGGTTGGTCAGAATTATCGAGCGGAAGATTTGACGTTTACCGAATCGTCCGAAATTCGTGGTATTGATGAAGCCATCGGGTCTTGGCGGGGGCGGCTCTTGGTCAGTCGCGAAGTGATAGTCAATCTGATCGGCAGAACGACCACCGACTCCGGGCTACAAATTCGGTCCCAACTGGACGAATACGCCTACCAGGCAGGCATCAAGGTGTCCGACGAGGAATTTGCAAAACTGGCCATTGAACGCGACGAATTTCACGGAGAGTGGAATTATCGTTTCAGCCCCCGCGAGAAGTCACACAATGCCTAAATGTTCAAGTTATTATTGCGCCTCCTCAGCAGAATTTGTGGGCGGACTCCGGTTCGGGGAGTTGTCCAAGCGTGTGAAACAGGGCCATTTCCATGGCTTTATAGGTTCGAAAGCCGAAGGATCGTCTGGTAACCACTCGTATCTTGTCGCACTTGAGGAACTCGGGATTGGAACTGCCGTTTATCACTTCAACTCGAGCGGCGACCCATTGTACCCAGCTTACGAGCCCTATCTTGCGGTTTCAATTCACGGTCAGATGCATTTGGTTAAGACCATGATTGCCAAACTGCGAACTGCAAGCCATGACTGAACGATAACAAAAATGGCGGCGATGAGTTCATGCCGCATGAAGTCTTCAATAGTGCCAAAAAAGCAGACATTGAGCATTAAATCAGATATTCCCAGCATGAATCCTGCTGTAATAATTCACTGCTATGAACTCTCGTAAGTCCACTATCGTGCTGCTGACTCAGATCCTAAGCTCAGCCATCGGGGCTTTGATGGCAATATTTATTGGCCGTTGGTTGGGTCCCACCGGCTATGGGGTTTATAGCTATTATTATGGCGTGGTGGGAATTTTTTCCGGCCTTGGCGACCTTGGCTTCCACCAAATCTATCTCAAGCGCATTGCCGAACACGAAGAGGAGGGTCGATATACCGCCAATTTCCTGGGAGCGAAGCTCGTTTTGGTTGGAATGGTCGTTGCTGGGACACTGCTGGCGCTGCTCTGGGAAGCCTCACGCGGACAAATGCGGAGCGCGGTGGATACGCAAACCGCGGCCTTTATCTTGTTGGGGTATGTCCTCACGAATCTTCTGGTCCTCCCGGCGATGGTGTACTTCCAAGGCAGGCGCGAGATAGCGAAAGCATGTCTGGTCCAGGTCGTCCAGCCGCCGGTGATGCTGGCCATGGTATTGTTGCTGCTGCACAGGTATCCCGGGCCGCGAATGTTGGCCCTCCTTGCTTTGAGCCAGCCGATTAGCGCAGCCCTGCTCATCCGCTTCTGGCTTCGCCGGTCCGTCTTCATCCGACCTCGCTACGATGTCGATGTATTGCGCAACTACCTGAGTTATGTAGCTCCCGTTGCCCTTTCGAGTTTAGCTGCCGGTGTCTACCTGTACATTGACCGATTACTCATAAAGGCTTTTCTTCCCTACGCCGATGTAGGATATTTCGTGATCTCCCAACGGTTCAGCGTGCTTATACTGCTTTTTTCTTCCTCGACCATGAGCATTCTCATGGCGTCGATGTCCCGGGCGCACCACGAAGGCAGGCCCGACGAAGTGGGGGAGTTAGCGCGTCGGGCAACCAAGTATCTGTCGCTGATCACGGTGCCCGCAGCGGTGTTTAGCGCGCTATACGCCAAGACTATCATTTCCCTCACCGTAGGTGCGGCTTATCTGCCCGCTGCGCTTATCGTGCAGGTCCTGATGATACGGGTTATCTTCATGACATACAACCGGGCGACGTCCGTAATGCTGGGTGCCATCGAGAGGCTGAAATTGATCTCTGCTCTTTCCATTGGCTGGTACGCGCTGGGGGTCAGTCTTGACCTTGTGCTGATACCGAAGGTGCTCGCGGGACATGCTATGCTGGGACTGGGAGTAGTCGGCGTGGCGGTCAAAGACGCAATCGTGGACCTACTTGCACTTACTCTGAACAACACGCTAGCTTACCATTATATTGGGGCCCGGTTTTACTGGCGGGTGCTTCGCCATTTAGCGGCTGGAGGTGTCTTCTGGGGTACTTCCTCATGTATTAATCGTCTCATCCATCCTCCTCTAGCACAATTAGCGGTCGGTGCCACAGCGGGACTGGCCGCGTATTGCGGAATACTCGTGTTACTAGGGGAACTGAGGCGCGAGGAACTTCGAGTCATCTGGAGCGCGATCGATCCTCAGCGGGGGCTAACTTACGTCATCGGAGAATTGAAAGTTGAGAAAGCAGCCTACAAGAGTGACGAACAAGGGTAAACAAATGCGAATTCTTCTTCAAGCGAACACGTGGACTTATGGATTGTTTAGTGGCCTTTGGCGTGCGCTGCGCGCTCGTGGCCACGAAGTATTCTGTGATTTTGCACTTCCCAATCATGAGGCCTACTTCCGTCGGCAAAATGGAGCTGAAGGCGAGAGCAGTATCGCCGGTACCTGCCGTTCCTGGATGGCGCATAATATGCGAGCACCTGCTCCGGGAGAAGTAGCGCAACTGGAACAACGATTGAGTTTGAGACTGCCGGAAGCGTGGGCTGCGGATGTTTTCGTTGTGAAGTTTGGAGTGTTGCCGCGGCGCTCAGCCGCATTACAGCGGGAATTCTTCGAACGCTGCTTTGTTGCCTGCGCCGAGTATTATGAGCGCGTACTTGACGCCACTAAACCTGAGGTGGTTCTGTTCGAGGGGCCGAACGGCTTTACTGATAAGGTGCTATTCGCCGTCGCAACGGCGCGCCGTATTCCGGCTTTAAATTTTCAGGGGGGGCTGACCGAGCGGAAGATCGGGCTCTCCTACGGTCCTCAGCTCCGTAACCTGCTTTTCGAAAAGCTGTTTTTCGATAACGAAGAACTAGCGCCCGAAGCTGTAGTTATGGCGCGCGAGTATATCAACTCGTTACGCACGTTGGCCGTCAAGGAGGCCTACTATATTCGGAACGTTGGAAGGCGTAGCAGTTGGAGCTTCGGCTCGGGCGTCCATCTCATAACCAAGTTGGTTCGTGGCGCCGTGCGAGCCGTACGGCCTCTGTCTTCTGAGGAACAGCGCTGGCGTCACCTCATGTGGATGACTGACAATATGCACCGACCTCTGCATTCAATCGAGAGGCGACGCAACGAGCGCTATGTTCTCCGGAACGGATGTGAGTCTATAACAGACGAAGATTTTGCGGCCTTCTACCTGCACTTTCAGCCGGAACAAACTACTAGCGGTCAAGCGCCATACTTCATAAACCAAGGCAGTATATGCGAGGCAATCGCCATCAGCCTTCCAAACGATGTGCTGCTTTCCGTGAAGGAACACAAGACAAGCATTGGCGGTCGTGGATCGGCATATTTCAAGGACTTATTGCTCTACCCCAATGTTCGGCTCATCTCGCCCTTCGTATCCGGAGTCGAGTTGGCTCTGAAGTCACGCTTCGTTGCGACGATCACGGGCACAGTGGGGTTTGAAGCCATAGCGCTCAACAAACCGGTCCTCATCTTTGGCGACGCCTTTTACGACATCTGCCCCTGGGTACACAAGGTCAAGAACCTAGAGGATCTCGCCTCTATTGTCCCACGCTTGTGTGCGCTCAAGGTTGGAAATGCGGGGCCAGAGGCTGAGGCCGAGATCGAACGCTTCTTTGCCTGCTACTTCGCATCTCTCCGGGGAGACTGCGCCGAGCTTGCGACGGAAGAGGTTGAATCGTTCGGTCGCGATCAAGCCGGGGTTGACCAGATAGCGGCGTCGCTGGAGCATCTGTTAGCCTTGTGGCTTGAACTGCCACTCAAGAAGGCGGAGAAGTAGGATGGGGACATCGAACTGGCAAAACATCTCTTACTGCATTGAACTGATTCGGCAGCTTAGTCCGCGATCTGTGCTTGACATTGGGGCTGGATATGGCCGCTGGGGTATTCTTTGCCGCGAATTTCTGGATGTATGGGAGGGGCGTACTTATCCGGAATCCTGGACTATTCGCATTGATGGCGTCGAAGGCTTTCCCAGAAACATCTCGGAATACCATCGCTATTTCTATAGCTCGATAGAATGTTCAGATGCCGCGAGCTGGCTGGGCAGCCTTCAATTCCACTATGATTTAGTCATCCTTGGTGACGTCTTAGAGCATTTTGAACAGGATGCGGGACGAGAAATACTGGAGAAGTGCCTTACAAAGTCCAGTTATGTGTTACTGTCGATTCCACTTGGTTCGAATTGGCCTCAGGATACGCGCGACGACAATGACTTCGAAAGGCATCGAAGCGTCTGGCACGCACGTGATTTCTCTGGGCCTTCTTTGCGTGCGCGAAAGATCTTCCGCGACTATATTGGGCGGCCGTTTGGTGTCTTTCTTCTTTCGCGTGATGATGAATTTCGCTTTTCCCGGGGCTACCGTAAAGCACAATTCCACCGCCTTCTATCTGCCGCAAAGTGGGGATTGAAGGGCCTCCGTGGGTCGGCGGCTAAGCAGGGTTTAGGATAAGTGATGCAAGATATCTTGGTTCTCACCGACAAGCGTGGATGGGCTTTGGACCATGTATTTCAGGCAGTCCGCCCCATTCTTGAGTCGAAGTTCCGTGTCAAGTACTTGACGGTGCGTGAGATCTCCATGGAAGGACGTGTCGGCCGCCTCTCTCGCTTTCTCCCTCAAGCACTTCGATTTTCTTTACAGAGAGAGTTTTTTCTTTCGTATAACAGCAGTTTTGCCTTCTATTCAGCTTTGCTGGATCATCTTCATCCTGCCGTAAGAGATACGGCTGCTTGTGGCGTTCATTGTCATTATGAGTTCACTGACAATAGCAGTCCAGAGGCCATGTTGCGGACAATAGACTCACCCCGAAGGAGTTTTCTCGAAAGCTTGGGGAATGAGCGTCTGATCGCCACCCCGTCACGCCTCTTGGTCTCGATTTTGACGAATTGTGGTCTGCGGGTCCGTCACGTTCCCAATGCTATCGACCCTGCCTTGTTCTTTCCGGAGCCGGTGCGACGCAACAGTGGACCGCTTCGAGTAGGTTGGTGTCAGAGTGCAACTAATCATGGGTTTAAGAGAAGGATAGTTGAGATCAGGCGTATCTGTGCAGAACTGCCGGAGGTCGAACTGGTCGAGGTTTCACAGGATAACCCGATTCAAGATAGGAACGAACTACGGACCTGGTATAACAGCTTAGACTGTTATGTCTGCTTTTCGATCTGTGAAGGCGGCCCGATGCCAGTGCTTGAGGCGATGGCGTGCGGTGTGCCATGTGTATCTACTCCAGTTGGGCATGTCCCTGAGGTCATCGAGCACAATTTGAGCGGCTGGATTGTGAACAGCGAGGCAGAGTTAAGATCGACCTTGCAGCTTTTGGCGGATAACCGCGGTCTACTACTGACCGCCGGCAGGAGGGCAAGGGAAGCCATGTTGGGACTGCGCGCCCCGGAAGTTGTTGGGCGCTATTGGATTGAGTTTTTTGACGAGATGCTCACCCGTTCCTGACCTGTAAAGCAACAATGGATTTGGCCATCGGAGGTATCACAGCAGTCTCCCGCGGCCGTTGCCAGAGGATCAGTGCCCTCTGGTCTGCGTCAAAACGTTTGTCGGCAAGCAGAATGTCCGTCTTAGACTTACATTCTATTACCGTGTGTTCCGCGGAAGATGGCCGTTGCCCCTGATCGCTTGGGTGTCAGTGAAGCAGTCGGTCGTCCTATTCCCCGCTGTCCTCGCCTGGTTCCACCGATCGCCGCTGATCCGGAGGCTTAGCACCGTGATCGGCCCACGGGCGTCGCTTCCATGGCTTCACGCCGGGAACGGACAATGGACCCTCGGGCTAATGAAGAATCGTGCCAAACGCCGGAGAGAGGAAGCTGTCTGATGACGAGCCAATCGAAGAGGATGTTGTGGAGGATGTTGTGGAAGTTGTATTCTAGGCTTCCCGCCAACGCCGGCGCCGTCGTCCTTCGGGCGTATTACCTAGTTAGGTATGGTGGCCGAAAGGATGTCTTCAGGAGCAAATACTTGAAGAACGCCTGGGACGAGGAAGAGACTGTTTCGGGTCCAGGTTCCACTCTAAAATACACAGAATCGATTCGATCGGCGCTCCCGGAGTTACTACGGAAGCATTCAGTAAACCGTTTCCTCGACGCGCCCTGCGGCGATTACAACTGGTTTCGTTATGTCACGAGGGAGCCGAGCTTTTCGTACATAGGAGGGGATATCGTTCCCGACCTGATCCACAGGAACCAAACGCTGTTCGGCGCGCCCGAGACTCGCTTCATCGGGTTGGACATCACCAAGGACCCGCTTCCGTGTGCGGACCTCTGGATGTGCCGCGATTGTTTGTTCCACTTCTCGAACCGCGACGTTTTCCGTGTGCTCGCCAATCTCCTGCGGTCCAACATCCGCCTCTTTCTCACTACAACTCACGTCGAGTGCCTTAAGAACACCGACATCGCCACCGGCAGTTTTCGACTGCTGAATTTGAAGTTGAAGCCCTTCAGCCTAGGCCAACCCATTGCCGAGATCGATGACTGGATCGAAGGGTATCCGAAGCGCACAGTCGCCCTTTGGAGAACGGAGGACCTAGCCTCGGCGCTTGCGAATAATAAGTCTCTGCCTAACATCTGTTCTATGTCCGGCTAAACGAAGTACCTAAGGTCGAGATTCTCGACACATATTTCGAGAGCCGGTTCGCGAAGTTTTATGCCGACAAACCCGGGCGCCCGCCCAGACGCCGGGAAACTACTCTCAGTTGTGCCGCCAAGGTTGGAGATTTGCATCCAGCAGCACTCGCTCGCCGCGCTACGGAATGGGATTTGGAGGGTTTGTGAAGCCGCTGCGATTTGGGATCCCATCGCTTGACGGGTTGATCGACATTCAGCCGCGTCGAGGAACTCAGATAAGAGGGATTCAGACTTAGGTGCTGGCGGTAATACGTCGGCTCCATCCAGATCACAGGCTTGTCTGGCGGTGCGATGAAAGCCGATGGGGCTGCCTAAAGCATCGGTCGTGGCGTGAATCTTGGTGCTCAATCCGCCTTTGCTGCATTGAATGGCTTCGTCCTCGCGACTTTTCTCAGTGTCCCGGCGCTGCGCTGATGGGCGCCTACGATGGTGGAGTCGATCATCGGAAATTCGTTGTCTGCATCCTGAGCCAGATGCTCGGACAGATTCTTCCACTTGGACCTGTGCTTGTTGGAAACGATGGCCTTCGCGATTCCGGTTATCGTAAGCGACGCCAAAGGAAATTTGGAAGCTGTGGGAGTAGAGTACCCACTTCAAGCCTCTTGCGAAAAGTGCGTGATCGGAGAAAAAGGACTGGACTTCATCTCGGATAGCGCCACCCTGGAGCTTTTGGGTGGTCATCATAGGGAGCGATTCCTTGCCTTTTTCAGACCCTCAGCGATGCTCCAGACTTATGCATCCCTGTGGGAAGACTTGCACAATAGGAAATGAACAAGGTTGTTTGGTTCAGCGCTGATCGGCGCTCCTGCCAAAGATGAGGACTGCTCATGAAAAATTCATTCGCGCTCAAGGCGCTTGATCCTGAAATGGAAGTGATTGCCGCCTACGATCGCGCGGAGATTGATAATCCTGATCTGCTGGCATTCTCCCGGCTCAGTTATCTCGACCGCATTAACCTTATCGTTGCCACCGTGCGTCGACTTATTCCCACAGGTGGTGCAGTCACAGAACTGGGTTGCGCGCAGGGAAACGTGAGTCTGCTCCTGGCGGAAGCTGGCTGCCGCGCGACAGCAGTGGATTTGAATCCCATCTTCTTGCGCTATTCGAAAGCGAAATATGAGCGTGGTGACATCACCTGGCGCTTGGCTAACATTGAAGAACACGGACTTTTGCCAGAATCCCAGGATGCCGTGATCCTAGGCGAGGTAGTCGAACACTGTGCCTATCCAGAGCGTATCGTCGACAAATGTTTCCAATTGCTCGTACCTGGCGGACATCTGCTGATCACAACTCCAAATCGCAGTTTCCTCGGTAGCCAACGCCTGCCCAGTTTTCGGCAGATATTGAAACGGAGTTCAAGGTCTGATCTTGAGGCAAGGCAGTTCGGCCCAGATGGCAAAGACCATCTATTTCGAGGATGTCCCGGCAATAGTTGAAAGTTGAGCGGCGGTTCAGCCTGATTCTGAAAGAATCGGGTTGCCAAACCTTGAAGGGAGAACCGCCGTGAAGAAAAGCTACCACAGCATAGGCAAGCAGGGG
>Ga0224555_1002312_pt1 | contig 22854 bp, 12 predicted proteins | sample 714S23034metaG_FD_180687 | JGI IMG/M metagenome (GOLD analysis project Ga0224555, IMG submission 180687) | Peat soil microbial communities from Stordalen Mire, Sweden - 717 S2 30-34 | ecosystem: Environmental > Terrestrial > Soil > Wetlands > Peat | place: Sweden: Norrbotten County, Stordalen...
GATGTAGGTGGAGTCGGGCTCCCAGCCGTAGGTGTTGCCGGAGGGGAACTTGAGGTGCTGCCAGTTGGCGTCGCCGTCCGTGACGGTGGCGTACTGCTTGCGGAACATGGCCGAATCGACGCAGGAGCTGACGGTTTCAGCGACTTCCTTCTGGGAGGGCCAGATGTCCTTGAGGAAGACGGGTTGGCCGGACTTGTCGTGGCCGAGCGGATCGGTTTCGAAGTTGTGGCCGATGTGGCCGGCGAGAGCGTAGGCGACGACCAGCGGCGGGCTCATCAGATAATTTGCGCGGACCTCGGGCGAGATGCGGCCCTCGAAGTTGCGGTTGCCGGAGAGGACGCTGACGGCGACGAGCGAGTGGTCTTCGATCGCCTTGCTTACGTCGGTGGGCAGCGGGCCGGAGTTGCCGATGCAGGTGGTGCAGCCGTAGCCGACGGTCTGGAAGCGGAGGGCGTCGAGGTACTGGGTGAGGCCGGACTTGTTGTAGTAATCGGTGACGACCCGGGAGCCGGGTGCGAGCGAGGTTTTGACCCACGGGGGCGTGCTGAGGCCCTTCTCGACAGCCTTCTTGGCGAGCAGGCCGGCGGCGACCATGACGTAGGGGTTGGAGGTGTTGGTGCAGGAGGTGATGGCGGCGATGACGATGGAGCCGTGCGCCAGGTAAGGGTCGGGATCGATGCCGAAGCGGGCCTTGACGCTGGTGGGCGCGGCGGCGTGCGAGTCAGGCGCTATGGGCGAGGGAGAGCCTTTGCTGCTGGTGACATTGCCGTTGCCGGAGGGATGGCCACCCTCTGCCTCCCAGCGGACCATCTGGCGGGCTGCTTCCTGGTTGCCGTTGGGGCCGAGCAGGGAGGGAAGCTGCTTCTGGAAGCTGGCGGCTGCCTGGGAGAGCAGGACGCGGTCCTGGGGGCGCCTGGGGCCGGCAACGGAGGGTTCTACGGTGGCGAGGTCGAGCGAAAGGGTCGAGGAATACTCGGCTTCGGGCGCGCTGGCAGTATGGAACAACCCTTGCTCGCGGAAATAGGCTTCGACGAGGTCGATGTGGGCTTGATCTCTGCCTGTGAGTTTGAGGTATTTCAAGGTCTCCGCGTCGACCGGGAAGATGCCGCAGGTGGCACCGTATTCGGGGGCCATGTTGGCGATGGTGGCGCGGTCGGCGAGGGGCAGTTCGGCAATGCCGGGGCCGAAGAACTCGACGAACTTGCCAACGACGCCATGCTTGCGCAGGGCTTCGGTTACGGTCAAGACGAGGTCGGTGGCGGTGGCGCCTTCGCGGAGCTTGCCGGTGAGGCGGAAGCCGACGACCTGGGGAACGAGCATGGAGACGGGCTGGCCGAGCATGGCCGCCTCGGCCTCAATGCCGCCGACGCCCCAGCCGAGGACGCCGAGGCCGTTGACCATGGTGGTGTGGGAGTCGGTGCCGACGAGGGTGTCGGGGTAGGCGAGGACGGAGGTCTGCTCGACCGAGGCCTTGTGGCCGCTGGCGGCAATGGCGTCGAGGGTGCGGATCGGCGCGGTGGTGAATACTACGCGGGCGAGGTACTCGAGGTTGACCTGGTGGCAGATGCCCATGCCGGGCGGGACGGCGGAGAAGTTGCGGAAGGCCGTTTGGCCCCACTTGAGGAAGGCGTAGCGCTCGCGGTTGCGGGTGAACTCCAGGGCAGCGTTGAGGTCGTAGGCGTTGGCGTTGCCGAATTCGTCGACCTGGACGGAGTGGTCGATGACCAGCTCGGCGGGCTGGAGAGGGTTGATCTTCTCCGGGTCGCCGCCGAGGGTCTTCATGGCGTCGCGCATGGCAGCGAGATCGACGACGGCGGGGACGCCGGTGAAGTCCTGCATGAGGACGCGGGCGGGCATGAAAGCGATCTCTCTTGACGGCTCCGCTTTCGGATCCCAGCTTGCGAGGAAGCGGATGTCGTCCGCAGTGACGGAGTCGCCGTCTTCGTGGCGGAGGAGATTTTCGAGCAGGATGCGGAGGGAGTAGGGAAGGCGGGAGAGGTTGGTTTTGGTGGATTCGGCGAGGGCATTCAGCCGGAAGATGTTGACGGTTGCAGCGCCGGAGGTGAGGGTTCCGGCGCTGCGGAAGGAATCGGGGTTTGCGGTCATCGGTTTTCTCCGTATATCGGTTTAGAGCGCAGGGTCGGGGATGAGCACCGGGCGCGAATTCTTGGGGCCGTAGCGAGCGCATCAGGCGCGCGCCGGCGGGAAGAAAAAGCCTATCAAAAATTCCGGGTGTGTGCGGGGCGACCAGTCAGGATAGACCGGCGGGAGGGATCAGGACCTGCCCCGGGCTGGACTAAGAGCGACCGCGGTCGTGGCGGCCGTGGCGGAAGCGCTTCGTCCTGGGGCGGTCCAAGACCATTGAGGAAATTCTACGATATGGGGTAGCGGCGAGGGAAGAGTCCTGGCGCCGCCGGCGTGCCGGCAGGTCATTCCTTAGGACAAGAGATGCCACTTGTGGAAGAGCAGCACATAGCCGGCGAGGAATGCATTGGTGGTGGCGTGGGCGATGACGGCTTCGCCGATGTGGCCGCGGCGGAGCATCGCCCAGGCGTAGAGGAGTCCGGCGAGCGTGCCGGCGATCCAGAAGTGTCCATGCAGGAGTCCGAAGGCGAGGGACGAGACGGCAAGGCCGAGCCAGGTGAAGGTGGTGAGTGGCAAGGCTTCGAAATCCGGCGCGGCGATGCGGCGGAGGAGAAAGCCTCGGAAGGCCAGCTCCTCGGCGATGGGTACGGTGGTGACGGCGGCGAGGACGCGGAAGACGATCCAGCCAGCTCGGATAGACGAGGGTGAGGATGCGAGTGCGGCTGGCATTGGGTCCGCGGAGGCGGTCTTCGCGAAGGCGTCGAATGCGATCCAGAGGGCAAAGACAAGGATGCCGATGGACGGACCGAACCAGGTGAATCTCCAGTTGAGAGTGAGGTATCGCTTGCGCAGGGTCCACAACACTGCGGCGGCCGCGAGGAATCGAATTGGGTAGAGCCATTCGAAGTCGCTGCTGGCGGCGGTAGTGAGCATGCCCACCGCAAGGATGGTGACGAATGGCAGCAGGTAAGGCAGCGAGGGGTTTTCAGAGGGCTGGGCAGCGGCTACGGGCTTCGCATCTTCTGCGCTCCTGATCCAGGGCACGTGTGTGGCGGCGACGCAGAATCCGAAGGCGACGGCGTTGAAGGCGATCCAGCCGGCCTGGGAGTGAAATCCTCCGGCGGCGATCCGCGGCGCTCCGGCGTTGCCAATGAGGATCAGCGTGGCGATGCGCGCGGCGTTCAGCAGGAAGATGGTGGCGACTCCGGCGGGAACGAGAATCAGTGCGTGCGGGAAGCGGCATTCGCGCCGGAAGAGCCATAACCAGCACGCGGAGAACGCCAGGATGAGCCCTATGCCCTCGAGTCCCGAGCACTGGGGCGCGATGGTCACCTGGAAGTTCGGCGTACCGAGGAGCTTGGCGGCTGGGTCGGCGACGACTGCGGAGACGAATGGCTTGAGGAAGGTCTCTGCGAGAAAGAAGGTGAGGCTGCTGACGGGCGCCCACAGGGTGCGGATGAAGCTTCCGAGAATACCCACGGCGACGGCCAGCACCAACGCGAGTGTCCAGAGCGAGCCTGTGGCGCGGAGGAACTGCAACCACAAGCGGAGCGGCAGCAGCGCGAAGGCGGCGAAGGCGATTCCGGCCAGCCCTGCGAGCAGCCAGAGGGAAACGGCAACGCCCGGCGAGAGTTCTGGAAAGTGATTGCCATAGAGAGTCCAACAGAGAGCGCCAAAGACGGCCATGGCGAGGAGATGTGCAACCAGCAGGGCGAGCCGCAGGGGCGCCTGCTCTGCCTGGCGGGAGATGGTGGAGAGTGCGGCGCCCTTTCCGATGTGGGCAAAGGTGACGAAGATGGCTGTGAATCCCACGATGGCGCGCACCGTCCATGCAGCCCACTGGCCGATGAAGCCGATGATTCCGCCGCGCGCGATGAGTGCGACGTTATCTAGCCACACGGAGAGAACGAGCGATTCGCCGGTGAAGAGGATGGCTAAGGCAACCAGCCGCGGAAGCAGGCCAAAGGGCCGATGATGAGCCAACTGGGACTTGACGCGGTCGTGAGGAGTAGCACGGGCGGACAGAAGAGGCATCGAGATGGGCCGGAAGACAGCAAGAGCACCCGCATCGGATAGCGGGTGCTCCTGAGGGTTACGGAACTTGAGGGCTTACTTGCGGCGGCCGCGGAACATGAGCAACATTCCAGAAACCAGCGCGATTGCACTGCCGGCCGAGCCAGCCGGAATCTCCGGAGTGGCGACGGGTGATGCCATCGCAATGGTGGATGCGCCTGCTACCAACAGCAGGATTCCAAGAGCTGTTTGTGCCTTTTTCATGTGATTTCCTCGGAAATAGAATGTGCAGCAGTTTTTGACTTTGATGGTTTATCTGCGGCGACCGCGGAACATGAGCAGCATTCCCGATACCAGGGCGATTGCACTGCCGGCCGAGCCTGCGGGAATCTCCGGTGTGGAGGCGGGTACTGCCATCGCAACGGTGGATGCGCCTGCTACCAGCAGCAGGATTCCAAGAGCTGTTTGTGCCTTTTTCATGCGATTTCCTCGGAAATAGAATGTGCAGCAGGTCGTTACGGGCCTGGATAGAGCAATCGGTTGGCCGTTGGCGATTATTGAAACTAAGGGATTTATTGAAATTTCCACATAGGCCAGTGCAATCTTTTGCATAGGAATGGGGAAAGATGGGAAGTTCCCTTCCCTGAGGGTTAGTTCTCCGAGGGCATCTCGACGTGGTCAATGACCAGGGTTTCGACGCTTCGCCTTCCGTTGCGAGCTGCCCTAGTTTGCTGAGGGCATTTCGACGTGGTCGATGACGAGGGTGTCGACGGGGCCTTTGGCGGACTCGAGCTTGAGGCCGAGCTGGTCCTGGATGGCGGTAAAGATGGAAATGACATTGGGGCCACCTTGCTGGGCGGCGACATCATCGGACCATTTGAGAGTGATGTCGGCGTGGCCGGCGAGGCCGGTCTTGTCGTTGACCTGGCGGTGGACCTCATCGGAGAGGGCGGCGGCCACGTCGGCCATGGAGGCGCCTTTGCTGGTGAGGACGAAGCTTGTGTCCTCGCCGTTGATGTTCCAGTTGCTGTCCTTGAGCTCGTCCTGGGAGAGCTTGACCTTGGGGCCGCCCTTGGCGACGACGAGGTCGTAGACGGGCATGGTTTTTGGCTCAATGTGCACCTTGAGGTGGAAGCGGTCGGCCAGCAGGAGGATAAGCTTGGCCTGGTCCTGCGAGGCGGTGGTCTCCGGCGGCTTGCTTCCATCCGAGGGCACGACTTTGGCATCGATGTCGAAGCGCTGGTCCTTGAGCGCGCCAGGGATGCCAGTGACGCGGTCAGAGGGGACGTCGTAGGCGAACTCGATAATGTAGTCAAGCGGCAAGTTGCGGACGATAAGGGCGTCGTCGTGGAAGTTCAGGTTGCCGGAGTCGGCGCCCTTGTTGTTGGTGCGGACGGAGGCGACGTCGTAGGGCGCGGTGGTTTGCGACAGGGCGATGAGGCTGGCAGGGCCTTCGTGCTTGAGCTGAGCGTGGGCGGCGGAGGCGAAGAGGATGATGGCAGCAGCAATTGTGAGCCGCCTGCCTGATGCGAGTAAGGGACGATGGGTCATAGAATTCGAGTACCGGGACTCTCCGGAAGTATACGGCGGTGAGCGCGCGCGGGTTCCGAAGAAAGTGGCGGGCGGTTTGTGCGATGATGCCAAGGTTGGCGCATTCCAGGCCGCAATCTTTGCGAAATTGAGGGGAATTATGCGCATGGGGAATCGATGGAGTGTGGGGTTGGCGATTTTGCTCGCGATGTCCGCGGTTGCGGGTGCGCAGGGCCGCAGCAGCGCCGGGAATGCAAGCAGCGGCAAGGGTGACCTGCAGGTCTATTTTGTGGATGTGGAAGGCGGGCAGTCGACGCTGTTTGTGATGCCGTCCGGCGAGAGCCTGCTGGTGGATACGGGGAATCCCGGCGGGCGCGATGCGGCGCGGATTGTGGCGGTGTGCAAGCTGGCGGGCGTGACCAGGATCGACACGCTGCTGGTGACGCACTACCACACCGACCACGTAGGCGGATTGCCGGAAGTGGCGAAAATGATTCCGGTCGGGCGATTCATCGACCATGGCGTGAACCGCCAGACCGAGGGCGCTGAGGGCAACGCGACGGTTGCGGTATACGACGCGTACCAGAAGGTGCTGGCGGATACCCACGCGGAGCACCTGACGGTGAAGCCGGGAGATGTGCTGCCAGTGAAGGGGATGCACGTGGAGGTGGTGAGCGCGGACGGCGAGGTCATCGCCAAGCCGCTGGCGGCGGGGGGCGAGCAGAATCCGGCGTGCGCGAGTTCGCCGGAGAAGGAGGCTGAAAACTCTGAGAACGATCGGTCGATTGGGATGGTGCTGACGTTTGGCAAGCTGCGCATCCTGGACATGGGCGACCTGACCTGGGCGAAGGAGCGGGGGCTGATGTGTCCGGTGGACAAACTGGGAAAGGTGGATGTGTATGTCGTGTCGCACCACGGGCTGGACCGCAGCGGCAGCCCGGCGTTTGTCGACGCGATTGCGCCGCGGGTGGCGATTGAGGACAACGGCCCGCACAAAGGCGGCGCGCCGTCAACGTACGAGACGATCGAGGGCACGTCGAGGCTGAAGGATATCTGGCAACTGCACACCGCGGAGGTCCCCGGTGCGAAGAACGTCGCGGAATCGCGCATTGCGAACCTGCCGGCCACGCCTGCGAGCCCGGACGCAGCGAACTACATCAAGCTGACTGGGCGCGCCGACGGCAGCTTCTCCGTGACCAACGGACGGACCGGAGCGACCGTGGACTACCCCGCGAAGTAGCACTTCGTGCCGTTCTGGACGCTTCGCGTGAAAGACAGTACCGCGTCGAGTATCGGGTGCTTCGCGTGGGACATCGGGCGCTTTCATGCGAAGCGTCGGGCACGGAATCCGGGAGCGGGGTTCGATTTGCCCCGGTCTCCCGGTATTCTTGCGCGCCTAACACGCATCTCATTGACTGGACGCGCTCGTTCGCGGGCGGAACCAGATCGGGGACATTGAGATGAAGGACGGGCTCGCAGCAGCTACGGCATTTGGGGCGGCAACGGCAAGGGAACGCAATATCGACGCAGGACGCGCAGGACGGGAGCGAAGACCGGGGACGCGGTTGCGGACGTTGCTTGGCCTGGGCCTGGGGGTGGCTCTGGCATGGGGTGTGGCGGGCTGCCATAAGAACGCGGCCCAGGACTCAAGCGACCCGGCAAATGTGAACCTTGCGGCGGCGGACACCGGGGCGCCCGCGCAGGCGCTGGGGCAGAACGAGCAGGGCCCGAACCAGTCGCAGAGCGAGGACTACTCGCAGCAGCAGCCGCCGGCGCCGATTGAGCGGCAGGCGCCTGGGGGGTATTACGACCCGAACGCCGGCAATGCGGACCAGCCCCAGGATATCTACGACAGCGACCTGACCGACGAGCAGGCCAGCGAGCCGCCGCCGCCGCTGCCGGACTATGAACAGCCAATGGCACCTGGGCCGGACTACATCTGGGCTCCGGGTTACTGGGCATGGGGGCCGGATGGATACTACTGGGTTCCCGGGTATTGGGTGGAGGCGCCGTACGTGGGCGCACTGTGGACGCCGGGCTACTGGGGGTTTGGGGGCGGGTTCTATCGCTTCCATCACGGCTTCTGGGGGCTGCACATCGGCTTCTATGGAGGCATCGACTACGGCTTCGGATACTCGGGATATGGGTACGACGGCGGCTATTGGAACGGCGGCCAGTTCTTCTACAACACGGCCTACAACCGGGTGGACAGGAATGTTGTCCGCAATGTGTACGCCCACGGGAACGGCGGCGGCGGCAGGTTTACCGGCGGGGTGAGCTACAACGGCGGCCGGGGCGGCGTGCAGGCGAGCCCGCGACCGGCGGAGATTGCAGTGATGCACGAGCAGCGGCGTGCGCCGATGCCGGCGCAGGTGGCGCTGCAACAGCAGTCGGCGCAGAACCGGCAGCAGCTATACAGCCAGAACAAGGGGCGTCCAGCGGCAGCGGTGAGTGCGCGCGCGATCGCGTCCAACCACGCGATGCCTGCGGCTCTGCCGCGTGTGGCAACCCCGGCGGCGGGGCGCGGAGCCCAGCAGAATGGGCCGCAACCGCAGAACCGGCCAGGACTGGAGCAGCGAGGCCCGCAGGCACAACCACAGGGCCGGCCGCAGAATCAGCCGGAAGCGCGGACTGCGCAGCCACAGAATCGCGCACAGCCTCAGCCGCAGAATCGCGCACAGCCTCAGCCGCAGCCGGAAGCGCGGCCTGCCCAACCACAGAATCGGCCGCAGGCGCAGCCACAAGGCCGGCCGCAGAATCAGCCGGAAGCGCGGTCTGCGCAGCCACAGTATCGACCGCAGGCGCAGCCACAAGGCCGGCCACAGCCTCAGCCGCAGAATCGTGCGCAGCCTCAGCCGCAGCCGGAAGCGCGGCCTGCGCAGCCACAGAATCGGCCGCAGGCACAGCCACAAGGGCGGCCGCAGAATCAGCCGGAAGCGCGACCTGCGCAGCCGCAGGCGCAGCCTCGGCCGCAAGCTGCACAGCCGCGGCCACAGCCTCAGCCGCAGGCTAGACCTGCGCCACCGCCGCCGCAGCACGCGGCGCCTCCTGCGAGGCCGGAGGATAAGAGGGACGGACGTTGAAGGGATTGTGCCTCGACCTGAAAGCTGACTTCAGGCTGCCAATGCGGCGTGGTTTATGGGACCGATTCTAGCGGCTAAACGCGAGTTGACCGAGCAGGATGGCGTTGAGGGCGATGATGACGGCGACGGTAAGCCAGCCGGCGATGCGGGTGCGGCGCGCGCTGGCGAAGCTCTGCATGACGTCGCGGCGGTTGACCAGCAGAAGTAGCGGGATAAGCGCGAAGGGCAGCGCGAAGCTGAGGACAACCTGCGAGAGCACGAGGATCCGGAGCGGGTCGAGGCCGGTGGCGATGATGGCGATGGCCGGGATGACGGTGATGGCGCGGCGCAGGAAGATGGGGAACTTGATGTCGAGGAAGCCCTCGATGATGACCTGGCCGGCCATGACGCCAACGGTTGAAGAGGAGAGGCCGGAGCAGAGAAGGGCGACGGCGAAGACGGTGGCAGCGAGGGTTCCGAAGAGCGGGCCGAGGGTGTGGTACGCCTCCTGAATGGTGGGCTGGAGGTTGCTGGTGTGGACGAAGGCGACGGCGGCCATGAGGATCATGGCGGAGTTGATGAGCCAGGCACCGTTCATGGCGACGAAGACGTCGATGAGTTCGTAGTGCAGGAAGCGGCTGAGGATGGAGCGGCGCGGCAGCAGCGTCGGCTGCTTGCGAACTTCGAGGTCCTGTAGCGTCTCGCTGGCCGGGAGGGCGGAACCGGTGAGCTCTTTGAGGCGTGGCTGCACCAGCGCGGAGTGGAGATAGACGACGTGCGGCATGACAGTGGCGCCCAGCATGGCGACGGCGGCGTAGATGCTGTCGTGGAAGTTCTGCGCGGAGGAGCGGTCGAGGGTGGGCAGCAGGGTGGCGATGGTGGCGAGCTTCCAATCGGGATGGACGAGGAAGACCTCGAAGGCGTAGGAGACGCCGATGATGGCGACGAAGCCCATAATGCCGCGCTCCAGCCAGCGGAAGCCGGCGAGGTCGAGCGCGAGAATGGCGAAGACCAGGACCGTGGAGACGAGCGCAGCCGCAAGCAAGGACTCCTTGGGAGTGAAGCCGCGGGCGTAGAGCAGGGGGCCGAAGAGCAGGTCGAGGCCGATGGCTGCGCCGAGGAATTCGGCGAGATCGGTGGCGACGGCGGCGATTTCGGCGGCGATCCAGAGGCCGAAGGTGGTGGGCCGGGAGAAATATTTGCGGCAGTTCTGGGGCAGGGTGAGGCCGGTGACGATGCCCAGCTTGGCGGAGAGATACTGGATGAGCATGGCCATGGCGTTCGACCAAAGCAGGACCCAGAGCAGGCGGTAGCCAAACTGCGTGCCGCCCAGGATGTTGGTGGCGAAGTTGCCAGGATCGATGTAGGCGACGGAGGCAACGAAGGCCGGGCCGAAGTAGGACCACATCGGGTTGCGATGGAACTTGGGCAGGGCGGCAGGCGCCGCGCCGGATGGACGGTCGAGAGAAGAGGCCGCGAGCGGCGCGTCCGCCACTTTGGCCGAGACGCGGCCCGGGCCTTCGATTGGGGAGAGATCAGCCATTCCGCTCCGTGGAGATTTGAGCCAACCTGCGAAGATCGGCGCCGGTCGAGCCGGGCACCGCGGTTGATGGAGCCCGGTACAGACACCGGAGAGATATTAGGTTAGCCTACTAATCACTAGGTATACCTAAATTGGAGATTTAGGTCAAACTAACAAGGAACGAGTAGTGGGTCAGTTTGAGGAATCTTCCCCCAGGGGCTAAAGCCCGTACCTTTCAAAAACGGGATCTTATGTACGGGCTAAAGCCCGCGCCTTTCAAGACGGGATCTAAACTGACCCGCTGCAAAGAACCGGAGATGTACATGCCAACGCACCGCCGGGCGAACGGCAACACCGAATCGGTGGACAACTACCTGAAGGCCATCCTGTACCTGGGAGGGCGCGAGGAGTCGCGGGTGACGATCAAGGCGCTGGCGGAGCGCCTGTCGGTTGCGCCTGCCTCGGTGACGAACATGCTGCAAAAGCTGGCCGCCTCGCCGGCGCCGCTGGTGGCGTATGAACGGCATCATGGCGTGGTGTTGTCCCAGGCAGGAAAGCGGCGCGCGCTGGAGGTGGTGCGCCATCATCGGCTGATCGAGACATTTCTGTATGAAGTGCTGGATTACCCGATTGAAGAAGTGCATGAGGAGGCGGAACGGCTGGAGCACTTTATCTCGGAGCGCTTCGAGGAGCGGATCGCCGCCAAACTGGGGCATCCCAAGATCGATCCGCACGGGCATTCGATCCCGACCATAGAGGGAGAGATGGCGGCGCGCGAGTCCATGTTGCTGGCGGACGTGGTGCGGGAAGGGACTTTCGTGATCGACAGCGTGTCTGACCGGGATGCGCAGAACCTGAGGTTAATTGAAGCCTGCGGGATTACGCCAGGCGCGCGGGTGCGCGTGAGGAAGAGCTCGGCAAGGGGTTGCGACGGCTATTCCGTGCGGGTGGGGCGCTCGGCGAGAGTTTTCGACCTGTCGCGCGAAGTTGCACGGGACGTGCGCATCATCCGCCTTGCGAAGTAACGATTTGATGCGATGGTCGATCACCGCGGCAGGTGCATCCGTGGAATAATGAGGCCCGATGCCGCTTATTGTTTTTACTTCCCTGCTCTTTCTTGGGTCGTTCGTTGCGGGGTGGCTGGGTGCGCTCACCGGACTTGGCGGCGGGGTGGTTCTGATTCCTTTGCTGACGCTGGGGTTCCATGTGGATATGCGGTACGCGATTGGAGCGTCACTGATCTCAGTGATTGCCACTTCGTCAGGCTCCGCCGCCGCCTATGTTCGCGAGGGCTATTCGAACGTCCGCATCGGGATGTTCCTGGAGGTTGCGACGACCTTTGGAGCGGTGCTGGGGGCGTTCCTGGCGACGCGGGCGCCAACGCGCGTCCTGGCGATCCTGTTCGGGCTGGTACTGATCTACTCCGCGTGGCTTTCGCGGAACCAGGCGGCGCTGGCTTCGGCGAAGGCGTGGCCCAACCCGTGGTCCGACCGCTTGGGGATGTCGGGTTCGTTTCCCGATGGCAGAGGGGGCAAGCAGGCGTATCAGGTGGACCGTATCCCGTGGGGTTTTGCGACGATGTTCGGGGCGGGCACCTTGTCGGGGCTGCTGGGGATCGGGTCGGGCGCGGTGAAAGTGCTGGCGATGGACAAGATCATGCGCATCCCGTTCAAGGTATCCACGACCACCAGCAACTTCATGATTGGGGTGACGGCCGCAGCCAGCGCTGGCATCTATCTTGCGCGCGGTTACATTGATCCTGGACTGGCGTTTCCGGTGATGCTGGGCGTGCTGGCGGGTTCGTTGCTGGGAGCGAAGGTGTTGGCGCAGAGCCGGGTATCGTTGCTGCGAACGATCTTTGCGTTTGTGATTTTGGCGCTGGGCATTGAGATGATCGTTAACGGCTGGCTGGGGAGGGTGTGACGATGAACCCGAATTCCGCTATGTCCGCGCCGCAGCATTCGCCTGCGGAACGCGATTCGCATCCTCTCGCGGAGAGCTTCGACGATCGGCGGATGGAAATCATCATGGGCCGGCTGCTGCAGGTGGGAGTGCTGCTGGCAGCGACCGTGGTGCTGACGGGCGGAATCCTGTACTTGATGCCGCGAGCCCACGAGCGATCGAACTACCGGGTATTCGTTGCCCAGCCGCTTCGATTGCGCCATCCGGCGGCGATGTTGCGTGGGATCGCCCAAGGGGATGCGTTGGCGGTGATCGATCTCGGCATCCTGCTGCTGGTCGCGACGCCGATCTGCCGGGTAATGTTCGCGGTGATTGCCTTTGTTCTGGAGAAGGACCGGCTGTACATTGCGGTAAGCGCGATCGTGCTGGCGGTACTACTCTTCGGGATGCTGCGCGGCGGCTGAAACAAGGCGAAGCACTCGCGCGTGCATGAGCGGACAGGGCGTGGGGAACGGGCAAGAGAATGGCGGCCAGGTTGGCCGCCATTCGGTGAAATGAAGCCCGTAGATCCGGGCGATAGGTTAGAACCGGAAGCGACCCGCGAACTGAAAATCGCGCGGCGGGATGCTCCTGTTCTGACCGTTGACCTGACCGAAGCTGGTGTTGCCGATGCCCTGCCAAGCCGTGCTGTTGATGTTGAAGAAGGTGGAGTTGAAGAGGTTATCCACGTCCGCCTCGAACTGGAAGGTGATGTTCGCCTTCGCGCTTTCATGAATATTGAAGGTGCGCCGCAGGCCCATTTGGACATCCCACCAGCCGGGTCCGTGCAGGCCGTCTGGAGCCGAGCGGGCGACGTTGCCGATCTTCGTGGTTATGTTAGGTTCAGAAACGGACCCGCAGGTGTAGGTGGGGTTGGCCGCATACGAATCGACACATTGGAAGGCCTGCGGATTGATATACGAGATGGTGTTGAAGTTAACGGCATTGGATCCCGGACCGCGGCCCCATCTGCCATTGATGCGCACTTGGCGCTTGTCGAATGTAGGGCTGTAGTCGGGCAAGCAGGTTAGGCCGGCGGGAGCAGGACTGCTCCCAAGGTTGCCGACGCCGATGGCGTTGGACATGCAGCCCTGGTTGTTTGTGATCTGCAGCGGGTATCCATCGCGATAGCGATAGATGCCCGAGAGCTGCCAGCCTCCGCCGATGAGGCCCATGAGGCGGTTGGTCGCGAAGAACGCCTGCCCGCGACCGATGGGGAAGGCATAGACCCAGGTAACGTCGAGCTTGTTGGTCTGGTCGTTCTGCCCCAGGCCGCGATCAATCTCGTTGGCGCTGTAGAGTTTGGTGAAGTTTCCATCCTGCGGGCCAATGGGGAACTCGCTCCTGTGGTTGCCAGTGTCGTCGATCTGTTTCTGACGGGTGTATCCGATGGTTCCGGACAGGTTGTGCCAAGGACGCTGAACCAGCAGCATCTGGAGCGAGTTGTAATTGGAGTTTCCGGTATCTCCCCAGAGGTCGGACATGGTTTTGAACTGCGGGAAGGGCCTCAGGGACTGGCCTATGGTTGCACCCGTTCCGTTGTAGAGGGGATAGGGAAAATTGGAAGCCGCGGTAATGACTCCGCCACTCGGGGTAGCGCCTGTGTAGGATCCGCCGGTCGAGTAATCGGTTCCAATCAGGCGGTTATAGTCCGGGGAGAATTCGTTATTAGCGTAGCCACGGCCGCCGCCGCCGCTGAGGAAGTGGGTTTCCGATCCAGAATAGGAAACGGTGAGGACCGCCTTCTTGTTGATCATGTGCTGGATGGAGAAGGCATAGGTGATGAGCTGCGGACCGCGCCCGCCGTAGTACGGGTCGGCAAAATTGACCCCCTGGGCATTGCAGGTCTTGTTATCGGAGGTGTTGCACACGTAGTCGTTCAAGTGGTCGGCGAAGACGGGCCCGAAGGGATAGTTGCCGGTCGATGCCAGCGGATTGACCGTGATTCCGGGCAGAGTCCACGGCGGGAAGGTGGAGAAGGGACTGCAGGTGCCTGCCGTGACGCAGGGGACTGCCGGGCCATAGCCGGTCGTCAGTTGGGGCTGGGTACCCTGGCTGGGTGGAGTCTCAACCGCGGCAGGACTGGAGTTGGCTGGGATCAAAGGATTCAGGAAGAAGGCTGGAGTCGAGTTGGTTCCACCCTGGCTATACGTGGTGGTCTGCTGAAACTCTCCCGAGTTTCCCGAACCGCCGGCTGCAGTTGCTCCTCCGCCTGCGCCACCCGCGTGGGTGAGCTGGATGCCGAAGTTGGCACTGAAGACCGTGGCTGGCGTGTAGGCGTAGGCGAAGCCGAGGCGCGGCTCAAAGTTCTTGTTGTAGGGGTGAACCGGGGTGGTGCAGTGGCAGATATAAGGCGCGTAGGCGGGGGTGGTGCTGGCGTTGGGGAAGCCGGCAAACTCGATTACGCCCGGGATGCCAACGATGGGGTTTATGGTGTTGACATTCAGGAAGGAGAGGCGATCTTTGACCTCGTGGTAGGGCTGGAGGTAATCGTAGCGGAAGCCGAGATTCAGGGTCAGCTTGGGGCTCACCTGCCAGTTGTCCTGGACGTAGGGCGCCATCGGCCTGAATCGTCCGCCGACTTCGTTGATGACCTTGGCGGTGACGCTGCCGTTGGAGTAGACCCCGACCAGGAAACTGGCGAATGCGTCGCCGTTGCAGTTGGGGTACAAAGGGCTGCCGGTAGTGCAGGTGGGCCCGGCGGTGTCGTTGGCATCGGCGGTGAGGTTCAATGTGTTGCTGTAGCCGCCGACAGCAGGGTTGCCACCGTTGGCTTCGAGCCACTGCACCTGGGCTCCGAACTGGATGTTGTGGCGGCCATGGGTCCACTGCAGGTTGTCGATGACGGTGTAGCTGTTCTGGGCGGTGGGGCCGGTGCTGGCGGTGGACGCCCAGGCAGGCTGCGGCTTCTCATTCCCGGGGATGGGGGGGGCGCTGCTGTCATTGTGGAAGGTCACAGAGGGCATGCTGTTGGCGGCATTGCCCGCAGGCAGGTTGTTGATGCCTGCGGCGGTGGAGTTGCATGGCCCCAGGGATTGCCCGGGGAGGGAGCAGAAGCTGGAGTGGGCGTTGGCTGCCGCCTGGGTGCTATCGGTCAGCGAGAACCCTTCTCCCCAGCTACGGGTGTAGCTGTACTTGAGCGAATTGATCATCGTCTGGGAGACGATGTAGGTGTAGGAAAGGATGCCGGTGGCGGTCTTCTGGGCCTCGTATGCGCCGCTGGCATAGGGTATGGGGAGCTGGGATTGGTTGGGATAGTCGGGCAACCCTTTGCCATATCCGACCAGACCGCCGAGGCCCAGCACCGAGAACTTGTTGCGCGTGTTCAGGGTGTAGTCGAGACGAACATCGATGTCATAGTTCGACGTGCCCAGGGGAAGGCTGGCGAGGTAGTTGGTTTGGGTCGCACCGTTGGTGGGCAGGGGCAGGGCGCTCGCCAGATACTGCGAGATGGGAGAAATCGCGGATGGGGGGACGACGTTGTTGGTGCCAATGCCATTGAGCAAACCCTGATATGCCTGACGCGAGCCGTACCCGCCGCTGGTTGGGTCGTTGAGATAGGCGGCCTGGGAACCTAACACGTCGGTGAAGTTGTATACGCCGGTAACGACGGTGCAGTGTCCCTTGGCATCGTAAGCGAGCCCGCGCTCGGCGCAGGTGGGCACGGTGATGTATGACGGTGTATTGGTGACCCTCGATCCGACATAGCCCTCATAGCTGCCGAAGAAGAAGAGCTTGTCCTTCATGATGGGACCGCCGAGCGATCCGCCGTAGTTGTTCTGGTGCTCGCCCGGCTTTACCGCAATGCCGGTTTCGGCGTTGGCCACCTTGGCGAAGTAGCCCCAGGTGTCGAACATGGTGTTGCGGACGAAATCGAAGACGGTGCCGTGGTACTGGTTGCCGCCTGAGTTGATGGTGTAGTTGGTAACTCCGGCTCCGCCGAACGATGTGGACGCGCCGCTGGTTTGCACGGAGAACTGGTTGACGGCATCCACCGATACCGCATTCATGACGGGAACGCTGCTGCCTTGCTGGGCGATGCTGGAAACGGGCACGCCTTCGATGTAGTTCTCGTTGAGGTTGGTCTGGCCGGTGCCTCCATAGATGCCGGAGTTTCCGTTATTGGTGCCCTGTCCGGTGTTGTTGTCCGGATTTTCCTGCACGCCGGGCATCAGGTACTGGAATGCGGTCGGATCGCGCGGGCCGCCGTTCATGGAGAGCGGAAGCTGGGAATACAGATCGTTTTCGATGGTGCCGCCGAGCGTCGCGTCGGTGGTATCGAGGGGCGACGGAGCGTCGGTGACTGTGATGGTTTCGCTGGCGCCGCCGACGGAGAGCTTAATGTTCAGGCCGAGCATGGAGGCGTTGTCGACGGAAACATTCTCCTGGAGGTGCCGTGAGAAGCCTTTGGCAACCACTTCGACGTTGTACGGCCCGACTTGCAGAATCATCGAATAGACCCCGTCGTTGTTGGTCTTCTTCGTTGTCGCCACCCCGGTATCGGTATTGGTCGCGGTGACTTCGGCGTCTCTAACGACAGCGCCGGTTGGATCGGTGATGGTCCCCTGAATGCCGCCGCCGGCCGTGCTCTGAGCATGCAGCGCCAGGCCGCCCCACAGGGCCATGCCGCAGCAAAGCATCAGGCAGACGAAGAGGGAGCAGCATTGTGTGAGGAGACGGCGTGAAAGCCCGAGCGGCAAAGACCCAACTGTCGTGTTGCGATACATAGTTTTGCTCCATCTAATTTTGTTTTGCGCCGAATAAGGCTTTGGGCTGAAATGGTTCCCAAAAAGCCTTGCGCCGGTAACTAGAAACGTAAAAATACTGATGAGCCGGAACGCGAAAAAAGTATTTGGTTACGAAGGTGATTGTCAATAAGAAAATGTTTCGCCGTTGAAACGGTTTAGTGTGATCCCCCGGCAATTTTGGCGGTCGTGCCAAACAGAAGCGGGCGAGCGTTGCCGGGAAGATTTAAGTTTTCAAGCTTCACGCAACATGCTACTTTGTTTCCTGCCCAGATTCACGCTGAATTTGCGTTCCCGCGGAAAAAAGTGGGTGTGAGCCGACTCGGCCGGCGGGCATTGCCGGAGATGTACGGAGACCTGGCCGGGGCAACCCTGGAGAGCGAAATCCTAAGCAAACAACAGCGCGATTGTGCCCACTCCGACGGACCGGGGGGTAGTGAACCTGTGGCATTTGGCCTGGGGCGCAAGAGCAGGATTCGGCTGGGCAGAGCCCTGTTGGCGGCGATTGCGTTGACTGCCGGCACGGCCGAGCTTGGAGCGCGTGGAGCGGAGTCGGAGCCGACAGGCCAGGCGGCGGTTGATTCCGGCGCCGCGGCAGCCTCCCCACAGGGCGCACCGCAATCGAGCGGGATTACGCTCCGCGTGACTTCTCGGGAGACGGTGGTAGATGTGACGGTGACCGATGCGAAGGGCCAGCCGATCCAGAATCTGAGGCAATCCGACTTTACCGTAAAAGAAGACGGCAAGCCGCAGGCGCTCCAATCTTTTCAGGAGTACAAGGAAGCGGACACGCCGACGGCCGAACGAATACCGCCCAAGCTGCCGCCGAACGTATACAACAACTTGCAGCCCGTTCCGACCACCGACGCGGTGAATATCCTGTTGCTGGATGCCTTGAATACGCTTCCCGCCGACCAGATGTTCATGAAGCAGGACTCGATCAAGTATCTGAAGAGCATGCCACGGGGGACGCGGATTGCGGTGCTCAGTCTGGGCAGCAGCCTGCGCATCCTGCAGGGATTCACCTCCGACCCATCGATTCTGATTGCGGTCGTCGACAGCAAGAAGAACCGGGCTTTGCCGTCTCCCTTCATTGACAACGACAGCGCCGGGGTACTCGATTCCCAGGTGGACAGTCAACTGGAGGCGGATAACGCGGATCTTGAGAGCGATAGCACCGCGGCGCTGATCCAGCAGTTCGAAAACGAGAATACGGTCGAACAGCAGGACGTGCGCAACCGGATGACGCTGGAGGCGCTGAACCAGATCGCCGCTTATGTGGCCGGCATCAAGGGACGGAAGAACCTGATCTGGTTTACCGAGGGGATGCCGCTGAACATCTTTCCCAGTGGAGGCGTTAACGACCTGCAGGGAATCACAGACTACGCCAAGGACCTGCGCAAGACGGCCGATCTGCTGACGACGGCAGAGGTCGCGGTGTATCCGGTGGACGCGCGCAAGTTATTCAGCAACCCGGCCGCCGGCGCCGACCAGCATTTGACGAGCATCAACGCCAGGACGGCAGCCAAGGTTGCGACCACCGAGGGCGCCTTCCAGCAAAAGAAGGGCGGGGAGCTGCTGGGGATGGAGGCGGTGGCCGAGGCGACCGGCGGCGCGGCATATTACAACACCAACGATCTGAAGAGCGCGGTCAGCAAGGCAATCGATAACGGGGCCAACTACTACAGCCTTTCCTACGTTCCTCCGGACCTCAACTTTGACGGCAGGTATCACGCCATCGAAGTGGAGGTGAACCGTCCGGGCGTTCATCTGGCGTACCGGCGCGGCTACAACGCGGACGACATTCTGGACAATGCGATCACTCCCGCGCTGCCACTAACCACGACCGCTCCGGAGCCGTTCGGAAACGATATGCAGGCCTCCATGCAAAGGGGCGTTCCCACTTCGAGCCAGGTCCTGTTTGACGTTCGCGTGGCGCCCAGCACCGAGCAAGCGAGGCCGGACGATCCTCCGATCTTCGGCACTCTCGACCCCAAGCTGACGGACAAGCGTCTGGTGCGCTACGAGCTTGTTTACCTGGTGCCTTCGCGGCAGATTGCATTCCGGGAGGGTCCGGGTGGGACCCACACCTGTTCGCTTGAATTCGACCTCGCCGCCTACGATGTATTTGGCAAGCGCATCACGGGTTTGAGTCAGACCATCAGCCCGCGGCCCTTAACATCCGAGCAGTATCAGCAGCGGTTGAAGTCGCCGTTTCAGTTTCTGCAACAGCTCGATCTTCCACCCGGGGAGATTTTTCTTAGAGTGGGCATTCTCGATGCCGTGGCCGACAAGGTCGGCACGCTGGAGATTCCGCTGAAGGTGAGTAAGAATCCGGCCGGAGCAACCGGTCAGCCAGGAGGAAAAGGTGGCAATTAGGCCTTCATTTCCCCGAGGCGGCCCGGCTGGAAGATTTCTCTTGCATGTCTCTTCGATCAGAACGTATTATGCCCCTTATTTTTCGAAACCGTTTCCTATGGGAAACCAGCCAGCGTCCTGGGGGTCACTTTGCCCGGGCTGCCGGATCGCAAATGTACTTATTAAGGACTAGGTGACCCCGATGCTCTTCCGCAAACACATCGTCTCGACGCGCACGCTCTCCCAACTGGCAGTAGCCGTGGTTCTCTCTGTGGCCGGGGTAGGAACTGCAATGGCCGCGAACTCTGGCAATGCGCCGTTACTAGTGCCGTATACCCAGGTGACGGCCGCCGGCAACGCCCAGTTCATAGGTTCGACGGCTACTACGCCGTCGAGCGGCTATACCGGCGAGGGGTTATCGGCGATCTCGTACATTTACTGTTCGGCGACGATCACCGCCAACTGCGTCTATACTTCGGCGGCAAATCTCCAGGGGACCGTGGTGACGGGTGCGGAGTTGAATGCGCCGCACATGGTCGCGGTCGACTCGGTGGGCAACCTCTACATCACCGACACCAACAATGCGCTAATCCGCGAGGTCAACGCGCAGACGGGAATCATCAACACCATCGCGGGAGCACTTTTTCCGTCGGGCGGAAAAGCCGTGACCGGATGCTCGGACGGCGCTCCAGCGGTCGGGTCCCGGCTCGGGGCCGGACTCTCCGGGATCGCGGTCGACGGGTACGGCAACGTCTACTTTACCGACAGCACCCAGATGATGGCTGCTGTCATCTACCGGGGTGGGGCGCAGGTTGCGGCGTTTATTCAAGCGGTGAATCCGGGTGCGGTAAAGGCCGCCGGCGGAGTGCTGCCGGGGTACATCTACCACATCGCCGGAACGATTAATGTGGGAAACCCGACCAACACCGGCGCTACCTGCGCCTCCATGGCTACGTATAACGGCGTCATCAGCGACAATGCTCCGGCGTTCGAGAACACCGCCGCTCCTCCGGTCGTCCAGGGAGCCACGCTGAATAAACCCGGCCTGATCAGCCTGGACAGTGCGGGAAATATCTACATTGCGGACGTCGGCGACGCGAACGTGCGGGTCATCAATACGCAAGCGACCCCACAGACGTTCTACCAGTACACGGTAGCGCCCGGGTACATGCGTTCGATTACGAATTGCAACGGTAACTCGACCACCCAGGGCGCCCAGGTGACCATCCTATGCCCCGGCATCTCCACTACCCTTCAGGGCACAGGCATCAACGGGCCGGTGAACGAGGTTCCGTCCACGAATCAGTGGGTAGGCAGCTACACCGACGCGTACGGCAACACATTTCAATTCAACGGGACGGGAAGCGGCACAACCCCGCCGGGCATCTTTACCGGTGTGGCGTATGCGGGCGGGGCTCCAGTTACCAATCTGCTCGATGCGGAGGCCCCGTTCCTGACTAGCGCTTATGGTCCGAACGGAGTTGTAACCGGCCAGAATGCCGCGCCACCGGAACTGCCGCTGGTCTACGGCGACTGGTACGTCACCATCGATAACCCGGCGGCGTCCACGATCACCCTGCTGAGCGTCGTACCGCTTGCCTATGGCATCAACAACATCGATGTGTCTGTCCGGGCGACGGACCTATCGGAGGACACGTTCGGCACGATTTGGTGGAACGACGGCCACTATCCGGCAGTCAGCCGCATGGACCAATACTCCTCGACGGTGACCCAAATCACAGCTGGCGACACCGCCAACGGCGCAGCGCACGCAAGGGCTGTGACGACCGTTGCAGGCGTATACCAAACGTTTGCTACGTTCACGAACCCGTGGTACTGCGTTTATGGCTCTTCCGGAGCCGCCAACAACTTCGGCCCAGTGGTGTTAACGAACCCAGTGTGGCCGATTACTTACGACCCTTCCGGAGATGGCTGCCCCGCGGCCACCGCCTACATAAGTACGGCTAAGTACGGCCAAGTATCGGATGGGCAGGGGAACCTCTTCCTAATGGATAGCGGCTGGAACCTTCTGAGGGAGATTCGCGTAGGCAATGATTTCCCCGGGACCGCGCTAGCCAGCGCGAAACCGAACAATCCGATCACGCAGCCTATCCAGGTCCATTTCGATGCGGGGAACCCTCCCGCCGGCGTAAGCGCTACGACCATTCCGGATGGCGGCGCGGTGGGGTATACCACGTCTGCATTTTCGATCACGCCTTCGACGGACTTCGCCATCAACACGACCACGCCTGAGTGGCCCATGGGTTCGTTGGTCAACGGCAGTATGTCGGGCTTTAACAACACACCCTTATCCAACAGCGGCAACTTCCAGCTGTGGCCTCCGGCGTCGAACCCGACAAACATTGTCGGCCTTCCGACCTGCACACAGCTGGGGATCTCACTGGTTCCGGCGGATACGGGATACGACTGCCTGGTCTACGTGACCTTTAATCCGGCCGCGGTGGGATTGAGACAGGCGCAGTTGGTGGCCCACACCGCAAATGGGGGGAACTATACCTTCCAACTCACCGGTATTGGTGAGGGCGCGCAGATGGCGATTGATGGTGGGCAGGGAATCCCGCTCACGGTGAATTCTTCGGTCGCGTTGGGTCCAGTTCCCCAAGTGGCCGTAAACTCGGCGGGCGTTGTCTATATTGCGGACCCGACGAACAACCGAGTTGTGGCCCAGCCGACCAGCGCCTTCAACGTCCCCAATGGACCTGCAACCACGGTCGGGACCGGTTTGAGCGGGCCGATGGGCGTAGCCGTCGATGCGGCGAGCAATGTGTATATCTCCGACACGGGTAACAACCGGGTGGTCAAGGTGACTCCGGGCGGCGCCCAGTCGGTTCTTGGCAACTATGTTTGGATTGCGGGCGCGACTTGCTACCCTGCGACCGGGAGCCCTGCGGGCGATTGCACGCTGCCCACCAACGTGCCTTCGGTAGCGGCTCTTGGACCGGATCCGACGCCTGGCGCCGTTACTGGAACGACTGCACCACCGCAGTATCAGTTCAAGGCTCCTCAGGGCCTGGCAGTCGATACGAAGGGGAACGTCTACGTTGCCGATACCGGCAATGGAGCGGTAGTGGAAATACCGGCCAACATCAATCTAGGCGGCGCAATTCCTCTGCTCGTCGGCACCGGCGTGGCGGGGTTTGTGAGCCCGGTTGCCATCGCTGTCGATTCGCAGAACAACATCTATGTTGCTGACACGTCGAATCCCGCCGGCGAGGTGGTTCGCATCCCGCCTGGCGGCGGCGATCTGCAGCCCGGCAACGTGGTGGGACTTGGTGCACTGACCCACCTTCCGCTATTTGGCGGCCAGGGCATTACGACTCCGAGCGGAGTTGCGGCGGATGCAGCGGGGAACGTCTATATTTCCGACAGCTCGACCAACCTGGTATGGGTGGCGCCCGCGGCTGGGTCGCCCAATGGGCTTCCGTACGCCCTCAACCTGAGCGGTCTGAACAGCCCGGGGGGAATTGCGCTGGACCCGAGTGGAAACCTGTACGTTGCGGATTCGGGCAACCACCAGATCGTGGGTGTTAACCGCATCAATCCGACGGTTCAGTTCGGAATCGTGCCGCAGGACCTG
>Ga0224555_1002315_pt1 | contig 22829 bp, 23 predicted proteins | sample 714S23034metaG_FD_180687 | JGI IMG/M metagenome (GOLD analysis project Ga0224555, IMG submission 180687) | Peat soil microbial communities from Stordalen Mire, Sweden - 717 S2 30-34 | ecosystem: Environmental > Terrestrial > Soil > Wetlands > Peat | place: Sweden: Norrbotten County, Stordalen...
GAACGGGACTGGGCGATGCTGCTTAGATCGGAATGCTGTTGCTGGGTGAGTAAGATTTCGCTGCCACTGGCCATGACAGCTTTGATGCTAACGGCCTAGTAATGGTTACTCTGCGACAGGCCACTAGGAGCCAGCAGCGGCGATACATAACCATTGGTGAGATTGATGACTTGTGTTCCGGGCGCGAGCGAAGTTCCTCCGCCGTTCTCTGCGGATGTGGCTGTGGTGTTGACGCTGACAGTCGTAATCCCAGTGATCGTGCCGGGACAGGGGCTTGATCCTCTCGAAATCGTGCAAGGATTCTGCGGCCCGTTCTCATAGTACATATTCGTGCCGGTGCCATCAGGGTTGTCCATACCAACGGCGGTAACGCCAATCGCATTGACGTTATCCTGAATGCCGCCAGCGCCGACCGGCTTCGGCATGGCCGCCAATGTGGCATAGGCGCTTGAGCGGACGATAAGCGGAGCGCTTGCCAAAACCGTGCTGGTCTGCGGAATCAGGAATCCGGGCGCTACTGTATTCGCATAGTTGCCCGATGGCGGAACGTCCAGAATGATCCCAACCTGTACCGGCGTAGATTGATTCAACCCAGCCGTTCGACACGCTTCTATTGCGACCAAGGCAGATTGCAAACCAGATGCGGTTGTCGTCCAAGGTGATCCCGTAAGCGCCGTGTTGCAGAAACTTGGAGGCGCTCCGTAAGAACTCCATCCGGTGCCAAGCGTCAATTCATAAAGAGGCTCCGCCAGGCTCAGCCCAGGCGATCCCGGCCAGCACGGCAGATATGAACCGTACCCACATTCAAGTTCGTTGTTGTCCACCCATACTTGCGGCAGAGCCGCATAGAACGCAGGCGCTCCAGCCAACGCGCCATACACCGCCGGTCCCGAGTATAACCAGGGACCCGAACCAGCCGCCTGCCCAAAAGCAGGAATACACAGCAGCAGAATCGTAAATAGCGCTCCGCACGCGAACGGAATTTCCTTCGCCCTATCCTCGTCACAAAGCTGGCACCCGCCATCTGCACGCAAGGGCTCACCGCACTTACAGTTCCCTTCCCACTCCCTTCGGCGCTCATCCCTCACAACATCGGCGAGCAATTCGTCTTCCTCACTCTCTCGACAAATCATTCCGGGGTTGGTCCCATATCTATGTGCCATGTTCTTCTCCGTCCTTGCACTCCCTTGCGTCTTTTGCGTTTCTTTGGCTCTTTCCGGCTAAGAGCCGTTCGATGCTCATCTAATAGCTACTTCCTCGTGTGGGTACCGAGACGTCATCGACACATTCATGGGTCATCCTCCTTTCCTCATTCGTCTTGCTGGTTGCCCTTTCCGGGCCAAGGTGTAACCCCGGCCGGGGAAGAGGCGCCCGGTTAACCCCAGGTGGCAAAAAAAGCAGGCTCGCTTGGCCAATGGCAGGTTGCTAACAAACACCCAAACACAGAAGTTCTGAAGGGGCGCGGCCTTAGCTGTGCCTAAAGCCCACAAGGGAATTCCCGGGCTTTTGCCCCGGGTCCCGAACCCGTGCTGGCTTCGCTATAATGTTTGTCTGCTCTAGCCCCGCCATTTGCGACGGGCTTCAAGGAAAGGGAACTATGCCGACTGATGTGGTCATGCCCCAGATGGGCGAATCAATTTTCGAAGGCACCATCACCAAGTGGCTGAAAAAACCCGGTGAAAAGGTCCAGCGCGACGAACCTTTGTTCGAGATTTCCACCGACAAGGTCGACGCCGAAATTCCCGCGGCCGCTAGCGGAATTCTTCAGGAGATCAAGGTTTCCGAAGGCAACACTGTTCAAGTCAACACCGTAGTCGGCGTGATCGGCGACGGCAGTGGCGCTTCCGCATCCGTTCCCCCCGCCAAGGCCGCGGCTCCGGCCGTTCCGGCGTCGGCAAAGAAAGAAGCCCCGGCTCCGTCGCCCGCGCCCGCTGCCAGCGCTCCCGAGGACGAAGAAGATTCCGACGTTCGCTCTTCCCCGCTTGTCCGCAAGCTCGCCCGTGAGCACATTGTGGACCTTGCAAAAGTAAGCGGCACCGGCACTGGCGGCCGTGTCACCAAGCAGGACGTTCTCGATTTCGTCGAGCACCGCTCAGCCGCTCCAGGCGCGGCCCCCGCAGCTCGTCAACCTTCGGCCCCTGCGCCGGCTGTGATTCCGGGTGACCTTGTGCCCATGTCCCAAATGCGCAAGATTATCGCGCAGCGCATGATCGAATCGCGCCGCACTAGCGCTCACGTCCACTGCATGTTCGAGGTGGACATGACTCGCATCGTCAATTTGCGAAACAAGCTCAAAAGCGGCTTCGAGCAGCGCTACGGCGCGCGGCTCACCTTCATGCCGTTCTTCGTGCGCGCCGCCATCATCGCCCTGCAGGAATATCCGATCGTCAACAGCTCGCTCGAAGGCGACAGCGTCCGCTACCACAAGCACGTCAACGCTGGTATCGCCGTCGCGCTCGATTGGGGACTCATCGTCCCCGTTCTCAAGAACGCCGACGAGCTCAACTTCCTCGGTCTGCAGCGCGGCATCACCGACCTCGGCGAGCGCGCCCGTTCAAAGAAGCTCTTGCCGGCTGACGTCGAAGGTGCAACCTTCACCATCACCAATCCCGGCCAGTTTGGCGCCGTCTTCGGCTTGCCCATCATTAACCAGCCGAACGCGGCCATCATGGGCGTCGGCGGTATCACCAAGCAGCCCGTGGTGCTCACTGACAAAGACGGCGCGGATTCCATCGCCATCCGCTCCGTCGTTCACCTTACCCTGGGCTACGACCATCGCATCATCGACGGCGCCCTAGCCGACCAGTTCATGGTCGTTGTGAAAAAGGCTCTCGAAAATTGGAGTGAAGAAGTCGGCTAGGCTTAGAAATCGGGTCATCTCATCATGGGGACATCCAAATTCAAATGCAAAGCCTTTGACTTTCAACCACCCGATGACCCCATCACCCGATTTCTTTTTAGAGGGACAGCGTCAAACTAACGGCGTTTCACCAAGTAGCAACAGCCCGTCTTCCGACCGTTCGATGAAATATCGAGCCACGTCATCGCGAAGCCCAGGTTTGTTTCCTGTCCACCGCCACAGTCCCTGGTAATCTCGCGCGATGTCGGTTGCGGGATTGAAGTTCCACTTCTGCAGAAGCGCCCACCGCTCTCCATAAGCGCGCAGCGATTTGCTGCCGTGAAAAGCATGGGTTGCAAAGTTGTCGATACAACCCATTGGGGGTCGCCCTTCGATGCGGTTCAGTTTCGCGGCGCGCGCTTGCCAGTTCAATACCGATTCCACGTAGGGCTGCGTGCACCGCTTCATCTCGGCGGCCACGTTCGTCGCTTGCACTAGACCGAAGGCCATGCGCCAATCGGCACTGCCGAGGACGCAGGTATCCAGCATCCCGCCCACCGTATCGAAAGCGTCCCGGCGCCACGACCAGGCGCCCCCGGTTGCTCCAGGAGGATGACCAAAAGGAAATGCTTGTTTGGATGACGATGACGACGGTCGGGTCGCAGCCGCCGCGTAATAGGTGTCCGCACCTCCGCGCCGGGCCTGCCGGGAGATCAGGAATTCACTTGGGTGCATGTAATTCCATGCAAAGCTCGTGCTCATGCGGTACGGGCGATGGCCGAGATGGCTGGTTGCCGTTTCGCCAGTCAGGTCGGCGTATGTACTGAAGAGCTGAACAAAGCTGTAGTGCTGGAGCGTGTGGATTGCTTCCAGCGCCCAGTCATGCCGCGTGAAGTGGAAGTCGCCGTCCACATACCCGCCGTATTGCCAGTCGGGCGGAAATCGGCGCACACCCTCATTGATCGCGCATTCCTTGATCCAAAGGCTCGAGTCGGTTCGCAATTGCAAATCGAGCGGATTGTCTGGGCTCGTGACTTCGTGCGGTCGATCTCCGAAGGCAACCTCGACGACATGCAGCGCGACGTTCGGACTGGTTTCCATGTGAAACCGGAAATCGTGAAAAGTTTCTCGTCTGCGCTGCCAGCGGTACGGGTTTGAATAAACCGAAACGATATGTAATTTCTGGGTCTCGGAGTATTCTACGAATTCGCGATGAACGTTTGGGTGTTTGAAAATCACAACCACTCTCCTCGATCTTGTGCCGCCGGCCAATTTCCAAATCATTCCTGCGCCTCGGCGCGAGCAGCAATGCTTCCACCAGGTATCCGCCGCTGGGCGGAGTGGCAATCGCCTTAAATATCGGGTCATCTGATCATCGGGTCATTGAGCCATCTAAGTTCAAATACCAAAGGCTTTGACTTTCAATCACCCGATAACCCGACCACCCGATCGCACGATTTCCAAGGTGACGTTTGTCATAGTGGATAGTCAACGTGCATTGCCGCCGAATACCGCGAATACTTCGGCGGCGCGCTGTTGTCATAGCTCCTCAAGAAGTAGTCTTGTGCTCGCGCGTACCGCGTGAGCGTAAAACTGCTGCTCGTGAAACGGCCCACCAGGTTGCCGTTGTAACCGACTCCCCACCCCCCGTCTGAGTACCGCACTTCAACGCCATTAGCAGTGCCAGTACCAGAGAAATCACCACCTCTGCCGCCATCGGAAAACACTTGTTATTCTCCGCGAACGATCTGGGCATCTCTTGTTCTCTCCTCGTGAGCGCACGCGACCCCACTTCGGGCCAATAAAAAAGCCGCTCTGCTGAGCGGTGCCCCTTTCTCATATTCCCTCCCAACTCAATTCCGATTGTTAGTCTGAACTCCTCGGCTCGCTCTCAACTCGCGACTCCAGAAATCGCCGCACGCTCTCTACATACACGTCCGCGAAGTCGACCACCGGCCTTCGCGTTTCGATCAGCACCATGGCCGCTTCCATTTCCCACTCCATCGCACATAAAATCGCCAGCGTCATCATCGGAGCCCGGTGCACCCCTGCGGCGCAATGAACGTAAAGCCGCGCCTCCGGATCGGCCAGCGCTTCCAGCGCAAAATCGACGCCGCGTTTCAGCAGTTCCGCGGGCTTCGGCAAAAAATCGTCGTCCGTCGGATTCCACAGCACTCGGATCCCGTGCGGCTCCGCCAGCGGCCGGTCATCGAACTCGACCTGCATGTTGAGCACGTGGGTCACACCGGCTTGCGCCAGTTCTCCCATGTTCCGCGGATTCCAGATTCCACCGCCCAGCGCAACTCGTTCCGTGACCCAGGTCATGTCCATGCAGTGTTTTGGTTCGCCTTCCCGTTGCAATCCGCAATCTGCGTCTTACGATGATTCTGATTCTACGTCACCTTTTGCGTCGCCTTCGCCATCATGGATGGCAGGGAACTCTTCGTACAACCCTAGCTTTTCGATGAGCGACTTTGCCACCGACTCCTGCTTTTCGACCCCGCCCGGCGCGGACGCCCGCAACTTCCGCGAGGTCAACCTGCTCTTCTTCTTCTTTGCCTCGCCATCTGCCCGCCTAAATAGAAAAAGGGCGCGATTTCCGTCGCGCCCTTCTGAGTTTCTGTTTTTCTCGACTCTTAGATTTAGGATATCAAATTAGAGGGGGGTGGGTGGACAAATTTCCGAAATTTATTTTTGCCTTCGTTTGAGTCACTTACATCGAAATTGTAATTTTTACCCTCTTGACAAGTTTTTGGACCTCCCGCCGCCGAAGGCAATTTGTCCATCAACCCACCCGCCAGCAGGATCCGCGAGAGCTGGTCGAGCGCGTCCTGTAGGAGCCGTTGGACCATTTTACGGTTACAACTGAGCAGCCGCGCGATCTCGTCTAGGGTGTATTCCTCCAGAACGTTCAACGCCAGCAGTTTCTTTTCGAGTGGGTTCAATTTCTCGATTGCCCGCTCCATGTCGGTCACAAAGATCACCACCTCCTCAAAGTTCCTCATCGTGTACGACGTGACCCGCGACCGGAAGAACTCGCGCCCCAGCAGTGACGGCAGCCTTCCCACCTCGACCGAGGCGCGGGCATACCGCCGCAGCAGCGCCACTGTGCGCCTGCGGTAGGGCCACAGCTCCATTTCCGTCTCGCCAAACACCACCGATGGCGGTGGCTCTGCCTGCCCCAGCAGACTCCATGCTTGTGTGCTCGTCCTTTGTGCGCTTGTCATGCCCACACCTCCATCGCGGCCACGCCCTGCAGATAGTCAATCTGGGCTGGGCTCTGAAGGTCATCACTTTGAGTGTCTTGTTGAACGTCCGCTCCTTGTTCTTGCGCGCGCGCTTTCCGGCGCCGCGCTTTCCGGGGCGGCGCCTCCCCAGGGTTTGGCATCGCCGCCAGAACCACCCGGCAACTGGCGCAGTACACGCCGTCTGCTCCCTGCGGACGCAGCCATAATCCGCCGCACCGCTCGCAATATTTCAGTTCGACTTGGATTTTTTGGCCTTCCATCTCGCTTATGAAGTTCATGATTGCCTCTCTCCATATGAAATAAACAACATTCAACCAAAAAAAGCCCTGGTACCGATTGCTCGGCCCAGGGCTCGTTTCTCTTACGATGACCTGTAGTGCTATTTAGTTAAGAATGAAGCCGTTACTGCAGCCTGGCGATTACCCCCGATTCCGATTGCCGGAAGTAGCCCTCCTCGTAGCCGGACTTGAGCACCTGCCCGTTTTGCACAATGACGCTCAAACGCCCGCTGAAGTGAATGGACTGCAACAACCGCTGCATGGCTGCCGAGAGCACTTCCGCCGCGCGTACCTTCCGGCGGAACTCCCCGAAGCTCCTTTCCTCGCTTTCAGGAGACTGTACTTCTATCATGGCTGACAACCTTTCCTGCAGTATAAGTGCATTATGAGACATATAATTGACTTATGCTATAGCTCGCAAATGACTAAGTCAAGAACTATATTCCTTTACGGTTGTTATACTTGTGTTAACAATAGCACTCGTCTATTGCAGCGTGTTATACTCCGCCGATGAAATTCCGCGTGCTTCAAGAAAATCTCCGTAAAACTCTGCGGGAACGCATTGACGCAGGGGAACTTACCGGCTTGCGTCTGGCGGAACAGACTGGTTTCAAGCAAGCCCACATCTCTAACTTCCTTAACCGCAAGCGCGGGCTCAGCCTGGAAGGCATGGACAAAGTTCTGAACGTGCAGCATCTTTCGGTGCTTGATCTCATCGATCCGGCCGAAGTCAACAAGCGTGCCTCGATCATCCCGCCGAGCGAGGACGAATTCGACAATGTAGTGGTCGCCGACTCGCATATCGCAGCCTCCGAAGCGCTGATTATGACCATGCACGTCAAGCAGATACTGAAGTTCAGGAAGAGCTTCCTGAAGCGTTTGAAGGAGGTGGTGGAAGGCGACCGCAGCGGCTGGGAACGCTTTGTTATCGTCAAACTGGATGCCCATGAAGGAATGAGTATGTATCCCCACACCATGCCCGGCGCCACCCTGCTCCTTGACCGCCACTATAATTCGCTGACTCCCTATCGCAAGGGCGAAAGTAACATGTATGCTGTGCGTAAAGATGATACTTGCACGATCAAGTATGTCGAAGCCGCAGACAGCCACTTGATCCTGCGTCCGCACAACCGGGTCTACCCGATTGAAATAATAACCATGGAAGACGGTCAAAAGCCCGGCGACTACATCGTGGGTCGTGTGTGTCACGTTGGGATCGAAACGTAGTATGTAAGTAGGCATAATAAGTGGGGTCCAATAACTAGAGAGGATACTAATGCCGGGTATACTTAAGTAGAGTACGGGTAGCCTTAGAAGGGGGCTCAGAGTATGTCGAGACGGACGCTCCTCTCCGCCGTGGCACTATTTTTTCAGAAGGTAGCTCAGCGCTCGGAGATCTTCGGGTGCCACGTCGCTGATCGCGAAGTATTGCAAGCCATTGCGCCGCCAACTCTCCAGATGGAAGGACCGCGCGTTTATCTCCTCCGTGCTCGCGAAATCCAGGGGCAGGGCTCTTGACTGAAAAATAAATACCGAAATTTGGTGCTTGCGGACTCGGAAAAGCAACTGTGCGCCAGGCGACTGCTCCACGTAACTGACTTTTCCTCCAACCAACTCAAACTGCGAACCCTGTAACTCTGGTAGGTCGAAGCTGAACGGAATCTTTCCCGCGAACCAGGGGTTGACGTTGTGCCGGTGGGAGGAAACCACATCGACCGGATTCGCGCTAGCCAGCGTGGTTACGTGCAAATCAGCCAATTCACCTGCGATCCTGCTTTGCTGAACGAGATTGTCCTGAACCAGATTGTTCTCTTCGCGGCTTTGGGCGAGCCAGTGCGCGAAGTTGTAGAGCCGTCCGAACAGCGGCAGAGCCAACTGCTCAAACGACGCCGGCGACGAGCGCTCCTCCAACACGTACACAAGAGTAAACCAGCGAAGACGGTTTTTATTCCCGCGAAAGAAAAGTTTATTCATTGGGAATAAACGGCCATCGAGGCGGTTAGTACCGGTATGGAAAGCGGCGACCGGTGGGCGGTCTAACGCCAACCAGCGGCATGCGCGGAAGTTAAAGGCCGCGGACAAGAGAGTCGGCGCCACATGAACACGGAGGACTCTATGGTTTTACCAAAAGACGAAGTTCTTTATGACCATAACCACGACGGAATCGACCGGCGTGGATTTCTACGCTGCATGGCTTGGGCGGGCACGGGGGCTGTTTGCGTGCTCAATGGCGGGGTGTTTACCAGCTACGCCTTGGGCCACGGCGGCGAAAAAGGCGTCAAGATTCCCAAGGGCGAGTTGGCGTTTGTGCAGATCAGCGACAGTCACATGGGATTCGATAAGCCGGCGAATTCCGACGTGGTCGCCACTTTCCAGGCGGCGATCGACAAGATCAACGCGCTGCCCGTAGCTCCGGAATTCATTTTGCACACCGGCGACGTCACCCATCTGGCGAAGGCGGCACAGTTCGACAATGTGGAACAGATTCTGAAATCGGCGCGCACATCGGATGTTTTCTACGTTCCCGGAGAGCACGATTTGGTGGGCGACGACGGCCAGCAGTTTCGCGAGCGTTTTGGCAAGGGCACGCAGGGTGCGGGGTGGTACAGCTTTGAGGAGAAAGGCGTGCATTTCGTCGGGTTGGTCAATGTGGCGAATCTGAAGGCAGGTGGACTCGGATCGCTGGGCGCGGCGCAACTGGAGTGGATGGAGAAAGACGTGAAGCACCTGAAGAGCAGCACGCCTGTGGTTGTTTTCGCGCACATCCCGCTCTGGACGGTATATCCGGACTGGGGCTGGGGAACCGACGATAGCGCGCAGGCGCTCAGGTATCTGAAGCGCTTTGGCAGCGTGACGGTGCTGAACGGGCATATTCACCAGACGATGCAGAAGGTCGTGGCAACGTGACGTTTCACACGGCGTGTTCGACTGCGTTTCCGCAACCAAAGCCGGGCGCGGCGCCGTCACTGGGCCCGATGAAGGTGCCAGCAGAACAGTTGCGCAGTCTACTGGGCGTGTCCGGCGTGCATTACAAGAAGGGGCAGCACGCGCTCGCAATCACGGACTTGTCGCTCGGATGAGCCGCCTGGTTTCCAGGAGATATTCCACAACATTCGAAAAGGAGAAGAAGGCAATGCAACAAAATACTTGTGTCTCAATCTTACGAGCGGCAGCCCTGGCGGTCCTGGGTATCGCGTTAGTCGGCTTCGCCGAAACAGCTTCGGCGGGGGAGAATCCGTCCGGCGAGCAGATCACCATCGACAACTTCAGCTTCGCGCCGGCCACGTTGACGGTCCCGGCGGGAACCGAGGTGACCTGGGTGAATCATGACGACATTCCGCACACGGTGGTGAGCGAGGATAAGGCGACCTTCAAATCGCGTGCGCTCGACACCGACGAAAAGTTTAGTTTCACTTTTGCCAAGCCGGGCACGTACACATATTTCTGCTCGCTCCATCCGAAGATGACAGCGAGAGTCGTTGTGCAGTGAGCGTGGTGGAGAACGGGCGTCTCGCGAGCCTGCCCTGAGCGAAGTCGGAGGGTCCAGTCGGGCAGGGTCCAGCCGGGCCTGGACGCAGGCTCTCCACCAGCAAACTTGTCCGGCCAAAGAGGGGTGACAATGAATCCATGGGATCCGCACACTGCCATCTTCGCGAAGCATGCACAGCACGTGGTGATCATTCACTTCCCGATCGCGCTCTTTATCGCCGGCGTGACGTTTGATTTCATCTCGACATGGACTTGCCGAAAAGATCTGGCGTTGGTTGCGTACTGCAGCTTCTGTGGCGCGCTGCTGACGGCCGTGCCGGCAGTACTGACCGGTCTGCTGGCTTGGCGGTGGGAATTGGACGGGCGAAGGTTGAAAGGAATCCTGCTGATGCATCTGCTCTCCGGCAGCGCGTCGCTGGTTCTCATCGCGGCGGTTTGGTGGGTGCACTGGAGTTTTAAACGCGGGACCGGCGAGAAGCCTCCGGCATCTCGCTGGATGCTGGAGGTTCTGGCGGTGGCGGTGGTGGCGATGACTGGGCATCTGGGAGGATTTCTTAGCGGGGTGAATCACCCGTAGCACCATGCCTGCCGATTTTTCTCTGGAACTTCTCTAACCAACACCCCGTACTTACGTCTGACTACTTGGATCGTCATGTGTCCAGGTCCCGGAGAACCGCCGCCATGCGCAACATTTGCCTGCCTTTGTTCGTTGCCGCACTCGCCTTCACAGCTTTCGCTCGCGCGGACGATTGGTCGAAAACCTACGACCTGACCGGCAAGCCCGGGTTGCGCGTCGAGGCGCACGACGCCAGCATCCGCATCGATAGCTGGGATCAAGAAAAGATCGAGGCGCACTTAACCACCCGCGGCTGGCACATAGGAAACGGCGGTCTGGAGATTGTGGAACATCAGCAGGGAAACGCGGTCGACATTGAGTTGCGGCAGCCGCACCACACCCATTTCTCGATCGGAATCGAAAACCGCCGGACTGAACTGGAGATCCGCATGCCACGGAGCGCGCAGGTCAATGTCCACAGCGGCGACGGCGCCGTCTCGGCGAAAGGTCTCGAAGGCGAGTTGGATTTTACGACCGGCGACGGCAGGCTTGAAATTGAGGATGTCGATGGCAGTCTACACGCCCACACCAGTGACGGTTCGGTGCACGTGTCGGGGCGGTTCGATGTTCTCGAACTACGCACCAGCGACGGCCGGGTTGAAGTGGAAGCGCGACCCGGATCGCAACTGCGCGAGGCTTGGGATGTGCGCAGCTCGGATGGCAGCGTGACGCTGAGACTCCCCGGAGATCTGGCGGCGGACGTTGCTCTGCACACCAGCGACGGCAGCATCACGACCAACATACCCATCTCTGTGGAAGGCAGCTTCGGCCGTCACGATATACATGGCAAGATGAACGGCGGCGGAAAACTATTGACCGTGCACACCAGCGACGGGTCGGTGACGCTGGATAAGTTTTGAGCGAAGCGATAATCTCAGAGAGCAATTTCGCGCCTCAAAACCTTATGCACTGGAAAATCGCTATTCTGATTCTGGCCGCGTTTTCGGCCGCTGTGCCTGTCTGTGCGCAAAACTCCCCTTCCGAGCCGGTGCTGGATTTGTCGGCCATCGATCGAACCGTTGATCCGTGCGTGGACTTCTACGCGTACTCCTGCGGCGGGTGGATCAAAAAAAATCCGATTCCTCCGGATCAGTCGAGTTGGGGTACGTCCGGCAAGCTCGAGGACGAAAATCGCGCGCAGTTGAGGGCGATTTTGGAAGAAGCGGCGAAACCAAGCGGCACGCGGAACGCAGCGACACACGATGTCACACAAAAGATCGGCGATTTCTACGCGTCGTGTATGGATGAGGCGGCCATCGAGAAGCTGGGCGCCAAGCCGCTGTTGCCGGAACTGGAGCGCATCGCGGGTCTGAAGTCGAAGCAGGATCTGGCGGAATATGTCGCGACTGCGCAGTTTCCACCTTCGCTCGAGGGTGGGGGAACGCTGTTCACGTTCCGCTCGGATCAGGACTACAAGGACTCGGCGCAGGTGATCGCCGAAGCCGATCAGGGCGGCCTCGGCCTCCCGGATCGCGATTACTACTTGAAGGACGACGCCAAATCCGAAGAGCTGCGCAAGGCATACTTGGCGCACGTCGCGAAAATGTTCGAGCTGGTGGGAGACAAGCCAGCCGATGCGGTCACCGAAGCAGCGACGGTCATGCGCATCGAGGCCGCGCTCGCGAAGGGCCAGATGACCCTCGTTGAACGCCGTGATCCCCCCAAGCTCTATCACAAGATGAGCGTGGAGGAACTACAAAAACTGGCGCCCGCTTTCGGCTGGAACACCTATTTCACAAAAACCGGCGTGGGATCGCTCACCTCTCCCCTCGGAACTTTGAACGTAGTGACGCCGGATTATTTCCACCTCATGAGTGAAGAAATCGAAAAGAAAACCTTGGCGGACTGGAAAACCTATCTGCGGTGGCACGCTGCGCACGACGCGGCCGCTGACCTTTCCGCTGCGTTCGTGAAGGAGAATTTTAGTTTCTACGGCAACACTCTGCGGGGACAAGAGGAACTGCCGCCACGCTGGAAGCGCTGCACGAATGACGTGGATAACAACCTGGGAGAAGCGCTGGGCCAGGCGTATGTGGCGAAGTACTTCAGTCCGGAGGCGAAGCGGGCAGCGCTGAAAATTGTGAAAGAGGTTGAAGCGGCCATGCTGAGCGAGATCCAGTCGCTGCCGTGGATGGGAGCGGTGACCAAGGAGCAGGCGCTCACCAAACTGCACGCAATCGCGAACAAGATCGGTTATCCCGACACCTGGCGCGACTACAGTTCGCTCGAGATCGTGCGCGGAGACGAAATCGGGAACTCGGAACGGGCGTCGTGGTTCGAATTTCACCGCTGGCTCGCGAAGATCGGCAAGCCGGTAGATCGTAAGGAATGGGACATGACGCCGCCCACCGTAAATGCGGATTACGATCCGCAGAAAAACGACATCAACTTTCCGGCAGGAATTCTGCAGCCGCCGCTGTTCAGCGCGCTATCGGACGCTGCGCCCAACTATGGCGACACCGGCGCCACCATGGGCCACGAACTCACCCATGCGTTTGACGACGAGGGCAGCCAGTTTGACGCGCAGGGTAATTTGCGTAACTGGTGGACGGATGCCGACCGCAAGGAATTTGAGCAGCGCGCCCAATGCGTAGTCGATCAGTACTCCGGATACACGATCATCGACGACATAAAGATCAACGGCAAACTGACGAACGGCGAGGATCTGGCGGATTTGGGCGGGACGCTGCTGGCGTATCTGGCATGGAAGGAGGACACGAAGGATCAGAAACTGGAGTCGCTGGATGAGTTGACGCCGGAACAGCGCTTCTTTGTTGCCTACGGCCAGAGCTGGTGCACGAACGAGCGCGATGAGAATAAGCGGCTGCGGGCTACGGTCGATCCGCACTCGCCGGAGAAGTATCGGGTCAATGGCGTAGTCTCGAACATGACGGAATTTCGTGCCGCATTCCACTGCAAGCCGGGGCAGCCGATGGTGCGGGAGAACTCCTGCCGGGTGTGGTAGTTCCGGTAGTGTGGAGCGGACACTCTTGTTCGCTGTTTTTGACGTTGATTCCAGGAATCGGGGAATCGAGCTCAAACAGCATTTGAGATAAAACACGAGATCAAGATCAAAACCAAGATCAAAATCAAGATCAAAGGCAGCGGACAAGAGTGTCCGCTCTACACACTCTAGCCGCGCTCGAAGGCGTGCTTCTCTTCCAGTTGATGAAGCGCTGCGGCCATCTCCGATTCGAAGCGGTCTTTTTGATCCATCAGGGCGGGAAGTGCGGTGGCGTAGCGCCGGGCCATTGTGAAAAGTCCCTGCCGCGCCAGTCCGGCGGCGATTTCGGCGATGTGATCAGTGGTGGTATCGAGGTAAAGGGCCTCGGTCGTATCGCCCAGCCACACATCTCCGCCCACCAGACGCGTCTGCCAGTACACTTTGCGCTCGATCATGCGGGCGATTTCTTCGTCGCTGGCCTTGCCGAAAAACCACTTCTTTAGTTTGAAGCTGTAGTGACGGCTGGAGAAGGGCAGCGGCACCAGCTTGCCGGATTTCACGAATTCCGTCTGCTTGTTGTCGACCTCCTTGCGCAAAGCATTGATCACAGGAGCTTCCGTATCTTTCGGCTCGAGCGAAGGCAACACTTCCCGCAACGTGGCGGAAAGATTTACGGCCACTAGCGCGCGCAGGCCATCGGAATTTTCCAGCGTAATCACCGTGTGCAGGACGTCAAAGTCCGCGCCGGACGTGGCGTGGCGGAACGGCCATTCGAGCTTGAAACTGAGCGGCAGACCGGTGCGAGTTACATAGATGGTCTTCGATGTGGGAGTTTGGGTTGGGGTGTTCATAGCCGATCCTTGCCAATGTTGTAAGCAGTTATTTTAACCTGCGGGATTCTGTAGAGACGCGGCAAGCCCCGTCTCTATCGGTAATTAGACGCGCCACAGCTGCAGCAGATTCCACACGGCGGATGCGCTCAACAATCCGCACAGGCCAGCCGTAACGAGTAGGCTTTGTGTGGTTTCCAGCAGGTCCGCGAACACTCCACTGACTAAGACAAAGAGGAACACGAGCATGGTCAGATGAAATCCTTGTCCCGGAAAACTGGGAGCGGCCAGCGCCAGGATGAGCATCAGTAGCGCGATCAGAAGCGGCGCGGTGTTGCCGAAATAGTGGGTGCGCTTCCATCCGAAGTACACGATCAGCGCCACGGGCAGAGCGAGCATCAGTGGCGGGCTGCTGACGAAGATCGTTTGCCAAGCGTTGCGGTAGGAGACGGACATGCCAAACGCGGCCGGTTCGAAGTTGATCCAGCGCGCGTGCAGCATTCCTTGCCAGAACAGCGCAGGCTCGAAAAAGTAAGCGGCAAACAACAGCAACACGGCGACTGCGATTGCAGTGGTCCAAATCGCAAGCACAGCGTGCGGCCGGACTGGCGCCACCCAGAACATGAGCGGCAAAATCACCAGCGCCAGTACCGCCAGCGAAAACTGGTTGCCCGCCGCCAGCGCCAGAGACAATCCCAGAAGCAGAATGCGTCGCCAGTTCCAGAGCACAACTTCGCGGGGAGCATAGAGTGTATGTGCCACGGCGATCGCGGTGAAAACGGTTCCGAACGCTCCCCACACCGCGCCCATTTCACCCACACTCTGCGCACCGGCGACGTTTACGATCATGGCCGGCGAAAAGCAGTAGAGTGCGAGCGCAATGTATCCGCCAGCGTTGCCATAGAGACGGCGCGCGACGTACCAGAGCGAGGCTCCGAGCATAACGCCGAAGAACAGGTACGGAGTCACAGCCAATAACGGCTGAAGTGATTCTGGCAACCATGCTCGGGGACGCAACAAAAGCGGAGCGGCGGCGACGAGATAGTAGAGCGGCGAGCGGTCCTGATCGTAACCGTCGCGCACGCGAAGATGACCGGCCCGACCCGCAGAAGGCACGCCAGTGGCGGCTTCAGAACGCAACGACTCGGGAGTTCCCGCGATGGTTCCACTTTCCCATTGCTCAAGGCCCTGGTAGATGCGCAGAGCCTGGTCGGAGTCTGGCACCGAGGCATGCAGCGTTTGTACGCGGACCAGCCAGACGCACTGCAGAAGATAGACCAACAGCAGCGCCGCCGCGGCAAATTGCGGGGCGCGGAAAGCATCGGAATGAAGAAATTGGCGCAACTTTTCGCGTAACAAGGGAGACCGAGTGTTTTACCATGTCCGGGACGATGATGGATAACAAACCGTTGTCACCTTCTTCCGCGGAACCGGAGCGAGCAGTGGCGGAAGACGCAAAGCCGGCTGCGCCTTCGTTTTCACCTGCGTCGTCACCCTCGTCTTTACCAACGCCTCCACGCGCGGCGAGCGGTGGCCGCGAGTCTGTGCTGCGCGATGGTTTCATCGGTCCGAAGGGCGTTTACCCGGCCGTTTGCTGGTTGATTTACCTGGCGATGGCGTGGACCGTTTACCAAGTGGAAGGCTGGCTGGTAGTGTCTCTGCGGTCTAATCTGGGCGTCCTCTGGTGGCGCATGATGATCGAAGGCAGCTTGGTGCTGGCCGCGATCCTGCCTGGTTTTCTGATGGCCCACATCGAAGACCGGCCATTCGGCGAGTTCGGCTTGCCAGCGCGCCGCGCCTTTGGCCGAAATTTCTGGGTGGGAACGCTGTGGGGGATCGGGTCGCTGAGCGTCCTTATGCTGGCTTTGCGAATCGCGGGCACGTTTGAGTTCGGAGCGTTGTCTTTGGCTTTGCACGGTGCGCGCATCTGGAAGTTTGCGGCGTTTTACGCGGTGCTTTTTCTGTTGACAGGATTGTTTGAAGAATTCCTGGTCCGCGGTTACTCGCAGTGGGTGCTTGGGCAAGCGATGAACTTCTGGCCGGCGGCGGCGTTTCTGTCGTTTGCGTTCGGTTACATCCACGGCGACAATCCGGGCGAATCGAAGATTGGGCTCGTAGCAGCGGGCTTGATCGGTTTCTTTTTGTGTCTGACGCTGCGGCGGACGGGCGATCTGTGGTGGGCTGTCGGCTTTCACATGGCGTGGGATTGGGGCGAAAGCTATCTGTACTCCGTTCCCGACAGTGGGATGCTTCTTCCCGGGCACCTGATCAACTCCAGTTTGCATGGGCCCGTTTGGCTGACGGGCGGCTCGACTGGGCCGGAGGGAAGCTACCTGGTGTTCGTCGTGATCGGGGCGCTTTGGGTGTTGTTTGACCGGGCTTATCCGGAGGTGAAGTACGGCGCGAAATAGTCTGCAGTGCCGCGCTAATGAAAATCGCTTCCGACCTATTCATTCTAAAGTTACTAACCAATCAGTTAGCTCCCCCCCTCCCCCTTGTCTCGCTGCTGGTCTATTGGAATCATGGAGTTAGGCTGTGCTCTCCCGCCAAAGTATTCATTCCAGATACTTTATAGTCAAAGTCTTGAAATGATTGGAGTTAGCATACACTCCAAAGGATCGCCAAACATTCGGTCTTTTGGAATCAATGGCTTACGGTGTTAAAATCCGTCCAAAGTCTTGATTTCAATGAACTTATGGAAAAATACTGCTCCGGCCACTCTGTGCCGTTGGGTAAATTCTATTATAGTTCCTCTTGTCAACTGTATTTTGTCGTTGCTCCGGGACATTCACAATTCAGACGACCCGGCGGCGCACTCCGGAACCGGCAACTCGTGATCGGTTCCCCATGACAACAGCCACGCCTTCATGTCCTCGTGCTTATCGGCCCCGGAGAACTGCTATGATTTGATTGTCGGCGCCGGACTTCTCGCATGAATATCCATCTGACTCCCGAGCAGGAACGGATCGTCTACGACGAGTTGAAGTCGGGCCACTTTCGGTCTGCTGCGGAAGTGATTGCCACGGCTCTTGCGGCTCTTCGCGAGAAGGGACTCTCATCGCTTGCCGAAGATGGCGATGGCCACCAAGAGAGTGCGGTGAGGGACATGCTGAACTTTGTAGAGGAGAACCGCACTCCCCTTCAGGGCATCTCGGTTAAGCAGCTGATCCGCGAAGGTCATCGTCTGTGAGTGATCTGGTGCTGGACGCGTCGTTGGCGCTCCAGTGGTTCCTGGAAGACGAGGCCGGGCGGCAATATGGCCTCACCATCCTCGCGAGCCTTTCCACCAAACGCGCAGTGGTTCCGATGCGCTATTATCGGCACAATCTGCTCGCGGCACAGCGCTGGGGAACTGAGAGTCTGCTGTTCGACGACAGATCAGCCGAGGGCTGAGGTCGTAATTCCTTCGAATGCCTTGGTGGCTACGTCGGCACCCCGCTTGTCGCCCTTGACATCAACAATCCGATGCTCTCGTTCTGGGAAAAAATACATGTTCACTTCGTGGAGAGTTGAGAAAACCTTCTCCCTCTTGGAGGGCTTCTCTGCTGCTGGTCTCGTTTTCGCTTTTTTTCTCACGGCCGCCTGCCTCCCGTAACGTCATTATAATAATTCGAAAGGAAATGTTGATTCAATCCGGGTTCGAAATAGTGCTTTCGTTTGATCCAAATGAGGCCGTCGCCTCGCGAGATTACAGCAACGTCTATGGGGCCCCCGACCGTTTCAGCTTGTCCCGTGACGTGCCGTTTGAAGGACGTCAGATTGACGAGCGCCTCCGCCATAGCCGCGAGTTCCTCCTTAGGCAGGTGATCGACGATTTGGACGATCGGATTGGAATACACTGTATTCGCATATTGGCTGATTCCAGAGCCGAGAGCTGAAACTAACTTATCTCCGGCGTCCCTCAACTGCTTTAGAATCCGAGAGCGCCGACTGTTGGGAGTGTTGGGTAGGTGCTTGGAAATGAGCTGTGACACAAGGTCGGGGTAATGTACGAGGAACGATTCCCCTACAAAGCTCCTCACAAAACCGGCGTAATCGTCATCGATGCCATTCATGAAAAGGGATACCATGTCGCCCTGGGCGAAGGCAGCAACCACGGCGGTGTGCACCCCGGTTATGTCCGCCCGTCTCCCTTGTTCTTCCACAGCTCGGAGTTTGCCGCCAATGATCGAGTCAGCCGTGTAGCATCTTAGGCTTGGGAAAAACTCCTCGCTGCCAAAGCCGGCTATCACGATTCCGGATTCGTTATACCAATACATGTCAGATGTGATCGCTCTTACGGCGGCTTCCGCTAGGCGCCTTGCTGAGATCGCGCCGCCAAGCTTTTGCAGTTCGTCCTTGACGGCTTCTCCAATTTGACGACGGTACCTGCGTAGCAGTGCTGCGCGACTGCCGCGACTGAATCGCGGAAGATCCGAGGACCGGCCCAAGTGCGCCACTTCTTCGTCGAAAATTCGTTGAAAGGTAGACGCGACCTCGCGCTCCGAAATTGGTGCCCCGGCCTTGAGCTTCGATTCAAGAGATCCCTTAAGACGCATCTTCAAAAGACGCAACCAGAAACGCGTCCAGTCATAGCAGGAGCCTTGCTGTGTCCGGGGCGGGAAAAACGCAGAATTCCTTTCCACGAAGTTGAGTAAATCTGCCCCATACCCCGCTACCCTTCGAAAACTGCGATGGCCCAGGTTCGCTCGGTATCTCTTGACTATCGTTTCCCACGGTACGCCCATAAAATCGGCGCTGCCGTAAACCATGACGGCCACAGGCTCATACTTGGAAAGGGCAAACAGCTTGTTGGTTTGGTAAATCTTGGCACCCGCCGGCAGCCTCAGCGTAACGGCGCTATCTGCTGCCAGTGCGACCGCATTACGGTTTAGAATTGCGACTTCGGCAGTCATGGTTTTGCGTGCCGATTATAACTTGAAATGGCTCCGCACCTATATATGTAATCTATGTGCTGACCCGGGCCTAGCTGGCCGAGCTTTGCTCGGCTTGGACGGGCGAGGGCGCCCGCCCCACACCCGCAGATCCTTCGCCTTGCTCATGGTGATCGTACTGTTGCCGACGAGACGCCGGCGCTACCCTTAGATATCCAGGTTCTTCACGTCGAGGGCGTTGTCTTCTATGAATTTTCTGCGGGCTTCTACGTCTTCGCCCATCAGGGTGGTGAAGATGGTTTCGCACTCGGCTAGGTCTTCTAGCCTTACTTGCAGTAGGGTGCGGCGCTCGGGGTCCATGGTGGTTTCCCAGAGCTGCTCGGCGGTCATCTCTCCGAGGCCTTTGTAGCGCTGGACGGTGTACTCTTTGCGACCCTCGTTCAGGACGTAATCGAAAAGTTCGCGGGCGGTGTTTTTCTCTACGACCTCGGGTTCTTTTGCTCTTCCTCTGAGCGCCGGCGGCTTGCCGGTTTTCTTCTGGGCCTTCTCGGCTTCTGCGTTGTCAGACTCGGCGGCGCTCAGGTTCTCTTCTTCGTTACTGCTCTCGCCTTCGTCTTCATTCTTGTCTTCGTTCTTATCTTCGTTTTTGTCTTCGCCGCTTAGCTTCGTCTTTACCGGCCTCGCCACGCTCTCGACCACGAAGGGCGGATCGAGATACTGCTCGATCTGCTTGAATTTGGCGATGAGTTGGCGGCATTCCGGGGACGAGGCGAGTTCCCAGTTGATGATGTGCTCGGCGCCCTGCGAGTTCACGAAGATCAGTGCCCAGAGATTATGTTCTTCGTCGAAGCGCGTTTCCACGCTCTTCAGCTTCAAATCTTTTTGCAGGCGCTTGAGTTCTTTTTCGAGCTTCTCGATTTTCCTGGGCGGAGTATTCTTGTCGCCTTCGAAGTCGGCGCGCTTTGCCAGGTCGAGTTTGGGCAGCAGTGCGGTGATCTGCTCTTCGCGAATGCGCTTGTTCAGCTTGTCCAGGAATCCGAGGTACTCGTTCAGAACGGTGATGAACTTGGTCAGGGCCGCGCCTTCGAGCTTGGCCGCGCCTTCGCCGTAGCGGATGACCAAGCCTTCGGACGCGCGCTTGACCATGACCTTGACGAACTCCTTCTCGTCCTTGATGTACTGGTGCGACTTGCCTTTCCGGATGCCGAATAGCGGGGGCTGCGCGATGTAGACGTTGCTGCGCTTGATCAGTTCCTGCATGTGGCGAAAGAAGAACGTCAGCAGCAGGGTGCGGATGTGCGAGCCGTCAACGTCGGCGTCGGTCATCAGAATAATTTTTCCGTAGCGAACTTTCGTGGGATCGAAGTCTTCTTTCGAGATGCCGGTGCCGAGCGCGGTGATCAGGCAGCGAATTTCCTCGTGGGCCAGCATCTTGTCGTAGCGCGCTTTTTCCACGTTCAGAATTTTTCCCTTAAGCGGAAGGATGGCCTGGAAGCGGCGGTCGCGGCCCTGTTTGGCGGTGCCGCCGGCGGATTCTCCTTCTACCAGAAAAAGTTCGCAGCGGTTGGGATCGCGCTCGGAGCAGTCGGCTAGTTTGCCGGGAAGACCTCCGCCATCGAGCGCGCCTTTGCGGCGGGTGAGGTCGCGGGCTTTGCGGGCGGCTTCGCGGGCGCGGGCGGCGTCGATTGCCTTGTTGATAATCTTGCGGGCGACGGCGGTGTTCTGCTCAAAGAATGCGCCCAGCTTTTCGTTGACTACGGCTTGCACTATGCCGGCTATGTCGGAATTCAGCTTGCCTTTGGTCTGGCCTTCGAACTGGGGCTGCGGCAGCTTGACGCTGATCACGGCTACCAGGCCTTCGCGAACGTCGTCTCCGGTGAGATTTTCTTTCACGTCTTTGAACAGGCCCATCTGCTGTCCGGCGTAGTTGATGGTGCGGGTGAGCGAGGTGCGGAAGCCGGAAAGATGCGTGCCGCCATCGACGGTGTTGATGTTGTTGGCAAAACTGAAAACGGATTCCGAATAGGCGTCGTTGTATTGGAGGCCGATTTCGATATGCACCTGGTCTTTGTCGGCTTCCATGTAGATGGGTTTGTCGTGGAGCGTTTGCTTGCCACGATTCAGGTGCTTGATAAATTCGGTGATGCCGCCGTTGTACTTGAACTCGGTACGCTTGGCTTCGCTGGTCTTCGAGTCGGTCTGGCGCTCGTCGGTGAGGGTGATGACCAGGCCCTTGTTCAGGAATGCCAGTTCGCGGAGGCGCTGCGAGAGAGTGTCGAAGTTGTATTCGAGGGTGGTGGTGAAAATTGTTTTGTCGGGCACGAAGTGAACCTTGGTGCCTGTCTTGATTTTGGCGGCGCCGGTCTTCCTCAGTTTGCTGGTGGGCTCGCCCTTGGAATACGACTGTTCCCAGGTGAAACCGTCGCGCCAGATTTCGAGATCGAGTTCTTCACTGAGCGCGTTGACGCAGCTCACGCCGACGCCGTGCAATCCTCCGGAAACCTTGTAGGAGTTGCTGTCGAACTTGCCGCCGGCGTGCAGGGTGGTCATGACGACCTGCGCGGCGGGAATTTTTTCGCCGTCGATATCCATGTTGTCGACGGGAATGCCGCGCCCGTTGTCGACTACGGTAATGGAGTTGTCGAGGTGGATGGTGACATCGATTTTGTCGGCATAACCCGCTAGCGCTTCGTCGACTGAATTGTCGACGACTTCGTAGACGAGGTGATGCAGGCCGAGTTCGCCGGTCGAGCCGATGTACATGGCGGGGCGTTTGCGCACGGCTTCCATGCCGCCGAGGACTTTGATGGAGTCGGCGGTGTAGTCTCCGTTGGCGGATTTGCCGTTGTCATTCTTCGTGCCGACGAGTTCTGCTTGCAATTCTTTGGTGGCCATTCTGCTCCGTGGAGAAAGCCGGATACCCACCCCAGCGGGCCAAACCCGGGCCCGCTGGGGGCCCGGATCTGCGCTTGGCTGGATGGACGCTTCCGGGACTGCTCGGGTGAGTCTCAACTTATTGAATTTTCTGCTATTTAGCTATCACCAGAGCTCTGTGTATTTTAACATAAAAGACGCTGATTTTGAGGCTGGAATCGAGACCATAAACTGCGCTTTTTGTTGCTCTTAGGGGCGTGGTTTGGCATGTGATCCGGAACGCCCACAGCGGACGGAATTCTACAGCGAACCCAGTTTGCTGTGACCACAGGCAACCTGCCGAGCTCCTCCACCCCGTCAAGCCAACACGGGGCTTGACGCTCGGCCTGGACAGCCGGGGGCGGCTGTCCCTACGCAAACTTTGGACGGGCGAGGACGCCCGTCGCTCCACGACCTCTAGTGAGTGGATGATTTTGCGGGGCCGAAATGGAGGCCATCCATCAGTTCGTCTAGCTCATCTTCGCTGCCGGCGATGAAGGTGAACGAAACGATCTGAGTCTTCGCGAGCAGGACGAGCGTGCACTGGCGCATGGTGAGTTTATCGGTGAGGGGCTTGATGAAATCGGCGCGCAGCAGTTGCCGCAATTCAACCGTCAGCGCATACGGTTCGCCTTCGGGCTTGAAGCCTTTGGCGGTCGCTAGTTCGGTTAGCGGGCCGAGGTAGTCTTCAGCTTTCTTGAGGCCGGGATAGGACGCTGCGCTCTCGGAGGCAATCACGACTGCGGAGTTGACGGTGTCTCCAGTGGCTTCGGGCGGACGCTCGAAAACCGCGAGCAG
>Ga0224555_1002316_pt1 | contig 22826 bp, 17 predicted proteins | sample 714S23034metaG_FD_180687 | JGI IMG/M metagenome (GOLD analysis project Ga0224555, IMG submission 180687) | Peat soil microbial communities from Stordalen Mire, Sweden - 717 S2 30-34 | ecosystem: Environmental > Terrestrial > Soil > Wetlands > Peat | place: Sweden: Norrbotten County, Stordalen...
TGCTCCACGCTTCTTTCGGACCCCGCCTCGCGACGACGCCCTTGCGCTTCGCTATCACTTCTCCTCCATCAGGATGTGAAGGGGACTTGCACCCCAAAGCTGTTAAACATGCTCGGCACACAAAGAAAGGCCCGGCTTGCGCCGGGCCTCTAAGTCTAAGACTTCCTCTGTTGTGCGCCTACTCGGCAGCCATCTCCTCGGCTTCGCCTTCCTGGCGCATGAGCTCCAGCTCGCGCTCGGCGGCTTCGATCTCGGCGTGCACTTCCTCCTGCACACGAGCCGCGGCCTCTTCGAGCTCCGGTGAGAGCTGCACATTGCGGTAGTACTCCAGGCCCGTGCCCGCGGGAATCAAACGGCCCACGATCACGTTCTCCTTCAACCCGCGCAAGTTGTCAATCGCGCCGTTGATGCTGGCCTCGGTGAGCACGCGCGTCGTTTCCTGGAAGCTTGCCGCCGAGATGAAGCTGTCGGTCGAAAGCGACGCCTTGGTGATGCCCAGCAGCAGCGGACGCCCGATGGCCGGACGGCCCCCGTTCTGCAGCACGCGCTCGTTCTCTTCCGTGAAGCGGAAGCGGTCTACCTGCTGTTCGAGCAGGAAGGTGGTGTCGCCCACTTCGTCGATCCGCACCCACCTGAGCATCTGGCGCACGATCACTTCGATATGCTTGTCGCTGATCGCCACGCCCTGCAGCCGGTAGACCTCCTGGATTTCGTTCACCAGGTAAGCCTGCAGCTCCTTCTCGCCCAGCACGGCCAGAATGTCGTGCGGGTTCAGCGGGCCATCCATGAGAGGATCGCCTGCGCGCAGCCGCTCGCCTTCCTGAACGTTAACGTGAATGCCCCGCGGCACCGAGTATTCCTTCTCGTCGCCGTTGTCGGCCGTCACGTAGATCTTGCGCTGGCCCTTCGAGACCTCGCCAAAGCGGACTACGCCATCGATCTCGCTGATGATCGCAGTCTCGCGCGGCTTGCGCGCCTCAAACAGCTCAACCACGCGCGGCAGACCGCCGGTGATGTCCTTGGTGCGCGTGCTCTCCTTGGGAATCTTCGCCAGCACATCGCCCGGACCCACGTTGTCGCCGTCCTGCACCATCAGGTGAGCGCCGCGGGGCAGCAGATACCGCTTGCTGCTCTTGGCGCCCTTCATGGCAATAGCCGGCTGCCGCTTTTCGTCGGGCGAGTCGGCAACCACCCAGCGCGACAGGCCGGTCACTTCATCCACTTCCTCGTTGAGCGTGATGCCTTCCTGCAGGTCCTTGAACTGCACCGTTCCGCCGATCTCAGTGAGAATGGCGTAGGTGTAAGGATCCCACTCGGCCAGCAATTCGCCCAGCTTGACCGCCGAGCCCTCGCGAACGCGGAGGCGCGCGCCATAGACCACCTGGTAGCGCTCCTTTTCACGGCCGCGCTCATCCACGATGGCCAACGAGCCGGAGCGGTTCATGGCCACCAGTTCGCCTTCCTTGCTCTCCACGGTGTTCAGGTTGATAAAGCGCACGAAGCCGTTGTTCTTCGCATCCAGGCGCGACTTGTCCTGCACGCGGCTGGCCGTGCCGCCCACATGGAAGGTACGCATCGTCAACTGTGTTCCCGGTTCACCGATGGACTGCGCAGCGATGACGCCGCAGGTCTCGCCCAGTTCGACCATCCGGCCGGAACCGAGGTTGCGCCCGTAGCACAGCGCGCAAACGCCGCGCCGCGATTCGCAGGTGAGTACCGAGCGGATCTTCACCCGCTCCACGCCCGCGCCCTGGATCGCCGACGCGATGTCCTCGTCGATGGGCTGGTTCACTTCAACCACAACGTTGCCGTCATAGTCCTTGATCCGTTCCAGTGACACGCGCCCGATAATGCGGTCGCGCAGCGGCTCGATGATCTCGCCCGACTCCACGATGGAGCCGACGTAGATGCCTTCGAGCGTGCCGCAATCCGGCTCGGTTACGATCACATCCTGCGCCACGTCCACGAGCCGCCGCGTCAGGTAGCCCGAGTCGGCGGTCTTCAGTGCCGTGTCGGCCAGGCCCTTGCGTGCGCCGTGCGTTGAGATGAAGTATTCGAGCACCGTCAGCCCTTCGCGGAAGTTCGCGGTGATCGGTGTTTCAATCACTTCGCCCGAAGGCTTGGCCATTAGTCCACGCATGCCGCTCAGCTGGCGAATCTGCTGCTTCGATCCGCGGGCGCCTGAATCGGCCATGATGTAGATAGGATTCATGGCTCCTTCGTCGTCCGCCTTCTTCATGTTCGAAAACATTTCGTCGGCAACCTGGTCCGTCACCGCCGACCACATCTGGATCACCTTGTTCGACCGCTCGCCGTTGGTGATGGCGCCGTCCATGTACTGCTTCTGGACCTCGATCACCTTCTTGTCGGCAGCGTCGACCGTGGTGTACTTGCTCGCCGGGATCACCATGTCGTCCAGGCCCACTGAAAGGCCGGAGCGCGTGGCAAAGTGGAAGCCCAGCGACTTGATGCGGTCCAGCATGCCCACCGTTACCTCGAGCCCGAGGTTCTGGTTGCAGTAGTTCACCAGCTGCCCGATGCCTTTCTTCTTCATCAGTCCGTTCACGAACGGCATGCCCGGCGGCAGCGCATCGTTCAGGATCACGCGGCCCACGGTGGTCACCAGATACTCCTTATCGAAGTCCACCGGTTCGGTGTGGGTCAGATCCTGATCGTCGTAGGCGTTGGCCATGTCGAGTACCTTGCCCGTGTAGCGCACGCGGATCGGCGACAGCGTCTCGACTTCGCCGGCCTCGAGCGCCATCAGGATCTCGTCGGTATTCGAAAACACGCGGCCCTCGCCCTTGGCGCCCTTCTTGGCCTTGGTCAGGTAGTAAAGTCCCAGCACCATATCCTGCGTGGGCACGGTGATCGGCTGGCCGCTGGCAGGCGACAGAATATTGTGCGAGGCCAGCATCAGCACGCTGGCTTCAATCTGCGCCTCGGGCGACAGCGGAATGTGCACGGCCATCTGGTCGCCGTCAAAGTCCGCGTTGAACGCGGTGCAGACCAGCGGGTGAATCTTGATGGCCTTGCCTTCCACTAGCACCGGCTCAAACGCCTGAATGCCCAACCGGTGCAGCGTGGGAGCGCGGTTCAGCAGCACAGGATGATCCTTGATGACTTCCTCAAGGATGTCCCACACCACCGGCTCCTGCATCTCGACCATTTCTTTCGCTTGCTTGATAGTGGTGCACTGCCCGGTCTGCTCCAGCCGGTGATAGATGAACGGCTTGAACAGTTCGAGCGCCATCTTCTTGGGCAGGCCGCACTGGTGCAGCTTCAGCTCCGGGCCCACCACAATCACCGAGCGGCCCGAGTAGTCCACGCGCTTGCCCAGCAGGTTCTGGCGGAAGCGGCCCTGCTTGCCCTTCAGCGTGTCAGAGAGCGACTTGAGCGGGCGGTTGTTGGCGCCACGCAGCACGCGGCCGCGACGGCCGTTGTCAAACAACGCGTCCACCGCTTCCTGCAGCATGCGCTTCTCGTTGCGCACAATTACTTCCGGCGCGTGCAGGTCCATCAGCTTCTTCAACCGGTTGTTGCGGTTGATCACGCGGCGATAGAGGTCGTTCAGGTCCGACGTCGCGAAGCGGCCGCCGTCCAGCGGCACCAGCGGGCGCAGCTCTGGGGGAATGACCGGCAGCACGTCCAGAATCATCCACTGCGGCTTGTTGCTCGACTTGCGGAAGGCCTCAACCACCTTCAGGCGCTTGGCGAACTTGATCTTCTTCTGCGCCGAGGTCTCAGTCTTCATCCGCTCGCGCAGTTCCACTCCCAGCTCGTCGATGCTTACGCGCTTGAGCAATTCCTTGATCGCCTCGGCGCCCATCATGGCCTTGAAGCCGGAGGGCCGGAACTGCTGGTCAAGCTCGCGGAACTTGGTCTCGTCCTTGATGATCTCGCGCTCGCGCACAGGCGCGTCGCCCGGATCGATCACAACATACGACTCGAAGTAGAGAATGCCTTCGAGATCGCGCAGCGAAATGTCCAAAAGGTGGCCGATGCGCGACGGCAGGCCCTTGAAGAACCACACGTGCGAGCAGGGCGACGCCAGCTCGATGTGGCCCATCCTCTCGCGGCGCACCTTGCTCACCGTCACTTCAACGCCGCACTTGTCGCAGATCACGCCGCGGTGCTTCATGCGCTTGTACTTGCCGCACAGGCACTCCCAGTCCGTCACCGGGCCGAAGATGCGCGCGCAGAACAGGCCGTCGCGCTCCGGCTTGAAGGTGCGGTAGTTGATGGTCTCTGGCTTGGTGACCTCGCCATGCGACCAGCTGCGGATCTTTTCCGGCGAGGCCAACATGATGCGGATGGCGTCGAAGTCGGTAATGGGGCTGGTAAGCTCAAACGGGTTCGAACGGAACAAGGCGACCCTCCTTGGCGAGCTCTCTGTTGCCCGCCGCGGTTACTCCCGGGATTCTTTTGGGATCCTTCCTTCCCGGGCAGCGGCGTTTACCGCTTTCAAGAAGGACCCGAAAACCAGCTACTAGCTTTCAGCCGTCAGCTCTCAGCTTCTTCCGTGCTTGAGCCGCTTTCACAACTTCCAGCTAACAACAAACTCCACTTTGCCCCGGCTATCAGTTCAACCTCGATCAAGCTGAAAGCTGACAGCTGAGAGCTGCTCTCAATCCGCAACCGCTGCCACTTCCGGCGCGGGCAACTTCTTAATGAGGTCCGCGCGCTTGATCAATTCCACGTCCAGGCACAGCGACTGCAACTCGCGAATCAACACGTTGAACGACTCCGGCACGCCCGGCTCGATCGCCGCTTCGCCCTTGACGATGGCCTCGTAGAGCTTGGTGCGGCCATACACGTCGTCGGACTTTGCCGTGAGCAGCTCCTGCAGGATGTACGCGGCGCCATAAGCTTCCAGCGCCCAAACTTCCATTTCGCCGAAGCGCTGTCCGCCGAATTGTGCCTTGCCGCCTAGCGGCTGTTGCGTGATCAGCGAGTACGGACCGATCGACCGCGCGTGAATCTTGTCGTCGACCAGGTGCGACAGCTTGAGCATGTAAATGTAACCCACCGTCACCGGTTGCTCGAACTGCTCGCCCGTCAGGCCATCGAAGAGCATGGTCTTGCCCGATGAAGGCAGACCGGCCGATGCCAGCAGCGCCTTGATTTCGCTCTCTTGCGCGCCGTCGAACACCGCCGTTCCGAACCAGATGCCCTTGCTCATGCCCTGCATCACGCGGATCAGCATCTCGTCGTCCAGCTCCAGAAGCTGCCGCAGCACCGCTGTTCCGGCGAACTCTTTCTTCGCCATCTCGCGCGCATACTCGGCCCCGGAGTTGGCCTTCAACAGCTCTGCTACTTTCTTGCCCAGCTCGTGCGCGGCCCAGCCAAGATGCGTCTCAAGAATCTGCCCCACATTCATACGAGAAGGCACACCCAGCGGGTTCAGCACAATCTCCACCGGCGTTCCATCGGGCAGATACGGCATGTCTTCCACCGGAAGAATGCGCGAAATCACGCCCTTGTTCCCGTGCCGGCCAGCCATCTTGTCGCCCACGCTCAGCTTGCGCTTCATGGCCACGTAAACCTTCACCAGCTTGATCACGCCCGGAGGCAACTCGTCGCCCTTTTGCAGCTTGGCCACCTTCTCGTTGGTGATCTTGCGCAGCACTTCAATCTGCCGCGACGTCATCTCCTCGATCTCGTCGATCTGCTCGTTCACCCGCGGATCCTTGTCGGCATAGCGGATGCGCTTCAGGTTCTTCGTCGAAATGCGCTCGATGGTGTCGCGGTCCAGGATCAGGCCCTTGGTCAGCAGGCGCTTGTTCGTCCGCTCGTCGTGCAGGTCGGCCAGCACCTCCTTGGCGCCCAGAATGGCTTCCAGTCGCTTCAACCGCTCGTCGGTCAGAATGCGGATCTCGTCGCCCAGGTTCTTCTCCAGCTTGGCAACATACTCCCCTTCGATCAGCTTGGCGCGCTCGTCCTTCTCCTGGCCCTTGCGGCTGAAGATGCGCACGTCCACCACCGTGCCCTCAATTCCCGGAGGGCAGGTCAGCGATGCATCGCGCACGTCGCCGGCCTTCTCGCCGAAGATCGCGCGCAGCAGCTTCTCTTCCGGCGTAAGCTGCGTCTCGCCCTTGGGCGTCACTTTGCCCACCAGGATGTCGCCGTGCCCGATCTGCGCGCCGATGCGGATCACTCCGCTCTCGTCCAGATCGCGCAGCGCGTGCTCACTTACGTTGGGAATGTCGCGCGTGATCTCTTCCGGACCCAGCTTGGTGTCGCGCGCCTCGATCTCGAACTCCTCGATGTGCACCGACGTGTAATAGTCCTCACGCACAAGTTGCTCGCTGATCAGGATCGCGTCCTCGAAGTTGTACCCGCGCCACGGCATGAAGGCCACCAGCACATTGCGGCCCAGCGCCAGCTCCCCTTGTTCCGTGCACGGCCCGTCGGCGATCACCTGCCCCTTCAGCACGCGGTCGCCCTGCAGGACCACCGGCTTCTGATTGATGCAGGTGTTCTGGTTCGACCGCTTGAACTTGATGAGCTGGTAGATGTCGGAACCCACCTCGCGCGAAAGCTGCATGGGATGGTGCTCGCCCTCAACGCGCACGATGATGCGCTCCGAGTCCACCGAATCCACGATCCCGTTGCGCTTGGCCAGGATCACCGCGCCGGAGTCGCGAGCCGTCACGCCCTCCATGCCGGTTCCCACCAGCGGCGCCTCGGCTGCCAGCAGCGGCACGCTCTGCCGCTGCATGTTCGCGCCCATCAGCGCGCGGTTGGCGTCGTCGTGCTCCAGGAACGGAACCAGCGACGCGGCCACCGACACCAATTGCTTGGGGCTCACATCGATGTAGTCGACATCGGTGCGGTTCACCAGCACAAAGTTCCCCTGCCGGCGCGCATTCACCAGGTCCTCGGTGATTTCGCCCTTGTCGTTGAACTCGATGTTGGCCTGAGCGATGGTGTGCTTGTCCTCTTCCCACGCCGAAAGATAGAAGCTGAAGGGAATCGAGTCGATGTTGCGCTTGCCCTCTTTCTTCAACTTTGCGTTCAGGCGCTGCGCTTCGTCCTTCTCGATGTGGTCGCCCACGCGCAGGCCGCTTTCGCCCGCGTTCACGATCTCCACGAAATCCAGAATCTTCGAGTCCTTCACCTTGCGGTAAGGCGACTCGATGAACCCGTACTCATTGATGCGCGCGAAACAGCTTAGCGAGCTGATCAGCCCGATGTTCGGGCCTTCCGGCGTCTCGATCGGGCAGATGCGCCCGTAGTGCGTCGGGTGAACGTCGCGCACCTCGAACCCGGCGCGCTCGCGGCTCAGTCCGCCCGGCCCGAGGGCCGAAAGCCGCCGCTTGTGCGTGATCTCCGACAGCGGATTGGTTTGGTCCATGAACTGCGAAAGCTGCGACGAACCGAAGAATTCGCGGATTGCCGCCATCACCGGCTTGGCGTTAATCAGGTCGTGCGGCATGGCCGTGTTCAGTTCCTGATACACGCTCATCTTTTCCTTGATGGCGCGCTCCATGCGCACCAGCCCGATGCGGAACTGGTTCTCCATAAGCTCGCCCACCGCGCGGACGCGGCGGTTGCCCAGGTGGTCGATGTCGTCCACCATGCCGATGTTCTTGCGCAGCTTCAGCAGGTAGCGGATGGTCGCGTAAAAATCCTCCGCGGTCAGTGTGCGGTGATCGAGATGCGTCGCGTCCTGGTTCTCGTAGAGCTTGATGTTGAACTTCAGCCTGCCCACGCGCGAGAAATCGTACTTGCGCGGATCGAAGAACATGCCTTCGAACAGCGCCGTCGCCGTGTCCAGCGTCGGCGGGTCACCCGGCCGCAGCTTGCGGTAGATCTCAATCAGCGCCTCTTCCGGCTTGTGTACCGAGTCGCGCTTCAGCGTATTGGAGATGATGTTGCCCACGTCGTCGCGGTCTGGGAAGAACACCTCGAAGGTCGACGCGCCCGAGGCCATCACCTTGTGCAGACGGTCGGCTGTCAGCTCGACGTTGGCTTCCACCACAACTTCGCCCGTATTCGTATCCACCACGTCAGAAGCGGTCAGCGCGCCGTCCAGCTCGGCGGCTTCCACTTCCACTTTCTGGACGTTTCCGGCGCGCAGAGCCTTGAGCGCATGCGGCGTGATCTTGCGTCCCGAGTGCGCGATCTCCTCGCTGCCGTGCTTGATGGCGTGCGCCGGCTTGGCGCCCACCAGGTGAGTGCCCTTGGTTGCGTCCTGCTGCACTTCCCACATCAGCTTGCCATCGGCAACGTGCAGCCGGTCCACCGTGTAGAAGGTCTTCAGAATCTCCTCGTTCGAGCGCAGGCCCAGCGCGCGCAGGAAGATCGTTCCCAGGAACTTGCGCTTGCGGTCGATGCGAACGTAGAGCGTGTTCTTCTGGTCGTACTCGAACTCCACCCACGATCCGCGATAGGGAATAATCTTGCCCAGGAAGTAGGTGCGGTTGTTGGCCGTCTCGAAAAACACACCGGGCGACCGGTGCAGCTGCGAAACAATTACGCGCTCCGTGCCATTCACGATAAACGTGCCGTTCGGCGTCATCAAGGGAATGTCGCCGAAGAACACTTCTTGTTCTTTAATGTCGCGGATGGTCTTGTTGCCGGTCTCCGGGTCCTTGTCGTAGATGGTCAGGCGCACCGTCACCTTCAGCGGCGCCGAGAACGTCATCCCCCGCTCCTCGCACTCCTGCTGGTCGTACTTCAACTGCAGGCTCACCGGGTCGCCGCACTTGTTGCAGAAGTCGGGCGTGTTCTTGTTGTAGGTGCCGCACTTTTGGCAAAGCACATCGCTGGACATGAATGGATCCGTGATCACCATGGCCCCGCAATGCACGCACGCCGTGCGCAGGTGATGCAGTCCCTTCAGGTGGCCGCACTTGCACTCCCAGTTGCCGATCGAGAAGTCGACGAAGTCCAGTTGCGAGATACCGCGGAAGTCCATGATCGGGAATATCGACACAAACACCGACTGCAACCCCGAGTCGTCGCGCTCGTTGGGCAGCTTGTCCATCTGCAGGAACCGCTCGTAGCTGCGGCGCTGCACTTCAATCAGGTTGGGAATCTGGGTGGCAGTGGGAATCTTTGAAAAATCGAGCCGGTTGCGAATCGCGCGCATCTCGTTGGGCATGTTCACTCCTGAGCCTCGTCGCTCCGGCGCCATACTCGCACCGGCCCGGCGCCCGAGTCTCATTGGCGCCGGTCTGTTACCGCAAGAAGTCGAAAGTACGTAGGAGCGGGCAATGATTCCCCGCTCGTCTGCTGGCGGCAAGAGGGAACGAATTCCCGTTGCCGGAAAGAACCCGGATCAGGCGGGTTCTGTGAGAGCTCGGTCAAAAACGCTAGGTGGTTCTTGCGTGCGTCGGGCATGTGCGCTAAACTGCGCACAATTGGAAGATGCGAGCACAACGGCTGGACCCGAAATTACGGGAGAAACCGTAAAGGGAAGTTGTGCGCGTAAGGCTGCCGGAGTTTAAGGAATTCCCTCGACAGCACCCCAGGAAGACACGAAAAGCCCGTAAGGACGCAATGCCTCACGAGCGCAGCTCAACGCCTGTGCTCCCTTCCGAATTTTCTTCCATTGCCCTCGCCGATCGCAAAATCCGCTTCCGCCGCGAATTGCCCGCTGCCCGACCATCGTCAACGGCCATCTCGCCTGAACTCGGGTTGACCATTGACTCAAAAGAACTTAACCGTAACGCCCGCCCCCAAAGATCGATGCCTCTGAGTCGCGGACGCTCGCGTGAACGTCACGCTCCGCATTTCGCGCCACCCTGCCGCTTCGCCCTTTGGAGACAGTGGGCGAAACCGCCAAGACGCGCACCCTTTATCTTAGCGCGTCCCGGCGGTGCATGCAAGTCTTGTGCCGTTTACTTGACCTCAACCGTGGCGACGCCCTCAAACTTCTTCCTGATGGCCTCGGCCTCGTCCTTGGTCGCGTTTTCCTTGATCGCCTTGGGAGCACCGTCCACCAGGTCCTTGGCTTCCTTCAGACCCAAAGAAGTGACCTCGCGTACCGCCTTGATGGTGTTGATCTTATTGGCGCCCGCATCCTTCAGGATGACCTGAAATTCGGTCTTCTCCTCGACCACCGGAGCTGCTCCGCCAGCCGCCGCGCCGCCGGCAACCATCACCGGTGCCGCTGCCGCCGCCGAAACGCCAAGCCTCTCTTCCAGCTTCTTCACCAGAGCCGCCGCTTCCAGCAGGCTCAGGCTTACGATTTGTTCTTCCAACTGCGCGATATCCGCCATGTTTCTCTCCATTCAAAACTGTTTGAATTCGTCTTTCCCCGGCCGTTCCTGCAAACTTGAAAGTTTCCGATGCGCCAGACCCGCGCACTTTCTTGTCTGCTCCCGGCCAAAACCTTTAAAGGCAGCCTGTAGCTCGTAGCCTTTAGCCGGTAGCTGCGAGCTACTGGCTACAAGTTACCGGCTTGTTTTCACGCCGCCGCAAACTTTTCCTTCTCCACGCCCTGCCCAATCACCACCGCCATATCGCGGCCCGTCGCATTGATGACCGTAGCCAGCCTTTGCGCCGGCGCATTGATCAGGTAGAGCAGCTTCGAGAAGATCTCTTCTTTGCCCGGCATGGTTGCCAGCGCCTTCACGTCATCCACGCTCAGCAGCTTGCCGTCCACGATGCCCAGCTTGAAGTGGAACTCCGCAGCATTCTCGCCAGCCCACTTGGCAAACACCTTGGCCAGCGCCACGGGATCGCCCGCGGTAAACGCCACCGAGTTCACGCCCTTCAGGCCCTTCAGCGCCTCTTCAACCTGCGTCCCCGAGCCGGAAATTGCGGCCAGCTTGTTCTTCACCACGCGATACTTGCCGCCAGCCTCGCGAATCACCTTGCGCAACTCGTAATCCTTCGCCACGGTCAGCTTGCTGAACGTTCCCACAATCGCGGTCGTCGATGAAGCCAGCTCCCCGGCCAGCACCTTCACCTTCTCCGCCTTTTTCGCTTTCGAAATTGCCATCTTCCTGCTCCCCTCATCGGGTCAGCGCCACTGAATCGGCGCTCTATCGAATCTTGTCTTCCAAATCCTCGTCCGCAAGGCTCAGAGCCGCGTACGCCACGAGCCCTATGTCCCTACGTCCCTGCCTTTACTTCTTCACCGCCGCATCGGCCACAGCCGAATCCAGCGGAACGCCCGGTCCCATCGTCGAGCTCAGCGTGACGCTCTTGATGTACCTGCCCTTCGCCGCCGAAGGCTTCGCCCGCACAATCGACGTAATCACCGTGGTCGCGTTGTCGATCAGCTTTTGCGGCTCAAAACTCAGCTTGCCCACGGGCACATGCACCAGGCTGGTCTTGTCGGCGCGAAACTCCACCTTGCCCGCCTTGATCTCCTTCACCGCCGCGGCCACATCCATGGTCACGGTCCCGGTCTTGGGATTCGGCATCAGCCCTTTCGGCCCAAGCACCTTGCCCAGCCGGCCCACAACCTTCATCATGTCCGGCGTCGCAATCAGCGCGTCGAAGGCGGTCCAGTTCTCTTTCTGGATCTTCTCCACCATCTCCTCGCCGCCCACAAAATCTGCGCCGGCCTCGGTAGCTTCCTTCTGCCGGTCGCCGGTCGCGATCACGGCTACGGTCTTGGTCTTTCCCAGCCCATGCGGCAGCACAACAGTTCCGCGGACCATCTGGTCGGCATGGCGCGTATCCACGCCTAGACGCATCGTCAGATCGACGGTCTCGTCGAACTTTGCGTACTTCACTTGCTTCAGGAGATTCACTGCTTCAGGCAGCGGATACGCCGGCTTGTTCACAGCGGCGCGCGCCTTCGCAATATTCTTTCCAGCGGACATGCTTCCCTCGTCTCCCACCGCCTTTGCCAGCCCGCTTTCGCGGGAGCTCCGCTTCGTGCCTGCCCGCAACGGCATTCCAAAACCTTGCCCGTGCGGCCAGCACCCGGGACCCAAAAGCCGTGGTGCTATTGACTGCGCAGGGATTCCCTGCGCGTATCCGTTTATGTTAGCGAATTGGTCCCGAAATTGCAACCAGGGCGCGCCCTCCGCTCGGCGAACCTTTCGCTTTTCTATTGTTACCGCCCGAACCCCCATGCTACGATTCCTCGCAAATCACTTCTTCAACTCGCGGAGCTCTCAGGAGACCCAATGGACACCGTAACATCCATCCGCATCGTTGCAGGACTCGTCGCTATCGGCGTGTTGTTTATACCCGCTATCTTCTACCTGCTAACCCTCTCTCGCGCGCTCGAGAAGTGCTCGCCCGCTTCGCGGACCATGCAGCCAGGAATGGTGTGGCTCATGCTGATCCCCTTCTTCGGATTGATTTGGAACTTCTTCATTGTGCTGGCACTGGCCAATTCTCTCGGCAGGGAGTTCCCGGCTCGAGGCGTTACGCACTTCGATCCCGAACCCGGGAAATCGAGAGGCCTCGCCATGTGTGTCTGCATGGCTTGTGGAATCATACCTGTCCTCGGGATCGTCGCCTCGCTGGTGTCCCTCGTGCTCTGGGTCGTTTATTGGATCAAAATCGCCGAATTCTCAAGATTGCTCGATCAGTTTCCGGCCCAGGCCACCGTCCCCACTGTCACTTCGGGATTCTGATATGCGACCGCAAACACCGCGCTGATTCAGTCCGATGATGCCCAGCGGCAAGACGTCCGTCCACCTGCGCCTCGATCGCGACGTGGTGGAATGGTTCAGGGCGCGCGGCAAAGGCCACCTCACCCGAATGAACGCCGTCCTTCGCGCTTACGTCGACGCGCAGAATCGTTGTGCGTAACCAGTCCTCGTGCAGCACTCGCACGCGGACATCGTAGGTTGCCCAATCGGGTCAGTTCCCCGCCAGATAATCCGCCGGCGTCAGGATGTCGATGCCGCAAAACGGGTGAAGCGCCAGCAAGTCCGCATCGCCCGTCACAATCACATCGGCTCGGCCGTGCACGGCTGCTTCGAGGAACTTGTCGTCGCGCGGATCGCGGCAAACGCGGATGGGCGCAGAGATTTCAACCAGAACCGTTGCCTCCACGTACTGGGCCGTAAGCCGCTGCCGGATCTGACGCTCGACATAACGATCGAAGCGGCTCCGGCTCATCACGTGAATCAGTTCGAGCCGCGTCGCCTCGGACGACAATACTTCTCCCTTTTGTGCCTTCAGTAGCGCTCTTGCGGGGACGGAATCAGGAAAGAGCAGGCCGCTGACTACAACGTTCGTGTCCAGAACGACCCGTTCCTCGTTCGTCATCGTTCAGCCAGAATCGCGCCCAAAATCTCCTCGGTGAGACCGTTCGCTTTGGCCTGTTCTGCAGCGATGGCTGCCAGACGATTGAATTCAGCCCAACGATTCTCGCGCAACCGGTTGTATTCCTCTTTCGATACCAGCACGGCCACATCCCGCTCGTGCCGCTGGATGCGCACCGGCTCTCTCTGTGCTGTATCGAGAAGTTCGGCGAATCGCTGTTTTGCCTGGGTTGCGGAAACGATCGTCATAATTCGATCCTACATCAAAACGTCTAATTTGTCTATTTTAGATAAATTGCTCATTTTAGGCTCCCGCTGCGTCCTTCCACTCGCCGAACCCCCTCCGTAACCTCCCACAGGACCGCGATCCGCCCGAACGATACACTAGACTCAGGAACCTGTCCCCACAGGACGCACTCTTGCACCCCTTTCTCGCACATCTCAATCCCGAGCAACGCGCTGCCGTCGAGGCTCCTGAGGGTCCCCTGCTCATCCTCGCCGGCGCTGGCTCCGGCAAGACTCGCGTCATCACCCATCGCATCGCCTGGCTTATTCAGGAAAAGAACATCGCGCCCGACTCGATTCTGGCAGTCACCTTCACCAACAAGGCCGCCGGCGAAATGGCTGAGCGCGTCAACGAGTTGCTCGGCCACTCCACGCTGGCCAAACCCTTGATCTCCACCTTCCACTCGTTCTGCGTGCGCATTCTCCGCCGCGACGTCGAAGCCCTCAAAGTCGGCGATAAGGGCCTCACCCGCGCCTTCACCATCTTCGACGAGAACGATCAGTCCGGCATCGTTAAGCAGATCATGAAGCGCATGGGGCTCGACACCAAACAGCTCACCCCGCGCACCGTCCTCAGCCGAATCTCCTGGGCCAAAAACCACATGGTCGATCCGCAGGACTATTTCCTCAGCTCCAAAGACCCTTCCAGCGAGCGCGTAGCCCACATCTTCAAGGCCTACCGGGACGAACTGCGCAAGAACAACGCCATGGACTTCGACGACCTCCTGCTTGAAGCCGTGCGTCTGCTCAAATCCTCAGGCGAGGTCCGCGAGCGCTACCAACGCCGCTATCAATATGTATTGGTCGACGAGTACCAGGACACCAACCGCCCGCAATACGAACTCATGAAGCTCCTGGCCGGCGAGCACAAAAATGTCTGCGCGGTGGGCGATGAGGATCAGAGCATCTATTCCTGGCGCGGCGCCGACATCCGCAACATTCTCGAGTTCGAAAAAGACTTCCCCAACGCCCGCATCGTACGCCTCGAGCAGAATTACCGCTCCACGCAGATCATTCTTGAAGCCGCCGGCGCGGTCGTCGCCAACAACATTCGCCGCAAGGGCAAGAAGCTCTGGACCGAGCGCCAGGGCGGCTCGCTCATCGGATACTACGAAGCGCCCGACGGCGAAAACGAGGCCCTCTTCATCGCCGACAAGATTCAGGCGTTCTTTCGCCAGCAGGAAAACTCATCCGAGACCCAGAACCGCGGAGCGGGGGTGGCCGTCCTCTACCGCACCAACTCGCAGTCGCGTCTCGTTGAGGAAGCGCTGCGCCGCTACAACATCAGCTACACCATGGTCGGCGGCTTCAGCTTCTACGAGCGTGCCGAAATCAAGGATCTGCTCGGCTACCTGCGCCTCGTGCGCAATCCTCACGACTCGATGGCTCTGCAGCGCGTCATCAACACGCCGGCCCGCGGCATCGGCAAAACCACGCTTGAAACTCTGGAGCGGCTGGCTCTTGAAACCGGCAGCTCCACGTCGGACGCAGTCGCCGCGGCCATCGCCAAGCGCCTCGTTCCTTCGCGCGCGCTCGCGGCTCTCGAATCTTTCCGTCAGCTTATCCTCGACGCGCAGGCCATGATGGACCCCGACTTCGCCGGCAAGCTCGCCGCCGACGTCTCAGAGTCGGCCGCCTCCGATACTGGCTTCGCATTCGGCGAAGCTGCGCCGGAAGAACCGGCGAAAGCGAGCACCAACATCGGCTTCGCTTTCGGCGAGGCTGCGCCGCAGGAAACCGCGAACCTTCCCGCCAGATCCGAATCGAACTCCGCCGAAGGCTCCGGATTCCGTTCTACCGGCGACTCTGCAACGCTCCCCGAACTCATCCGCTTCATCATCGACCGTTCCGGCTATATCAAAGCCCTCGAGACCGAAGGCACGCCCGAGGCCTTCAGTCGCATTGAGAATCTGAAGGAACTAGCCAACGCAGCGCACGACGCCGAAGAGCGTGGCGAGACCCTCGCCGACTTCCTCGATCACGCCGCTCTAGCCTCTGACACCGATCAGTTCGACCCCAACTCCCGCGTCACGCTCTTGACTCTCCACGCCGCCAAGGGCCTCGAATTCCCGTTGGTCTTTCTCGCCGGCCTCGAGGAGGGCCTCTTCCCGCATTCGCGCACGCTGTCCAGCCCCGAGGAACTCGAAGAGGAGCGCCGCCTCTGCTACGTCGGCATGACGCGCGCCATGAATACGCTCATCCTCACTCGCGCCCATTACCGCCGCCGCTACGGCGCCGATGTGCCCGAGGCAAGTGTCCCTTCGCGCTTCCTCGAAGAAGTTCCCCCGCAACTCATCGAAAACCTCGGTAGCCGGACCCCGGCCTGGTCGACGCCCGCCTACAGTGCGGGCCGCCATCGCAGCAGCGCGTCAGGCTCCTACGGCTCGCACTTCAACTACGAAGACGAGAGCCAGGAAATCCCTCACGCCGCCGCGCCGCCGTTCTCATCTCGCCAAAACTCTACTCCAAGAGGTCAAAGCGCGGGAGCGCCAAGAGATAAGAGCGTGCGAACGCCGGGAGCGCCGGAGCGCAGCATCGACAATATCGCTCGCTTCTTCGGTGGGGGATCTGACGCAGCCCGCACCGGCTCCTTCGCCCGTCCAACCATAAGCATTCCCACGCCGAACGGCGCTACCGGCCTGAGAAAAGGCCAGCGCGTGATGCACGCAAAATACGGCGAGGGCACCGTGCTCCAGCGCGAAGGCGACGGTGAAGACGCCAAGCTCACCGTGCTCTTCCTCCGGCACGGCATGAAGAAACTGATGGAAAAGTTCGCCAATTTGCGCAGGATCTGATCGCCGCCGCGGATACCAATCGAATACAACGCGCACGGACTAACAAAGTTGGTCTATGAGACCGGTTCTAACCCAGCGCGATGTCGATGTTCACTTCGGCAATGTCGAACAGGGCGTCCAGCGTCTCCGTGGTTTCCAGACTCTCCAGAGTCGCGTCAAAGTAGCTCGCGCGCAAACCCCGCCTCAGTTGCTCGTGCTTCGATTTGTCCTTCGCGAACCCCGGGGTGAAATACATCTTGAATCCTTCCATCTCTCGCTGATACCTGATCGGTTTCGTGACAAGGTAACAAAGAAACGCTGCCACAAACCGCAGTGCTTCCTGAGCTTTCGGCGTCTTCAGCTCGTGTTCCAAATCCCATTTACCGAAAAACCCAGCCTTGATCACAATATGCGTGTTGGACCGGTGCATCCGCGCCTGCAACAGGGCCTGCACCAGGAAATCCTCGTCGGTCTCATCAAATCTGGGGTCGTGCATAACTCTGTTCTCTTTCAGGTAGTCACGGAAAAATGACATCGACTTCCCTCTTTCGTCGTTCGCGCGCCTATCTCGTCAGTTGCGCGGAATCGCAGTCTGCTCCGGTGATTCGACGATCGGGCCTGCCGTAGCGGCAGGCTCGCACCATGAATTTATGGCGAACCTGTGACCACAATACTCCAATGTGCTCGATGCACAGGCAACCAGAGTCGGCGCCGCGCACCAACCCAGTGACCACCCCGCATCAGGTCCACGCGCGTTGGTAGTGGGTTAGTTTGAAGGGTACGGGCTTCAGCCCGTACAAATGTCGAGCAACTAGAATGCGGGCTTTAGCCCCTGAGGGAAAGTTCTCTCAAACTGACCACTACCGGCACACTCCACGCGTGGCCCTGTCCTGCGCCGCTCCAGTAGACTGAAAGCGCAATGCAACCTGTCGGAAATCTACGCGCTCACCGGCGGCGCGCGCCGCTTTTTGGCGAATTCATCGCCCTATTGGTCGCCGCGCCAGCCCTCGCCGGCTGCGGCATGCCGGGTGCGCCATTGCCGCCCTCGTTAAACCTTCCCATTCCTGTCAACGATCTCTCTGCCGTGCGCACGGGCGGCCAGGTGGCCCTCAGTTGGACCATGCCCACAAAAACCACCGACAAAGTCTTGCTCAAGGGCAACATCGCCGTCCGCGTCTGCCGTAATGAGACAAGCGCCGCGCCCTGTTCCGTTGCCGCCACGTTGCAACTCGCTCCTGGTGCCGACGCCTCCTTCACTGACACTTTACCCACGCCACTCGCCTCAGGTCCGCCGCGCGCGCTCACTTACTTTGTCGAGCTCGTTAATCGCAAGTTGCGTTCTGCCGGACTCTCGAACGGCGCCGAGATTCTTGCCGGCGAAGCGCCACCTGCAATCGAAAACCTCACCGCGGAGATGAGCAAAGACGGCGTGTTGTTGCGCTGGGCACCGGCTCCAGCCGAAACTTCGCCCGTCGCCATCCGTCTCGTGCGCAGGCTCCTCACGCCGCCTGCGAAAAAATCGGACCAGGGCCCGTTGCCACAGCCCGCTGAGCCCCTCGAGCAAACCCTCCTCGTCGAGCCCGCCGATCACAGCGACCGCGCTCTCGACACCAGCATCCGATTCGGCGAGACCTACGAGTATCGCGCCCAGCGTGTCGCCCGCGTCACCGTCGGCGGCTCAACACTCGAGCTGGCCGGGCCGCTCTCGCTTCCCCTGCGCATCGATGCCGTCAACGTCTTTCCTCCCAGCGCGCCCAAGGGCCTTGCCGCAGTGGCCACCGCGGGCGAAAACGGCTCCGGTCCCGCCATCGACCTCAGTTGGCTGCCCGGCGTCGAGACCAATCTCGCGGGCTACATCGTCTACCGTCGTGATGTCGGCGCATCAAGCGCAGCCCCCGTATGGCTGCGCATCTCTCCCGTGCAACCCGTCGTCGGGCCCGGCTATCATGACCCCAACGTGCAGCCCGGCCACACTTACGCTTACTCCATCACTGCCATCGACCAGGACGGCCGTGAAAGCGCGCGCTCCGCCGAAGCGTCCGACACCGTCCCTGGCCCCTAGTCTTCGCATTTCGAGCTTGTAGCTCTCGCATCTTTAAGGAGTCACTCCCATGAAATATTGTCGCTTCACACTCAACAGCCAAACCCACTACGGATCGGTAGAGGACCGCAACGGCGAGTTGTGGATCGCGGATGTCTCGCCCGCGCCGGCTGAGGACCTGGCCTACCGCCTTGCGCTTGAAGAGACCGATGCAGGAAACTTCGACTTCGCGCCCATGCCCTTGAGCGCCGCCCATCTGCTTCCGCCCGTCACGCCATCCAAAATCGTCTGCGTCGGCCGCAACTATCGCGCCCACGTCCGCGAGCTGGGCAACGAGATGCCCACCGAACCCCTGATCTTCCTCAAGCCGCCTTCATCGCTACTCGCGCCCGGCGGCGTAATCCGCATGCCTGCCGTATCTGAGCGCGTTGACTTCGAAGGCGAGCTCGCCGTCGTCGTCGGCCGCCGCGCGCGCAACCTCAAGTCCGGCTCACCCTGGCGCGATGTCGTCCGAGGCTTCACCCTCGCCAATGACGTCACTGCTCGTGACCTGCAAAACAAGGATGATCAGTGGACGCGCGCCAAGGGTTTTGACACCTTCTGCCCCATCGGCCCCATCGTCAGCGATGAGCTCGACCTCGACGCCGGCCTCAACCTCGAGACGCGTCTCAACGGCGAAGTCCGCCAGCACGCTTCCACGCTCGACTTCATCTTTTCGCTTCCCGAGCTTCTCGCCTTCATCACATCAGTGTTCACACTTGAGCCCGGCGACCTGCTGCTTACCGGAACGCCGTCCGGCATCGCTCCGCTCTCACCCGGCGACCGCGTCGAAGTTTCCATTCCCGGCCTCGGCGTGCTCGCAAACACCGTTGAGGCGGAGTAGGTTTCGGTTGAAAGGGGCGCTTCCGCGTCAGCCGGATTTCTGCCCGGTTTGCAAGCTCGCAGCTACTCTGCGCACAAACTCCGGCGGTAGGTTCCCGCGGCAATGCTTTTCAATCTCTGCCAGGAATCGCGTCCGGTCTGGCAGTCGACCCGAGAAGTCGATTTTTGTGCCGTCTGACGCGGTAATTGTGAGAAGGCCGGTCATCCCGTGTTCTTTGATCTCAGCGACTTCTCCCCATCGAATCCGCTTCTCACTTCCCAACCAGAAATGCTGCTCGATCGCGTCGTGTGAGACTACAATTGTCCCTGAAAACGAAAACATTTCCGTGGCTGCAACGACAAGTATCACCACCGGCGCCACGAGCTGCCACCACTCGCCGGAGCCCCGCCGCAATTCATTGATGGCTCCCCACGCAGGCAAAAGGACAATCAGCGGCCAGGCGAGGTAGGTGAATGGGTCGGGCGAGAATTCCACACTTCCGTCGCCAAGGTCCTTGGCGGAGCGTGCCCGGCCGGATCCCCGCACATGCATCCACGCAAGGAGGAGCGCGGAAACGAAATTAGCCGCTCCTAGCGATGGTTTCCAGATCATCCAAATCATCTTAACCCGGGCGAGAGATCGCAGGTGGCTGGCAGACTGGTTTCCGCGCCCCGCACGCGGTGCACCCACCCCGCTTTCAGCGCATCTTAAAGAAGAAGAGGTACACTGGTGCCGTAGGACGCCCCGCAATCCCCGCGTTCCCCGCAGGAGGAATCATGCCCAATCTTCCAAAGAACTTACTCGACCAGTTGCGCCAGTACACCGTTGTCGTGGCCGACACCGGCGACTTGGAGGCCATGGAAAAATTCCATCCTCAGGACGCGACCACAAACCCCTCGCTGATCACAACTGTTGCGCAAATGCCGCAGTACCAGCCCGTCGTCGACGGCGTGATCATGGATGCTCGCAAAGAGTTGGGCGATGGCGCCACCGACCAGGCCGTCGCTAACCTCGCCTTCCAGCGCCTCGCCATCGCGTTCGGCAAGAAAATTCTCGCCATCGTCCCGGGACGCGTCTCCACTGAAGTTGACGCACGCCTCTCCTACGATACTGAAGCCTCCATCAAGCAGGCGCGAAGCATCATCGCGCAATACGATGCGGCAGGCATCGGCCGCGATCGTGTGCTCGTTAAAATCGCCTCCACCTGGGAGGGCTTTCGCGCCGCCGAAGTCCTCGAAAAGGAAAACATCCACTGCAATATGACGCTCCTCTTCGGCATGCATCAGGCCATCGCCGCCGCCGAAGCCGGCGTCACGCTCATCTCGCCCTTCGTCGGCCGCATCCTCGATTGGTACAAGAAGGACACCGGCAAGGACTTCCAGGGCGCCGACGATCCCGGCGTGCAGTCGGTCACGCGCATCTATAACTACTTCAAGAAATTCGGCTACAAGACCGTCGTCATGGGCGCCAGCTTTCGCAACATCGGCGAAATCACCGAACTCGCCGGCTGCGACCTGCTCACCATCTCGCCACAGTTTCTCGCCGAGCTCGAGTCCACCCAGGGCGATCTGCCGCGCAAGCTCGATCCGGCAAACGCGAAGAGCTTGCAGATCGAAAAAATCTTCGTCGACAAGGCCGCCTTCGAGCGCATGCACGCGGCCGACCACATGGCCACCGACAAACTGAAGGAGGGCATCGATGGCTTCTCCGCTGCCCTGGTCAAGCTCGAATCGCTGCTTGCCAAGCGCCTCGCCGAACTCGAGTCGCGCACCCCGGCCACCGTCTAAGCGCCGCTTTAGCGCAACCTCTTCCATTCCTGCGCAAATAAGGGCAGCCCGTCGCGGCTGCCCTTTCATTTTCTAAACCGTTCGCAATCGGCCCTCGGCTCTGCCAACAAACTTGGTTCCCCCTCTTGCCAAACGCAACTCTTCCGATAAGCTCAGTGTTACAACGATGTAAATCGGGCCGTCGCTGGCACTTTCCCCGCGCAGCACGAAGGGTAACAGCAGCGGCTACAAAGAGCGAACCCGGCTGCTCGCGCACAGCCGCTTCGACTTACGGAGTCGATTGCTTACGGCTCCTTTTGGGAGGTGTGTATGCAGGCCCAGCCTCATCCGCTCGAACTCTTCTTTCAGCAAATCGTTCGCAACAGTTATGAAGGCAAACTAGGTCTGCACGATCCCGATCTCACCGCTTACGTCGCCCGACTCCTCTGCGAGTTCTCCCAGTCCGATAAGCTCTACAGCATCCGCGATGAAGCGGGCCGCACCATTCAGGAGCTTGACGAGATGGAGCGCGCCGCTGACCCCGTCCTCGGCACCGCTGCATCCTTCGATGCCGAGCGCGCGCTGCGCAAGTATATCGGCGACTATTCGCTCTTCGTCGCCGGTATGTACCCCGAGGCCACCGGTTCCAGCCGCCGTCACGGCCGCCGCAATCCCAGCCGCTATCCCAGTATTGAAGAGCTCATTCGCGCCGGCAAAGAGAGCTACTTCATCGTCAGCCAGTTCAATCTCTTCGAGTACGAGCAGGAAGCGCCGCTCTTCGCGCGCCTTTCCGATAGCTTTGAGCGCTTGCTCCTGGGTCTCACTCTCGTGCGCGAGGATCTCGCCCCCCGCAAGCCGCTCCAGTTCCCGCCGTGCGTCAATTGAGCCGGAGTGTCAGCGCTCCCATCCACCCATCTGAATCACACCGTCAGCCGCCCCCACACTCCCACGAAGAATGGGTGCCCCACCCTTCGCCTTCTTTCTCGCGAAGGATGGGAAAGCACGAACCCAACCCCGCCGTCAGCGCTCCACGCCGCTTGCGCTCCTGTCTTCGCTGCGTGGATACTTGAATCGCTATTGAGGAATTCTATCCATGAGTGAATCTGTAACCGTGCGTGCCGCCGACGGCCACACCTTCAGCGCCTATGTCGCCCGCCCCACATCCGAACCAGTCGCCGGGTTGATCGTTGTGCAGGAAATCTTCGGCGTCAACTCCCACATCCGCTCCGTCGCCGATGGTTGGGCGAAGGATGGATTTCTCGCCGTTGCGCCCGCGCTATTCGACCGTATCCAGCCCGGCATCGAGCTCAGCTACGAAGGCGCCGACATGCAAACCGCAATGAGCCTTTTCCCAAAATTCGATATCGATAAAGCGATCGTCGACGTTGCTGCGGCTGTCGACTTTGCCGCCGGCGCTACGGGTAAGAAGGCCGGCGTCATCGGCTATTGCCTCGGCGGCACCATGGCCTGGCTCTCGGCCACGCGCCTCCAGCCAGCCGCGACCGTCGGCTACTACGGCGGCCGCATCGGCAACTACGCTGGAGAGAAACCCACCTGCCCTGTCATGCTTCACTTCGGCCGCCAGGACGCGCACATTCCCGCAACCGAAGTCGAGAAGATCCACTCCGCACACCCTGAAGTCGAAATATTCTGGTACGACGCCGGCCACGCCTTCAACTGCGAACCGCGCCCAAGCTACAACGCCGCCGCCGCCAAAGAAGCCCGTCAGCGCTCCCTCGAATTTCTCCAGAAGCACCTGACCTGAGCGGCCGAAACTCTCGCCAGGCTAGTGTAGTGTCTCATGCAGTTCGTCTTTTATTGAGAGCGGTGCGAGCGCGGGTCACCTTCTCCAGGATGTCTGTGGCCTTGGCGGTCCAGATGAAAGGCTTGGGGTTTTGATTGTGGCCGTCG
>Ga0224555_1002317_pt1 | contig 22826 bp, 12 predicted proteins | sample 714S23034metaG_FD_180687 | JGI IMG/M metagenome (GOLD analysis project Ga0224555, IMG submission 180687) | Peat soil microbial communities from Stordalen Mire, Sweden - 717 S2 30-34 | ecosystem: Environmental > Terrestrial > Soil > Wetlands > Peat | place: Sweden: Norrbotten County, Stordalen...
TCCGCAACAACTTCGCTGGGAGGGTCAACCGTGAGACCACAGAATCCGTTCTTGGCCCCTGGACACCAGCTTCAACATCGATTCAACATTCCGCACCACATCTGGCACAACATAGCGAACGTAATATCGCACAGAGGGAGGAACGTAAGGCGCAACGACGGGCTGACTGTTCAGCTCTGATGAATGATTATAACCAGTATCGTAATCGGCAACGGGAGTTATGCAAGGCTTTCACAACAGATGGCAGGGAGGGAGCGCAATACCTTCGTGAAGTTTTGCACCAACAGAAGAAAGAGATTCGCGCATCCGCGTTGTCATGGCCAGACAAGAAGGTTCTGCTCTCCCAGGCAGCAGCTCAATCTGTTCTCGAAGTACGCGCCCTGAAGTTGTTTGTACAACAGAGGCGGCAAGATGCATTTCCGAAGAATCTCCGCTCATGGGTGGCGGACAGGGCCGACGAAGGGGACACACGCGCCGCAGCACAACTTCGCGGATGGCGTTATGCCGACCAGCGTAATCAGCGGCGCCTTGATGCAAGGCTGGAAGGGAACGCGATGCATATCGGCCCATCTCCCGCTCATGATGGCAGCGCAGACTGGGCCGACCTCGCACAACAGCGGCTTGCAAGCCAACAGAAGGAGCAGGCCCTCGCCAATCAGATTGCCGCAACACGCGTCTGGACAATTGACCGCAAGACCGGCGATGTTTCGTACACTTTAAATGGCCAGGTTTCAGTCATCGACCGCGGACGCATCGTCACCGTTCTCAACCAAGATAAAGCCGCCATCCTCTTCGGATTGGAGATGGCCATCCAGAAATTCGGACCGCGAATCGCGTGTGACGGCAGCGTGGAGTGGAAGCGGATGGTCACAAAGGTCGCGGCGCAACAAGGAATCTCCGTCCAATTCACTGACGCGGAAATGCAACACGCCTTGCACCTGCTTCAACGTCTGGCGAACCCTCGAGTGCTGCCTTCTGTGTCCGACTCACCACCAACCCATGCTTCTTCGGCCGTCCACAGCGAGTTACGATGCCACACCGTAGAATATCTAATCAATGTATGCAACCTATTTACGACTCAGAAGGCTAGTTTGTCTACTACATATGCAGTAGCATAATCTCCCGCTTTGTGAAAAACCTCTATGCCAAGAGTGCGCTCTTAATTGGCCTCCCGTCCAGAAAGTAATGGACGGAATAATCCAAAAATGCAGCACCTCTGGCTGCCACGGAAATACTCGCTCTCCAGGATGTGTGCGAGCCTTTCCAGTGCGATTTCCCGTTGTTTCTGGGTGAAGGCGGTCACTGTTGAAACGCTCATCCTTTGCGGTCCCGTCACACCATATTTGGTGTCTCAGCTGATTGTCAACGGACTTGGACACCGGCGCCGGTCAGTGTCATACGGTGAAGAAACGCTGCAACTCCCTCAATCGTTTCAATACCTTAGAGTCTTAACGCTCTGTGAAAGACCGTATCGGACCTTGCAGTGTACTGAAGCAAATGCGTATCAATGCGATGCGGCGCGAGAAAGGATTCTTCTGAAGCGAAAAGACCGTACAAGAAACAGTCCGGGCGATGAAGAGACACAAAATGGGATTGCACCGGTCCGGTGCGCGAGAGAAGAACCTCAACAGAAACGATAATAAAGGATGAAATGGCAGCAGAGAGAAAAGGGACGCAACTCAGAGGACACCTTACGAGTGCTGTCATCGCGATCCTGGTACTATTCGGCGGCATGTCCTCACCTAATGGCAGTGACAAGCTGACAGGTGACCCATAAGCGGTACAGTCGTCGATCCAACGGGCACGGCCGTCAGTGGCGTCCAAGCATCGATTGCCTACTCGGTTACGAAGGTCGGCTACTCCGGTAGCACAACCAACGACCTCGGAATCTGCGAAATCGTCAATCTGCGCCATCTGGCTCCGCTACAGCCACGGCTATCGTTTCGGCGTGGACATCCAAGCCCAAAATCGTATCTTCTCTCTCCTGACTGGTTCCCTCCCCTTGTGGCTCGGACCAAGGTTCCTCAAACAACCTCAGCCTAACCCGGGACCAGCGCATCGAACCGGTCACTCCATAATGACTACAGCATGGCGACATCGAAGCCCCGGCTTCTGATGTGGCGACCACAAAGACACGATGTTGTGCGCCGCTTATTGTCATGGTTGCGAACCCTTCGGAATTTGATGGAAATGCGACGGTGCCTGGTGAGGCCGTTCAGTTTGAAAACTGAAATTCGGGCTTGGCGTTTTGCGGCACGGCGACCCAGAGGGTGCCCCGGCCGTGCCCTTTCAAAGCCGGTCTACAGTAAAAGCGAAACCGCTCTAGAACGGCAAGATTGGTCCCGTGAAAATGGACCAATCTGCAAAATCTGCTACCAATAATTTGATGCAATCACTGTTGGTCGCTCGGGAGAGTTTCCGATGATCTGAGTATGAAGAACGAACTGAAAGTTCTTATGCTTCCAGTCTTTTGGAGCTTTCTGAAGCGCTTCCGATAGGAGACTCTGATTTGTAAGGAAATCTCCAGCTGCCTGGGTACCGAAGTTTGTCAAGCCGGCAATTACAATGACAGGCTGGCCGCTACCGGGGTTGGTGAAGCGCGATACTAAGGCGTAGTCTTCGTTGGTCTTCCAGTCCGGAGTGAGTTGGTCCAGCGACCACTTGACTCTTGGATCCGACCGATCATAAATTGCGTTCTCGACGCCGAAAAAGAACCGCAAGTTCTTCGTGATGGTAGGGGTCCATCTATTTGCGTGAACGCCAATGAGAATGATCGGGCCTGCTAACAGCGTATTGGAAGGCGTCGAGTTCCCGGGGAGTAACTGCCAATCTTTACCAAGCTTGCTCAGGAGACCGGCGACATCAGCCAGAGCGAATGCGTCGCCCGTACCCACGAACGCATCCGGCACCGGCATCATGCGGTCCTCCGATCCCACTGGAACATCCATGTTTGACATTGGGCGGTAAGCGACTGGCTGCGAAATGCAGATGACCGCCACCTTTGGACTCTCCAGGACAGGGGACCAGACACCACGGAGCATATCTCTCGAGCGTATCTGCCAGTAGAAAATCGCAGCCACTGCAATGCCAACCGCAAGAACGCACAGCGCAGCGATTTGCCAGACTGTCCGTGACAGGGGAATACCACCCGTCTGATTCTTTTCAGGGACTTGAGCTTTTGCCTCATTTGCTAAAGCGGCAGGAACCTGTTCAGGTGTATCCTCCACAGTCCAGTGCAAACTGGCCGCATATGAGCCCGAGGGAAGCTGAATGGCTAGCTTTCGATCGCGATGATCGTCCCCATAGTACTGGGCAAGCCTCTTTCGCACTTCATTGGCGGTGACGCGGACAATGTTGTCCTGCGCCGTATCGTAATCTCCCGCCTTGTGAAAGACCTCTATGCCAAGAGTGCGCTCTTTGAGTTCGTCAATTGGCCTCCCGTCCAGAACGTAACGGACGGAATAATCCAAAAAATGGCAACACCTCTGGCTGCCACGAAAATACTCGCTCTCCAGGACGTGTGCGAGCCCTTCCAGTGCGATTTCCCGTTGTATATGGGTGAAGGCGGTCACTGTCTGAAACGCTCATCCTTTGGGGTTCAGTCGAACTATAGTTAGCGTTTCTGTCGATTGTCAATGAATCGGGTCGCACTTACCAGTGCTATACGGTGAAGAAAAGCAGTAATTCCATCAATCGTATCAACACCTTAGAGCCTTAACGTCCCGTGAAAGACCGTATCGGACCTTGCGATGCACTGAAGCAGATGCGTATCAATGCGATGTCGCGGGAGAAAGGCTTCTTCTGAAGCGAAAAGGCAGGACAAGAGCCAGCCCGGGCGAAGAAGAAACAAAAATGGGATTGCACCGATCCTGTGTGCGGAAAAGAACTTCAACAGAAACGCTAGTGGAGGAAGAAATGGCAGAAACGGTAATGGAGGTTGAAATGGCAGCAGAGAGAAAAGGGACGCAACTCAGAAGACACATTACGATTGCCTTCATCGCGATCCTGGTGTTTTTCGCGGGCCTCTCCTGCCCCTATGGCTGGGGACAGGCTGACAGGGGATCCATCAGCGGCGTGGTCGCGGATGCAACGGGAGCGGTAGTTCCTGGCGTCCGGGTCTCGGTCACCGACACGGCCACGGGGGTTGGCTACTCCGGCAGCACGACAAATGACCGCGGTGTCTACCAGATCGTCAATCTCCCGGTTGGCAAATATTCGCTCGTGTTCAAGATGGAAGGCTTCAAGCAGTACGACCGGAACGGCGTCACCGTTTCGGCTTCACAAGAAGCCAAGGTCGATGTCAATCTCCAGGTCGGCGGCACCTCAGCGACGGTGACCGTCACCAGCGATGCCGCCGCGCTGGATAGCTACACAAGCACCGAAGCCACAAGCGTGGCAGGTTCGGCCATTCAAGAGTTGCCGCTATCGATCGCCGGTGGCCGCAATGCGCAGGCTTTTGCAGTCATGGTTGTCCCCTCGGTTAATGTCGGTACGGGCGTCAACGGGGACGCATCGTCGGGTATCAGCATCGGCGGCTCATTGTCGCAATCCAACAACGTCATGGTCGACGGCGTCGATTCGGATGCGGGTTATCAAGGCGGCGGGGCCGCCAGTTCTGGCTGGGGCAGTGCATCCCCTGGCGTGGAGGCCGTCCGCGAGGTGCAGGTGCAGACCAGCGGAATTGATGCCGAGTCATCGCAGACAGGCGGCGGCACGCTGCAGTACGAACTCAAGTCCGGCACCGACAAGCTGCACGGCAGCGCCTTCGGCTTCTTGACGAATGAGGCATTCGATGCCAACAGCTGGTCTAACAATTACTGGATGGCTTACTGCCATGCAGCGGGCGCGGGTTCCAGTGCGCAATGCCCAGCCGCCGTGCCGGCTACTTCGACAGCGCCGTCTGCGGAAGGCTACCAACAACTGTATCGCAGGCCGACAGATCGTTTGAAGGACTGGGGCTTCAGTGGAGGCGGACCCATCTGGAAGCGGCATACCTTCATCTTCGGCGCCTATGAGCGCTACAACCAGAACACCATGGCGTGGGGAGCCAATGAGACCACGGTTCCGACGACCAGCATGCTGGGGGGGGATTTCAGCCAGCTACTCACCTATGCCGGTGTCGCCGGGCTTACGGCGAACGAGGCTACAGGCGGCACCGGCTCGTGCGCTTCGTACACATCTGCCGGCAAACCGTGCCCCACCGGCTATCTTGACGCCGTCGGCAATCCCATCTACTACGGAGCTATCTTCAACCCCGCAATGCCCGGCACGGTGTTTCCCGGCAACACGATTCCCTCCGGCAGCATAAGCCCCCTGGCGCAGGGCGTCATTAACATTTACAAGCAGGATTACGCTCCCACGAATTCAAACCTGATCAACAACTACTGGGGATTCTCCGGCAGCACCAACGAGGTGCAAAACCTCGACGCCAAGCTTGACCACAACTTCTCAGAGAAGCACCACGTAAGCGGCTCGATCAACTGGGCCGAGAGCGAAAGCGTCGGCCTCGGAAACCACAACAGCGGCAATCTTTGGCAGCGCGGATCATCGACGGGCGGCCCATTTGCCGACGCGCAGGGAGCGCCGCAGAAGTTCGCGACCGTTCACCTCACGGACAATTACACGTTGACCCAGACAGTGCTTAACACCTTCATTGTTGCCTTTAACTGGAACAACAAAGCCGACGTTACACCCGCGCCTTCCGGTGGCAGCTTCTCCAGCGCCACAGGTTCCACCTACCCCAACCTCAGCTATGCCTCATCCCTGGGAGTCGGTCAAAGCACCGTCGGCCAGGACTTCAACGACGACATACGTTGGCAGCAGTGGCGTTTCAAGGACAGTATGTCATGGGTGCGTGGCAAGCACGTAGTGAAGTTCGGCGGCGAGTATACCGCCTATGATCAGCTCAATAAAAATCCGGGCGGAATTCTCTCTTACAACTTCAACGACCTAACCGGTCTGCCTCAGAATGTGGCAAATAACACGACCGTCTCGAATAGCCTTGGATACGGCTTTGCGAACATGATGGCCGGGGATGCCGCTTCGGCCAGTCAGGGTGTCACAACAGGATCGAACACCACTCGTACGGGCGTCGACATGTTCGTTTCCGATCAGTTCATGGTCACCAACAAGTTGACGCTGAATGTCAGCCTGCGCTGGGACTTGAACGGCAGACTTCATGAAAAGAACGGCAATCAGTCGAATTGGGACTTCAACGCGCAGAATCCGAATTGGGTAGCTGCGGGCGGCAATCCAGGTCTCTTAGGCAACATTTCCTATTTGGCCGGCCCTGGGGGCAGCTTCGAGACGCTGGAAGATTACCGCCTCTACAGCCCGCACGTGGGCGCCGCCTATCAGCTTTCTCATAAGCTGGTGCTGCGCGGAGCATGGGGCTTGTTTTACGTTCCGATCGGCCAGAACATGTGGGGCGGAGTCCCTTATGAGAGTGAGGGTTGCTTCAACTGCTTTGGCTCCAACCAATCGGCGCCCGGCGCTTCCAATGTCGATCCTTCGTTCCAGTGGGACGCGAACATTTATCCCGGCGTAGCGATCCCGGCAGCTAAAAACGCGAATGCCCCCGATTTCGGTTGGGGACAGGTTTATTCCACTCCAGACACGCTCAAGCTTGGCCGCACGCAGAACTGGAACGTGGGTGTGGAATATGGAATCAATGCGAATACAGTAGTGGACGCACGTTACATGGGGAACACGGGCTACGATCTGCACGACGGAAATTTGTTTCCACAGAACTTTCCCACCTTTAGCCAGTACTATCCACTGCTGATGAGCGGCCATGCAGGGGACAACATTAACAGTCAGGCGTCCGCCGCAGCCGCGGGGGTACCGTGGTATCCGTTTCTGCCAGCGATGAAAGGCGGGTGTGGAGGATATTCCGCTGTGTCCGCGATCGATCTCGATCCACAGACGCACGCTTGCTGGGGTAGTGCGTTGCAGGTAACAGGCAACCCTGTTGGCAGCTCTTCCTACAACGCCGCCATTGTCGAAGTCAAGAAGAGGGCCGGAAACGGCTTGTCCATGGATCTGAGCTACACCCTATCCAAGGCAGAGGGAAATGTCCTTGGCGTGAATCAGGTTGACGAGTGGGGCCAGTACGTCGTTGGGGGTGGCGGCTCCGAGTTCCAAGATCCGTACAGCTACGGCCAGTTCAAGAATCTGGTTTCGCCAGGAGATGTGCGGAATCAGGTGAAAGGCTATGTCTCCTACAATTTACCGTTCGGCAGGAATGGACGTTGGTTGCAGGAAAGCAGAAACCTGGATTACCTGGTAGGCGGCTGGACGCTGAGTGGCGATGTCAATTACCACAGCGGCATGCCAATGCCCGCTGTTCAAGCCGCAAACGCGTATCCCGGTTGGGCTCAGACTTTCGGAAACACTACCGGGGTGTCGCTTGCCAATCACTTCAAGCATCTGGACCTCGCCAACCTGAGCGATGTCAGCAACCAGTACTTCAGCCCGGCCGCGTTCTCGGACCAGACACTGAACACCAGCAATCCGCTGTATGGGCAACTTGGGAATCAGCTCCCCTACTCCAACACCTGGCGTGGATTTGCGAACTATAACGAGGATCTTTCCGCGGTGAAGCACTTCGCCTTCGGCTCGGACAGCCGTTTCAAGGCAAGCATTCGCGCTGAGTTCTTCGATCTTCTCAACCGTCACCAGTACTCAGGAATCAACGAAAGTTATACGAGCCCGCAGTTCGGCAATGTTACGGGTGTCTCTGGGAATCGCAGAGGCCAGGTAGGCGCGCGGTTTGAGTTTTAGTTCGCGCATTACCCCTAACCATGGTACGTGCAGGCCTCTCGCCTGCACGTGCCCTTTTGACCGCCCTTGAGTACAGCACGTGGCCGGCGGAGATACCTCCGATCCACGCTCAGGTGTAATTCAAATTGTGGAAGATTGAACAGTATCCGATGAAACTTTCGATGAGTGTTGCGCGCTTAACAAGAGTGTCCGCCAAGGTTCGCTCAATGCAATGCCTGGGAAGCTTTAGTCTGTTCGTTGCGCTGTTGATTGGCTGCGGGCAGGCAGGAAGCGGCGCACCGCCGGTAGGCGGCGGTATACCGCCAACGATTACGTCTCAGCCCATCGGCGCAACTGTGACGCTTGGGCAAACTGCGACTTTTTCGGTGACAGCAACAGGCACAGGAACGCTGAGCTACCAGTGGAAAAAGAATTCGGCAGCCATCACTGGGGCGACGGCTTCCAGTTACATTACGCCTGCGACGGTGGCGGGCGATAACGGAGCGATGTTCGGCGTGGTCGTGTCCAACTCCGCGGGGAACACTGCCAGCAATACCGTGATGCTCACTGTAACGGCGTCGTCTGTGCCGACCACTTTCTACGTCGATCCCAACGGAAACGATACTACAGGGGACGGCTCCGAAGCGAACCCCTTTGCTACGCCGGCGCGTGCGCAGCAGGCGATGCAGCAGTCCTCCACCAAGACCACGATAATCGATGCGGGCACTTACTACCTCACCGCCCCTCTTGCTCTTACTTCAGCCGATAACGGTGAAACCTGGCAAGCCGCCAGCGGAGCGAATGCCGTGTTGAGCGGCGGAGAAGTTCTCACCGGATGGACCAGCCAGGGGGACGGGATCTATTCGGCAACCGCTGCCCATCCGGTGGGACTGGACCTCGCGATATCGGATGTCCGTCAGACTGCGGCCGACATTGGGTACAATCCCCTCCAGCCGTACACATCAGGCTGGAGGATTGTAAACCCAAGTCAGTCATGCACCACCGGCGCCACGATCAGTGTGTTGCCTGCCGACCTGAGCGCCTCCGTGAAGCCTGGAGCGGTTGTACAGGTGATCAGCGATCATCGCTACAGTGACAACTTTACGACCATTGTGAGCGCAGATGCGGCCAATAACACCATTACGCTGGCGAACCCCATCAGCGATGGAGCGAACTGCAACCAGCCGGGGCATACCTCGAGTTGGCGAGTGCTGAACGATCCGGCGGATCTCAGTGTTGCAGGGCAGTTCGCCTACGATCCCTCCACTTCCAAGGTCTATCTTCTGCCAGCGAGCTCCGGGGCTCCGGCCACAGGCACCGTGGTTGCCTCGCAACTCAGCACGTTGATCTCGTTCACAAATGTTTCCGGCATTACGATCAGCGGCCTGACTCTTTCCGCCACCACTTCCGACAAGAATCCTTATTCAGGCGCCTTCACCGATCAGTTGGCGGCGATCAAGGGTGTGGGCCTGAGCAAGAGCACGATCAGCGGAAACACCTTTCTTAATGTGGGAAACGGGATTTCGTTGAGTGGCTCGTCCAACAACACGATCACCGGGAACACTTTCAATCAACTCGGTGGATCGGGAATCTTTCTTGTGGCCAACAGCAATAACAACAGCATTACAAAAAACATCCTGACCGGTCTGGGAAGTATTAACGCGGGGTCAACCGGAATTCACATCGAGAACAGCGCTTCGAACACCATCGACAGCAATACCATCAACGGTTCCGGACGGTGGGGTATCGATCTGTACCCGTCGGATGGCGTTTCTCTCACCGGAAACGTAGTCTCCAATAACGCTATCCAAAACACCAATCAGCAAACCAACGATACCGGCACGATCTATTCCTATGCAGGGAACATCCCGGGTCACGTGGTGGAGAACACCACGATTACCGGGAATCGTATCGAGAATGTCGGCGGCCTGGACCGCGACGGCTCGGGAAACTACGTACAAGCGGGATTGGCCCGGGGCATTATGATGGACGACCACGTGAGCGGAGTGACGATTACCAAAAACGTGATCGAGGCGGGCAGCAGCCAGGGAGTTTACCTCTGTGGTGGTTGCAAAAGCAACGCGGCGAGCAACAATGTGGTGATTTTACAGCCGCCGGCGCTCTATGATCAGGGGTCGAACGGCATTACGGCATCTTCAGGATATATGCCGTATAACGGGACTACGCGCATCGACCTCCTGCCATCGTACTTTCCCAACAGCGTGGCCACGAGCACGATCGTCGTTCACCTTTCCAGCACAGCGATGGGGGGGGCGAGCGCTCAATTCAATGTGCAGGCCGATGGCGTCGTGATTGGCAGCGGCACGGCGTCCAGCGCGCTTACCAACTATGTCTTTCAAGCTGCGTTAACACCTCATCAAATTCATCGGATCGGGATTGCGCTGGTCAACGGCGTAACCAGTGGCGCGTCCACAACCGCCTTGAACTATGCATCCCTTTTTGTGAACAACACCGCCGTGTCGATTCCGGCCCCCGAAGCGAACCCCGGCTCGATCGGCGCTTATGGGTTTGTGGGAGGCTGCGACGATCTGATGCCGACGAACTTCACAATTACCCACAATATCGTCTACCGAAACGGCGGAAAAAATAGCGATCTCTGGGACTGGACCTCATATTCCTGTCCGGGCTACATGGACCCCAATCCAGGAACCATTAACTACAACGTTCTGTTTCAGAATTTCTCCATAGCGTCGGACCCGATCTTCGGTAGCGTCGTTTTGGATCAAAACACACTGCTAACCGATCCGTTGTTCACCAATGCCGCCGGCGGCGATTACACACTGCAGCAGAATTCGCCAGCGTTTGCTGCGGGCTTCAATACAAGCGGCGTTCCACTTGCACCTTAGCCCGAAGGGTGGGGAGTTGCTACTTTTGGCTGCGAGAAGCACCGCAGGCCTGGATTTTACCTGGGAAACTGCTTATTTGTTTCGGAGATGGACCAATCCAGGCGGTCTTCCGATTTAGCAGATGCGGCGCTCGGACTGAGATCTGAGAAGGACCAAGATAGAGAGGAATCCCGATGGGCAGCAAGACCCCTAATCTAAGTGGGATGCAATTGATCGTTGTAGTGCTGGCGCTATTGTTGAGCACCCTCACGGGGACAGCGGAGACACCTCTGATCGGTGCTCAAATCTGGATAGAGCCTGGCCAGACGCCGGCGCAGATCGATGGATGGTTTCGCGAGCTCAGGGATGCGCATATGCCCGTGGCGAGGCTCTTTCTGATGTGGCCCGATCTGGAGCCGAAGAAGGATGTCTGGGACTTCACTCTTTATGACGAGGCATTCAAGGCGGCAGAGAAGTATCACGTGCGCATTGTCGCCACCTTGACGCCAGGTGGGCCGCCGCCGTTCCTGGGCGGTGATGGAACGCAGGGCTATTCTGTCACAGGCTCCGAAGCTGCACAAGGCCTTGCGACCGATTACATCGCACACGTTGTCATCCATTATCGCGACAACCCGGCGCTTGATTCCTGGATACTGATGAATGAACCTGGCCAGGCTGCTTCGCCACAGCCGCTAGCCATTACCGGATTTCGATCATGGCTCTCCCATCGCTACAAGACAGTGGATGGACTGAATCTTGCATGGGGAAAAAACTACTCCTCGTGTCAGCAGGCAACTCCTGACGAAGAACCGAATTCATGGAACAAGACTGTCTCGATCGACTGGATGACCTTCTGGCGGGGCTATCAGACACAGCAACTGGAATGGCTGGCGCAACAGGTGCGCATCAACGATGCAAAGCATCCGCTGCATATGAACCCGCATTCCCTGGTTGGGAATCTTGCCAAGTCGTCTGACGACCTTCCCTCATGGCGGTCTTTTCTTGACACTCTCGGTTGTTCGATACATCCTGCGTGGCACTTCGGACTTCTGAATCCGGACGAATACGCTCTCGGGGTTTCCTATGTCAACGATCTGGTCGACGGGAGCATCGAGCCGAAACGCCATTGGGTTACGGAACTACAAGGGGGCACGAACATCGCCAGCGGCACTCGGCCAATCGATCCAACGGCGGATGATGTGGCCCAGTGGGTGTGGACCAGCCTGGGCGCGGGCGCAGACCGCATCCTGTTCTGGCTCTTGAATGCCCGCACGAGCGGTGTGGAAGCTGGAGAGTGGTCGTTGCTCGATTTCCAGCAGCAGCCCAGCGCCCGGCTGAGAACCGCATCGCAGATTGCTCAAATCCTGGAAAACAACAAGGACTTTTTCGATGGCAGCCAGGCCGTTCGGCCCGACGTGACGCTGGTGCTGAGCCTTGAGACCATGACATTGGAAGACAACCTTGCCCACAGTGCCGACCCGGCGAGAGACCGCAATGCGCAGGTGCTGGAAACTCTGGGTCTCTATCGGGCGCTAGCCGAGTCTGGAGTGCCCCCGCGCATCAAGCACTTCGACGACGTTGCCTGGAGCCAGGCAGAACCAGCTCATCGAACGGTGATCCTGCCCGACGTGAGGGCGCTCTCAACTGAACAAATAGATCAACTGAACGCCTTTGTTCACAATGGCAACACGCTGATCGTAACCGGGCTGACCGGCTTCTACGATCCATATGGGAAGGCATGGCCACTGGCGGGCTTTCCGCTGGCGGAGATAACCGGAGCGGAGCTCAAGGAGGTTTTGCTGCCGACTGCGCCGCAGATTGAATGGAACAATGCGGAACCATCCCTACCGGCACATCTGTGGCTGGGGACGATTCACAATCTCGAAGCCAAACCAATTGCAACCTGGCAGGGAGAGACAACAGCAACGGTTCGCAACGTAGCCGGAGGTGGCAGGGTGATTTGGATTCCATCGTTGGTTGGGCTAGGCGCATGGCTGGGGGACCCAGCACCGTTGGCCAACTATCTTCACTCGACACTGCAGCCCGCGCTCACTGCCGTGCCGTTCAATTTTGTGCAGCCGCAGCCGAACTGCCTGTTGCGTGTTCTGAAGAAAGAGAGCGCCTATCTGACGATTCTCGCAAATAGCGGGGGACAGCCCGCGAACTGTGCCATGACTGTCCCCACCGGACTACACCCAAAAACGTTGTGGGGGACTGCTGGCACCGGGCGCAATGGGATCGAGGACGTTTCTCTCCCGGCGGGAGCAACCCAGGTTCAACTCTGGAAATGAAATCGCAACTCACACTGGCAGTTGGTCTAGTTCGACCTCGCGCGCTACAGACCAAGGTATCGATTGGCGCATAAACCTCGCGCGGCCAATCCCTTCAAATCTCTTATGATCTGCAAGGGGATGTAAATGGCAAGTAAAAGAACGTTGGGACGCGTGTCACGGCGTGGATTTCTCGGTTCAGCGTTTGCCGGTGCAGCCGCTTCGTTGCTTTCGCAGCGGCTTTTCGGCAAAGTGCAGCCTTCGGCAATTGCCGCTCCGGAAGCTGCCGCGAAGAACATGGAGGGGAGCGTTCACCAGCCACCTCTCGTGGTCAGAGATCGCACGCTCATTGGCAACGTCCATGCGCTTCTTCCCGGAGCTGTTGCCTTTATCCGAGACAACCAGGCAGGAATTGTTCTCGACATCGGATCTGACAGTACGGGCCGCCCCGGCTCTGCTGCGCCGGACTTTTCGTACTGTAAATGGAACATTCAAGTGGACGGCGCCAATCTCACTGTCGAATGGGGACGAGTGGGCCCGGAGGCTGCGGTGTTTCGCATTCGCGCCGATCGCAATGCAAAACTCCAGATGAAAATCCCCGCGAATCCGTGGCGGCCCTTTTTTCATGACGTTCGTGCCGCGACCGATGGCCTGGATGCTTACGCAATCACCTTCGATGGAGAGTACATCCTGTGGAGCTTACGGATCGATCCTGGATCCCATCACGCAGTTCATCTGGACAGAGATTCGTCCGTAGAATTGCAGATAACGCGAGATCATGCCGCCTGTTTTGTCGCGGGCTTTTCCGCTTTGCCCGCCCTCAGTACGGTCGGCGCGACCATCGATCTTGCTTGCTCCCGCTATTCGGCCCATCGCGCCCAGGCGCATGGCGCCTGGGGAGATTTCGTCGGCGCAATTACCGACAATCTGAACAACAACCGGCTCTACAGTAGCTTGACGAAACGGGTCGGCAATGTCATCGGGAGAAGCGGCTGGCTCGTCAAAGACCCTGACTTTCTTCCCTACTTCACATGGGACAGCTCGTTCAATGGGCTCTTGGCCTCCATCGAAGATCCATCGACAGCCATGGAGACGATACGAACCGTACTTCGATACCAGCTGCCAGACGGCATGATCTCGCAGGTGACTGAGTGGCCTACAGGTACGGGATCGTTCGTCAACTCAGCCTGCTCCAATCCTCCAGTTACGTCGCTCTGCGCATGGAAACTCTACCAGCGCTGGAGTGATAAGCAGTTTCTGCAAGAGGTCTATCCTCGATTGCTGCGCTGGCATGATTGGTGGCCGAAACATAGCGATGGGAATAAGAACGGCCTTCTGGAGTGGGGCTCAAAGGTTGATTTCACGCTAGCCCGGTTGGCGACCGGGTGGGATGACACGCCGCATTTCGATGGAGCCGGGTTTGAGCGGGGACAGATGACGGCCGATGCGGTGGACTTGAATTCCCTGTGGTCGCTCGATGCAGAGATCCTGTCGAAAATGGCGGTTGCGCTCGGCCGGCCGGCAGATGCGCAGAGGCTTCATGCCGAGCATCTGGAAATGAATCGACGCATCAATGCCTCGCTCTGGAATGACGAGCTAGGGCTCTATTGCACGCGCCTATGGAGTGAAGACAGCAAGCCGGGGGCTTTCTTGACTCGCATTACACCGATGAACTTCTATCCACTCATATGTGGCGCCCCCGATTCTGAGCGGGCACAGCGCGTTCTGCAGACTCTCACCGATCCCGGGAAATTCTGGGGACCCTGGTTGATCCCGACTCTGCCCTATGACGATCCTGAATACGCAACGCAGGAGTATTGGAAAGGCCACGTCTGGGGGCCGGTGAACTACCTAATTTGGCAGGGGCTGCGGCGCTATGGCACGCCGCTGCAGCAAGCCGAGTTCGCCCGTCGCAGCGTAAGCCTCTTCATGCGCAACTGGCAAGCACGTGGCACATGCAATGAGAACTACCGCAGCACAGACGGAACCGGCGACGATCATCCTCACTACACCTGGGGGGCGCTGCTCTGCCAGATCGGCATTGAAGCTCTCTATGATATCGACGCCAGCGGACATCCCTTTGGATTGCAGAACGAGATGTTGACAGAGAACCTGGAGTTGCGCAACGTACCAGCTGGCGGCAGGCTTTACACCATTTCGTCTACCGGGGGAAAGGTTACAGTAAAGCCGCAGCCTGTTTAGATTGCGCGGTGCTCGCGGTTGATAGAGTCGTGGAACTTCTTAGAGACCTTTTGAGCACTGGCATAGGAACTACAATCATTCGATTTGAACTATCTCGCAGGAATGCACTGAAGAAAGAAGGAGAACAAGGAAATGCCCGTATCGAGGCGTGAACTCATTGCATACGGAGCAGCTGGCGCGTTGACGGCGTTGACCAGCGGCAGGGATGTTGCTGCCCAAGAGACCGCGCAAAGTGCCCGGGTCTTCGCTCAAATACCTATGCAAGTAGCAAGCGATAGGTCTTCCCACGCCGCGACAAGTCGGATTGATGACTACGACATGCGCGATCATCTAAATCCCAGGAGATTGACTATTGCCATGTGGGATGTGGCGTACGCGCTACGTCATCAGCCCGGCGGCAGCTTCGCGGATTATGACCGTGTTCTGGATGAGGCAGTCGAGCGGGGCTATAACACCCTGCGCATTGATCCGATGCCGCAGTGGCTCGACTTCAGCAAACCCGAGCGCATCCTGGAATGGCCCGATCCGCACCAGCCCTATATGCCATGGAATTGGAATACGGCCGTGAAAGGCCCGGTGGCACTTTGGGTCATGGAATTCATAGAGAAGTTGCAAAAGCGGAGTTCGCTCCACTACACATTAAGCGGTTGGTGGTTCATGCCAGGATCTCCAACATCTCCCCCTGTGCCTGCTGCTCTTCGCAAGCCCGCGAACATGACGGAAGGAGCGGAGATGTGGGCTGTCACGTTGACCGAGTGGAAGAAGCGATTCGGTCTGGATCGAATTATCTATGTCGACATTGCCAATGAAACGCCATACTTCTTTCCAGACTTGCAAGAAAGATTGAGAAAAGAGACAGGCGCAAGCTTCAATGAGGGCGACATCTTCTCCCCAGCCCAGATTTCCTTCCTCGCAGGTGAGATCAACAAAGCTTTGGGTCTGTTGCGGCGGGAGTTTCCAGAGTTGCGCATCACCACTTCAATTCACGGGGACTTGCGCTGGCTCGACGTGCCGCTTGAACTCGACTGCCTCGATGTGCACTTCTATGCCGATGCCGACCCGCGCTGGACTGAGCGAACGCGCTTCGATGAGTTTGTCGATGACGGGATATTCCGAAATGATCGTTGGTTCAAGGAGTTTTCCGATCGCTCGATCAAGACCGCAGCGGCCATGGCGCCGATGTTACGCGCGCGCCAGAGATTCAAGGCGTCGCAGTTTGCCGGATGGGCTGAGCGGCGCGGCATGCCGTTGACGACTTCTGAATCGTGGGCCACGTGGTACTACATCGATGACCCCAGGTTGGACTGGGGCTGGCTGCTGGATTGGGCAAAGTGGTCTGTAGACGATGCAATTGCCTGCAAATTCTGGGGCTGGACGCCGTTCAACTACGCCCAACCGCAGTTCGCAAATTGGAAGGACGTGCAGTGGCATCGCACGCTCAATGAACGCTTTTTGCGAAGCTGAGATCAAAACAACTCCGAAAACATCAACCGGCTTGCCGGAGTTTACTGAGGGCCTTGAGTCAATTTCACCATTTGGAGGATTGAAATGAACCGACGCGGATTCGTGAAGTGCGGGTTACAGACCATTGCGGCTGGCCTCGTTGTCCGGGCTCAACGTGCCAACGCGGTGTCTGAAACCGCACTACCAGAGCCTGGCCAGGAAGAGCCTAATCGTGCAGGCAGATCGCCATTTTACGACTATGATCTTTTGAAATGGTTGTATATCGGATGGGAGAACGATCATCCAAAATCGTGGACATTCATGGGGGGAGGAGTGGCGCCGGGCCTGGGAGACCTTATCCAGTACACGGTTACAGTCGATGGAGCGACCTATACCCCGGACGAGTTCGCCCTGGACCGTAAATCGCGGATCAAGTGGTACTTGCGGGATGGATACCTTCCATGTCCCATCTCCCAGTGGATGGCCGGGACGTTTCGCGTGGAGATTCAGCACTTCGCCAATCGTGTCCTTGCTGACCATCTAACCGCGGTATACTCGCGCGTCCGCGTTACAGGCACAGGCTTGGTTCCCAAGGTTGTTCGGCTCAACGTCAGTTCACGCCCCGATATAGAGATACCGCTCTCAGGAGAGTGCACAGGCCAGAGCAATACCGACATGTACTTCGATATTTCCGTAAACCCAGGGGATTCGGTTACGAGGGATTTCGTGGCATTTGCCGCGGGCTCTCCGGTTGATCCTGCGGTGTTGAAATCGGCAGGTGGGTTCGATTCCAACTACGAGGCCATGGCGAAGTATTGGAACGGCCGCATGGCAGGCCTGGCGGAGCCAATCAGCCTTCCCGTTGCCGGAATGGTCGAAATGTACAAATCCATTCAAATCACGACTTGGGAAAACATGGTTAAGAATGGGGAGGACTATGAGATTCACGCGGCTCCCAGGAATCCTTTCAACAACGACAACTATGACCAGCCCTTTTCCCACGATGCTCCAAACTATGTCGATCAATATATGAGAGAGGGGGACTTCGACATTGCAAAAAGGATGTTGGCCAGTAAGTATTTCAAGGCCTCAAACAGTACCACTTGGAGAGGCCGGGAGGCGACGGATCCCATCTACGAAGACACGCTCGGGAAGTACCTCATTCCGTACGCCGAGTATCTGCGGTGCACCGGAGACCTCGCCTACTTCACCGTGTCGGTTCGGGAAGAACTCAAGAAAGCCGTTCGCAACATTCATGCGTTGAGGTCATTCAACGACAAAGAGCACTATGGGCTGATGAAGAAATCGCAGGATTTTGAGAACTGGGCGGATGATGGAGACTATTTGCTCTGCGACAACTGGTCGGCACTTCATGGGCTTCACGCGTATCAACATATATGCAGGCGTCTGGGCGAGATGGACGAAGCGGAGTGGGCCGCCAAGGAGATGGTTGATTTGAACGATAGCGTGAACAGGGCTCTGAGCCAGACCTCTGCACGCCGGCATATTGACTATTACGAGGGCGGATTCGACGACGTCACATTAGAGCGATATGGTGATTCCGATTACTCCTGGGTCCCTTACTCGGGAGCGTTAAGCACATTTCCCTGGGGCGCGTATTTGAAAGGGTTTGATCTAGGCGGATTCTGGAAGGAAAAGTTTGACGATTCCATTCGTCACGCCCTGGAGGTGCGAGATAGAAAAGGAATTCCCGAAGGAAGTTGGGGCACGTGGTGGGGGCAAGTTACTTACGGGACCGCCTACAACTGCAGTGCCGGGCTGCAGTGTCTATACTCCGACGCATACAGGACAGAGGTGGTCAAGAATCTTGAGTTTCAGCTTGAGAACCAGTGCGCGCCGTACAACTGGTCTGAGGCATTCGAATACAAGGGGAGGGACGCTTGGGTCGGGATGTATGTACCACCCGTAAGCTATGGAAATCTTGATAGCTGGGGAGCCAGCTTTACCAAGCAGGCATTGCTTCAGATGTGCGCCTCCGTCAAGATCGACGGCACGGTCATCATCGGCCGCGGCATTCCAGACTACTGGCTGGAACCGGGAAACGTTGTAGAGTGGGCAAATGTGAATGTGAATGAAGGCCGCAGGATCAGTTTCAGGATCGCCTCAGGTCGATCCACAATTGAGCTGCGGATCTGGGGAGATGTAAGGAACGGAGACGTCTTGTTCAACTTGCCTGCCTTCAAGGGCAACATTGCTGCAGCGAATGCAGGAACCGTCAATTCCGAGGAGGGAATCGTCACCTTGTCGCCAACGACAGATTCCGTTTCCGTAACGTTGCGGCATCCCCCGGAAACCAAACGTAAAGGAAATGATCGCGTGAAAGGGCCCGGGGGAAGGATCGAGACACTGTACCCGCATTCGTCCTAATTTCGTATACGAAAAGCGTGAAGACATCCTCGGTCTAGGGCGGAGTAAAACCAACCGGGTGAATGGGGGGAGGATTTTGAGTATGCAGGGTAGAAGGACGTCTGGAGCGTAGCGAAGAGGTCATTCTACCCCCGAGGCACGCCCGGAAGGAGGTGGGGTTCAGTGCTCGGAGGCTGGGATCCGCTAGCGGCGGTAGCTGTCTCGAACTAATCCAATGCGGGACACGAAAATTTCAATCAAGGGGCGGGGCGACCCATCGAAGAGACAATTGACGCGGTTCAAAGGGGCTTTGGCAATCCATCTGTTCCGGACCTGCCTGGCAGTTGTCGCGACGCTGGGCTCGTTCGAGGATCGCGCAAGAATTAACCACTATTAGACACGAATGGAGAAGACATCCAAGTTAGCGATCTGTAGTTTGGGGTTAGTATCTCACTTAACTGAGCATCTTCTCGGCTGGGTTGCCTCGCGCTGTCGCACCAGCGAGCGGCCCGTCGAGGGTCTGGCGCAATGCTAAGCGACGAGAATGCAAGGCCGCATTCAGCGGCGGCCAAAAGGCCGCCCGAGAGTGGCACGGAAGGAATTCATGATATTCACGATCAAGCGTCTCAGTGGAAAACAACTTGTGGTCCTTCCGTACATTCTCATCGCAGGGGCCGCAGTGCTTCGTTTGAGTCTCATCTGCCCCAATAACCTGATACCTGTTTTCTCATGCCTTCTCTTTTTTGGAGCGTGTAGGCCCAGGCGGGAATTCGGCATCCCGCTTCTCGCTCTTGTGGCTGTCGACATCTTTTTAACCACGCACCAGTACGGCTTTGCACTCACTGCCGGTCATGCCGTCACCTGGACCTGGTACCTGGTTGCCTTGTTCCTCGGCGGCACGGTCCTGGGTGGTTCCATTTCATCCAGCCAGGTGCTCGGGTCTTCTTTGTTTGCTTCGATTTCATTCTTTGTGGTGAGCAACTTTACTGTGTGGGCTGAATGGGGCATGTATCCCAGGACTCCAGGTGGCCTCGCAGCCTGCTACTCTGCGGCGCTTCCATTTTTTCGCAATAGCATAATCTCCGAGGCGATCGGCAGCGTGATGATTTTTACCCTCGGCCATGCCATCCAAAGAATCATATCGGCAGCGCGTTTACATGGACCGAATGATCCCGGCGAATTCAGTTTAGAGGAAGAAGAATATGGCACTGTCTAAAGAACTCTTCGACGCGATTCTCAACGGCGATGCGAAAAGGGCACACGCTGCCACCGAAACGGCTCTGGCAGAGGGCGCGGAACCAATGCAGCTGATTGCCGACTCCATGGTGCCCGCCATGGACGAAGTCGGAAAGCTCTTTGAAGCCGAGGAGTACTTTGTCCCCGAGCTTTTGCTTGCTGGTCGCGCCATGAAGAGCGCCATGGAACTGATCAAGCCGCTGCTCGTCGCCTCCGGGCAGAAAATGGCTGTCCGCGTCATCATCGGAACAGTCAAGGGTGACCTCCACGATATCGGCAAGAACATTGTGGCCTCCATGCTCGAGGGCAGCGGCTTCGAAGTGATCGATCTTGGCGCGGATGTTTCGCCAGAGGCGTTTGTCGCAGCCGTCAAGGAGCGTCAACCCCATATCGTGTGCATGTCGGCGCTGCTTACCGTAACCATGCCCGCGATGAAGACAACCATTGACGCGCTAAGCAAGGCTGGCGTACGCACCCAGGTAAAGGTCCTTCTTGGCGGTGCGCCCGTGACCAGTCAGTACGCCAAAGAGATTGGCGCTGACGGCTACAGTGAGAATGCCAACGGCGCGGTCGGCCTGGTCAAGAGTCTGTTGGCAGTGGCATAAATGATGATCACCGAGACTGTCCTCAAATACTCAACGCTCGCCATCCAACGTCCCGATGACCTTCTGTACGGCGTAAGTCCACTTCCGCTTGCCTGTGGCCTTGGCTTGACGATCGGGGCAGGACAAGTTTTCCCTGAAGTCAACTTCACTCTGCCCGCCATGAATATCGAGTCCGGGACTTGGCCGGTTGTTGTGGCCCACTACGACGAGATGGCATCGCAAATTCTGCGCCGCGCTGTTTCCCTTGGTGTTCACGGCATCGTCCTTGAATTTGAACTTCTGCCGCCCATGACTAACCATCCGGTGTGGGGGGCAGAGATCACCGCGGTCCTCAAGCGGCATCTCGCAACCGCGCATGAGAAATATCATCTACCCTGCGCTCTGCGCGTCACGCCCACCGATATTCGCGATCAGCAAAAACCGCCGCTGATGCGCACAGGCGAACCATGGCGGCAGCTCAAGCAATCGTTGGAGCTCTGCGCTAAAGCCGGTGCCGACATCCTCTCCATCGAATCGATTGGCGGCAAAGAGGTCCACGACCAGGCGCTGATGTACGGGGATTTCTCAGGCATCGTCTTTGCCCTCGGAGTCCTCGCCCCAAGAGATATGTCCTGGCTGTGGGCCCAGATTGGCCAGATCTGCGCCGCGCATCCCGGCGTTGTAAGTGGCGGCGACTCCGCATGCGGATTCGCAAATACGGCCATGCAACTCGCCCACCAGAAAATGCTTCCCGAAGTGCTCGCCGCCGTGGTCCGAGCCATGAGCGCAGTGCGCAGTCTTTCTGCCTTCGAGCAGGGCGCAGTTGGTCCATCGAAAGATTGCGCCTACGAAGGCCCGATCCTCAAAGCAATCACAGGCCGCCCAATCGCAATGGAGGGCAAGTCGGCCAGTTGCGCGCACTTCAGCCCCGTCGGCAACATCGCCGCCGCGATGTGCGACCTGTGGAGCAATGAGTCGGTGCAGAATGTGCGCTTGCTTTCCGGCAACGCGCCTGAAGCCTATACCGAACTACTTGCCTACGATTGCCGGTTGATGAACACGGCCGCCTGCGCTCCGGGCGGAGCCCTGCAATTGCGCAACTGGATGGTGGCATCGGACGAGTGGCTGAGCCCTCAAGCTGCCGTTCTCTCGCCTGACGCGATAATTCGTATCGCCGCCGCAATCGTCGCAACGGACACGCCCTATCATCGCGTAATTGCCGCCGGTCAAGCCGCAGTTCAAGTTCTGAAGGATGGCGTTGCGGAGCAAAAACTCCATCTCTCCCGAAAAGAGTTGCAATGGCTTGCGCGCATTGACGAAGCCTTGGAGAGATTTCCGGCCGAAGAGGACGCGCTCTTGGTCGATCTCGAAGCACAATATGGCAGCCTGTACGACAAAGCGAGTTATGGGCTGTAGGCGTGGCGAGCCAGTCTTCCATGCCCCGACGGCACCGCCGATGGGGAGACGTTGAATGAACATGCGCTTTAAAGCCATCACATGTCAGGTCTTCACGCGCGAGATGGAGCGCGTTGTCTCCCGCTCACCCCATTCGATCGAAATCGAGATTGTGCCAATGGGCCTGCACGATCTTGGCGTAGGCATGCGCCCACACCTGCAAGAACGTATCGACGCAGCCGACAATGCCGGCTTCGACGCGATCCTTCTCGGCTACGCGCTCTGCGGCCGCGGCACTGAAGGGTTGCGCGCAGGAAAAACGCCACTGGTTCTTCCCCGCGTGCACGATTGCATCGGCTTGCTCATGGGCGGCCATCCCACCTATGAGGATTACTTTCAAAATCACCCTGGCGTCTACTATCGCTCGCCCGGATGGATTGAGTTTCAGACTCCAGGGATGATGCTCGAACCTGCATTCACCTCGCAAAAAACTTCGCTTGGAGAGCGCCGCACTCTCGCTGAGTTGACCGCCCAGTACGGCGAGGAAAACGGCGCCTATTTATTCGAGCAATTCAACGCCTTTCGCAGTCACTATTCAGGCCTCACCTATATCTCCACAGCCGTTCCGTCTGACGAGCCCAGCCGCATCAAAGCACGCGCCGAGGCCGGCAAGGAAGGTTGGGCTTTCGACGAAATCAAGGGCACTCTTAAGCTGATCCAGC